>Ga0129333_10000049_pt1 | contig 66050 bp, 97 predicted proteins | sample CPB6_08_DNA_FD_94474 | JGI IMG/M metagenome (GOLD analysis project Ga0129333, IMG submission 94474) | Freshwater to marine salinity gradient microbial communities from Chesapeake Bay, USA - CPBay_Sum_0.6_0.8_DNA | ecosystem: Environmental > Aquatic > Marine > Coastal | place: USA: Chesapeake... | reverse complement strand
GGATAGAATCCCAAGTCTCGTCATCGTTTCTTCCGTGGGATTCTAGCACCTCGACTAGGTATGGATTCTTGTAAGTAAACACACCTTTTGCTAGATCTTTCACGAAGTAGTTTGATGCCAGCGGTTCGATAGATGGGCTAACCTGTCCAAGAATAAAGCTTGAAGAAGTGGTAGGAGCAATCGCACAACGAGTAAGATTGCGTACACCATAGTCTTTCAGCCCAGCTGGTTCACCGTAAATCTCTGCCATCTCTTTCGATGCAGCAAGAGAACGGTCATCAATAAACTTACTAATCTCTTCGGTTAGTTCCAGTGCTTCAAATGATTCAAATGGAATCATCTTGAGCTGTAGTAGTGAATGCCAGCCAAGCTGACCAATGCCAAGAGCACGCCAATGCTTTGCAAAGTTATGCGCAGTTTCCATGAACTTGATGTTCTTGGTCTTACGAATATACTCTTCCATGACAGCATCAAGGAAGTAAGTCATAATCTCAACTGCATCCGTATCTTTCCATTCGTCCCATGTGACTAGGTTCATAGATGAAAGGTTACAGACGAATGTCCAATCCTTGCTAGATGGTAATGCAATCTCAGAGCAAAGGTTCGATGCATAGATTGGATAGTTATGATCCTTTAGCACCTTTGGCTTATTGTTGTTTACAGTGTCAGTAAAGAACAGATATGGATAGCCAGTTTCCTTACGCTTGCGGAGAACCTTTGCCCAGACCTCACGCTTTGCTTTATCTCCAGTAATCATCGATTCCATCCACTCGTCGGTGATAGTAACCCCAATCGAGATGTTCTGAATGGTAGCACCTGGTTCACGAATCTCTAAGAATTCATTAATATCAGGATGATCGATATTGAGATAACCAGCAAATGCGCCTCGTCGTACTGATCCCTGACTAATAACATCAGTGCCAGTATCATAGAGGCGAAGATAATGAACAGGACCATCGGCTTTACCACCACCTTTAATAGAGCTCCCGCGCGGGCGAAGGTCACCGAAGTAACCAGACGTACCAGCACCAAGCTTTGTTTGCATACCAACTTCAGCAGTCTTCTGTAAGATCTGCTCGATCGAATCTTCTACATATACACCATTACAAGAAATAGGTAGTCCACGATCTACCCCGAAGTTCGACCAGACTGGTGACGACAAGCTATAGTAACCTGCAATCATATATCTGTAGAACTTCTTGGCAAAGCCTGGTTTATTTAAAATCTTTTCTGCAGCCTGGGCAATCTCTTCGATACGATCTTCAGCAGACATACCCTCTTGCAAATAACCTCGAGACAAGAATAGCCTCGAGTCTTCGTTTAGCCAATCAAATGCCATTATATACTCCTATTAAAATAAATCATCTACTGAAATTCCCTGACCACGGGCATAATCTACCGGGCGGCCATGGAAAAAGTCAACCATATTTGAACCATAAAGTCCTTCATCAAACCATTTCGTTAGCTTAATTAATTCTTTATCATAAGTTACATTGTGCGCAAATCCAATTTGCTCTAGACTATCTACCATGCGCTTTTTAATGAATTCGATAAGAATCTCACTGGAAAGACCAAGCTCTTCATAGTCACCCATGATCCAACGGATAACATCTGATTCATATCCGATAGCTGCTTCAATCTCTTCTGCAATACGTGCTTCAAGTTCTGCATCAAACAGTTCAGGATATTCCTGACGCATTGTGTTAATTAGTTTAATACCGCACTGTGCATGAAGCATCTCTTCGTTGCGAGTGTACTTCACTTGCTGTGCAGTGTCTTTTAGAATAGCTTTATTCTTATTCATGTGTAAAATAATATAGAATTGGGAGAAGAGTGAAACATTCTCCACAAACAAAGTAAACAGAGTAATAGCGTAAATATACTGCTTTCTGTCGTCTTTGTAAACCTTCTTGCTGTACTTACGTAGGTATTCTACACGGCCAGCAATAATAGGATTCTCTAGATTACGTTCAAAGATATCGGTAAGACCGAGAACATCAAGAAGCTTTTCATATGCCATATTATGAATAACTTCAGAGTTACCCATTGCATAGCCAAGATCGCGAATAGATGGATGCGGTAGATTATCTCCAAGATTTGCCCAGAAGGTTTTAACAGCTACCTCAATCTGACCGATAGCCGAAAGCGCGCGCACGAGTACTTCGCGCTCGAGCGGGGTCATTTCGCTTTTGAATTGGGAATAATCTGAGGTAAAGTTAAATTCTTCAGGCGTCCAAAATCCGCTCCAGATAGCATCGATGAATTCTTTTGTCCAGGGATAAAGATCTGGCTTTCTTGATATTTGTTCTTGAAATAACATTTAACTCTCCGCATGCGAACAACACAAGCCTACTGTCCCGTGGACCAGGCTTTATTGTTCTAGGTTATTGTGATGGTTTCTTCGTAATGATATTATATATGAAATACCGAAGCTTGTAAACCACTATATGTAGTATTATTGTAATAATTTTTTACTACATACGTAAAATTTACTGGGTATTTTCTACGGGCTCTGGTTCGCCCTGTATTGCCTTTTCATAGTAGGCAATGATCTGTTTTTGCTGGAGAACGTATCTTCTTAGCTCAGCCATACCTACTGAAAGATTCTCGTATCCCTTTGGGGTAATAGCCATAAAGGCAACTGATCCACCTGCAGCTTCAATCTTCTTCAGAGACTCTTCCAGATTGTCCCTATTCACAACGAACCATTCCACCGCAGGAAAGTCCACAGGGCTAGGTGCTTGCTGAAGCATGATGTTCTGCTTCACATATTCCTTTTGGACAACGACTTCTTTGTCTGGTATTTTAAATTGGCCGCAACTACTCAGTAACAGGAGCGGCAGGAATAGGATCGACAGGTGCAGTAGTTTCATTCTTTAATTCCTCTCTGAGTCTATTAACAGCTCGATTAATACGTCCTTCTAGGTCAGCTGCATTTACCATCGCTTCCTTATTCAGGTCAATCTCACTGAATCTTTTTCTCAGTCTATTTAGATTACTTTCAGCCTGTTGTAGGGCAACAGTAAGTTCTTTATTCAGTTTTGCTGTTCTTGCAGCATCAGCTTCCATGGAGTTAATAGTATTCTCCATGGTCTCTGCAGCTATCTGTAGCTTTGTATTGTTCTCACGGAGTAATGCAATAGTTGCTTGGGTGCTATTATAATAAGCATAAGCACTATACACTACTGTACCGAACGTAGCTACAATGAACAGTAAAAGATATACTCTAAGCATTTTCTTCCATATACTTTCTAAATCGTTTTAGAAGAATTGGTTGTTTCTTTTTTCTTTTGTCGACAGCAACACGAGGACCCATATTCTTTGTGTCCTGTGGGATGCCTGCATCGGCTGTTGTCATCATCTCATCAACCTGATTGCATTCACCGCAGCAATCTGGGGTTCCGCAGTTAGTATGTTTTTCTTTCATCTGAGTAACTCCAGAGAGGTAACGTAAATCTTCTGTCTCGATCTTATATGGATCGCTTCGTAAATATTTATACCAAACATCTGTCCAACAGGCATTGCATCATCTTCAATACGAATCTTATCATGTGGAACCATATCCACAGCTTCTGACACTTTTTCATATCTTAATTTATATACGCCGGGACTAAGCTGACCATTCGCTAAAACAAACCAGTTACTTTCCTCGACTAGGAAATCTGTAGAATCAATCCCTATCTGGGATAATCCTTTTAAAATTCTCTTCTCGGAGACTGAGTATTTTTCTTTGATAAGATATAATGCAGCTGCATAAGAGGCTAATGTACTACCACCACCAGGAACCTTTGCCATGAGTCTTTTTATATTAAAAACTAAACGGTGGAACGGTGTATAGTAGTCTCTGTAGTTGTCACGCGCCTCGATCGTATTCATGGAATAGTCTCTATTGCGCTTCCCATCTTTGTCGATAATACCAACTTCATATGCTTTGGTCTTGTCGAATGGGGTGACAAGTAAAGTGAGGAATCTGAATGTGTAGACTAAATCGCCTGCTTGTTTGATTAATCCCATTATATCCTCTTTAATTTCTCAATGACTTCCGGATCAGATTCTATTTCTTTTAGCTGATTCGGTCGAACATAATTTAAATATTCTAAGAAAGGCTTTATTACCTTCCAGTGTTTAGATTCTAATCTTAAGCCTAATAGACGTAAGGCTGCATAGTTACCAAATACATTAAAAATTACAATTGTGTGATTTAGTATCAAGCGTTCAGATAGAATACCTGTTTCGATATATCTATTCACCAAACGCTTGATATATTTAAACCGCTTTAGATCATCATAAAATTCTTCAGGATCAATTTTACCCTTTGGAGAGTAATAGTGCTTCGCTGCAAATTTTACTAGATCTTCTTCTAGTAAATCATCATCCATGAATTATCTTATGCGTCCTTGAAGCCGTCGTCTTCTTTCTTTGAAGCTCTTGCGGTAATGTCAAGTGGTTTGTTAATAATGTTCTTATCACCCTGAAGTGCATCGCCATGGCGAGGTGGAGCTTTCTTACTAGATTTACGCATCGCATCATAGCTTGCTTTATCAATCTTTGGCTCGTTTACGAAATCAGGCATAGGGGTCTTGCGAGCAAGTTCTTTCTTTGCATTTGGAGAAAGACCTTCACCAGGAGGAGAAGCTACACCAGGACGACCACTGATTGATGCAGTTGCTGCTTCAGTTTGTACTGATTCTTTCTTCATATCCCACGGAGCCGGCTTCAGAGAAACCTTATCCTTCGGTTTTGCTTTGGCTGCAGATAGTGCTGCTTTAACCTGCTTATCGGTTAATTTAGCTTCATCTACTTCTTCTTTAGTCATTTTGTCAACAGCTTTAGAAATGCCCATATCTCTTTTATACGACTTCTGAAGATTAGCTGTGCTTGTATCTTTTTCTGCACCACGCTTATATTCTCTTCCTGCCAGATTGCGAGAAGCTTTTTTCACATAAGAACCAAGAGTCTTCTTTGAAAGTTCGTCGAGCTCTTCGACTTCTTCTTTCATATCGTCTTTTTCATCTTCATCATCATCTTCTTTATCTTTTGACTTCTTGCCTTTTTTCTTGTCCATATAGGCTTGAAGAGCTGGAGGCAGCTTGCCTTCAGAAGTCTGTACTTCGACTTCTTTACCCTTACCTTTACCCTTAATAGCAGCAGAAACAGTCTTACGACGGTTGTGTAGATATTTGTCGGACTTATCTACATCTCCATCGTTGTCGATATCAGCATCAGCTTTACCAACTGGATCTAGTTTCTTCTTGGACGCTTCTTGCACCTGAAGCCAAGCCTGCGCCATCCTTTTAATGTCTTCTGTTTTCATTTTCTTTCCTTACATTAGTATGTTAGAGGCGATGGCGCCTGACATTGCGACTATAGCTACCCAAAATAGCTTATTAATTGTATTTACCGTTACTGCATTCTGTGTTACAAGCTTTTCCAGCTCGTCAAGTTTAGCAGAGAATTTATTCATACGATCATATTGGGATGCGTACTTTTGTTCCATAGAGATAAGCTTTTCTTCGGCACGAGCAACGGTAATCATTGCTTCAGAAAGCTTATCTATCTTATTCTCGATACGATCTAATCTGCTATCATCTGACATATCTTTTACCATTTTACCTTGTCCGCCCAATAGGCTGCAGACATCTTACCCTTTGCAATATTCTTGGCATGACGTGCCTTGAATGATTTGCGACGTGCCTTTTGACGATCAGATTCACCCTTCTTTGGTGCACCAGCAGTAGTAACCCCAGCTTGACCGAAGCGAATAGTCTTTACCTTATCGCCTTCTTTTGCAACTACGATATGACTCTTAGTAGGATGGCTTGGTGTCCCTTTTGGTTTATTATAACCCGAGACACCAGCTTGCTTAAGACGGGAATCTTTTTCTTCGTTGATAAAATCCCTGAACTTAATCATTTTTAATAATCTTCTTATCGGTCTTTACCATACGAACCCCGACCTTACCGTCTGGACGAACATATTTCTCTGGCTTTCTATCAGCAGATTGTACAGCTTCCTTTGTAAGTTTATCGACAGCCTTATTGATGTTATCTCTGCGATTCGCTCTTTTCATAAGAAGTGTATTATTGTGCTTAACCGGATCTTTTACACCACGTGGGTCAACATATCTGTTACGAGTAACTTCTGCTTCACGGTTGCCTAGATCATCTTTTGCTTTCTTTACATATGACCCAAGAGTCTTCTTTGAAAGCTCATCAATCTGTTCGGCTTCTTCTTTAAGACGGCCCGATTTGGTGCCGTGATCGAAGTGTCCACGATTGTTACCCTGCTTGTCTTTAGCAATCTGGTATTTTGTCATTTCGCCAGATGGATGAGTAGCCGACTTAACAACTAGTCCACGAGCTTTTGCTGAGCTTTCCCATTCGGAAGCATTTTTGAATAGACCGCCGACGTTTTCATCAAGTTCAGCTTCTTCTTTAGTCAGTCTATCAGTTGCCTTTGCAATACCTTTCATGCGATTGGTAATGTTACGCTTAGTTTCTGGGGATGATTTCCCCATGGAAGAAGAAGCTTGTGCAGCAGCAACTGCAGCATTTCCAGCCATATTACCTGAAGCTTTCTTTACATACGAACCAAGAGTTGATTTCTTGAGTTCATCGATCTGTTCAGCTTCTTCTTTAGTCAGTTTATCAGTTGCCTTTGCAATACCTGACATACGTTGACCCATTCTTCTTCTAGCACGTTCGGTATCAGGATCATTTTTACCAGCTAAAACCTTTGCAGTATTACCGATCTGATTGGTAGAAGCTTTCTTGATATATGAACCAAGAGTCTTTTTATCTAGCTCGTCAAGCTCTTCAATTTCTTCTTTGGTAAGTTTGTTAGTTGCTGTAGAAATACCAATCTGTCTTCCGAGAGCCTTCATATAATTCTTACCACTATCTTTATCACGAACGTCACCTGCTCTATAAGCTTTAGTAACTGCATCACCAGCAGCTTTCTTTACATATGAAGTAAGCGTCTTCTTTGAAAGTTCATCAATCTGTTCTACGCTCTCAGTAGCTCGAACCTTTGGTTCACCAGCAACCCCAGGGTATGCTTTTTTACCAGCAAGATTTACACCAGGTCTACGCTTCATAACTTGCTTTGTGCTTAATTCACCTGTGTTGGTTTTGTCAGCAACTTTGCGGATATAACGACGAGCAAGGTCACGAGAGATTTCGTCAAGCTCTTCGGTTTCTTCTTTCATCTTAACTTTATAACCAGCATACTGCTTATCTGTCATACGCTTGGCTTGAGACTTATCTTTATCTTCTTTATTGCGATCAGCTTTTTCTTTATCCATACGAATCTTTTGTAATGGAGAAATAGTAACCGATTCTTCCATCGATTCGTCTTCATCATCTTCATCACTATCTTCTGCATCAAGGTAATCGCGCACAGAACGAATATAGTCAGTTGCCTTAGTAACTTTATTCTGTACCCACTCAGGAAGATTATCATCATCCCCGACCATCTTCATAAGTTTCTCATTCGCAGAACAGATCTGACGAAGTTGATTCTTCATCATATCGCCTTCTTTGTCGTACTCATTTGGATCTTTTGCTTCAGCAACCTTTTTCGCCTGCCAAGTAGCAATCGCCATTTTCTTTTTCATATCCATGCCAGGATTCTCACGCTCCATTGCTTTCGCAATCTCTTCGCGCTTTTTCTTTTCAGCAGGAGTAAGTGTCTTTTCTCTCAGATCCTTGAAACTTTTCATTTTTTAATATTTCCTTTTTGCTTAGCCCAAAGATCTGGGTCGCCTTTAACTCTGGTTCTACCACCGGTGATGAAGCTATTTACACGTGCCATACCCCACTGCTGCGGAGTAGTGCCAGGCTTATGACCAACCTTCCAAGCAGCAACACCGCGCTTGTAAACTTGCTTTAGAATTGATAGACTGAATCCACTTTGCTTTGCTTTGTTCGCAAGGCCGGTATCAGCTTCTTCTTTGAGATAAGATTTAAAAGTAATCATTTGTCCCCATACATCTGCTTGAATCTTAATGTGTACTGGCTAGGCTTGGTGCCTTTTTTGCGAGCGGCTTTATCACCTGGTGCATCTTTATATAGATCTGGATTACCATGGTCAGTTCTCTTGGACATTTTCTTGAAATGTGCATCACGAGCTGCCTTCGTGGATTTTGATTTAATACCAATTTGAAATGTAGCTGGCTGAGAACCTTTACGATCATCAATGTCTTTATCCTGGCCAACCTCAATCTTTTCATTCGTAGGTACACAGTTTGGAACCATCTTACCATTCTTCATCTTGGTGCCAACCTGCTTATAGCCTGGCCAGCATGGACCTTCTTCTTCTACTCTTTCACCAGGCGTCATCTTCTTTGCCTTCTTGGTAGACTCTGGTGTACCCCAATCAGGCTTATCAGCGTACATGCTTTTGCCTTCTTGTAGTTTCATAGAGAAAGAAGCAACCTCATACTCTGGGTATTTCTCTTCTACCTTCTCCACTGCGTCAAGCCACTTACGGTATTCATTCGCTTTCGATTCAATGATAACGTAGTTTGTACCAAGGCGCTTTACTTTACCAATCTCGCCATTTTCTTTAATGACGACTTCGTCACCAACTTCAAAGAGTTTACCATCAACATAGGATTCACGGATCTCTGATACAGGATCAAGCTGGACGTGCTTACGATAGTCTGTAGCTTCCTTTAGTCCCATACCCTTACGAACAGCATTAAAAAGCGCCTTCGAATCTGAATTCGAAAACGCCTTTGGAAGACCCTGCACAAATGTAGTAAAGTCATTCTCTGATGCAGCTGCACGCATCTTGGATGCGCTCATACCTTCTACGCCTTCTGCATCAGGATCGCGCTCGCCCGCGGACACGACTTTGATATCCATGAAGTTATAGAAGCCATGACGGGCTTTCTTACCGTTGTAGTTATTCAGAAGAGCATCGAATTCTCTTACACGGTCAGATCCGACAACCATTACAATTCTACGGAAGCCTTCGTCATAGAGTGAAACTGCTACATCAATTGCTGTCTTGATCTTATTGTTCATAAGAACGTTGCGTGCATGTCGTGGAAACATCTTACGAACGAACTTAACCTTATCCTTATATTCCAAAGGATTCTTATTATTGTCTGAAGACTGTGACAGATATAGTCTGTATGGATTCTTACCAGCAGTAGAAGCAAGTTTATCTAACAGCTTCTCATGACCAATCGTCGGCGGATTCATTCTCCCAAAGGAGAAGAAAACCGTCTTTTCTTCTTCAACTAAATACTGCTTAAACGATCCAATCATTCTTCGGCCTTTGGATTCTTTCTTTCCATTTCCTTTTTACGAACATCTTTAATCATCTTGACTGCAAGACGTTCAATTTTGTTCTTAAAGGCAGGTCTACTAAGACGAGTTTCAATCTCAGCTTTTCTCGCTGGGGTAAGTTCATCCCTTGGGATGTTCTTTACTATCTTATTATAGATTGCTTTATAAGCTGCGCGGCGAGCTCTTTTCTCTAGAGTTTCTTTGCTAGCAAATCTACGGGCAGCTCTACGCTTACCCATCTGGATCTTTGCTTTATTACGGCGAATATCTCTAGATTTCTTAAGACGGGTAGCAATCGAAAGAGCTTCATCTACTTCCGTCTCTTCCCCGATCGGTCCACCTTCACCAACACCAATGGTGCGCTTGCGACGGTAAGCTCTATAGTTAACGAGTTCATCTTCTCCCGGAAGATACTCGACAGTCATCATATCTTTAAATCTTAGCATTTATCTTCTTCCCGGTTTATCCCATCCCTTTAACGTATCTGGTGAGAAGTTGTTGAATGAAAATTCCATTCGATCAACGATCTTCACCGCATCACCACCAAGCTTATCTATAGCCACATAACCCTCTGGACCTGTAGTCTTAAATCCGTTACGAGTCTTAACAAAATGTTTAGTATTAGATAATTTATTAAGTATATTTATAAGTTTTAATTTTGCTAAAACGATCATTTTCTGCAAATCGAACATCAATTTCAGGGATTTTTTATTCTCATTTGAAAAAAATCTTAGGATTTCGTCACGCTTTTTGATTTGGGCGGCCTTACCTTTTTCGGTGTTGCGGCTTTCGATTTCTTTTTGGTAGCGGGCTTTGATCCATCTGATAAGACCATTGGTGTGGGCTGCGGTGTCGGTGACGATGGTTCCGGCTCTGACAAAGGTGTTATTGTAGGTTTCGATGAGGACTGCGAGCTCTCTGTTGGCTTCGAGTTCTCGTAATGTATTCCCAGCAATTTGGTTAAAGATTTTACCAGCTTCTGAAAGATATTCATTGACCATCTCCGTTTCTTGTGAAGTCATTGTTAAATTCGTCAAGTCACGGAGCATAGCATCCTGCGACCAAATGTTTTTGGATTTCTTAAACTTACTTATATCTACCCCATACGAGGCGCGCATAGATTCAAATGTGCTACCGGTGTAAGAGGTATGCCAGACAATACCAATCTTTGCAGATCTAACGTTCTTTGCAGCATCTGAATTTGCAGGGATAGCATATACAATTGTATTTGGATGGAAGGTAACATATTGTTCTCCGTCTATGGTCTCTGTAGACAAATCACCGGGTCCGAAGAGGAAATCTCCCTGTACCACACCGGTAATTCCCAGTTCAGGCAAGTATTTGAGTGCCAGTTTAAGTTTATCTGCAAGATCACCAGAAGTATCAGCATCGACGTCAATTGGAGATTTGTAGACTTTAGGGTTCTTGTTGAAAATCCCTTTTTTGGCCACGAAAAATTTATTATCACTCGGATCAATACCAGCAAAAATAGCAGGAGCACCATCCCACTTAACACTGACGTTTCCAGCATGCGTTCCTTTCAACATATCACGAAGAGACCTGAGAGCAAGGATTGCTTCTCTTGCGCCCTTTACACCACCATATAATACGCGGTCTTCCACATGTGTCATGTGGGTATTCTTTTGTTCTGTTATGAATGATTCGAAGTTTTCCATCATCTCGTTACCTCTTCCCAATCAAGTGATGCATGACAAGTTGCTGAGTTTGAACTTGCTGCAACTTCTAAAACTAATTCATAAGAGGTAGGTGGAAACGGATCCCGTTCAAGCTGGAATCTAAAAAGAGCTTCTTTTAGAAGCTCGGTAGATGATACGCTTTGGTTGCTAGCTGCAGTATATCCCTGTGCTAATATTCTTCCACCGCTTACTGATGTTCCTGTAAGATTATATTCTACCGAAGAATTTTCACCAGCACTTACCCACGATCCTCCGGTAATTGTGGCTCTTTGAACAACTCTCCAATTGTAGTTCACACCATTGCTAAGACCAAGAAATGAAACGGCAGAAAGAATTACAATTGCATCAAGTCTTTGTCCTGTGGTCTTTAATCTCAAACCAACTACGGGATAATACGTTCCTCCAGTTGCTAAACTGTGCGGTGATGTAATGGTGGTACCAATACCTTGCTGGGTTCCTCTTAATTCATAGCCACCTTCACTCTGTACGGAATTACATATGTGCTTTAACTTACTTGCGCCAGAAGTAGCAGCAGTGTTTGTAATCTCCATACGTAGCGGTAGACTAGCAGTTGTTATGTAGGTCGTTTCAGTAAGATTTGCATGATGAAAAATATGACATAGAATAAACTGTCCATTAATCACAAATCCTAGTCTCACAGATCCTACACCGAGCCATTCCATATCGCTCCACATGATCTGGGCTTTCGAGATATCTAATGTCAGACCACTTAGTCCAGTACCATCAAGCTTATCTACATTCCAATCAGCCTGAGATATCTTAGTATTTACTACAAAACCGGACACATATGATCGACGAACGAATCCAAGATCTGTACCATCGAGCTCTAGATAAAATCCATTTTGTGTGGAGTAATATCCTACTCTCTGACGTAGACCGGTCTTTGGCTCATTCATTACAAATGTGTTTAATATGAGAAGAGATTTACCGGGCTGATATCCAAACACTCGATATGTTTCACGGATAACTTCTGAACCATTCTCATTGGTTACATCAAGATCTACTACACCTTCATTCGCTTGAAAAGTTTTAGAACCATTTGTTGTAAGTTTTGTTGCCCATAGATCATTATCTGAAAATCTATGGCTTGAATCGAAAATAGTAAGAGGTGTTGAAATTCTTAGTCTTCCGAATGCATCTATGGATGAACTTAGGTTTCCACTGGAGTTATAAGTTGATACACCGCCAAAAACGATATCAACAGGAAAACGGTTCGAAGTAGTAACCACCTCGCCATTCTTATTGGCAATCATATTGACTTCGAAAATATCGTCGTTCTTCTGAGGTCGATTTTTACTATTACGACTTAAACTATGTTGAGCCATTATAAAATCCTTTCAAACGGATTTTTCTTTTTAGTGCCAGGCATAAGAGAATATTTACTGGTTGGCATTTTCTCGATCTTTACTTCTGGCTGGACCTCGTAGAATCTAGAACGTGTACTTACCCTCATCTTAAATTCACCAGTACCAGATACTTGCGGTACATCACTTGGAACTTTCAAAGGATTCTTTTTACCTATCATATAAAAATCATCACCGGCTTGCATATAATAAGCTGGAGCTTCTTTACCCTCTAGATAATGGTCAGTAACAAGCTTACCCATATCAACATTTGGAAGCTTTAGAATATATCTGTTACGGTTAGCAAAAAAATCCTTCATCTTATCTAGCGGTACTGCCTTCGGATCTTTTAAACCACCTAGAGTAGTAGGAATCTTAATACCAGTCATACCAGTAAATTTTTCAAGATCTTCTATAAACTTTTTAGCATCTCTTGAGTTATTTAAAGTGTCAACGCAAAATTGTTTCAAAGGTGATAAGCCGCCTTCCTTCTCGGGTGAAGCATCCCATTTGTTACCATCGAAGAACACCCTAGTATTACCGAGGTTATCTGTATGGTTCATCTTCACCTCTAACCAAATAGAATCTTTAAAGCTTCTTTTAATCGGGTGGTTAATGATAACATCAGACCATTTAGAACTAACCTTAGGTCTTTCAGCATCAATTCCAAGAGATTTAATATAATTTGCTACATCTATCTCGTACTGGTCTGCTGCGCTCATCTCTATAAGATATCCTTTAAAAGTTCTCATGTCTGCCCCATGCGATAATGTTTCTTGTATTTATATAAAAAAATAGCCAGGCTTTCGCCCAGCTATTTTCTCGTACAAGGAAGAATTTTTAGTAGGAATAGATGTAAACGTCAGCAGTTTTGGAAAGAGTAAGAGGAAGCGACTGGTTATAACGATACACACCCATACGATGTCCACGACCTTGAAGCTTGACGTACATCGGCTTAGGACCAAAGGCGCGATCTTTATTGGCTTCTTTTACCAACTTGCGGATGCCTTTCACAAGGCTCATATCTTCTTGGTCAGCAAGATTGACGGTGCCGATGTAGGAAGCGGTACGGTTTTCTTTGATGATCATGATTAGAATTCCTTCTGGAGTTTTGCGCGCAAAACTAGTTTTGCGATGTTTTCAGGAGTGCCAGATACGGTAATTTCTGGATTGCCCCCACCAGGACCAAATGCGATCCAAGATTCAAGTTTTAGACCAAACTGATCGAGGGTGGAAAGAAAGTCCTGGATCGGGCAGTCCCATGCGATATCGAAAGTGTGGGTCATAGTGATTCTCCTTTTGTAGGATCACTATACAAAAAAATAGGGGACTTGTAAATCCCCTATTTTCATTTTTTTAGAAAAAAATTAAAGGCCTGATGCTTCTTCCTGGGTCTTTGCAAGTTCAGGATCTGGTACTAGTCCATACTGTGCTAATGCACCATCTGGTCCTGCCATGTCGTCGCTTAAGAAGAATTCTACGTACTCTTTCAGTCCTGGAATAACACCAATATGTGCATTCTTAACGTAGAAGTAAAGTGGACGGCTGATAGGATAATCCCCACTTGAGATTGTCTCTACGCTAGGTGATACACCACTCACAGTAGCAACTTCTAACTTGTTAGTGTTGTTCTGATAGAAGCTAAGACCGAAGACACCAAGTGCTGTCTTGTTTGCGTCGAGACGAGCAAGGGTTTCAGTATAGTCGCCATCAATATCTACAGAAGCACCATCAGTACGAACCTTGACACATGCTTTCTTCTGGTCATCGTCTAGCTTCTCAACACCAAGTGCTTCTTTGCATCCTGCTTCCATAACCTTCACATCGAACACTTCGCGTGTACCGTGCTTGGTTCCTGGAATGTAGGCAAGAATCTCAACTTCTGGTAGAGCAGGATCTATGTCACTCCAGAGTTTAGCAGTGCTGCTTTCGTGTAGTGCTGTATAGAGCTGGAGAACTGTTAGGTCCTTAATATTCAATTGGCCGAGATTTGATGCGAATACAATGCCATCATAACCAAAACGTACTTCGGTAATTTTACCGATAGCAGCTTCACACTTCGCCCATTCTTCATCTTTCATCTTAGAAGAACTATTGGCGATGTCTACAGTGTTTTCACCAACACCTTCACAAAGCTTTTTGCGACCTGCACCAGAACCACCACCTTCTACAACAGGCGATGGGAAGTCAAAATTTTCACCAAATGCTTCTGCTACAATAGTTGCATATGGTAGTACTGTTGAAGAACCAGTCACTTGAATCTGGTCACGAGCATTTGCAGCAGTTGCTACAGTGAGAGCAAGAATCGTGGATAGTACTAATTTCATGAATAACTCCGTTGCGATTGATTTTATTCGAGTACTTATGGTACGCGAGGTGTTACTACCGCAACGGTGACGCTATGATTTTGGTACACCACGAATTATTATACGCCGAGGATACGGCCAATGTCTTCTTTGAAACCCTTTTGAGGATTACGAACGAGATGTTCGTGTACTTGTTCGAAGTAGAATGCAGCATCCTCTGCACCGTGATTATGCAATGCATGAGCAGCAGCTTCAAGGAAGTCCATGACTTCATAGAGAGATACACGACCATCGGTGGCAAGAGCACCACGATGAGTTTTACCGGCGCGCTGATTCAACCCAACCTCCCTCTTTCAGTTTTTCTTTGAAGTTAGCAAATTCTTGTTTCGTAAGAATTAGTAACGATCCAGGCACTTTGTCTTCTTTGTATTCTCGAACATAGTAACCATATGTGCCCATCGATATTTGATAGGTATGGTCGAACTTCTCGTGTTTGAATTTCATTGACCCCATCCGTCGTTGTCTTTTTTGGTGTATTTCTTTTGCCGTTTATCTGATTCAGACTCTGCCCTTTTTCTAAGAGCAGAGTCAATGAAGTACCAGATGAACGGCAGGTAAGCAACAACCATTGCAATCGCTAACGCCATTATAGTAACCTATTTGTTATTGTTTGTAAACCCAGATTAGGCAGCGAGCGCGAACTCGACTGCCTTTTCTGCTGCTTTGATCTTGCGCAGTTGGTTCTGACCGAACCACTGGCTGTGCAGACGGTTATCTGCGTTGCGACCCTGAAGGTGGTCGGTGACGAAGCTGACCGAGTTAAAGGCTTGCCACCAAGTACCTTCGGCGAATTCTGCCCCCGGCTGGGTTTCCAGAACGTCGAACGATTGACGAGCCATACGAGAGATGGTGTCTTTGGTAACTTCGGTCTGCTTATCCTGACCCGAGGTAAGCGGGAAGACTTCGTTGTAGTACTGGAGCAAAGAGTCAACCGAGAAACGCTTGGAACCAAGGAAGGCCGCCATCTCTTTGTACTTGGCGAATTTCTCGTGTGCAATACCAAGAGTGGTTTTTACCGAGTCAGCGTCGAAAGCGGTACGGTGACCGACTTTCACTGCACGATCAGCTTGGCTATTCAAAGCGAAGGTGAGCGTGTTGTTGCAGACGACACGGATAGGGGTGAAACGAACGTCAATGGACTTACCGTAGACGTGGGGGTTGCTGAAGAGGAAGTAGGAATCAACCTGGTCACCACCGAACAGATCGAACGATTCTTTTACCTTAGCAAGTGCCCAGACGTACTGACCGCCTTTGAGCGAACCAGCAGTGTGCATCTCCATATCACCAGCAAGAACGTATTCGTTGAAGAACTCGAAGGCTTGCTCGTTCTGGAGCGGGTGCCAGTTTTCACCCACGTTGGTCAGGATCTTGCCATCGGTCTCGCGCACGAGCGATTTCTGACCAGTCTTAACTTTCTTACCATTGAACTCGATGAAGGATTCGACCTCGTGAACCTTCCAGTCGACGCCAGCTTTCTGCATCATCTGAACAGGGGTGAGGTCGTTGCTGACCTCGGTACCAAGACCGTGCCAGGGAAGTTCACCAGCGTAAGCCATCGTTTCAACCATATGTGCCATGATATATTCTCCTATTGGGGTTTGATTAGAGACGACCGAAAGACTTGATAGCATCGCCATCAACGAGCTCTTTTTGAGCTTGGCCGAGAGCGATTGCTTTTTCTTTTGCCGAGGTGATGATGATGTAGCCTTTAGCGGTAGTAGCGATCCAGTCTTTCGTCATCGGGTATCTCCTTGTTGATAGTAGTAATATAAGGCTTTTGATTTGAAATGTAAACCCCCTTATTCAGTTTTTTTGAAAAAAATATTCTGCTCTTTCTCTCTATCATCCAGGTCATACACAGATCTATACTTGTTGTTAGCCCGAATGACTTCTCCCAAGACACTCAATGTCTCGTTACCCCATTCATCATAGCCGAAGTTCCAGATTGCATTCGTGTCCTTAGGAAAACAGCTTCCTCCAAATCCTTTCTTGCCATCAAACCCAGGAACCTTCGTATGGGAATGACCAATACGTTCATCATTCCCAATAGCAGTAGCAATCACATTATATCGTGCACCTACGGACTCAACAAGATCTTTCCATTGGTTGAACCATACCACCTTTGTAGCAAGGAATGAGTTAATCCCATATTTCACAAAGCTGGCTTCAGCGGGTGTCATGTAATGAACTGGAGCTGGATTACAATTCGAATTAAATTTATAAAGCTTATACACCTTCTTGGTGTAGCTCGGATCCCCACCAAGAATATGGAATTTGGGATTCAGGAATTCATCAAAGGCATTCCGCTCAGTAAGGAATTCAGGGTTATACACAAACCTCTTATGATCGCATAGCTCTTGGATAAGATCTGGGGTGACAGTAGATTTAATAATAACTATCCCAGAGTCGATCTTCCTCAGTTGGTCAATGACTTCCCAGATTGACCGGGAATCTATATTACCACTTTCTTCCATAGGCGTAGACACACAGACAAACGTATAATCCGGCTGAAATCTTTCTAGATCATCTATATTTGAATATCCCTTATATGGGTCTACGATTAGGATATCATTCGAGTTATTTCGAAATCCAAATTCGACGGCCTTACCTACGAATCCATAACCAATAATAGCAATCTTTGCGGGTTTATCCATTTAAGAATTCCTTACACTCATCTAGTTTTTGTCGAATAAATTTATGATCATTCACCTGTCGGTTGAGAGGTGAAGGGTGCGGTAAAGTAAAATGGGAAATATTAATATCTGTTAGATATTTCGAGACTGTTGGTCCCCATGCAACTACTTTATCATGGCCAGAAATAGAACTACACAAGAAGTCATAATCTATGTTCTTCTTATCCCAGTGTGGATCTGATGATAGATTTGTAAATGCTACTTTATCTACCCCGAGATAGTCTAGCCACTCCCGGAATCTAGATACAGCGCCACCTTTTCTAGGCACCGACAGCTTAGTGGGGTTTAGCCCTATTACAATCACGTTTCTCATAATAACATCTTAACAAAATTTAAAGAAGTAGTAAATCTTTATTCTTCAAATCATTGAAGTGAAATCCTAGAATAGCACTACGGCGGATAGTTTCACCATTTACCACTCTATGATTCCATCCAGTGTTAATGAACCAAATCTCTCCAGGATTCATCTTCAACTGATGCACACCTTCTTTATCCCTGAACTCAAGAACCGAATCATTTTGATTTAAACAGATTTGTGCTCTACATATAACACTTGTATCTGCATCGATATGCCAGTTGAGTTCGTGATCCCCCTTCATCTCGCTCATTCGGAAACGATATACGTTATGAAACAGTTGATCTAGAATGGGTTTGGTGTATCTTAGATTATATGACGAATCCCATTTAGTATAGAGATATTCATTTACATCATCAGAAGAATCTTCGATTCTTTTCTGTAGAAGGATCTGGCGATATTTATTCGCCACGTGAAATACTTCTTCATAGTTGCAGTTTTGACTAATACCATAATTATCGCCACCGATATCATTACCGCTATAGGTGTCAAGAATGTAGTTTAACTCGTCAACAACATTAGAAGATACCATCCCTATCTTTTCAAAGGTCTTCAACCTATCTCTTTTAGGGCCAGTACCTCCCACCCTAGTTCTTTTACTTTTCACTATCAAACATTTCTCAGCCATATCTACGTTTCCATTCTTCAATAGTAATTTCTGGTAACTGTGGTTTTTTACCGTTATATATTATATTTTGCCAGCAATCTTTTCCAAAATCGCTTTTACAAGTAAGCATCATATCATCAGCCATATGCCATGGGGTTTGGGTTCTATATTCTAATTTAACCCCAAAATATTTTATTGCTTGTCTTCGTGAAAGAGATTGCATAGAGATAAAAGCTGTTTCATAACCTTTAATATGTTCTAACTGATAGGGTAGAATTCTCATTGTTGGACTAAGAAATGTATCGGTCTTTGGATTTGTGAATCTTCTGTAATCTCTGTAAATATAAGTTCTAGTCAAAACTCTATAACAGTTATTATAGTATTTTTGAATTGTAGAAAATGCCATCGGTTTATCACCATCAAAGAGAAAAAACCATTCTGGATAATTTAAAAATGTGTCCGGAAGAATACTAAACCATTCAATGTTTCTTTTATCATATAGATTATTTTCTCTACCTATTCTTTTTAGTTCATTCTTGAAATTATCTATGCCATATTCTTTTAGAGTTATGACTTTTTGATCAATCGTATAAACCATGCTGCAGGGTCCCATTCATACCATTTCTTACCAATCTGCCAATCTCTAGGCCGATCATGATGATTTGCATGCCAACCTTCACCGCCAGTAAAGATGTTGACGAATGCAGAGTTTCTTACCTTTTCACCAGAGTGACAGATCGTATTCAGTAGTCCAAACCCTAGATATCCCCAGAACATAGGAAGACCGATAAAAACTAGCCACCAAGTACCGGGAAGTATTATTACCCCTCCGACAATGGTAACCATTCTAATTATATGGTGGTGTTTATAGAACCACATAACTCTTGGGTTCTTTAATAGATCTACTACATGTCTATGCTTAATAGCAGGAACTTTAAATGTAGAGGTAAGAATCTTCCAAACTGGTTGGTGCTTCGGAGAGTGAGGGTCTTTTGGTGTATCAGAATAATTATGATGTAACCGATGTACACCAACCCATCCCAAAACAGGTCCTGCACCAGACAGTGGGCCTAAGATTAGAACAAGATATTCATACCAAACACCTGCTTCAAAAGCTCTATGAGAAAAATATCTATGATATCCAGCAGATATTACTACAGAAGATAGAATCAACCACCAGATAAAACTATAGATCAGAATTTCAATCATACTAAATTATCTCTTTAATTAATGTCGCTGCATAATATCTATCCCCGCCTAAGATACTCTTATATTATACCTAGGCAGGGAAGATTTGTAAATCCCCTATTTTGCAAGAGGATTATCTAGTGCTTCTTGCAGAGCTTGTTTCATATCTTTCTCAAGAGTTCTCATAGTATCACGAACATCCTTTTCGGTTTCCCGATTCAGATTTTCCATGATTCGAAGACGATCATCGATGTCACGCTGGGTCTCTTTTACTCTGCGTGATGCATCTTCTGACACACCTTCTACTCTTAGAATATCCTTACGAAGATCATCTTTGATGTCTCTGGTATAGTCAATTGCGTCTTCTAGTTTCTGCAACTGCAGTTCATTCGCCGCTTGTATTGCAGTAATATCGATATTCTGGATAATCTCCTTCATATCCATATAGTCTTTGTAAAACTCAAAGCCGCCCCAGAGAGCGCCGCCGGCGGTAGATAGTGCGGTAAGGATGATCATCATCTTACCGCCTCGGAATGTCATGCCAGCGAATTCAAACTCTGCCATTTATTTACTCACTCTTCTGAATCGCTTTTACCTTTAAGGTAAGCCTGTGCACCGAAGAAGGCAGCAACTAAACCAGCGATAGCTACGAAATAGGTCGGAGCGATATCACCAATAATCTGTGCAGCACCTTCAATTGAAAAGAAACTTGTTACCAGGATAAGAATCGGGTAAAGAAGCATACCCCAAAGAGCAAACCATGCCATTTGGCGGATCTGATCTTCTTTCTTATCTTCATTCTCCAGCATTCTTTTCTTATGTTCGAAATCCGAAACTTCTCTTGCTCTCGCCATCTCATCATCACTAATGACACCGTCACCATCTGTATCGAGGAAGTTATACGAAGAATCTTTTTCTAAAGTCTTTGCTTCTACTTTTGGCGTTCTTGTTCTAGGCGTTCTTGCAGCCATTATCTTCTCCTATAGTTGTATTATACCATAAAGCAGATCAAAGCAGCATAATTAGTTTTCAAATTGCAGTTCACGAAGTTGCTGAAGCTCTTGTTCTAGCTTCTGGACTTCAAGTTGTTTCTTTCTTAGTTCCAGTTCATAAAGCTTATTACAATCAATTCTGGACTTTACTCTTTTTCCAAGAGGTATGGTAATTCTACTGTACACACCCACATCACCGATTTGATTACCCATATCCTTATCGATAATACCGGTGACACCAAACTCTAACTGAGTGGCAGATCCAATCGCATTTGAGCAATCTAAATCTCCCGCTCGAAATTGGTCAGACTGATAATTCATAGAGGACCCAGGAATAGCTAAGTTCAGGGAAGAACTTGTATCAGCTAAAGCAGGTAATCCCATCAACATGAATAAAATAGCATAATATTTCATTTCGCCTCACTTTTTTATTTTTGAGCAAATCTTCGATGATATACCCGAAGCCCCTATATTTTCTTTTACTAGTTTCGATAATGTGCAGATATAAACTACACTATCCTTATCTTTATCCCTAATATATACATCAAACGTTTTTGTTTCAAGATAACCTACCCTTAAAACTCTTTCGGGTGTTGCAAACTTAATTGGTTCCCATTCACCGGAAAAAACACCAATCTCGTAATGTTCTGCATCATTTCTTCTATTATATAACGAAAGAGTGGTTACCATTATACCATCTACATATGACGGATCTAATTCAGGATACGTCGGGATCATCTCGTGTGCGCTACCGATAGATGGCAGCGCACACATTAGAGTTACACATAACAACCTTTTCATCTTATTTAGCGATGCATTCGGCGGTTACGAGAGCGGTATAGTTACCACCAGGTAGCGGCTTATTGTAACCATATGCAGCTTCCGAAGTAACTTTGAACCAAACAGTTCCAGCTTCTGTTAAATCGAATTCTACCACGTTATCGTATTCTACTTTATTTGTTTCATACGCTGACATGGCAGGAGCAGTTACTTCTGCTACTTCTACATCACCTGACCAGTTTACAATGTCAGGTAGGTTTGGGCTTGATGAGAAACTATTTGGCCAAGTAACTTTTGCCAGATATGAATCTGCAAGTGCAACATCATAACGGATCTTAGGCATGACACCACCGTCTGCTGGTACAGTACTGAGTACGTCTGGGGTTGGCTGACCATACACACCACGTACATCGGTGTATATAGAGCATTTTGATTCGACTCTACCGTTGATCGGTGCTTCTATAGCAACAGCAGAGGTTGCAATAGCCGAAAAACCGAGAGCCACTAAAGTCTTCTTGAACATTTTAGTCCCCTTGTTTTAATTTCCATCATATTGCAACCTAACCATATCATTATGGGTTTGATCAGAGGCTAGGCTTCTCAATAAGCTTGTGTTATCAGGAATTTCACTATCTTCTAATGTTAATGTCTCTTCATAAGTGCCACCCTGAATAACAACACTATAGTACGAATCTAATTTAGGAAGAGCCGCAAGAGCTTTTAACATCGCTTCTTGCTGAGCAACATCGGCAATCTCTTCAGCCGCACCACCGATCGATAGAGCAGCTTCGATATCCAATTCGCCTTCTGGTTCTTCCTCTTCCTTTATTTCCTTCTTTTCTACTTCTTCTCCCAGTGGATATTCTCTTTCCAACTGGGCTTGGACCCACTCATTATAGTATGGATCTTCTATATTTTCTCTATTCAATAAACCATTATCAAATAAGTATTTATATAATGCATCCAAATAACCGGGGCAGGATGGGTCAGTAATAGGGTTATAACAAGTGTCATATTTGTAATTATAGATCACTGTTACGTTACTTAGTGTCCCATCCCCGTCTACCCCAATCTCTCCTTCCCCAAGCGCCGCCCGGGGGATAGGTAGAACAGGATCATATCTAACCATTGTGTTACCCGGTAATCCGTCCCATACATCATTCGATTCATAAGAATACCCTTCACCGAGTGCATTTTCGTTACGAACATATACTGTAGCATCTGAGTTCGGGTCTTTCTGAATCGTATAGCGTCGAAGAACCCCATTCACAGCTAATCCAGCTTGTGGGGGAAGAACATCACCCATATTCCAGGTGTATCCGTTAATGGTAGCATTACCAGTTTGGCCTACAATAACCTCAGAGGAGGAGTAAGAGCCCCAACAGAGCGCCGACGCCAAGACCGCCTTTGGCAGTACTCTTGTCATCTTCATCCATATTCCTCCATCTGCTACGGAGACCATTCCCCTTTGGCTTTTGTTCTTCTTCCATCGTCCAAGCTGCTTTTGCTTCTTCCCCAATCATACCATCATAAGGACAAGGTGTTCCGGCGTTCATCATAGCTTCGAACACGCCAGGATCTTGACACATAGTTGAAACTGCAGCAACTTTCATACCCATGTCATATAATGTCTTAGCATTTTTCAGACGCTCACAGTTAATATCCCTGACAGTCTTACCTGCAGAGAGACCAAGGATTTGGGTTTGAACTGCACCAGCTACGCCAACCGTACAACTGTCGGTAGTAGAACTATTAATGGTTGGTGCAACCGCAGTAGATGGAGGCGAATATACTGTGGTGGTAGAATTAGAATCTACTACGGAATCAGTTTCGGATCTGGTACAGATATAACCTTCAGGACAAGTTGTCGAAGATTCTTGCGCTGAAACTGATCCAGCGAATAAGCATAAAGTTATAACTAATAATTTTCTAAACATTCTATTATCCTTACAATTCGGTCATAATAAAAAGTTCAGTCGCTTCGGGTTTATTTATGTATATATCTTTCTACATAAAAAAAGGGAAGCAAAAAGCTTCCCTTTTCTTTTCTCTTATTTAGATAAGATTAGAATTCGAAACGAACGCCAACCTGAGCATCTTCATAAGCCATATCTGCGTCTGCCTGAACAGCACCAAATACATGGACTGCATTGCTTAGACCGTAAGCAGCTTCAACACTTACGCCATCGAAGGTAAGACCGTCGGTGTTAGCGGTAGCATAGAGACGTGGTGCAACGGCAAAATCGCCAAATGCAAGATCAGGACCCGCTTCAAGTGCAACTGCTTCATTCTCTACTGAATAAGCAGCTTCACCTGAAACGCCGAGATAAGGGTTAGCGAAAGCTGAAGTGGCGAGGGTTGCAGCAGCTACAGTAGAAAGAAGAAATTTCATCATTTTATATTTCCTTTGAGATTAGAGTTAAGTGGTCCGTTCTGTTTCTAGGTGGAACCATACCCAAAGTACTTAAGCAGCTAGTGCGTAAGCCTTAGGAGCAAAGTTATCGTTTGCATTTATTAGGTTTGACCGATACGAGGTCATCCGGTAATCTCCACGTCGTTTCAACACCTGTCGAATCCCTTTCGGCCCCATCAAAAGTACACCCAGACCTCTAGAAGTCTATCGTTTGTGTCGCAAACTAAGGAATTCAAACCCTTGCAGAAAATTCCGCTACATGTTACCCTAGAGTGTACTTTTGGTGGAGCCGCCGGTATCGAAACCGGGTCCAGAATGTTTATCGTCTGCTTCAACGATTACAGATACTATTTAACCATATCTACTCTTGATTGTACATATCTTATTCCAATTCCTTTATCAGATGTGATAATTATAACACATCCGTCGGAGTCATAGAATATATGTCTATCTTTACTTTGTCTGTAGGTAGGCATGAAGGTCATAGATGTTACGATACAGTTGTTCGAGTGTACCATTGTTATCTATAATATAATCTGCCATCCAAGGCTCAAGGGACATGCTAGACTTTGGTTCAGTCTCTAGCCAGTCACTGCGATCGACCCAGATAGTATAGTCGACGATACCGTTGTTCTTGATAGCATGGAACTCACGCTTGTTACGCAAGCCACAGTAGATGTCAGAGACCTCGAAGATTTCACGACCGATACGAGCCAGATCATCTTTGCAATAGTCAGAGATTAGATTGTACCATTCAGCACGATGGTTATGTCTATCTGCAAAGCAATCGTGTACCGAGTCATAGCCGTATTGATCTTTGAGTGCAGGGTAGACAACATTCTCTGCACAGTGTACACTAGACGATTTGAACTTTAGTCCAAACATCACATTAAGATATTCAGCAACAGTATCTTTGCCGTGCCGACCATGACCAATAATAAGAAGTTTCATTGTACACCTATGGTTTGTAGAAGATATGTTGATCGATCATAGCAACACGAGTCATTTCCTTTGACCAGTACGGCTTGACCCGTTTGGTATGATAATACAAAGCACCGTCTGTAACATCACCGATTTGCTTATGATACACACTTTGTGCGATAAAGTAAATATCATTATAGACTTTTTTATCAGTTGGTTTCTTATTTTTCTTTCGAGCAGTCCAACTAAACTGTTTTCTTTGATGTACTACATCACATACCCCATCTGGGAATTGTGGATGTTCAGTACGATTCAGCGTAACATTCGCCACAGCAATCTGTCCAATCTCTGATTCACCTCTTGCTTCGAAGTACATATTCTTTGCTAGACATTCGATGCTTTTGCTATCTTCAGGTGTTTCAATAATGGCATAGATTAACTTTAAGTTCTCCTCTTCATTCATAATAGGGGGTGGTGGCGGATTATACGGACCTATGTTTACCACAGGCTCGGGTGTGCTTTTTACATTTTCTAATGGAGTGCAACCTACAGGGGTAAGTCCCACGATGCAAATGCACATGACTTTCATCATTTTCATTTGTCGTCTCTTTTGTAGTTTGTGGATTAGGAAGGTAAAAGACCTTCTGCGATCATTCTAATTTTTTGATGCCAATAGCCCAATTCTCGGCGGCATCTTCTACGTAGTGGAGCGATCTATCTGGAAATTCCTCTGTAAAGAATAATCGCCCATTATCATCGAAGTATTGAACATAGGCAAGTTCACTTTTAAAATCAAAGTGAACCTCTGCTCTACCTCTTCCATCGTTTGCGTGATACGTAGAAATCTTTCTCATGTATTACTCCCACTCGATATCTTCTATGATTTGGTTTCTTAGGGAGATCGCTTTGCGATCTGTATCGGTCCCTATTCTATCGTTTAATACCTTATAGGCTAATGTAATACGATCACAGCCTGCATATGCTGCATGCCAGCAGTGATGATCAGGCTCATCATATTTACCGAAATAATACCATCTACATTGCCATCCAGGTACATCCTGAATCGTTACAATCTTCTGTTCTTTATTATCAAAGTATTTAAAATAACCATTACCGGTTTCTGACCAAGTGAAAAGAATCTGATAGGCATTCGCATTCCAATTGGTATGCCATCCTACGAATCCACCTGGAGGATAGTAATTAAAGAGCGCGCTTGAATGCACACCAAGTACCTCAGGAAATTTCTTCTTTACAGTATACTCGATATCTTTCCACTTTCCTGGATCTTTCTGAGCCATCTGGGAGACTGGCTGAGAAAAGTGTTGTTCAGGAAATCCAGAATGTTTACTACCCAATTTCATTTGGGCAAATAGATAATCTTCGTTACAGTATCTTTCCCCATTACTTGGAGCATCTTCCGGATCAAAGAAATGATATTTGGAATCATTATAACCCTCGATGGATCTGAAGGTATTCACAAATCCATCGAGAATATTTAGAAGCTCTTTATTTCGAATAATGACTTCAGTCATGTAGGAATTCCTCAGCCATCGGGAAGATTCTAGCGATAGCATAAGCTACACATCTAGCTACTTCCATATGTTCTTTCTGCGTACCATTACCAGATCGAAGGTCAATATAATGAATCCAAGAACGAAGGGTTCCATTCATATAGAGATGGCTAACTGTATTTCCCTCGGGAAGTACACACCGAGCTTGTTCCTTTGCAATGCCGATTTCTTTACTAGTAGCCCACTTGTAAGCCATTTGGGCTTCATGAATAACTTGCATTTGCTTCATAGCCCAAGTTTTCTGGATCTCAACATTATCGCATGGAATACTGTTCTGACGATTTTTAGGATCTTGAAGTCTGGCTTCTTTTAGAACAAAGGAGTTATCAAGAGTGGTAGGATCGGCGTAGCGCTGGCTGAATTCCTGGAAGCTGAAGCTTCTGTGTCGGAGGATCTGCCTTGCGATGTCTCGGGTGGTCTCGATTCCGATAGTGGCACTTGCCATCTCGAGCGGTGACCAGTGTTTCCATTCAATGAGTCGTCGGATAAGTTTCTCTCCGGTTTCTGTGTTGAACTGGTTAGCTGGGTTAGATACTCTGGCACAGTAGGCAATAAGCTCGAGCGCATCGTGAAATTTATCCTTGAATTCAGGGGCAGGGGCTGGTTCTACTACAAGGTAAGCTTTTGGATTGTAATACTGCATATTACTCTCCGATAGCCAGAAGCGGATTACGCGCTCCTTTCATCTCAGCACCACCCTGTAGATACTTCTGATATGCACGGCCATTGACCTTATACTTAATGAAACGCTTATTGGTTTCATTCTTATTTGGATTCTCGATGGTAATAACAATGTCCTTACCATTCTTCACAGCTGCCATCTTGTTCAGCATCTTATCACCATCGGTCACACCGATACCAGCGGTAGACATAGAGCTGCGACGTTCACCCTTCGAAGTCTTGGTGACGCCACTTGATTTTTTACCTTTAGCCATAATTCACTCCTTAATATAATACCAGATCGCATCTGGTCCAGTTTGATAATCTTTTCCGCGCTTTTCTTCTACGGCTCTTTTCACATCAGGCATATCTATGTCATGACCACATATATATCCGCCACTTTTTACCTTTGGCTCCCAAAGTTTAATATCGGCTTTAACTGCTGAATAGCTATGATCTGCATCGATAAAAACAAAATCAAGAGATTCATTTTCAAAATCATGAACGGCTTGCGTAGTCTTTTTACGGTGAATAATAGCTCTTGAGTTACCGTTCGCGTATTCTAAAACCTCTTGACAATACCTTTTATACTCTGGTGATTCACCCCAGATATCAACACCATGCAGGGTTAATTGAGGACAATTCTCAATTAAGTGTTTAAAGGTTACACCTTCTTGTACACCTAACTCTGCGCCAGATGTAAAGTTATTGGTTTTGACTAGACTCTCTAGCCAAAGCTTTCTATGATTTTCTGGATGTTTTGTCATTAAAATTTAAAATCCTGGAACTTTTCTTTTTCAGCGTTATTGATATCGGTCTTATCGAAGACTGGTGTATCATCTACTAGATTATGATCAGTAGAATCAGCATCGAATAGCCTCATCTTAGCTCTATCTATCCCAACAATGAAACGCTTATTCTTATTGGGATCGTTGTAACGGTTCTTAAGTTGTTTAACCATGATCTGACCCTGCGCCTCCAATTCTTCGTTGGAGACCATTGCAAACATCAGGTCAGCGGTAGCGGGTAGTCCAAAAGACTCGGACGTATCTTCAAGCCCAGGATCCGAGCTACTGTAACCAGTACGTGTCGTCTGCGTTGCAGAGATAATCGGTAGGTTGAATTCGACTGCAAGTCCGCGAAGCTCCTCTGCGATTGCTTTGATATATGCATAGCTATTTACCGCTCCGCCCATCTTCATACGAGATGACGAGCAGATATTGAGATAGTCTATCATAATCATCTGAGGAATGAAACCCTTTTTTAGCTTCAATTCGTTCAATAGTGATCGGAAGTGGTTAGCATTTGCCTGACCGGTAGGATATTCCTTAATGATCAGTTTACCATTCGTCTTCGTCTTCAGTTTATTTACAGCATTAGCAAACATCTCTTTGCTCATGTTCTCGATCTGGTCAATCGGGATATCAAGCAAGTTGGCGTCAATACGTTCAGCAATGCGTTCTTCACTCATTTCCATAGTGATGTATAGAACGTTCTTACCTAGGTTAAGAGCACTAGCAGCAAGATGACACATAAAAAGAGACTTCCCAACACCTGTGCCAGCCAGAACGATGTTGAGAGTTTTATTAGGAAGTCCTCCCTTTGTGATGGTGTTAAGGAGCTCGATGTCGAAGGGGATTCTTTCCTCTTGCTCATGATAGAACGCGTATCTTTCAAGTACATTCTCCAAATAGTCGTGGCCAATATTCGTATCAAAGGTAACTGCCAATGCCTTCTGTAGCAGATCAGGCAGTGCATCCTTTGTAAGCTTCTGGTGCTTACCATCAATGACTGAGATTGATTCCATAATCGCATTGAACAGTGCACGATCCTGGCACCATTTCTCTGTACGATTATAAAGCCATGCTTCGTCAGCTTCATCCTTCTTAAAGATTTCAGGTAGGATTTCTACTGCATGACGATACTGTTCATCGCTGAATCCATTCGATTCGTCGATTTCAATCTTAAATGTTTCTGCATTCGGTAGCTTATTGTACTTTGCAACAAACTTCGCTACCTCGCGAAACATCTGCTGATATACACCATCGAAGTATTCTGGGCGAATGAAGGGCAACACTCGACGCATATACCCTTCATTCGTTAGCAGATTACGCAGAACAGTCTGTTCAATATTCGCATTAATCACTTTTATTATTTTCCCTCGTAACAGAATTCTCCAGTATGTTTGATAGTACCATAGCTGCAGTGTTCTGTAAATCAAGATTTGTCTCTGCATCCAAACCTTCATCAGGACTGGATACAATCTCGAAATTAAAAGTAAGATGTTCGCCATCATTCGAGACCTGAAGCCGTTTATAGTTAATTACGGTCTCTGTGAATTCCCCGGTGAGGATCCGAATATCCCAGTTCTCACCAGCACCAGGAATCATTTCATAGTCAATGTTCTCCTCAAGACTCTTCATCTTCTACCTCTACGATAGCATCCATGCTTACAAGAGACTCATGACCAATGCTATATTGCTTTTGGATGAATTCCTTAAAGTCTGTACGACTAAAGATTGGATCCCAGAATTCTTTCGTAAGGGTAGCATCAAGACGAACTTTACCAGATAGTACTTCGCCGGTCTTTGGATTAAACCCTTCATACCAACCCATAGAAGGATTACGCACGTATCCACCAGCTTTACCGACTTCGGTCAGACCGGAGTATTTCTGTACGCCACCTTCCCAGTTAACGGTAATCGGAATCTTAGACTTCTCTTTGACGTAACGAGATTTCTCTACGTTAATAACAAAGTTATAGCCAACAATCTCGGTTCCTTTCTTCTCCTGCTGACGACCAAGGATCCAGATATTATCTGCAGAGTAATAGATGCCAGTACCGCCAGATACGATTGCTTTCGGGAACAAACCCATCTCCTGATAGGTATGGTTAACCGCAATCATTGGGATGTCTTTCATAGCGAGGTAAGGCGTTGCCATACGGAACAAACCTTTCAATGCCTTCGCGCGAGACATATCAGCAACTGATTTCTCGTTCAGTGCATCTTCCATTTCTTTCTTCGAAGCAAGGTTACCAATAGAGTCAATAACCACAATAACCTTATCATCGCGGCTCAGGGCTTCAAGCTGGTTAATCATATCGAACTTCAGTTCTTCTACGTTCGTAATCGGCGTGTGAAGGACACGATTGGTGTCAATACCGAACTGTTTAAAGTAGGAAGCAGGCGAACCGAATTCCGAAGCATAGAACAACATAACCGATTCGGGATATTTGTTCATGTATGCAGCTGCCATAAGCAATGCGAATGATGTCTTAAAGTGCTTGGACGGACCAGCAAGAACTGTAAGACCTGGTGCAAGGCCACCGTCGATCGAACCAGACAGAGCCACGTTTACCATCGGCACGTCAGTGGTTACCATATCTTTTTCATTAAAGAACTTTGACTCAGAAAGCACCTCGGTTGCTTTCAGCTTGGAGTTCTTCTTTAGTTTATCCATAATGCTCATAATTATTCCTCTCTATTTAAATAGCCATCATTAATCTTACCAGCTTCTTTGAGAAGTGTAAACCTCTCATTAAAGCGAGTAAGCATTTTTAAGCTATTATTTGCTCCGACACGGTCGCACCCGCGCTTCTTTCTCGGAGTAGGAACTCTAGAACAACCGCCACCGACTCTCGGATCAGAACTAATATAAGTCGACACCGTATGGTAATCCCCACCAAATTCTTGAATAACATCATAAAGCTGGTTATAGAATGTATGCTTCAGCGTAATAAAAGATGAGATAGATGATTCAATAAATGCAGCTTCTACTGGAGAAACGTGTGCACTCTGGGAAATATTAAAGGTAGAGAACCTATAATAAATCTCTTGGACCGCCATAGTGGAATTTGGTGCACCGCCCATGATATGGAACGGAATCTGAAGTTTCTCTTCAATATGATTTGTTTCGGTTGGCACATCAGGGTTATAAACGATACGAGCGTTACGACGGCAGATCCTATCGACAAGATCGACCGATAGAGTTGTTTTAATAACAACACCAGCATGTGTGCTACTCAATACGCGAACAACATCCGATTCCAATTGAGATGCTTCGACCAAACCGTCTTCATCGATGTTTACTTCAGTACAAACAAATACGATATTCGGACCCCATTCAAGTAGGTCTTCAATGTGTTTATTTACGTTGTCCACTAGTAAGATTTGATTTCTAGGCTTAGTAAAGGCATATTCTAGGGTTTTAGCAGTAGTATTTGTACCGATAATACCTACACCAAAGAACTGTTTAGATGTATCAACATTCGATTCGAATTGTTCTTTTTCATCTGTAATTTTATTTTCTTCTGTCATTTAGACAAATCCCCATTCTACATTTGCTTCATTAAAGATACTTTTCGACAACTCCCAAGACTCTGCCCAGCGAGGATTCGTCGGATCGCCATCCATAACCACACGCTTTACGCCAACTTGAGTAATGCCGAGCGCGCATTGATCGCAGCAAGGAAGTCCAGAAACATAGATCGTAGCACCATCTAGCGACACGCCATTGTAGGTAGCATTATAGATCACGTTCTTTTCTGCGTGTACGATATACTTATACTTAAGCGAACGGTCAGTTAGACGTTCGTCTGTGTCTTCGATGTTACGTGGAAATCCATTATAGCCGGTGCTAAGCACTTGACCCTTTGGGCTAACTGCTACTGCACCAATCTTACTTGACGGATCTTTCGACCAGGTTGCAACCAACCTAGCCATCTCCATATATCGTTTATCCCACTTATTGATATCCACTTGTAATTACTCCTCCTAATGCTACGGCAAACACTGCTACCATACCGCCAAAGCCAAGCGGGCTTTTCTCGAATTCTTCTCTTTCAGCTGCACATCCAGCCAATAATAGTAATAGTAACACAGTTTTATACAATTATACACTCCATAAGACGCCAAATTTCATCATTCATTCGCCGTTGGGACATAGGATCGTTACGGATAATGCCTGTTTTCAATGGATGTTTGTCACGATTTAGGATTTCTGGTGGCACAATATCAGCAAACGTTTGCTTCAATACTTTCTTTTCGCCATTACGTTCTGCATATGGTGTATTCATTGCATGCTTACAGATCGATGGAGCAAGGAATGGGCAACGAGTTTCGATAGTGTATCGCATCATAGTGCGATCGATCTTAGGCATATGGTAGTATGGCAGTTCGCAGAACATGTCGGACATTTGGCTATCATACTCTTTGGCACGACGATATCCACCGAATAGTTCATCAGCACCATCACCAGTCATAACTGCATAGAAGCCAAGCTCGCGTAGCTTCTTAGCCATAGCAATCTGTGGCTTAACAGAACCAAGATCGATAGGCGACTGGTGTACGATCAGTGCTTCATAGTCAGTCACATCATTAAGTTTAACGTGATGCATAGTATCGCCAAGGTGCAATGCAAGGTTAGCGAAACCTTTCTCGGCATTGTCGACATGCACAGCAGTAACGTCACGACCAAGTTGCTTGATCAGTCCATAGATGATAGTACTATCTAGACCACCAGAGAGCAGAACAGCTACTTCACGTTGACCACCAAGACGAAGCTCAGTAGCTTTCAGCAGATCAGTGCGCAAGTCAGTGCACGAGACCTTGTTCCAATCCCAGTACTCGTACACTGCACCTTTATAGTAGTAATGACCAGGTGGGATCTGTTTAATCTCATTCCACGGGGTACGTGAATCAGGCGAATAACCCCACTTCATAGTGTTTGACATGAACACTTCGTCACGAGTAGTACTACCTAGACGAGATAGGATTTCAGGCTCAGATGCCAACGCTTCCATATCAATACGATAATAGACTGGCTTCTGGCTAAGATAGTCAGTTGCTGCAATGATGTTTGCACCGTACATGGTAACGAATGACCAGAAGCCGTCGAACTGATGGAATGCATTAAAGAGTTTATCGTCTTTCCAGAACTCTTCAATAGCGCATTCGATGTCAGTCTCGTAGCCAAGTTCTTTATAGTTGAAAATCTCACCAACAAAGAGTGCAGGCGGATTGCTATTAATTGGCTGGATACAGACTGCTGGATCCAGATTAACAAATGGCAGACTGTAGTGGGCGAATTGATATTCGCCTTTATCACCGAAACGCAGATAACCTTTGTAGCCGGGGAGGCCACGATAGCTCATATGTTCAATGAGTTGGCTAAGATCTTGTGGCAGATCTTTACCGGCAATAAATCCACACATATTATACTCCTATTAGTTTGCCGAGGGCAAATCGATCATTCTCAAAGCAGTGTAACGACGTACTCGAGAAATGTAAATACCCAACTTGTGCATCGATGCCGCTTTTATCAATCATCCATTGGGTAAGACGATTAGCGAAGTATAGATCATTATGTAGGTGTCGCACGACGTCGCACGAGCGCATGTGATACGAACAATGTAGTTGTCCACCACGTTCCATAAAGTGCCAGCCGAATGAACATGGTACACGCTCACCGAGGTTAGCTGCTATGATATCCTCAGGAAACCACATAGGAACATAGCACTGACGAGTAGTGCTGTCTTTCTTAAGTAGCTCTACAGCATCACCAAGGTTACCGGTCTTAAAGCGGATGCCATACATACTCGGTGCCCACATACGTTCTGGATACGAATGCGAGAATGCTTCTTGGTTCTTAGACAGATACTTCTCTGTATCTTTGAGCCACATAGTATGAGAAGGCGGTGGATTCAGAGGAATCCCGCCTGTACGTTCTTCGAAATGTACGTCAGCCCATGGTTGGGATGCACCGAGTTCATATGATGCATGATTGCTATCAGCATACATCGGTGCTACTAGATCAGCGTGAAGAATCTCCAGGAAGATAGGCGGAGAGGTCGTACCCTGCCAGCTGCCCGTCTGGATCTGATAACCCTGATGGTACAATAACCTGCGAAGATTCTTTAGACCTTCTGCTAGTGTTCGACCTGATACTCTGTTCATTACTAACCCTTTCTCTCAAACCAGACGAAGAGAACCTATGGTTCCTCTTATTATAATAAATGTCAATGCCAAGCTGTCTACATTCTTCTTTACCAGTAAAGTCCTTGAACCTATACTCTTCGCCGATAATACGAATGTTAATTGGATACATCTGTAGAATATCTATTAGATCTGCCTCAGTATGATACGGCACAATCTCATCCACATAGCTGACAGCGGCCAACTGGGAGTAACGTTCTACAATTGTTTGCACTGGCTTATTCTTTTCTATTCTATCAACAGATGGGTCGATCTGTAAACCACAAATAAGATAGTCGCACACACTTTTTGCTTCGCGGAGCATGGCAATATGCCCCGCGTGCAAAAGATCAAAGGTGGAAGCAGTAAATCCTATTTTCATTAAATACTATCGTATTTCTTTTTCCATGCACTGCCATTGGTACGAAGACCTTCGGAAGCGAGCAATTGTTGATACATGATCCGAACCACCTCATTACGGTTCGGGGCGTTCTGGATATCGCGGATGGTTTGTGCCTTCGCAGTCTTCTGACCAATAGTGCGAACCTCACGCTTACTTACCATTTCAACAGAAGCAGTTTTTGCTTCTTCGAAAGGAAGAGACTCAAGCGATTTAACAAAATCCCGATATTCCATTATATTGCAAACTCCTCTTGTTCGTGGATTTCGAGCTCATCTACATGGCTATCGTTTTTCAGATCGATCAAGGTTGATTCAGTAACCCATTGATCCATGAGGATGTAGTCCTTTTCCCCATAGCGGTTGAAAAGCCATTCGTAGTATGTGACATGGTAACGAAGTTCAGTCATCTAGTATCCCTCTTTGATAGGAGTAATATAAGACTTTACTTTTGAAATGTAAACCCCCTATTTTGGAAATATTTTATATCCCCAGGAGTTTCCAGAATGCATGATGGGAAGCTTTAGGGTGGTCATTGAAAAGATTCTTCATGATCCATTGTACATTCTCTTTAGGCACATAGTAGAAATCACTACGCCTCTTATAAGATAGTACATAATCTAGTGGATTAAATATTTCTTCTAAGATTTCTATCTTGTTATGCCACTCTGCGACAACAATCGGTCGCCACGTCTTTATGGTTTTTAGCCCACCAGCAAGGACGTGCGGTTCCCATCCCTCAACATCAATCTTAATAAGGTCTACATCTTGAAAGTTATACGAGTCTAACGTGTTTACATCCAATGTTTTAAATTCGAAATTTTTATTAGACTTTACTAAATGGTGTCCCTTTTCTATTTCTTCTTCTTTCATAAAGCGGGAAGTACCACATCTATCATATTTCATTTTATAATAAAGAGAGGAAGGCTTATCTGATAGTCCGGTATTATAGGAAATGGTATTCGTTACATTAAATTCTTTTAAGTTACTATTCAGACATTCATAAAACGGGGGGCAAGGCTCAAAGGTATGAACTTCTTTAAAATATGGGGAAAGACCAATAGCCATTTGGCCTACGTTGCCTCCGATATCAATGCAGGTTCTACGCTTACCTTTGTCTGGAAGAAAGTATTCTACCGTGAACTCTGCCATATGATTTTGCCATTCAGCGGGTGACCAATTGCTTAGCCCATTATCATTCTCAGTGTCGATTACCCACCAACCGTTTAATTTTTTCATTATACGTTCCTATATGCGTATTCTAGAGCTCTATCAGCTTCTACATTTAATGGTCTATTCTCGTACCAATTACCGTTTTCATTATCAAATTGTTTACAAAGTTCTGCGATCTGCGAAGAGGTAATTGGATATTCCTTCTCGATCGCGCGTGCGGCGATCGCGACCATCATCTGATACATCTTGTGATACCAACCTGTATTGGTAATAGTAACATATTCTGCAGCAAGCTTCTTAGGCCAGAACGGACAATCGTGATAGCTATTCCAATAGATTCCAGTGTTCTGCATCATAGATTTGCGGTGGTTTACTACTTGATCTGCTAGCTCAGGAGGTAGTCGATCGAGAAAGCTATTACCACTCTTAGCCCTATCTACGTAGGGGTATTTAGCAAGTAGATCAGATACGCAGAGTGGCTCATTGCCGCCACTAAAAATAAAATTAAAAGCATCAGTATACGTCGCAGGGATGTAATACATTCTGCTGAGGTCTTTACATTGTTTATCTCCTGCGTCGTTAAGATGCGATTGGAGGGCGAACCAGAAATGTTTAATATCTGATGTTTGTATATGCCGATCAAGCTCGAAGACAAGCCGGAACTTTGGTTTATCAGGGCGCGAGCTTGCAGTAGAATAACAAACATACCGCCAGCCAGCAGTCCGTGAATTAACATAATCATTTAAATCTCCATTAATCTCGACGTCATCAACATCAACAGCACACCAACCTCCCCAAGCAAGTACATTTTTGTTTGAGCGTGTGGTTCCAGCTTCGTATACAGCAGGAGAAATAAGTTCTGCATCTTTCTTACCTTTCTTTGGTTGTTTAGCCAAACCATAGAGTAATTTCTCTAGCTGGTCAAATCTAGAGAAATCCATCCTACGATATGTCTTATTATCAAACTGGCTCTTAAAGAGCGTTAGGGAGATAGTCACTTTATACCACCATCATATGAATCGAAAGCCCAATATCTTTCCTTACACCACCAACATTTTTTACAAGGCGACTTAGAACTAATAATGCAACTATTTGTTAGCGTAGAAAGTTCTTCAATGCCAAATTTTTTATACTGTGCAGCAATGAATTTTTTATCTACAATAGACCACGGAAATTCATATGGATGTTTTGTATAAAGTTCTTTTATACGATTATCGTCATTCCATATATCGGTTTCTCTAGCACTTGGCCCACCTAAACTAATACCATCTAACACAGCTTTACAGTGATATCTCTCATTAAGATATTTTCTTGAAACACGAGTCATTTCAATCTTCGTACCATCTGGACTAATATAAGGAACCACGGTTAAAGGTTGGATCAGGTCATAACCGGTCTGATCCGTAATCCATCGGATTATGTTTTCTACTGTTTCATACGGTTTAATACTAGGTTTAGATACATCATATCCTGTTACTGGATAAATGTATACCCCATCTTTTCTATCCTGAGCCATTTTAACAAGGAGATAAAGAATAAGAGAAGAATCAATACCGCCAGATAGTTGTACCCCGATCGATTTAAAAGATCGGGGAAACTTTTCGAAGAAATCTAGTATAATACCCTCGTGTTCTAGTAGCATTAGAAAGCCGAATTTAGATCGCCATGGTTTCCATAATGGGAAGGCGGTTGCCAATCAGAGGGTTTAATCAGATCCGGCAATCCAAACGGATTCGGTCTACCAGGCTTTACACCAGGCTCTTTCTGCATGTTTGCCCAGTGGACACGGTTCCAAGCATCGCTAGCATTCACCCCAAATACATCCAGTGTACCAATAGCAAAGACACAAAGGTCAATCAGACCGTCTACAATCTCTTCTGGATCCTTTGCTGCATATGCTGCCACAGTCTCGTCCAGCTCTTCCTTACACATCGACAGACGAAACTCTAGATATTTGTCCATCAGTTCTTTGTTGTCTTTGTTCTTCTCAAACCAATCTCGTACACCAAACTTATCGTGCATATCACGGATATCATTTGCCCAGTTATAACTCATATTATTCTCCATTCATTTATGTTCATATTATACATCATTTGATATCGGTCGTAAACATCTATGTGTTACTATATTCTACCACCTTCACAAGGGAATCAGTCCGGTCACCGTCTTTCCTCCATATCTCCGAAGCTTCCTCAGCTTCCCAGAAATTATCAAATAGCACCGGATATATCATACCAAATCCTATATAATCCCTTTCCGTCTTAGTCGACAATTGATCTTCAGTGACGTAAACCCAATCATCTCCCATCTTAACCTTTATGGCATACGTTTTACTCATCCAAATATATCCTCCAATGTAATACGTTCCTCGGAGCTCCAGCCGATTGCTTGCAAGATAGGTTCGAGCGGCTCTAGGAATGTCTTTTCGAATTGCTTATCGTAGTCGACATATTTATGGAGATTTAATTCGGGCGGCAGATAGTCCGGATAGGCGATTACATTCTCTTTGATAGGATTCGGCAGCTTCAGATAGGCGAACTTAATCTTTTCACCTTCCTTAATCGTCTCGTACTTGTTCTCGAGACCTTTCTCTTTCAGGTAGTGGTTGTAGAGCAAAGCAGCCCGGACGTGGATCGGGCAGCCTTTTGAATAGATGTCACGCTTATCCGCCCACTTGTTAATCTCAGTAACACCACGGGGAAAGGAAGCATTCTCTGGATGCAGATTGCGGAACTCTGATTTAAAGTTCTGGATAAAGCGCTGCGTGCCTTTCTCGTCACCGGCGATCATAAGCTTAAATGCCTTCTTAAACTTATCCCGCACAATCTCAGGCGTAGAAGACTTAATCGCTTCAATGCCCATGATCTTCATCTTTGGTTCAGCGTACTGGACACCTTCGGAGTTATGGACGTTCAGGATGTAGCGCTTCTTTGCCTGCCAGATGCCACGGTCAGCGATAACCTCACGCTCCATAACCATACGCGGCTGGTAGCATTTCATATGCTTGAACAGTTCCTCCATTGAACCTTCGAACATCTTATTAAAGTGGTTATCACACACTTCGGATAGGAATGCTACCGGGTCTTTTGGTTTAAACTTTTCGATGAACTGAGAGAAATCCACATACACAGAGTCGGTGTCAATAGCGATTACATAGTCTTTATCCGTACCAAGGATCTTGTTCAGTTCAGCGTTTACCGCACGTTCACACCACTTAATAACGAACTGACCAGTCAGCGTAATACCTTCCGCGATGCGCAGATCAAAGTAACGGTAGTACTGGTTACCCAATGCACCAAAGAGACTGTTAAGCAGAATCTTAATCGCCATCTGACGGTTGTTCAGCTGGTTAATCTCGCGTTCAATCTCTGGGGTAGGCGTCTTCTGATATGCAGACTGTGCTGCAAGCATTTTCTTTTTAGTAGCTTTACGGTCTGCATAGTAGTCTACGATGATCTTAGGCATAACACCTTCTACGTCTTTACGATACACAGAACCATTTGCCGCGACTGCGATGTCACGTGCAGCTTGTGCTGGATGCATGACAGGGCCAGACCTGAGGTAATAATCCACACCACCCGTGAGCATATCTGACGGATCCTTAAGCAAAGTCTCCGGCGACATGTTCCACTGAGCAATGATGTTTGGATACAGAGAGTTAAGGTCGAAGCTAACCACCCACTTATACATGGCTGGAACAACTTCCTTCACGTACCCGCCCGCGAACTTTACATCGATCTTTTCGCTGCGCTTCTTATGCGGCACTGCAATCTTTTTGGCATTCAGCTCGCGATACACAATCGAATCCCAGATAGCTGTAGTACCAAATGCATCTGAATAGTTTACGCCTGCACGATACGCAATCGTAAGGCAAAGTGTAATCAGTTCCATCTTTTGGTCAATACGTTCTACCAGTTCGACGTCTTTGATGTTATAGTCGATATACAGCTGATGGTTTTCATTGTACAGATTGCGAAGGTTACCATATTCTTCGTACGATAGCTTACGTTCACCGAGCACCACATATGCAATATGGTCTAGCTTATAGGATTCCTGTGCACCGTAGCTATAGCCGAACTTCTGGAACAAGTCATAGTAATCCATCTGGGCAATGCCGACGATGTCATACATGTCCATGTTCTTATTCTTAAACTGGACTGATTTCTTCTCGATCATACCCCACGGCGAAAGCGACTTAGCAGCTTTCTCATCACCGAGCCGGGCGATGCGGTTAATGATATAAGGCATATCAAAGAATCGCATGTTCCATCCGGTGATAGCGTCAGGATAGTCGTTCTTCCAGAACGTAAGGAACTTAACCAGCAGTTCAACCTCTGATTCGCACTTATGGTACTGAATCAGAATGTCTTTATGGCTTGATTTGGTAATATCCCAGTCTTTTAAACCCCAGACGTGATAGACACTGCTACGGCTGGTCTTGAGAGTAATTGCAGTGATTGGATGTGCTGCTTCTTCTGGGGTGGGGAAGCCAGCATCGGAATAAACTTCGATGTCGATGTTTGCCACGTTCAAGAACGACCGGTCGAACTTAATGTCACTAGGAAACTTGCTAGTAATGAACTGATGGATGTAGTTCGTATTACCCCAGAACTTAAAGCCGATCACATCTTCGTACTGTTGCATAAAGTCACGGGCATCACCCATGCTATCAAACTGCATAGGTGCTACAGATTGACCTTCCATAGTAGTCCACTCAGACTCTTTGTCACCGTTGTTGGGCACAAAGAGAGTGGGACAGAACTTATATTTCTGTGTGATCGGTGTACCGTTATCGGTATAGCCACGATAAAGGATTTGGTTGCCAAAGCGGGCGACGTTGGTGTAAAAAGACATAGTACCTCCATGATTACGTTTATTCTACCACAGGATGGAGCTACCGTATACCCCCTATGACAGCCACTAAATGCAATCTGGTTTCTCTACTAGAATTAAATGCCGTATGGTGCTTTGTAGTATCTGCCATCCACCATTTATCTAACTCAAGGTGTTTTACCTCATCTTCTATTACCATGAAACACCCTTCTTGGGTTTTTATTGGATAGTGTAATCTAGGCATTCCTTCATCCACATGCCAAGTTAAGCAAGTTTTTGGTTCCGATTTAAATATCCTAATCCTACCTAAAATATATCTTTCATTTAAAGTATTATAGATTTCTTCAAAAACGGTGCCTTTAAAAATATTACAAAGAATTGTAAAGTCTTTTTCGTGTAATCTTATTTTTTTATCCGGTACTTCTATCTTAACAATACCGTCTTCTTTTATTATCTTTTTATTAGACCAGTCTTTTAAAAGACTACCGGTGGCAAGGGTATAATCATGTTCAAATCCGGGAATGGTGTTTAGTCCTATTTGTCCATGACGGTCTAAACACTTAATCATTTCGGGAGTTAATCTTTTTAAAAGATTAGGAAATTTAGGAAGATCTGTTATTTCTTCAAAGTGACTCACTTTTATCTCCATGATATTTTCGCATAATATTGTGATTCTCTACAATGTCCATTAAATTTGATTGTGCTTCCATTGCAGTTAAAAACTCACTTCCATCTTCAACATGATTAATTATGTTCCAAAACATCTCTTTGTCGATATTTCGAGCCATACAGTAATCCACAACCGCGGCCATTATGTAATCAAACTCTGTTAGACCGAGGTGATTCGTTTCTTCTTTATCCATAGAAAAATACCTCCATGCTGTGCACAGAGGTATTTATTTGTTTTAAATTATGATTTTACTTCTTTTTACCGTTTATAAAATCTAATTCTTCGTCGGTATATGGCCACATTATTTGCCGCCGTTCTTTTTCTCTGCAATGGAACGAAGATATGAATGATCTGGATCTAACATATGCTTATTCCTTTTTGGAAACGAAAGAATACATTTCCTGGGCCTTCTTCATAAGCTCTTCCATACTATAAGGGGTATAGACATTAGCAGCCTGTGCTTCTTTAATAGTTGCAGCACCGACAGCCATTGCCTTTTCCCAGTACTGCACGTTCAAAGCAGTCTGCTGGTCCATGTAATCTTTTGCGAGCTGAAGAATTTCTGCACGGATTTCAAATGGGTTCTTATTGCTCATTTTTAGCTCCTTTAGACATTTTATCAAAATTGTATTTCATCATATTTTCAGTATTGTCAAGAAGCATAGTGGCGAACTGGGTCTGGGCCTCAATATATTTGTGCGCCATTGCATTTAGTTCTGGATCTTTGATAACAGTATTAGTGAAAGTCTTCTTAGCTTGTTGGAAATAGTTTACTATCATTTTCATTTTAGTCTCCTGTGTTGTGATGGGGAGAGATTATCCTCTCCCCTGTGTGTTATTACATTCTGCGGCCGTAAGCACCTTGAAGCGCAAGAGCTTCAATGTCATATCTGCTAAGACCGATATCAAGAAGTTCAGCATCTGAAAGTCTAGATAGTTCTTTCAACGTGCTCTTATACATCTTGTGCTTAGCATAATTGATGCGAACGATTTCATCCAATCTTGAGATTAGGTTAATTATTTCAGAGATTGGACTCTGTAAGTAGTTGGTGATTGTTAGTATGTAGTGTGTCATGTTTTTCCTCGTGATGACCGATTTGGATTCTACGAGGACGCAATTCTTCCGGGACTACATATCTCAGTTCAACTGACAAGATGCCGTCCTTAAGATCTGCTCCGATTACGTGTACGTGTTCAGACAGCCTAAAGGTGCGTTTAAACTTCTTCGTAGAAATACCACGATGAATAAACTCTCTACCTCTACTAATATGATCGCCAGTGACCGTCAAGGTGCGGTCTTTGACCTCTATTGAAAGCTCATCCCTAGAGAATCCCGCTACAGCAAGTTCGATTAGATAATCGGTCTCGCCGGTTTTGATGATGTTATGTGGGGGATAATGATCATTCGCATGTTTTGCTACATGATCTAATTCGGTCAATAGATGATCGAAACCAATAAATGAGCCACGGGGAAATAGTTGTTGTACGCCTGTCATAGTGTTCTCCTTTTTACAAGCAAGATTTTTAATGCGACCGGTTACTTCCGCATCGCCAGCTGTATTTATACCCATTTACCTATTACCATACTGAATACCCGTTATACATTTTTAGATACACGTACGTTACGAGACAATGATGCTTCTATATTACCTTCGATACCAAATGAAATACCTAATCTAGTTCCATAAGGTTCTACTAGGTGATATTGTCCTCTTGGAACCCATATCATACTACCAGGTTTAAAAGTAGAAGTATATAATAAATTAGCTTCTTCCTTACTTAGATTTTTTTTAGAATCATCTTTATAATATTCAACATCCTTTGGCTCCCACATAGACCATTCTACATTACCTAATACTTGTAAATAAAGGACGTCCATTACGTCTCGATGGATTCGAAAACTTTTTGATTTATTAGTAAACCCACCAAAGAAGTGAGTGGTAATTGAATTACTGGGAAATGTAGATTTTAATTCTTTTATAATATCTTTTACAAATGCGGGTGCCGAATTTCTTTGTTCTATTGCAGTTAATGTAAATGATAATTTAGATCCATTCAATACTCTATGATTATCTGGATGAGTATCTAGTAACATCAATGTTTGTTTCCAACCGAAAACTGATTCCGGAGGCAATTCATAATCATTCGGTCTATGATATTTTCGGCTACGAATTGCCTCTTTAAAACTGTCATCAAACATCATTTATTACCGATATTATACTTCGGGCAAAGCTCCCATTCATCTTTTTCTTTAAATGGGATAATCTTAATTTGTCTAAGCGGTGCACAATCTAGATTACCTGCACCAGCAAGTTTAATTAATCCCCAATCACTTAGAAGGGTAGTGATCGTATTTCTACGCTGAATATCATTCATCTCTAGATTCGATTTTTTACCGTCAAGGAGGAATAACTCCTTAAAATGAACGATAAAATATCTACCCTGCTTATGTAGAATATGACATGATTGGAATAGTTTTTTATCTTTGCGTGATGCCACCCCAATACGGGTAAGTGTTTCACGAACTTTTAGGAAATCATCTGGTTCGTCCAGAATAACTTCTAGCATATCCTGTGGTGTCCAATGGACATTATTATTTTCTTCTACCACCTTTTGTTACCTTCTCTCTCAAATTCAATATTTGGTCGGACGTCAACAGTGGTAGAACTTGGCGGGCTTTTTCATTGCTATAGCCATAGTATTCTTTCACCACTTCAACATCATTTACCAATTCAGGTTTATCCCATTTCGAGAAGCGTTTACGCTTCCTAACAATATTTATAAGAAAAGAGAATTGTAGTTTTTTATCGAGATGGTGGTTGCGGTTCATCTCGTTTGCTGCTAGTACGGTATCACTAAAGTAACTGAGTGACCTGTTAATCATAAAAGGGATATATGCTTTCTCAGTAACCTCATCGACCATTAGGTCTTTCTTAGTATCATTAATAGCATTTACATATTCAAATGGATTCATTATCAAGTTCCTGTTGTATTAGGTCACGTATTTGATCTGTGATGCAGATCTTATTATCGCCATCAAATGCCCACATCCATATATCGGCGGGTTTGAGATTATTATCTATGCAATATCTCTCTTGTATACCCTTGGCCTTTCTGGTTATATAAGTCGCATCAAACTTAGGCAATATTTTATTGGCTACTGAACAAGCGTTAGAGTTAAAATAACTATAACCGAAATATTTGTCAATTGGTACAGTTAAACTCATAGGCAAATCATTAGAGAAAACGATTCCAGCTCTCATGCCACCTAACAAAAAGTTTTTACTTAGACTAAATGCCACCGCATCAAATACCTCTAAACCAGTATTCAATTTATCGAGTGTAGTACCGTAGAAGGCACAGTCTAAAAAAATCTTAGAACCATTATTTTCACAATGGGTAATCATATCATTAAACCAAGGAGTAACCCCTCCTTCATGATTCGGCTGACTTACCAGTACGTAGCTATTAGGTGGGATCTGATTATAGGTATCGATCCCTAGATTATTATACGACTTTACTAGAACTTTGTAAAATCTATAATCAGTATTGAACCAGCAGATCTGATCATATTTTTTATGTATATGAGCTACCTGGTGGAAGATTGCATCGTGGATTCCGTTTGTAATAGCCCATTGTTTTTTATATTCAGCACCAGAAAATCTATGAATCCATTTTACCCATGATTTATGATAAAGTTTCAAATCTTCTATATGACATTTATTTTTAATAGAAATATTTTGGAGCTCTTTTTGTATTTGCGTAGGACAAAAACTATATACGGTCATACTAACTCCTCTAATCTTCTAGATATATTAGGACTAATCTTAGATAGCCATTCCCGAATCTCGAGAAGGGCGTAGGGTTTTAATTCTTCTGTCCTTTCTCTCATATATTTAAAGTCGAACATTATAACTCTTCCGTTCTTCTTAGTCATATTTGATAGAGCACCATTTAATTTATACATATTAATCTCTTTAAAATAGTGATAGATTTCTACAATCTGATCTTCAATATTAGGAATATCATTGTGCCCGCGAATTAATAAATCAGGACCGTAATATTCTTGTATAATGTATTTCTCTTGATAATTAATATCTACTAATTTAGGAACCCAATCTTTATCTCTAAATCTTAAAAGGGAATTAGTCTCTGCCAACCATTTCTTTTCAATGTAATCTACAGATTGCTCAGATACTTTACCATTGACAGTAATACCGTTTTTTATAAAATAACGTTTTATTAAAGTCTTATCTTCATTTAAATATATAGAAGCAACCCTTCCTATATTTGGATCTGGGTGTCTGTAAGGCTCCCAGATCATTCAATCCCGCTGTCAATCGTCGGCCATTGCACACGTTCGATTCTATCAGAGATAATCGTCTTTGTTAACTCCGTAGAACTACCTCTTTGGATATCTACACCATCATAATAGAGTTGAGGAACAGTTCTATGGCCTTTTGATTCCATAAAGCTCATTGCTTCTGAATCGTGCTCTACATCAATCATTGTATACTCAAATCCCCATTCGTCAAGTTTCTTCTTCAGATTGCGGCAATAAAAGCATTTATCCTTACTATAAAGTTTAAGCATAATTCCCTCCTAGAATGCCGTAACGGCCTGTACTAACGATTGCATACGCATTACGTCCATACTTACATCATGGCAAGGATCATGCTTTACGAAATGTTCGGCAAGACCATTGGGAATAAACCCCGGATCAATATCAGCTCCGTATGAGATGCCTTCGATATAACTAATCGTATCTCGTACCAGCCACCAGTCATACGGTTCTGGGTTACCGGTACATTTCATAAGAGAAGTCATAAAAACAGGGTCAAACGTATTGCGTCTAGTATATACCTTCTTAAGGTTCGTACACTTGTTTACTACAAAGAAGTTATAGAGTTCAGCAATTGATTTATCATCAGGGCGAGGAGCAATCTTTTTCTGTGCTTCTTTGTTCTGTTCAGACCACCAGCGCACAGTGTCCTTTTCGATCTTACGACCATAGGATTTCACTTGATCCGCAACATCAAACTTAATATAGTTGCACTTATCGACCAATTCCTGATAGGTGTACGGATCTTTCTCAAACCGCATTGGATCATAGTTTAGCATAGCAAAAGAAATCACAGCACCATCGACTGGGTTCTGTGATAAAGTCTCGAAGTCATAAATTGTACAAATATCCAATCCTCGGAATCCTTTCATTGTACCAAAACTCTTACAGTAGCTTCATGCAAAGCCTTAAACACCTTTGCATCATCATAGAGTAGAATAACAATAAGCAATAGTGCAAGTACTTCTTTCATTTGATTTGTACCTCTGTCATAATCTCAGTCATACAAGCTACAAGGTTTAGTTCGTGATCTGCCACAAAGGCAGCTTTATATTGATAGTCAGCCAGGATTAAAACCAGTTGTGGGATAGATACAGGCTGGACTTTATCCGCCATACGATCATATAGTCCACGAATAATCGCAGATGTATCTAGATCCATATGGTTAACTACCCAACTACGCATTGTCTTAAAGTCTTTACCCTTCAGAGCGTCAAACAGTTTGTTGAACTGGTCATTTGATGCTGTTGCAGAGGTAAGGAGATTAAACTCACCATCGATACAGTTGCGTTGGGTTTCGTTAATGACACGGCGCCAGTCAGGAACATAGCGCATGATTACATCCACCAACTGCTTCGGATCGCCTTTTACATTCTCCTTCTGGAGAATAAACTTTAGGCGAGACAGGAACAGCTCTGCAATCTTCGGCAGTTCATCCTTTGGAACGTTAAAGTCATACACAGCACAACGGGAATGCAGTGGTTCAATGATACGATTCTTAAAGTTACAGGTTAGAATAAACCGGCAATTGTCTGAGAATTGCTCAATGAAACCGCGAAGAGCCGGCTGGGTAGACTGTGGATTCAGGTAGTCAGCTTCGTCTAGGATGATAACCTTATATCCACCACTCAGAGAGACGGTAGATGCAAACTGACGGATCTTACCACGAAGGGTTTCGATGTTACCTTCTTCGGATCCGTTAATAACAATATAGTCTAGTCCAAGCTCTTCACATAGAGCACGGGCGGCAGTTGTCTTACCGATGCCGGCAGTACCGGTGAAAAGCATATTCTGCAATTCACCGGTGTTAAGCATCTGCTGCAAAGATTTCTTCACAGCAGATGGCAAGAGCGTTTCGTTCAGGGATTTAGGCCGATACTTTTCGACCCAGAGAAAGTCTTTCGACATGTGTACTCCAATTTCAATTGAATATTCATTATATGGTATTAGGAGTAAAAAGTAAACCTTTATTCCTGGTTTTGGTGTGCTTCACACATCGCAACAATCTGTACGCACTGGTCACGAAGCTGACCGATAGTGGTCAGTTCTTCCCCACGGAATCCACCGCGCTGTACAATAGTATCAATAACGGCAATGGTACTACGACCAATACGGTTAGCAAGGTTAATCATTTGGTCATTTTGAGTAGGCGCTTTTGCCATAATCATTCTCCATAAGTTGAGGTTTTTTCAAGAGCAATCCAGTAGTTCACTTTCTTTTCAGTATGAGAAAACTTGGACATAAGTTTAGAAGACAGACTGACGTTATAATCGCCAGGCAAGATCTTGAGGTTCTGAATGTTCAGAATAAAGTTAAAGCTTTCGCTTTCGTATTTACCCGCCAATTCAATCGTAAATGTATTCGAAGTAGCATTTTCAGGATCGAATACGGTCAGGGCAATTGCACCATTCGATGGCGTAATAGCCACAGATGTATGACCAAGAGCGGACGTAGCACGCTTGATCTTATTCAAAGTATCTTGGTCAAGAGTAAATGTTACCTCAAAGTCGTTCATAGCCGAGGCTTTGGTAAGCATAGTGCTATTTGGAGAGGTAAGCATCTCTGTTTCGGTAAAGAAGTATTTAATCTTTGACCGGCCAACAGAGTCAGAGATAACAGCAAACTTTTCCTCAAACTTAACCTGCGGTTCATCGACAAGAGATAGAACACCAAGGAATTCGTTGAGGTCGTAGATTCCAAACTCGGATGGGAATTCCACATCCACTACAGCAGTTGTCAAGATGTTACGAGCTTCAGAGATCGTAGAAACCTGATTGCCTGGATGGAATACGATGTTACTATTAATGCCAGAAAAATTCTTGAGTACTTGGGTGGTGTATTCAGTAAGTTTCATAGTGTATCCTTTTCATAATATAAAGCATTGTACAATAGATCAGGCTGCTTGTACACCCCAATCCTTCATTTTCGAGAAGTTTTTATCCTTGAAGAACTCAATCTTATTCTTGAATTTGCCATCAAGGATTTCACCCTTATGGCTAATAACGAATACGTTCGTATCATCGTCAAGCGAATACAAGATCTTCATGAGATTCTCTACACCGTCATGATCCAAGGAAGAGTCGAATGTTTCGTCCAGTACCAGTAGGTTAGTAGCAACAGAGTTCTTCATCTTAGCAATCATACGCCAAGTAAACAGAAGAGCAAGGTCAATACGTTGCTTTTCGCCTTCGGAGAAACTATCGTAGGTGAATGCGTCACGATGTCTGGACTTAATCGTCTCTTGGAAACTCTCGTCCAGATTAAAGTGCACAAAGAAATCTAGGATCTGCAGATATTTATTCACAAGGTTATTGATGATAGGGATGTACTGCTTAATAACCTTTGTCTTAATACCCGTATCTTTCAGCATCTCTGCCATGACTGAGTTATATGAGAACTCTTCGTTCAGTTTCATACGCTCTTCCATAAGAGCATCTTTCTCAGAGTTCATATCAGTCAGTTCTTGGTTCGCTCTCGCGAGGTCGCCAGTACGCGAGGTTAGACGGGTGATATCATCATTTAAAGTCTGAATAGCATTCTGTAGTCTCTTGATCGACTGACCATTCGAATGAATAGTAGATTGCTTTTCGCGAATCACTTCTGCTGATTCTGTAAACTTATCGATCGTTTCTGTTACTGCTGCAGCTTCCTCATCTGCCTTACGAATAGCACTCTGTAGTTCGCGGGCGCGAGAGCGAGCGTGATCGAGTTTAGAGTTGCGGGTCTCTTCTGAGATTTCTTGTGTACACGTAGGACACTGGGAGTTCGTCTCATAGAACTTAGCGTCATTTACCACATTCTTTACCTGCGTGGTAAACTGCGCACGATATTGTAATAGGGTTTGTTTACGATCATGTGCACTATTCAGTGCTTCACTTACCTTATCATTCTCTTTCTCGATGAACGATGATAGTTCAGCATTCTCTGCTAACAGTCCGTCAATTTCGTCTCTTGCTTCGGTAATCTGATTCTTTTTAGAATTAATCTCTTCCTGATTCATAGCAGTGATATCACGAATATATTTCTTCTGCGCGTCGATCTGATTCTTTTTCAGATCCAGCTGGTAGTTCAGATCCTTTAGCTTCTCTTTTAGCGTAGCATTCTTTTCCTTTACAAGGATATTCATCTTAGAGAAGACGTTAATGTCTAGCAGATCTTCGATAACCTCTCTGCGGTATTGTGCAGAGAGTTGCATGAAAGGAATAAAAGATGAACTACCGAGAACCACAATCTGGTGAAACGATTTATGATTCAACTTAATGATGTTCTGTTCTAGGATTCTTTGATATTCTTTTGAATGCGAATCCTGGTTAATTAGAACATTATTCTTCCAAATCTCAAAGATCTGTGGTTTAACCCCACGGATAATCTTAAAGTCAGCTTTGCCTACGCTAAACTCAATCTCCACAACGCAGTTCTTATTGTTAATAGAGTTAACCAACTGTGGCTTATTAATATTGCGGTGTGGCTTACCAAACAATGCGAATGACATAGCATCCAACATTGTAGACTTACCTGCACCATTATGACCAACAATCAGTGTCGATTTATGTGTAGTTAGGTCCATCTCGGTGAAGCTATCCCCAGTGGACATAAAGTTACGCCACCGCAGTTTCTTAAAGTAAATCATGCAATCTCCAGTGCTTGGGCTTCGGTCAGCAGATTACGCATGCTGGACTTTAGCCGGTCTTTATCTAGATCAGTGTCCACTGCATCTACATAGCTATCGAGCAGTTCACCTGTATCCTCTACAGATACAGCTTCATCCTCTACATTCTCGCCGAGGAATTCGTTAAAGTTCTCTGCAATTTTCAGATCATGGATCTTCTGTGATTGTATTCTATCAATAAACCGATCGAATGTAAACAGATCACTCTTGCTAATAACGACAACTTTCACAAATTTGTTATCCAGATGGGAAGTGTCATACATCGAATAGTCGACATTCGAATCATCGTAGACGATACGTTCGAAGAGTCTGTGTGGGTTTACAATCTTTGTTAGTTCTCTGGTAGCAGTATCAAGCACGTGGAATCCTTTTTCATCGCCAGCATCTGACCAAAAGAATTCAGACTGTGTGCCAAGATAGTGGATGTTATCTTTTTGAGAACCTACATGGAAGTGACCTGAGATTACTTTTTCAAATCGTGAGAATAGGCTATGATTTAGACCAGCGTGAGATGGTACGCCACGTAGAACATCAAATCCCATAATCTCAAGATGTCCACCCAACCAGTCTGCTTTGCAGTTATTGATAAAGTTCATAGATCGGTCATAGTTCTCTTGACAAATCCATGGGAGCATAGCAAGATTGAACCCATCTAGATCGAGTACGGTCGGCTCCATGTGAATAGTGACTTCACCCATATAGTGACCAAGTAGTTCTTTCAGTGCATTCAGTTCGTTAGTGTTTTTGTAAAACGTGTCATGGTTTCCAGGAATGACGTCCATGTGCATTCCGTACTCTCGCAGTTTTGCAAGAAAAGACTTCCGGTAACGATGAAGTGACTTAAAGTTAATGAACTTGCGATTATCAAAAACGTCACCAAGATGGATGATGCGTTTGATATTGTTCTCGCGTAGATACGGGAAGAATACATCGCTATAAAAAAGATCAGCATTATCTGCAAAAATATCAGAAGAATTCCGAATACCAGTGTGAGTATCATTTAAAATAGCCACCTTCATTGTAAAATATCCTTTGTAGGTTTCCAACCAAGCTTGGTTAGATATTCAATATCAGCAACTGTGACTTTTCGTTCATTCGGGGTTTGATCATAACGAATCTCGCCTTCGAATCCAAACTTTTGAGCGAGTAATAGAACAGGTACAGTCAAGCCAGTTCCGATGTCTACGACAGGATCTATCTTATTATAATTCTTCATGATTGTAAATATCGCAGAACAAAGATCTTCTACGTGAATAAAATCCCTAAAATGTTCGGCGTTAATATACTTCACTCGCCCTTGTTCGAGCATTCGGTAAAGCATATCTTCTCGACCAGGCCAGACCGTATGAAATCTCATACCAACAGATCGATTCAAAGCTTGAGCTTGTAATTCGTTCATCTTTTTAGTAGTTGCGTATGGGTTATTCCACCATTCTTTTGCATTTGAAGAAGAGGCATATAGAAACTTACACTTAGTTCCATTTACGAAGTTAACAGCGCATTCCATCCCGCCTACGTTGTTATCATAATATTTTTCTGGATCTTCAATTGATTTTCTAACCCCTGCAAACGCAGCAAGATGAATCAAATAATCATGAACATCATACTTATTCCAATTAGATTGTTTACAAACATCGCCTTCAAAAGAAGTAACTAAATATCCTTTATCAATAAGATATGTCCTCAGATTGGATCCGATCATACCTTCTGCCCCAGTTAAAAGTACTGTCTTCATCCGAAAATCTCTCCAAGGTCAGAATCACTAGAAGAAACAGTTTCCCGTTTTTTACGTTCTTTTTTCTTCTCTTCTTTTACAATCGAATCAAAGTAAGTATCTTTTTCTTTCAATTGATCGATCTTACCTTTCAATTGGTCGACAAAGGCATGTGCTGCTGCAATCGATTCTTCGTCCGCGTTCGCGAGCGCGAACTCATCAAATGGGCTTTGGGAGATAAATTTAATCTTAATATCCTGCTGCTTCTTTTCCTTTGCTATCCTACGAAGGAAAGCATACCAGCAGATCTGGGTAAAGTAAGCAAATCCGTTTGGTAATCCAGAACGTGTTGCTGCTTCAATATCATAGTTGTGGATAGCTTTTAAGCAGTTCTCGACAGCATCCATTACCATTTCGTCACGGTAAGTGTATCGAATGAAGTTCACCTTATGGGATAATCCTTCAGCAATCTTTAGGAAGGATATAGCAATGTAGTTGGTGACCTTTGGTATTTCTTTGCCAGCTGCTTCAGCTTCTTTTACTGACTTAATATATTCGACAAGGGCTTGGCTAAAATCTCTATTATTTACATAGTGTGGTTTATCTTTTGGTTTCATTATATACTCCTAGCATATCTTACTGATTATAAATCAGAATCAAGGGTTTGTAAACAAAATATTTTTAATTTAGGGGATTTACAAATGTAAAAATATCGGTATAATAAAAGAGTGCTTCTGAGGAGGATAGAATACTAGTGCATCCTCGGGCGAAGAGAAACGATCTTATCTTTATCCGAGTCAGACATTTCTTCTAAAACCTCATCGAGAGAGGATTTAGGTATTTTTCTCATATTCTCTAAGTGGTTAATATATTGGGCTACAATAAAATCATGAGGATTAGCTATAGATGTAATATGATAAAAATTCAAACTAATCAGTTGATCCGTTCTTTCCTGATATAACATAAAGGGTCTGAAAGTATAATAACGAGTACTACTTTGCCAATCCTCGGCCGAAATAATTAGAAAAGCGTTTCGAATAATAACAGATTCAGGCGAATCTTCTGATTGGAAATCGGGCCAATCGATTACTTCACATATTAACTCTTCCCCGCCTTGAAGGCGCATCTGTTTATATTCTTTATTCATTTTAGGTCCACTTCATAAATTTTATATTCGAACTCTTGCTTTATATACATCTTCACTCTTTCCAGTGAGTGTTCTAAGGTGTAGTTCTTCCGACCTTTCCAATGTAGATCATCAGCAATATCATAAAGCCGAGCGATTGATCCATCATCAGACTTTCTTAATCCTCTTCCGATGGATTGTAATACCCTAATCTGGGATTTACTCGGGGAGGCAAAGATAATGTTGTGGAGATTGCGGATGTTAATACCAGTAGAGAAAGTACCAAGTGACGCCACGATAATCGCATTTTTCTGGGTCTCTACGATCTTACGAATAGCTTCACGATCGCTCGTGTCCGTATCACCTGATACGAAAAACACTTTTCGATTCTCATGAGCTTTATCCTTGATTAGGTCGTACAGCGGCTTGCCATGTTTGTCGACGAAGTTGAATAGTACTAAGGTATTTCCATTCAAGTCCAAAGCAAGATTGCTAATAAGCTTATTACGAGAATCATTTCGAACAATGTAGTCCAGTTCGGATTGGTAATCTTGTTTTCCCCAGTTTTTACGAACTTCTTCAGGATGTTTTAGTAATAGGATTGTAATATTTAACTTCGATAATGTGTCTTCATCCTGAAGCTTTTTTGTCGTGGTTACATTATATATCTTTCCAAAAAGTCCTTGAAGTACGAGCTCGTGTGTCTGCGAACCATCCAGCGTACCAGTAGTACCCCATCTGTATTCCGCTTCTTTACACTTGTCCATGATTGTAGTCAGAGACTTAGATTTGAACCCGTGACATTCATCACCAACGACAGCACCAAATTGTTCAAACCACTTCGGTGGTAACTTATAGATCGACTGCCAAGTTGAAATAACGATATCTTTGTCGGTGTCTTTATCTCTTCCAGAATAAATCCTGTGGGCACAGTCTTCGACCGGCATACCGTAGTCCGCGAAGTCGTTGTACATCTGTTCAACCAACGATGTTGTTGGTACAATAATAAGGACTTTCCGGCCTTTCTGCCGTAAACTACAAAGGTATCTTTGGACCAGGGTATAGATAATAAGTGATTTTCCAGATCCTGTAGGGGAGATAAGTACTGCCCTTTTTCTATGAAGTCCTTCGCATACTGCATCGAACTGATAGTCTCTGATATCAATTGGCTTACCCCTTGATTGTAATTCTAACCCATCGATAAAGGATTTTATATCTTCAGGATTAATATCGATGTATGCATCCGGTCTTCCATAAAAGTTATTATGCTCTACCTCAATCTTATAATTTCTAGGCTTTGCAAACTCTGCGAGGAATGGATATAGACCTACAGGTAGTTCCATTGTATTAAGATTAAAGAGCCGGATCTTTCCGTCCCAGACACGATTCTTATAAAGCGGCATAAACTTATAGCCAGGAACAAAGAACGAAAAGAACTCAGTCAATTCATTCGCGATTCCAAAGTCACACCCAATGTGCATTACAGAATGGTTTTTATTTTTTACTTTAATGATATCCATGAAAATATATATACTATAAATAAAATGAAAAAGGAATAAGAAAAATGCCATTTATTGTTACTGAACAACTAACACCGCAAAATCCTAGTGTAATTCTTAATTCTTTAGAAGAAGCAAAAGACTTTTTAATATATGAAGGTATGACTATAGAAGAAAATATATCAATACTAGATAATTTTAATGATCCTTTCTGGGCAGCTAATAGAGAATCTTTAATTGAAACAATGACTAATATAGATTTTCAATGGGATCAGAATATGCAGACCTTAACTAGAACACTTGTATTTTCTTCTGAAAGTGCCTATGTTAATCTTAGAAGAATCCTTAACAGGACAATGCCTGCTATGGAAAGAGATTTGTCTGTACTTAATACAGATGTTATTTAAGCCCCAGCTTCGAACATCTTCCACTTAATCATGTTACCGATTGTTTGATGACGCCATTTGATATTATCTATGATTTCTACTAAGGTCTCCACGATGACCTTCCATTCGTCGATTCGCTCTTGTGATTTACGAATATCAGTATCTGCATCATAGTAATAGTCCATTTCACCTTTCAGTACACGTAGACCTTCGAACGGATCGAATACCCAACCCCGGGATTCGATCTGTTCTTTTGTCATCTTTCCGTTGTAATAAAGCCACTTGTCTTTCAACAGAACTTTCTGTTCTGCTTCATAGCGCTTCAATGTAAGTTTAGCTTCTGCTAGCAAAGGTAAGTACTTTGCATGCAACATAGGACTTTGTCGGGATGCTTCGTCCAACGATCCTACAATCTTAGAATCTTTTTCCCACATCTCAAGAATTTTTTCAAGGTATTTCATACTATTCTCCAGTTAATTCAAAGCATTATATAATTTTTAAAGGGAAATGTAAATCAAGAAAACTCGAAAGAGTCATATCTGAAGGTGATTGGGAAAGAGATAGACTCGACAGATGTAGTGGATGATGCGAACTCTATAGTACCTATATCAGTTGGAAAGGCGTTCTTATACTGGATTGTTCTAACCTTTATATTTGAACTGTTCAAGATTATAACTGAGATATCATACATCGATGTATCTTCTAGACCAGCTCTAAGATGCTGAGGTTTTTGGTTCTCTTGAACCAATCCGCTCATCCAATCGTATATCTCATTATATACGTACATAGATTCATCCATGATTGCGTTAATACTAAGTTCACCGAAGACCAGTTTATCACCTGGTTGATAGGTGTCAGATCTTCTGAAAGCAGTCATAGCAGGTGATAGACTAACGGAAGGATGAGAAACACCATTCGCAAAAAACTCTAAGTTGCCAAATCTTTTTCTGTTGATGATAATCTTAAAGCCAGTAGGCTGAAGATAGTTTGGGTTTTGGAGAGTCGTAGTTGTAGTAGCCATAACGGATCCTCTGTTGGTTATCTGTATTTATATGAAAAAAGTTTGGAAAAAACTCACAAAGGGGGTTTACATTTCAAACCAAAAGCCTTATATTACTACTATCAACAAGGAGATACCGATCATGATGACCTTCGAACAAACCGGCAACACCTTCACTTCTACTAACTCGATCAAGCCGGTTATCATCAACAAGAACTATGCTAACCAGTATATGCTCTTTACTCCCGAAGGTCGTCTGCTCGACAACTTCACCTCCGCTGGTCCTTTCGTAGACTTCGAATCGGCTAAGCGTAACGCAGAATGCAACGTTGGTATGGCAATGAACTGGAGTGACTTCTAATGACTGCTGCAATCATCCCCGTCGTCTTTTTGGTTGTAATCGTGTTTGGTGGTGCTATCATCGAAACCTTCTTTGAGGAGAAGAACTAATGACATTTAGTGAATACTTCAACAACATCATCAAGTTCATTGTACTTGTTGTTACTGTGATTGCGTTAGACCATCCTGAAAAGATTGGTCAATGGAAAGCTAAAATGGATATCGGCTACGATTCTGTCTGGGCTGAGTATGTCTACGACTGTGACTGCACAGAGGCTTTGGAATAAAAAAGGGCAGCCGAAGCTGCCCAGTTGGAGTTGGGAGAGGTTTAACCCTCTCCCTTTTTTTATGCAAATTAGCCGAGGATATTATCAACTCTGAAGATGCGGTAGTACTGGTTGGTTTTTGCGGTTGCAAGACCATCAGCAGGAGCTGAACCAACGAATGGGTTTGAAGCCATACCGTAGCGGGTCTTGAAGCCGATCTTAGGCTGGAATGATTCTTCCGCAACAGCACGTACCATGGTTAGTGGAACGTATGGGCAGTAGAACACGCCTGCGTCGTATGGGTTTGTACCCTTGTAGCCAACGTTGATATAATCACCGGTTGCATATGGGTCGATGTAGATACGCATACGGCCGTTAAGAACACCAGCGAAAGTGTTGCCGGTATCGTCTACGTTCAGAGCAGTTGACATAGCTGGTGCATAGTCAAGCATGCCTGAAGCTGCAAGAGCTGACGCAACGTCTGAAGAAACGATTGCGAAGTTACCCTTACCACGACGGGTTTCTTTTGCGATGGTATTTGCTTCACGCTCGAGCTGAAGAATAAGACCTTTGATCTTTTCTACTGACCAACGGCCATCAGCATCGGTTGAAAGGTTGAAGATACCACGGATAGCAACGTTTGAAGTAAGCGCACCGGTCTTAGCTTGGCTGTTGATGGTACGGATAACTTCACGGTTGATTTCTGCAAGAATCTCGGTTGACAGAATGTTTGCAAGCTCTGTCTCTGCGTCAAGACCGTGGATAGCCTTAAGGTCCTGTGCAAGTTCTAGAGTGTATTCTGCTTTCAGAGCGCGTGACTTTGCAGTAACGGTTGCTTTTTCAATGGTGAATCCCATTTCAGCGAAGCCTTCGCCAGCGCCATCACCCAGAGCTTCTGCTTCTGCGGTTGAGTAGTTGTCGCCAAGGTAAGGACCAGTACGTGAGTCGTCGATGCTGCTGTCAGTAGTACGAAGACCGGTTGAAGAGTCGTCGCTTAGACCAACAAGACCTGAAGAGCCTGAAGAGCCGTTACCTGTGGTTGAAGAGTCGCCTGAGAAGCCAACAGCTGCTTCGTTGAAGAGAGCTTCGTCGCCGGATACTACGCCAGCTTTTGTTTTTCTGTAGCGTGACTTCATAGCGAAGATAAGGCCGGTAGGACCGGTCATTGGCTGAACACCAGCAACGTCATAAGCCATCATGTTAGGCATTGCACGACGTACGAGTGAGATAAGAACTGGGTTCCAGTTAGCAGCAACTGAAGTGTTGTTTACTGGTGCAGCTTCGTTCAGATAGTTCTGCTGAGCTGACTGCTGAGCAAATTCTCTCTCCTGGTTTTCAAGCATAACAGCAGTAACTGCACGACGGTGTGCGTCCTTAATGCTGTGTCCTTCGTTGAGCACTGGTGCCCATTTTTCTGTTAAACGATCATAAGATTCCATCTTCTGATTCTCCTAAATTACTTATTGGTTTTTCTAAGGGCGTTAATGTAGGCAGCCATGTTACCTGATAGCTGAACTTCTTCAGACTCGGTTTCATCAACTGATTCTACAAGTGATGGTGAAGTTTTAGTAGCTTTTTTGAAGTAAGCTTCTTTAATGGTCTTAACTTTAGCTGCGAATTCTTCTTCGCTTCCAAAATCAAGATCTTCAGATAGCTTAACAAGCTTTTCAACTTCGGTTTCTGCAAGACCACGAGCTGCTTCACGGATAACTTCGTAACGCTTATAACTTTCTAGCTCTTCTTTCATTGCGATCATTGCTTCGGTCTGTTCGTTCAGAGAAGCTTCAAGAGCTTCGTTCTGTTCTGCCAGATCATCAACTAGGTCGACTTTGGAATCTGGAACAGCAATATATGACTCTACGAATAGGGCCTGTAGCTTGTCCATGAACTCTTCTGCAATTTCAGAACGGAGACCGTTATGGATTGCAACTTCGTTCTCTTTCATCCAATTTTCAACTACGTAGTTCAGGTATCCATCAACCTTCTCAACCATATCGGCTTTGAATGAATCGACTTCTTCCTGAAGTGAGACTGCGTAATTTTCTTCGAGACGTTCAATCTCTTCGGTTAGCTTTGATTTGATCGCAGCTTCGAAAATGATTGCGGCTTTACCCTTGAATCCTTCGGATAGGGTAGCTTCTTCAGAGATTAGAGCTTCTAAATCATCTGAGAAGTCATAGTCTTCTGATTGCTTCTCTGGATCGCCAGTAACTCTTTTACCCATAGGTTCAGAATTACTTTTGTCGCCCTTGCGCTTAGTTGCAGTTTTACCAGCAGCAGTTGCGCTTTTTACGGAAGCAATAGACTGTTCTTCGGCATTGTTAGGATCGTGAGCTTCAACAACATTCTCGTCATCATCGAGCTCAGCATCCTGTCTTTTAAATTGATCAGTCATGTGACTCTCCTATTTGTTTTTCAGTAACGAGAGGAAATTCTTGAACTCGCGTGTTTGTGCCTCATAAAGGTCCGCTCTCGGAGTTTTTCTAATTTCAGTCTCAATTCTTTCAATTTCTCGAGCTTCGATAATACCATTATTCCATACCCATTCTACACCTTCCATAATTCCATTAACGAAAGCTTGAGGTGCGGATGGATCTTGGACGATGTCGACGGTATTCAACATGAAATCGTCTTTGACATACATAACGCCATTTCTCTGTTCGAGACTTCCCATACCACGAGTTGAAACACCCAGTTGAACACCACCCTCTAGTAAACCTTGAACTATTTTACCCATTGGAGTATTCAGTATGCGTGCTTTACCCATCACATTATTACCTTCCATACGAAGATCGGTAATGAGATGGGATACCTTATCAAGATTCACAGTTGGACCATCTGGATGGTTTAATTCCCCAACTGCTCTTCCAGTTTTAACTTGCGAATCAACGTATCTATTCACCGCATTTTCCATTACGGTTTTTGGGTAGATACGCCCATTTCTATTCTTGCCTTCGGCCTGAGCAAAGATACCTTCGATAACGAAGTTCTTGTCTCCGTTCTCTTTCTTTTCGACGATGCACTGAACATCATTCTCGGTATATTCTGTGATCAGCTTCATTATTTGCCCCCGGCCATTTTTATAAACTGAGTTGCGGCTTTCTTCGCATCTTCAGGAGAATTATAAGAATCTAATTTCTCTGAATCGATATAAGCCACATACTTATTCTTATCTTTGTGAATCATGACATTATGCTTATCTATTTTGCCATCAAAAACATGCTGACCTGCAGGCATGTTCTTTTTAGCTTCGCGGATCTGAGCAAAAGTCTTCATTTTAATACACTCAATAATTTAAATTCTATTTTATTTATATAAATTAACTTTTTTAAATATTAGTCAATACCAACCATTTTCATAGTCTATGAGATATAATTGTTCAATACGATCTATTTGTTTTCTATCTAGATCTGGTTTATTCATACTTGTTTTCATTCTATGAAAATCAGGTGGGTTAGTTTTTATACCTAATTTATCGTTCATAAATTCTATACATTTATATGTGTCTTTTATATCAAACATTTCATCAAATCTATCTGGTGTACCCATCCACCAACTTTGAGATTCTAGATGTTCATTCCAATATTCTTTACTCTCTAACAGATCAAGTAACTGGTCTATATGATAATTGTGTTGACGAAAAGGTCCGAATGCTGTATCTTGATATATTTGCAAATATCCTGATATGAATCTTTTTATCGGATCCCTTTTTATAGCTACCCTTATACTATCTTTTCTAAAAAAATCTTTAAAAGTCGTATCTTCATGATTTAACCACTGCGACACTCTTCCAGATCTTCTACAGCCAGTGTGATTTAAATAGGCAAACTCCGAAAGATGATCTAAATCGTCTTCTTTTAATTCACCAGATTTAATACTTCGAATAACTCTGGGATGATCTATTGGATAAAGAGAACTAGAATTCGGATCTTTCAACCATGTATAATAGGCCTTTATAGAAGTACAAGCATTTTTAGCACAAATATTAAAATCTAATCTTGTATTATTTTTACTAAAATAAATGACTGGTTGCCAATATTCGATCCGCTTCTTCTTCCACGAATCTAGATAACTCATGATTAGTCTTCTTCTTCATCCTCTGCATATTCATCAGCAAGATCTTCTAGATCTTCATCAGTATACTCATCTTCTTCGGATTCTTCTTCCTCGTCTGAATAGATGGATTGAGCAATAGCGATCTTTTCTTGATCTAACGAGTCAGATACTCTTTGAGATAGAAGTTCATTAAAAACATCATTCGCTTTTGTATATTCAGATTGAGTAATATAATCAACCATTTTAGAAATTGGATTTACATCCGACACTTCATATTCTTCAGCCATAATAACTCCTTATTTAGCTACTTTCAAATTAATAGTGTGTGAGGTTTTAGGCTCAGGTTTAGCCTGTTGCGCCTGGGCTTTCGCCTGTTCAGCATCAGCTTGGTCTATTTCATCTTGGGCAGGTTCTTCTAACTCTACTTGCTTCGTCATTTGTTTAATCTGATCATCGTCGAAGCGGAGAATGTTTTTCATTACCCACTCTTTTGAGAAGTACTCGCCGACGTACTGTTGAACCTGATCTAGAGACTGTAATTTATCTCTAAGTAATTCAGCTTCTTTGAGTTCTGTGAAATGGTTATCTCTAGTAAACTCAAAGTTAACCTTATTTGAGATATCTTCCCAATCTTCTTCGGTAATAATACCCTTTAAGACCAACTGACGCTTAAGCATCTCACGGAAAAGCATAGAGAATCTACGACGAAGTCTATCAATAAACTTCTGGAATTTTAATTCATCCCTTGAGATTTCGGTAGAACGGCCAAGAGAGAACTGAGATTCCTGTTCAAGTCTGTTAATTGGAACGTTCAGTGATCTATATAGTCTTTTCTGGAAGTAGACGATATCATCAATCTGCCCGAGGTTTTCCCCACCAGGAAGAGTAGAAATTTCTGTACCTCTACCACCTTCACGTCTTGGTAGCCAGAAATCTTCAAGCATCGACATATGCTTACGGTCGTCTTTGATTTCACCAGTACCAGCATCATAGACTAGCTTATTACGATAGCGAGTCATAATGCCTTTCATGTATTCTTCTGCTTTACCTTTTGGTAGGTTGCCGACGTCAATATAGAAAATGCGACGCTCGGGAGCGCGGGCGAGGCGGTAGATAACCAAAGAGTCTTCCATCATACGAAGCTGGTTAATTGGTTTTAATGCTTTATGAAGATACGAAACAACATGCTTCTGTGATGCATCGAGTAGACCAGAGGTTACATAAACTACAGAATCTTTTGTAAGTTTAATACCGCTATTCTGTTCACCTGGCTTTTCTTGATAGATGAAGTACTCGTTCTGTCCTTCTACTATACTTGCGCCAGTAATCGGGTCTCTTTTTCTAATAATCTCTTTTACTTTGCGAATCTTAGCAGAATCAATAGGACGAATATCAAGAACACCTTTCTTTGGGTTCTTTTCGTCTACCACAAGGTGATAAACTTTTCTTCCATCAACATACCATGATCTGAAGATGTCGTGACCTAAGTCGCCAAACTTCAGCATATAAAGGATATCATCGAATTCTTCTTGGATTTTATTCTTAATAGATTTAGACAGTTCTACATTATCTAGGTCTAACTTAACAGCAATCTCATCACCGCCGGATACAGCTTCGTTGGTAATATCTTCAATTGCCGCATCCACTTCAGGATGCATAGCTACGCCTCTATATTTTTGAATAAGAGTAGCATTATCCTTGGATTTGTCGCCGTCAATATCAATGTATTGTCCGAAGTGTGATCCGGATGCAGTTACATAACCAGCACCATCTTCATCAACCTTTGGAACAATAGATTTTAGATTTTTATCTTCTGCTTCTTGGGATTTAGATCTTCGAATTTCGAATCCAAAAAGTTTTAAACTATTATCGGCCATTTCATATCCTATCTTTAAAGAGACTGGGCGTTTCCGCCCAGTCTAATCTTATATATCCACTTATTAGGAAGTAGTATTTGATTCCCAATATTGAACCTGGAATTCCACGGTGAATCTCTCGATATCATCGTTTGTTCCATAGGCTAGATCGATTGGTGCAACTGCTGTTGGGAAACATCCGCGGAAGGTATAAGTCTTCAGGATAGATCCGTCACGGTCAAGTTGTTCAATGAGAAGATCTGCTTCATAATCGATCGGTGCTGTTAGACCAGTATTTGCTTTGTGAGCATTAATACCATTCATCCAACGTTCCATTGCGTTACGAATAGCAAAGTCTGTATCGTTGATAATCGTTGGTGACCAAGTATCAAATGTACGGTCACCAGCTAGCTTAAGCTGACGTCCACGGAATGGGATAGTAATAACACCCATTGTGGATCCAGGTAATTGTGCAGCTTCGCAAAGGAATGAAGTGATTTCCACATCACCATTTGCATATGCTGGGAAGTTAATGGTCGCTTTGAACAGATTCGGTCTAGCGCCACCGCCTTTTAGTTTGGCTTTAAAATCGTCTACTCCAAGAATAGCCATTTTATTTTCTCCTGCGCTCTATTATACCGTACCAACAACTTCAGCGAAGTCTACACCGGTTCTAACTGCCACAAAGTTTAGTGTGATATAGTTAATAGAACGGGCAGGCTTGATGAAGAGGCTGCATACGAATTCGTTTCTGTCAATAACTGCCGGTGTATTATTTGTTTCGTCACAAACAACACGGAAGTCGGTGATACCACGTCTTCCCTGGATTTCTCTTAGGAATGGCTCGATGATATTTTTAAATTCAGCGCGAGTAAATTCATCGTTGAATTCAAACATTACGTTGCGGGCTGCAACTGAAACTGCTCTTTCAATACCGAGGAACAGACGACGAACGTTGATTCTATCGAATGCGCTTGGACGAGCAAGTTTGGTTTTATCACCGTAAAGAAGTACGCCTTGACCAGGAATATTAGCGATTGGGTTAATACCTGCCTTATAAAGTGTATCTCTCTGGCTTTGGTTTGGTGAGTAAGCAAGTGAGGTAACACCCAGAACTTGTCCACGACGTGGGCCAGCTGGTGAGAACCAAGGAGCTGCAACTGCATCTGTAGATGCCATTATACCTGCAACTGATGATGCAGCTGGAATCCAGATGTACTGATCGTTATACTTATCATATACCTTTAGGTAGTTATTATCTACGATAAGATATGAAGAAGAAGTGAAAGTATTTGCAGTTGTTACTGAAGCTGTAACCGGGCTTGCATTTCCGATAATATCAGATCTTGCTGGTGAGGTTACAACCACGCAGTCTTTACGGGTTGATTGTGCAATTACAACTAGATCGTTTACTACGGTTGTCTGGTTTGCTCTAGAAGACATACCAGGTGCAATTAGGAAGTCTACAAGAAGATTTTCTTTATCTTCGAATAGGTCAAATCCTGTTGCATATTCGCTGGTTCCTATTGCAGTACCATTGCCACCGCCTACGAAGTTAATGCTTGCAGTAACTGTGCCAGTCTTAGCATAGTTCTTACCGCTAGCAACGTTAGTACCAGCTAGTGCAGTGAATTTACCAGCAGCGCCGAAACCTGCCATCCACACGTAGTTTGAACCATTGTTAATCACGTCTAGAATGTAGTTTGATGAACCATCTTCTTTTAGTGCACCCTTTGCGAGTGACACGAATGGGAAAATTTCTAGAACGGAACCACGGGTTCCTGAAATTTCTCCTAGACGATCTACTACAACTACGTGCGCTTCATCATTTAGTGCTGATGCAGCAGTAGCCCAAGTTGAAGTGGTTGGTGCCGCATCGAAGCTTGATTTATAGGTCCAGACGTCGAAGTCGGTAGTGCCAGAAGAGTCTGCTGTTACCCAATGTACAGAAATAGAGTTACCAGCATCACCAGGATATTTGGCGATGAAGGAATGATCGCTATCTGCAAGAGCAAGAATTTGATCATCGAAGTTGTCTCTATTCTTTACGAGTGGTGCAGAACCTGCATCTGAGTCATAACCGTTTGTAGCAGAAGCTACAACACGAACAACCTGAAGCTCGTTTGAATATCTTAAGAAGTAAGCAGCTGAATGCCACTCTACTGTGTTGTCACTGTCTGGTGAACCGAATACTTCAACAAGACCGCTTTCGTTTGAAATTAGTACTGGCTCTTCAACTGGACCCCAGTTAAATTCGCCAACGAATGCGCCGGTGCTTGTTGGAACGTTAGGTACAACCCCAGTGAGATCTATCTCTCTAACAAAAATGCCAGGAGGTTGTAATGGTGTTGAAATTGCCATGACTCTTTTCCCTTTGAGTTGAATTATAAGTGATTCATAATACGATTATATTCATTACTTCTATTTATAGGAAATAGTATTTTAGAAATGAGAAGTTCCCCATTCTACAGCCCATGGATTATCCCTATCTTTTTCTTTTTGTTCCCATTCAGAAATAGCATCACTACCATCATCAATAAAGCCAAATGGGACAATATCATTTTCAATCTGTGCCATACGATCTTTAAACATCATTTCTTTAATGTTGATATCTGTCATATCCTTAAACATTTCAGTAGTAGCAAAGTAACCAAACATAACAAGATTCATCATTAGATCGTCGTGGTTACCATCACTTGCTTCATAGGATTGACCTTTTGCCACGAAGGTTGAACATTCTATAATCGTATTTGTATCATTAATCGTTAATTTACCATTCTCGATAATATCTTTAATACCAGAACAGCCTAATCTTTTTACTCTGCGCGTCATTTCAATACCAATACCATCTGACTTAGTTGCAGATGATACGTGGATGTTTTCATATTCAAGCTCATGATATAATCCACGAGTAACAAGAACCCCCTGGTCATTTGATTCAATAATGACATATGCCTGATTGTAAGAAGTTGCGTACTTATAAATAATATCAGGGAAGAGTATTGGAGAGATAGAATTACATCGATAAACTGCAACCTGGTTAAACGGGCTGGAAGTTACATCGATCACATTAAATGTAGAATAGTCCTGTCCTCTTCCCTTACTTACGTCTACACAAACGATATAATTATGATTCTCTTTCGTCTTTTCATAGATGAACATATTGCCACCTTCGAGAATCTCAATCGGCTGGATCGCTTTCATTTTCATAAGAGCTTCAGCACCGATTAACGTATCCCCAGTACCAAAGAATGTATTACCAAATTCCTGGTCAAACTGTAGCTGAGAAGTATTCGAGATAGTCTCTAGCTTCCACTTTTCATCTCGTCCCGGCACGTCCCACCAGTCAACTCTGAAAGATGCAAACTGGTTTGTCTTCTGTATAGCCCCTTGCCAGATAGTATAGAACATGTTGCCAATACCGTTAGCCGTCGACGTAATAATAACTTTAGTCTCTTTACCGGACGAAATAACGGGATATGTCGACGTATAGAATTCTGCAGCACGTTCAACGAATGCAAATTCGTCGAGATAAAGTAATGAAACAGACATACCACGAATAGAGCTACCAGAAGTAGCAGCAGCAATAATTCTAGAGTTATTACTGAACTCTATAGAACCTTTATTGAGTGCTTTTGTTCCTGGCTGAAGAAAATATGGCAGATTTTCTAACATAAGAGTAATACGAGCAAGCATTTCTCTTGCGGTTGCCCCCTTGTTTGCTAGAATCGCAATCGTCTTTTCTGAATGAAACACTGCATACCATAGAAGATATGCCACAGAAGAGATAGACTTACCGGACTGACGACAAGCAAGAACGATGGAGAATCGATTGTCGTTAAAGT
>Ga0129333_10000048_pt1 | contig 66684 bp, 79 predicted proteins | sample CPB6_08_DNA_FD_94474 | JGI IMG/M metagenome (GOLD analysis project Ga0129333, IMG submission 94474) | Freshwater to marine salinity gradient microbial communities from Chesapeake Bay, USA - CPBay_Sum_0.6_0.8_DNA | ecosystem: Environmental > Aquatic > Marine > Coastal | place: USA: Chesapeake... | reverse complement strand
GTTTCAGAACAGATTTTTTGTAATTTTTGCTTTGGTTTTCAGCACCCTTTACAAATCTCCTACTGACTTCCTTCTGTTGTTTTCTTAATTTATCTTTTGCTTTTTTGTATGGCCTTAGATTTTTGAATACTTCACCATTGCTTAATGTTGCAAGGGTTTTGATTCCCAAATCAACGCCAACCGCATCAAATTTCTTTTTTGTTTTGACTGGTGTGTGTTCTACTTTAAACGCTACAAACCATTCACCCGCTTTTCTGCTTACGGTGCAGTTTTTCACAGTTAGACTTCCAATGTTTTCAGAAAGTTTGACCCAACCAAGTTTTGGAAGTTTTATTTTGTTGTTTTCAATTTTTATTGCACCCTCAAGGTAGAATTTATCTTTTACACCTTTCTTTTTGAATTTTGGGAATCCTTGTAATGCACCCTTGTCGTTTTTTAGATTATAGTTGCTTTTCTTTTGTAATCTATGAAAGTTTTTAAAAGCTGTATCTAAATCCCTCAAAGATTGTTGTGGTGTGAATTTTGAAATTTCATAATACCATTCATTCTCTTTCTTAATTGTCGCAACCAACCATTTATGTAAATCTATTGCACTGGGCCTCTTTTCTCCTTGTTCATAAAGCTCATTACAATAAGCTAAAGCAGCATTATAAGCATGACGGGCCGTCCCTGCGTGTCTTGAACACAAGGTTGCCTGCTTCTTATTTGGCTCAAGTCTTATTTTAAAGGCTTTATAGTGCATTAGATTATTTTATTATATAATATAAATATACACAACTTTCAAAAAACACGTAAAAAAATGTTAACGGTTGTTAAAAAATGTTTAATTATTTGTTAACTGTAATTAACCCGTTTTTTTATTTTTATTCTCCGCACTTCTTTTTTGCCGCGTCATTTGCTCCTTTTCTTTCTTGGAATATGAAGACGCTGTTTTGGGAGTCTCCTTTGAAACCTTCTTCTTTGGTCTGCATTTCGGATAGGCTGTTCCATCGGCTTTCTTCCTGCCACATGGAGGATGCTTGCCACCAACCTTTCGGGAAACATCTACCCATTTCTCTTTGAACCAACGCCTCAAGTCTTCGTTGAGGGTCGCTTCGATTTCATCCATAACATATTCACTTACAATAATCTTCATTTCGATTTCTTTTTTTTACGCCATCCACCGCCTTTCTCTTTGTATCTTTTGGCAGCAGCACCGTTGCAATACGCACTGGGGCAGACTTTATATCTGCTCCTTGCCCACGCCAAAGAAGCCTTCCAAAGAGAGGGGTTTGTGGGTTCATTTTCACCCTCCGAAAGGTTCAAAATTTCGTTAATTGATTCTTCAAATAAAAAATTCATATAAATAAATATGTTATTTTGGATTTTTTATCTTATCTTTGCAGCAAACCTCTGACCAAAAAATGCGAACAATAACCCCTTTAATCATGTCAACTTTTCTTTTGGGTTTTATTAGCGTTTTTTGTTTTTCTAAAATCGCTGTTTCAGATATATGGATGAATTTGTTTGTCGGTTGGAGTAAAACAGGATTTATCCTTCTCAATATTTGTTTGCTTTTCTATCTGATTTTAATTGCAGTTTGGTTGGTAATATTTTTTCAACATTCACATCTGGTAGTTGAAGGAGCAAACAAGAAGAGCATAAAAAAATCAATCATACATTTGCTTCTTACACCAGTTTCACCATTCATCTTAATTTACTCTATAATAACGACAACCTATGAAAATAAATAGATTGATTAGTAAAGCAATAACTGTTATAGTGGCTTTATTCCTTTTTAAACTGCTTTTGATTCCAATGCAAAAGGAGATAATCTTCTTACAGAAAGAAAATCCTTTAATGTTTGTCAGCATAACTGTATTTTTTTGTTTGATTGTCGCAATAAGTTCAGTGGCTGTCGGTGAATTACTATCCAACATAAAAAAAGATGAAAACTAAAATCTATTTTTGGCTTGTATTTGTTCTCCTGTATTGCCTCCAACTGGCAACTGGAAACTATTTTATCATCAAACCAATCCAAGAATTTTTGGTGGAAATCGGTGAAATGGATCACCTTTATTATTTTTATGTTCTGTTTGGATATTATATTATAATATTCTTTTTGGTTGTGATAGCACTCACATCTTTTTATTTGGCGAAAAAAATTTTCCTCTTATTTATAAAAAAACAAAAAAATGGCTAAAAAGATAATTGCTTATCATGGTTCAGATAGTAACTTTGAGAAGTTCAATGTCAGTTTTGTTGGAAAAGGTAACAATCAAAACGGTCCAGGTTTTTATTTTACTTTGGATAGAGAAGAAGCAAAACACTATGGAAAATATGTGAAAAAATACATATTGACACTAAGAAAGGTTATACCAATTAAAGGAAGATTGGATTTCGTTGAAATATTTGATTTGATAAAAAAATCGCCTGATTATGAAATGAACATCTACGATTGGGGTGAAACCGAACGTGAAGCATTCAAAGAAATCAAAGAAGGTTATTCAAATGAGCCTTCACAATTTCATGCCTTGACAAGTGTTTGGTTTGATTTCTACAGGCATAATCCGACCGAATATGTAAATAATTTGGTTGACTTGGGTTACGATGCTGCCGTGGTCACTGGTGAAAAAGGTTATGGTGACATTGGAGCCTCAACCCATATAATAGTTTACAATCCAGAAGCGATAAAAGAAGTTAAAGAATGATTTTCTTGATTATATTATATGGCACCTGCGTTTGCCTTGCATCCTTAATTAATTTCGATTTTCTGATTGGGAAAAAGGAGTCAAACAAGTCATTGATTTTCTTCTTGAGGGTTACTTTGGCGACACTTTTATTCTTTACTTTCATAGAAATTATCAGGGGAATATTAGCCTTAATTAGCAGTAGCTAAAAGTGGTATAACAGATTGACAATCAGTGTGTTCGGTGTATTCTGAAAGGGTTGAAAATACTATATAAATTACCTCTCCAGAATACAAAAGGAAAAAAAATATTAATAAAACAGTTGGTTATTTGAAGTCAGCGCCTTATCTTTGCGTCAACAAAAATTAATAACATGAACGACGTTTACCAAAGGTGGGTAGAAACCAACGAGCAATTTAAACAGGAATTTGTTTCGGAAATAGCAAGAATGCTTATTCCCAACTTTAATGGAGGAGAATTTCTATTATCCTCTACCTGTGCCACATCTCTTTATAATCATATTTTTGCTGTGCGGTATATGGACGGCGAATTGGTGGTGGTTTCGGTAAATGAGCTTACAGATTCCATTCACGATTGGAATGTTATCTCCACAAAAATGTCAGTAGAAATGCTGGCGAATATTTACAACTCTGTTAAAAAGACTATAGATGATAAAAAATAAAAGATTTAACAAAAGAAAGATATTATTTACTGGTACATTCGTGTTACTATCTGCTTTGGGGTATGTGGGGGATTGGACGGCGAAAAGAGAGGAGGTGGACGGCGAAGTAATCCAGACAACAGACAAACAGATTTATCAGGTGCGGGAGTACCATAAAATCTTTGAAAAGGTCGGTGAAAAATTGCTCCCAGAGGGATTATCCATTTCGCCGTCCACCTTCGCAGACTACGCACTAATTGTTTCCTATTGTGAAAGCGGTTGGAACCCACAAGCAAAAAACTCAATTGATGCTCAAGGGTTATTTCAATGGACAAGGGCTACAAGATTTTATTTGGATATACCCTCAAACATCACAGACAAGGCTTTTGAAGATCAAGCAGAATACCTTTACCTTTTTATTAAGGCCACAGGTAAAGCAAACAAAATCAAAACCGCTGCTGACCTTCACCAAATAAACCTTTCGCCGTCCACCCCAATGAACACAGATACTTTATGTAACATTGAAAATAACGCTGCTTTGGATTTTGATGAGAACGGATACATAAATAAAAACGATTTGATTCTCTTCCAGAAAAAAAGAATCCTAAGTAGCAAGAATCCGACCCTTATGGGAATATGGTCAAAATATTTAACAAAACCTTAACTAAAAATATTTTGTCGGTTACTCAATGTCGCCCTATCTTTGCACCATGAAAATTACAGACCACATAGGACAGGTTACTACAAAAATATCGGAACCTTTTTTAAACCTGTTTTGATTCGGTCTTTTCAATAAACTTTAGCCGCCGTTCCATTTGTTTGGATACTACAAAAACTTTGGATGCTTTTATTTCCTGACGAGACTTAACGGCGGCTTTTTTTAAAAAACTTCACACCCAGCACATTATTTCAGTTACTCGCATAGACTTTTTATCTGTAACCACACTGAAATAGATTCGCTGGGATTTTTTTTTCATAAACTAACTTTTTTTCATTATGCAACACTTCATCTCTTTCCAAAAACTGAAAGGAATACACCTTGCAGAAAATCCAAACAACTTTTACGACAATCCCGAAGACATTTACAACAATGGCGGCGGCAGACTGATTGTAAACAGGATTAACCATGAACTTATGTCACATGGATTCATTCTTGATAAACGGTTGTTTTCCAATCTCATTACCCAAAATGACGCTACGCTGCAAACGGTTTACAATGACATCGTTTCAGGTTTGAAAAATCTCTATGGTGACGGTGGTTATGAACCCATCTACAAAAACTTCCCACAGGCCGTTTTAAACGCTTCTGACGAGTTGCTTTTTCTTAATGCGTTCCTGCACTACATTACTTTTGGTGCTTGGAGACCTGAAGATGATGCACACCTTAGCCGCGAATTTAAGGTCGAGTGTGTAAATCTGAAACCTGTATCGCTTATCTCAAAGGAGACATTCGATAACATCTTTTATGATTTGATTTACAGTGGTGATTCATTGTCAAACAATGATAAAGCTATTGTCGAGTGGTTCATCAACCATGATTATGGTTATGAGTACAACAAAATCCCTTTCCTTGAGACGAAGGCTTTTGTCGGTTCCATTTCACTTGCCTATGGCCAACTCCCCAGCATAAATTCTGCAAACGAAATTCTTCGTATATATGCAGTCTCTTCTGGTGGCGATGCTGGTTTGAAGGAGAATGTAAAGTTCCGAAAACTGTCAAACCGTGAGAAGAGAGCTATTCTTTATGCTTTGAATGCTTGTGGTGATCTCGAAGAGGCTTTCAAGACAAACCGTGAAAAGTGGTTGAAGGTTCTTTTTTACTTGAATCCGCTTACAGCTAAAAATCGTAAAGCATATAAAATGGTTGCGAAATATGCAGACCTTCTGCGTAATCAACCAAAGCAACTCCGAACATTTGCTTCGCGGGTTGAAGAGGCTCTTCGTAACAAGGATGTGAGCGTTTTTAGGTTGCTTTCAAAGCGAAAAGGTTATTTCATGCGCCGAATCAACGAACTTTATTCTGTTTTCGGAATTGAAACCATTGATGCTTTTGTCAATGCAAAACCTTCTTTTGAACAGTTGGTTACGCTGTACAATTACTTTGATGGACGGCGATATGATAAAGAAAGGTCGGTTGTGCTGGCTTCTGAATCTGCATCGAAGGTCAACAGTTTTGGTACACAGACTGCTATGGATGTGAAGGTCGTGGATGCTATCCAAGCGAAGTTGAAATCTGCTATGGATAGTGTTGTTTCGAAGACGAATAAGAAAGTTTACATTGACAGGAAACTTTACTTTTCGCCTATCGCTACCAACAACCGTGCTTCTTCCAACTCTATCAATAACATCACTACTGGTACGAGTTTGAAGTTTGATGGCAAAAAAGTTATTCGCGCTTATGTTCATTGGGTGGATAGGTACGACATTGATCTTTCTGCATTCATTTTCACTGAAAACGGTTTTGTGGAAAAAATCGGCTGGAATGGAAGTTACAAATTCTCGGATGCTGTGGTTTACAGTGGTGATAACACAGGCCGTTCTTATAAGAATGCCGAATATCTCGACTTTGACTTGAAAAAACTCCGTTCTATGGGTATCACTTGGGTGATATGTGATGCTAAAGTCTATAGTGGCCCCAATTTTAATCGTTGGGGTGGTGCTGGTGTCCATGCTGGTTTCATGCTCCGTGAATTTCCCGAAGCGAACAACCTTTGGCTCCCCGAAACGGTAGAGAACGCGATTAAGATTGAATCCAAATCTTCATCTGCTTACCTCTTTGCTATTGACGTGGTAAACAGTTGTGTAGTTTATTTGGATGTGGCACAGAATGAATCGAATGTTACGAATGATGCCAATGCGAAAAAAATTCTTTCATTCACGAAGAATATTGCATTGATTGATGATGGCAGCACTGAAGTGAATTGGAACAAGTTCGGTCAAGGACATATCCTGAATATGTTGTCTTCCGATATTGTTTCGGATAGGGATAGTGCCGAACTGGTATTTGACGAGAACACCCCTTGGGAAACCGTCTCCCGCGCTATGACAGAGGCGAGGTTGTAAGGACTGAAATCTGTTTTTCGTAACGGCATCTTTACCAAAAGGTGCCGTTTTTTTGTTGATACCAATATCTATATATAAAAAATACCATGCAGTTTATAAAAAATGCAATCTTTGAACAATTAAACGAACAAAAAATAGAAACACTCGTTGAATTTCTATCTGACAAGAAATTTAAAAATCCAAGAAGTAAAATGTTTTTATATCATGGCACAAGAACTCCACCTGAAAGATTTAATTTAAGAGACGATTATGATTGGGAAGACAGCAATGTTTGGAGTGGAGATTTACCTGAAGGATATTTGTTTTTAACGACTGACATTAAAGAGGCAAAGGCTTATGGTAAATATGTGATTCCATGTGAATTATATCGTTATGATAACAAAAAGTTTAATGTAAAATCTTTTAATCCAAGTAGAGATTTCGATATGGACTACGGAATTGATTTATATGCGCCAGATAAATATTATGGTTTTTGGGAAAAATTCCAAGACAGCGGAAAAAGCTCTTTAGTTATTACAGGTTACAATGGTAAGTCAACAGTAATAACCGAAATCCAAAACGTAATTCCCAGAACTGATTTAGCATCAGAGTTTTATAACTCCACTGAAAAAACTTTGGCAAAATAGTTATTTATAAACCAACAACATGAAAAATATTTTAATCCGTTTCTTTCTGCTTCTTCCATTTGCAGTTGATGCACAATGTGAATTTACTGACACTGTTTATGTTTGCGTAAATGACACCAGTTATTTTGTCAACACCCAATTCATGGGATCAACCATGCAGCAGAACGGTACTATTTTTACTTTGGAGGAAGGAAACAAACATTATGTGACAATTCCCGAAGACTATGTTTTCTGGCCGCCATACGACACACTCCCCCACCTTGACACTTTCGCCGTCCACTGGAAAAGCACAGGAACAGTACAGGTGAAAAAAACAGAATATAACTTCTCTGGATTGGTTTACTATAAGAACAGTGTCTATTCAATCCTTGATTGTAGAAAGATTCCGCCTGGAAATGATACAATTGTTGTTAACAATCCGAACAATAACAGCGGTAAAATGTTACCCGATGGAATATATGTCCCAAATGCGGTAGCACCTTATTCTTCTGGTAATGATGTACTATACCCGTTTGTTTCAGATGACTTGAATATCGAAAGGATAGAATACATGGCAGTTTATAACAGGTGGGGTAGCCTTGTTTGGGAACGGAGGAATTTTTTGCCTAATACCCCAAGCGAGGGTTGGCTTAGTTTAAATGTACCCGCTGGAGTTTATGTTTGGGTTTTGGGTTTGGAATTGGGTGGAGAAAGGGGTTTGTTTTATGGAAACGTAACAGTGATTAAATAATTAACATGGAAAATAATGAAAAAATTGATGTCGTAAAATATGTTTACGATTTTCTAAGTGAGGAGGAACAGCAGCCAAAACTGTTTGCAGCAATTAACGAAGATGGAGAAATTGTTACTATCCTGAAAGAAGAAGAAATTAAAACAGAAAACAATGTTTGATTTTATAAAAAAAAATGTAATTCAATCTCTTAAAGAATCGGCTTCGATTTCTTATGACGATGTCTTAAAAAAACAGCAACAAGGTAGTCCTGCTTACGACTTGCTTTTTAGTAATGAAGACGCGGAATTTATTGAAGAGAAAATAAACATTGAAAAATTAAGAACTGCTAACGGTTTTAACAACGACCCTGACGATGAACTTGAGCAAACGGTTTCTTATTTTGAAGAAGTCGGAATGGATGAAGATTATTTTATCAGTAGAAAACTAATGAATAAGATTGTAGATGGTGTTGAATTATCTCCAATAGTAGTAGATGAAAATTATAAAATCCTCGACGGAAATCACAGACTTGCTGCATATAGTGAACTTTGGTTTTATCATGGCTACGACTTTCCTTTCAATGGAATGTTAAAAATCTATAAGAGAGTAAAAAATTAAAAAAATCTTCAAAAAAATTTGGAAGTTACCTTTCGTTGTGCTTATCTTTGCAGCACAATTCAAATGAATGTTACTAAACAAAACAAACAACACTATGCAACAGTCTTTTTTCTCCGCTTCCAACATCAACGTCAACTATGCTATTGACGGCGATAATCTCTTCATCAACGCAAAAACCAAAGGTCTCATCAACGGCGTCTTCTCAAGCGCTCAAAACTATATTACAGAACTCCAGCACACGCAAGGTGTAATTTATGATGGCGGTCAGAATCCTATGTGGATTCCTTTCCAGACCATGAACACCTTTTTTAATCAGAAAGCACCAAACGCAAAGAAGTTTGATGGTGCTGAAATGATTGATTGGTATGCTTTCAAGGAAAACCTGTTTGATTACCTGTATAACACAGGCCACAAGTCTTTTATCTCTGATGCAAGGGAAAAGGAAATACAGGAAGAGCGCAATAAGAAGCAGCTCAATTCTGTTCGTGAACTGGAAGACCTTCGTGAACGTGTCAAACAATTTGAAGCAGAAGAACTTCAGAGGCAGACAGACCTTGACGAATATAGCAAGGCCAATGTAAACCCTGTCATTGCGTTTCTTTATAACGCATGGTTTCCAGTAATGATTTCTATGGTTTTCGCAATCCTTCTCGGTGGCTTTTCCTATGAAATCCTGTCCGAAACAATGGGTCTTGAGGTGTATCTCAATGTGATGCTGTCTGTCGTTTGGGTTCTATTCCCGATTGTAGCCTCCGTGTTCAATTACAAATTCGATGTATTCGGTTTCAAATTGAATCCGCTTTGGGTTGCCATGTTTGCTGATGCACTTTTTACTGCTTACCACGTCGGCTGGTTCCGCATGGATGAGGCTGGCAGGATTGAACTCCACTGGGTAATCAAGACAACCTATGTTTTTATCATACCTTTTATGCAGAAGAGTATGAATGATTTGATTATGAAGATTGCTGGCCGTTATGTTAGCAAGGGCTGGGTTTTCCAACTGGTTTGATGTTGTTTGTTTGTTTTTGGGGGATGATCTTCGGATTGTCCCCCATATATATTTTCTAATTCTTAAAAAACAAAACTATGAGCAAAAAAATACTGGTTGCCTGTGAAGAATCTCAAACGGTAACAAAAGCATTCAGAAACAAAGGATTTGAAGCATTCTCTTGTGACGTTGCATCATGTAGCGGTGGCCATCCTGAATGGCATATTCAAGGAGATGTTTTGTCGGTGTTGGACGGCGATTGGGATTTAATAATTGCTCACCCTCCCTGCACACATCTATCTGTGAGCGGTGCCCGTTGGTTTACAGAAGGAAAAAAACCTTGGAGCCTTCAGGAAGATGCCGTAGAATTTTTTATGCGATTGGTAAATGCGAATGCTCCACATATAGCAATTGAAAACCCTATTTGTGTTATGAGCACCAAATATCGGAAGCCTGACCAAATTATTCAACCCTACGAATATGGTCATCCAGAGTCCAAAAAAACTTGTCTTTGGTTGAAAAATCTACCAAAACTTGTTCCGACAAATATTCTTGAAAAAACAACTCCTTATTGGGACAATCAAACCCCCAGTGGACAAAACAAGCTCGGTCCCTCGAAAGACAGAGCAAAAATCAGGTCGAAAACCTACACTGGCATCGCTGAAGCAATGGCAGAGCAGTGGGGGGAATATATTAAAAACTGTTGATTATGAACGAAACAAAAAGAACAATCTTTTGGATGGCCCTTCGACATATTCAAGCCTATGAAAATGTGCCATGTTTAGCCGAACCCGAAGAATTTGTAAACCATTATTGGCCGCTGATAAGCGAATTTGATAGAGAAAGAATCCTAAGCGAATTTCAAGTTCAAGACCATTTGGAATTGATTGAGGCTTTGGACAAATCTTGTGTCGGATATAAGCTAAACGAGGAAAGTAAAATATCAGACATTGATTTTACCTTGATAAGGTCGGCCATTCTTTATGCAATGAACAGGCAGACAATTGCGTCTGCCATGCTTCCTGACGACATAACAGAAGAATATTTTGAATTGATGACCAAGGAACAAAAAAAAATCCTGTCTTTGGATTTAAGGAAAAATCTTGAGCAATTTAAAATCTTTGGCAGTGAGACTATTGACCACCCGAAATGGATGCAATTTCTATTAAAACTTGAAAATTCTTAAACATGAAAAAACTTGTTTTCTTTCTTTTATTTTTTCCCTCTGTTCTATTTTCACAAATTCATTTTGATTTGGGGGTGGACGGCGGAAGTGCGTTTGTTTTCCACAAAACAGATTATCAGCAAACATCCCTTTACAACCTCTATCGGCTGGTGGCTATTTCCTTTAATGATAATCTCACCTTCGATGAATTTAAGGAAGTCTATGGGGTTCAATCGTATTGTTTTAATCCTGTTTTTGGGGTGGACGGCGAAATATGGCACGAAAAAATTCCACTGTTTATTTCCACAGGAGTTTCCACTTCGCCGTCCACCCTCCAAAAACCAATGTTTAAAGGAGAGATAGGAATAAGAAAAGATTTCCTTCTAAACAATGGTTGGACAATTCAAGGTAAAACATCATTCGTCTATGTAATAGATAAAGGCTTTGGGACAGCTACGATTGTAAACTCGGTCAGAAATGATGTAGCGAGAAATGAACTGAAAAAATTCTTCGTTTCAAAACCAGTTAAACAATCTGGTACTCTAATCAGATTTGAAACAGGGATATATAGGAGCTTCAATAACTTTTCTGTCGGCGCTGGAATCTATTATAACCAAGATGTGACAGAACAACTAAAGCGATATGCGAGAATGAATGTTTTGGGGATAAGTCTTCAAACAATTTTTAACCTATAAAAGAAATGGCGGGGAACGATTCCCCGCCATTTGTCATTTCTTTGGCCTCATCAAGTGTTCTCCAATTTCTGCCTTTGTGATGATAGCATCTTCATCGAGGTCGTAGGCTTGGTTGGCATGATAGTTACATTTTTTCCAACCTTTACTACAAGCCCATCGAGCAAAAGCATTACACTTTGCAAATTTGGCATGGTCTCCCTTGTCTGCAAGTCGCGGATAAAAAGTAATCAGATACCAGTCAAGTGCTGAACCTAACTTTTCTGGATTAATTTTTTGTCCCTCAATCTGCATGATGATGTACTTCTCATAATAAGGAACCTGCTCAAACTCTGTCAATCCCACAGGCATATTCAGTGCCTTTCTGGTGGAAGCCATTGCTTGGAAAATTCCCCTTGCAGAAGAATGCGGGTTACTTGCATTGCCGTTGTACCTGCTCTCCTGATGAAAAGTCTTCATACTCCACTGGTAGATTTCAGACGGTGTTCCATCAATTTCAGGATAACGCTTCTTCAGGTTAAGTGCAGTGCGATAGACTTGCAAACGGAAGTGATCCCATTTGGTAAGATTATCACTGTCTTCACGCGCCTTAATCAAAAGTTTCGTCAAGTTGTTGGCAGATTTACTCTTCTGCTCTCTGACAACTCTCTGAATTTTTTTGAAATCCACGTTCTCTGATTTCCTCTTAACAACGTCGTCATCAAAATCCCCGCGAATTTCAGCCAATACTTGACCGTTTTCATCATACTCTTCTTCGACTAATACGATGTCCGTGGTTTCGAGGCTATCATATTCGGATACAATCAGTTCAATCAGTTCCTCATCTTTCAGATATTGCTTTTCAGCGACCTCATCATAATAAAGAATTTTTGTGATGAATGGTACCGACAGGAATAGCATCGCACAGGCTACTAATACATACGGACTTGGATAACCATTTTTAATAAGACCAAGGTTTTTCAGGATAATTGTTAATTGTGTTTTCATAGGTATTAAATAAATATGTTCAAATATAGGAAATTTAAATTTCATTAACAATTTTTTTTTGGATAATTTCTGAAATTTCTTTTATCTTTGCGTCAACAAAACTTTTTAACTATGAAAGCGTTTATTATTATTTTTATTTTTGGTGGCCTTCTGGCTCTTATCTACAACTATTTATTCCCCGCAGACGAAGGATTACAAGAATAACATATTTACTTAATAAACAGTAGATAATGGAACAAACAGAAATTAAAAATCTTGTAGATAACCTTCTTTCAAAGAAGGATGGTTATGGGGTGGACGGCGAAATCAATTCCAGTTCAAAAATGACTTTTTGGTTAAAGGGAAATAAATTCTTTAACTTTGAACTGGAATTTGAGGGTGAATATGTTAACATTCTTCTCATTCAAATCATCGCTGGAAAAACATATCAGATGGCATTTTGCAATTATCTAAAATCTTCAGTCGAGGTTGCGCTTGCCATGCAGTACTTAACACAAACATATCTTTAAATTTTTTCAAATGCAAAAAATTCTTTTAACCTTTTCTTTAATCCTTGGATTTACATTCGCCGTCCAATCCCAAGACACAATCCAATTTAAACCAAACGCAACAGTAATGGCTGTGCATGATGGTGATAGTTACAAGGTCTTGATGGACGGCGAAAAAAAGGCTTTTTGGGTCCGTCTTTGGGGCGCTGATGCACCAGAAGTTCAATCCAACTATGTTGCCCACACACAGGTTTTTGGTACGGAGGCTGGCGATTCTGTAAGGCTTCTGATTAAACAAAAACGGGTTCTTGTTGATACGTTATACAGGGACTTTTATGGCAGGAGGGTGGCAAAGGTGAAACTTGGTACCACTGATATGACAACCCATTTAATCACTAAAGGTTGGGCATGGTACTATGTTTCTAATGACATGACAAAGAATGAAAGGTCTTTTTATCTTGGTCTTCAAAAAACTGCTCAAGCTAATAAAGTAGGTCTTTGGGGTGTGGACGGCGAAAAGATAAAGCCTTCTGTTTTCAGGAAACAAAATAAACCCAAAAAATGAATAACTCTTTTTTCAAGGTAGATAAAAACTTGGTAAAAATTTCAGTAGAGTTTCAAACCGAAGAAATGGTTCGTGCGTTTTATCAGTTCATTCTTGATAATGCGCATGAACCAGCGGTTAATGGGAACTACGCAAAAAATATGCGGTTTGAGGGGTTTTATACCCCAGAAACCGCAGACAAAATAATCCAATGGCTCAAAACAAATGGATACAAACAAAATCAGTTAATTAAAAGTTGAAAGACAATGGATGCTCCTATTGGAAAACACACAAAAAAACTTGAAAAGTTGGGCGATGGCTCACTTTTACGTCTAATTAAGATTCTCAAAAGAGATGAACAAGCTACTGTAATAATTGATGGCGAGAAAGTCATTTTCAAACGTGTAAAACCTTAATTCAACTTACTCATAAATATCCTTATGTTTATATCCGAACGCTTTTACCATCTGCCCAGCGAGAGCATTTGCTTCGTCTTCGATTTTTCCACCAATGTCCTGTGGCATGGTTTCCAAAAGACCTTCCTCGAATTGTTTTTGGTGAACTAATTCATGTGCAATGCTTCTCATTATATCAGCCAAAGACCTGTTTTTAACATAGACATTGACTTTGGATTTTCCATTACCGAACTCAAAATTTGCGTAAGTTTTTACACCCTCTCTGTTAGTCTTTAAAACGACTTTTGGTTTACTTTGAATCTGAAGAAAATCCAAAGCGAAGTCAATAAATTCACGCAACAATTGCAATCTAACTTTTCCAAACATAACTATAAATATGTCATTCAAATTTCAAGGAGAAAAATCCGCCGTCCACATCCAAGAACTCTTCGCCAAACTCGAAGAAGGGGATGAATTTCAAGTTTCCAGAAATAAAAAAGCAAAGGTTTTGAGGACAACCAAAAAATCTTTTAAGGATTTCAAATTCGCTTCAGACAAGGCAAAGGAAACTGCTGGAGATATAAAAATGAATGAGGTGATTAAATTTGAAATCACAGGCGAACCAAACCCCGTTACATTGAAATATATGTTCGGAGCATATTACTCTGCATCGAATAAGAAATCTGACAAGGGTGGGCAACTTGTGCGAGATATGGAAGGAATGCTGCTGGTTGATTCTTTGGAACAACTCAACCCGTTCCACCAGAAATCAGAAATCCTGCAATTGATGGAAAAAAGATTGGTTTAAAATATATTTATAAAAATTACATAACAAAGTATTAAGCATATTGAAAATGAAACCTAACACCAATATAGCCAAATTTATAAACGAAAAAATTAAAAAACAATTATTTGAAAGTAATGGTTTGAATTATGACCAATTAGATTTAGATTATTTTACAAAAAATTATATAGTTGGTAAACAATTTAAATCTGAAAATCAAGCGAAGGAATATTTAGCTTCAATTATTGATAAATCAGATAATAAAACCGTTGAAGATTTTATAATAAAACGAGTAGATAACACTTTATCTCCATATAAAATATATCCTAACCCATCTGAATTAGAATTAAGGAGAAACGAGGCTTCTGTTTTTATAAAAAAATACGGTATATTATCTTCTCCAGATTTAAACCATGTAACACATCCGTTATATGCTTTTTTAAAATACAAACACATAAACAAAATAAAAGATTTTGGAGTCCAATACAAATTTAAACCAATAGGAGAAATAAATCTTGATGGCTCATTAAGTAGATTTTTAAAAAAACAAGGTTATCAAAATACTGTTATCAAATCTGAATTAAGATTCTATAACTATAAAATCTTTGGTGTTGAAGATGAATATAATATGACCGTTCAAGATTTAAAAAATATTAAAGAAGCTGTAAGTGATTTATTAGATTCTTTTAATGATATGCTTGGTACAAATTTTTTCATAAAAAAAACTTTCGCGATTCAAACTGAAAATTCTATTAAAAGAAATTTGATAAATAAATTATCGAATACAAATAATGAACTTAATAAAGAATATAAGAATGTTTATTTTCTACTCGACAGATATAATGAAGATGAATTTCTTGCAATAATTGAAATGGAAACAATTGACAAACCGAAAATGATAAAATAATTTTTAAAAATAGTTTACATTACGTTATTAAATACCGTATCTTTGCAGCATCAAAATTTAATTACATGAAGAAGACGTTACTACTTATCTTGCTGTTTTTTCCTTTTTTCGCCCTCGGACAGGTAATCAATGCAGCATTTGAAAAAGGCGTTTGGGGGAGCGATGTGATTTCCACAGAAATTTGCCCTCAAAACAATTCGCCATCCACCTTCCTCCTCCGAAACGACACCGTAACAATCATCATTATCAATGACTTCCAGAACATAAAGAAAATTTTTTCTGTTAGGGAAATCATTGATAATTCGCTTTCGGGTGTTCTCGACATGATAATCACGACAGAAGATTATTACAATTTCCTGATTACTGGTTATACTGATTCTCAAGGAAAGCAAAACATTTTATCAATTAGAATTTACCAACAACTTTTAATCGGGATACTTGAAAAACCCATTTTGAATTAATATGGAAATCTACGTTAGACTATCAACCATTACTGCTGAAAATGGTGGCAGAACAGAAAATTTTGAAGGGTCTATCCACTGTTTTATTTGCAGTGGAGACAACAGGCCAATGTTTCCCTGCGAAATCGCTTTGCCATTTTACAGGTCGTACTATCCAGGCGACAGAATGGAAGGTGTTAGGGTGCTTGTACACAATGACACTTTTTCACAATTCGCCGTCCAACACCAAAAGGTTTTCTTCTATGAAAATGAAAAACTAATCGCTACTGGAATTATTGAACGAATCGAACAATAAGCTACACAACAACCAAAAATTTTTTAAACAATGATTAAACGAATTAACAAAGTTACCGAAACGCCCACAAAGAATGTCAACCACATTATCTGTGTGGATTGCAGTGGCTCCATGTCTTCATCCCTTCCGAAGTTACGAGAAGAATTGAAGAACAAACTTTCTTCACTGATTGATGAGAAGGACAAGCTCTCAATCATTTGGTTTTCAGGGGATGGCCAAGCGGATTATGTGTTTGACAATTACAAAATCACATCTGCTGTGGAACTCTCCAACATCAAAAAAGGTATTGACCAGTATTTGAAACCCATTGGTGCGACTGCCTTTGCAAAACCTCTCAAACTGGCACTCCAGCGGGTAGATGAAAGTTTTTTGAACAACCTTGTTTTTATGACCGATGGTTATAATAACGACTGTCCAATCAACGAAGTCTTTGAAAATCTTCACAAGATTGCAAACAAATTTGATTCCAGTTTCTTCATCGAATATGGAAACTACGTTGACAGCCAACTGATTCAAAATATGGCTGAAACGACTGGTGGGTCGGTTCTGAATGCAAGGGATTTTGAAAGTCTGACAGTACAAATCGAAACAGGTCTTAAAGCACTTGTTCAACCCAAAATCGAAGTCACTGATATTGATGCAGATTACGTGTTCGGCACAAGTAATGGTCAATTCATCCGATATAAGGTCGAAAATGGAAAGGCATTGGTTGCTGGAGACACTGAAATCCTTTTCTATGGCGAGGCATCTGATAACACCGACGAACTTCCACTTATCTACGGTTATTTTGAACTCGGAATGAACGAGAAGGTAGAGGAAATCCTTTACAAGCGGGGTGATGCGGAATTGATTGAAACCTATTCCAAAGCCTATGGTAAACAAAAGATGCTCTCTTTTAAAGAGATGGTCGCTGATATGTATTTCAGCAGGAGGCCGATTTTCGATAAAGGTTATGTAGCCGATTACAAAGTAGACCCGAATGCGTACAATGTAATTGAAATGCTGAATGATTTGTCTAATGGCGAGAATGAAATCTATACCTATCATTCAAAATTTAACTACTCTAAAATCGGTGTTAGCAGGATTGTGAAGAGTGGGTTGGACGGCGAAATAAAGGGGTTGCTGGCAGAAGCGGATAGTGTGGAAGAGGCGCAGGATATTTTGGATAAAGCGGTTAAACCCAAATTCATTCCAAACGATTCTTCTGGTTGTGCAAAATTAAGCACACTCGCATTTAACACCGAAAGGGCGAATGTGAATATTACTGTTTCACTGAAAGGTAAGGTGGTTAATCTTCCTGCCAATCAATGGGGGATGAACGAATATGAGACCCACATCACACGGTCTTATAATATCATCAAGGATGGTATTCTTAATGTCACAAGGATGCCTGTGACGTTGGACGGCGAAACAAGGGCAAAATTCGATTCTTTGGGTCTTATTGTGGAGACACTGGAACCAGTAAATGGTAAAGAAGTGGTTTTGATTGACTTTTCGGAGCTTCCGATTATTAACAAGTCCATGCTCCAGTCACTTAACGCTTCGGAGTTTACAAAAGAATATCTCTCTTTGGAGGAACAGAAGGCGGCACAAAAAGTCTTTCGTTATTTCGACCAACAGATGAACCCATCTGTTTCGATTACGAATGATGAGCAGAAAGATGCTTTCCTTACCATGTTGGGGATTACCAAAAACGGCTTCAATCCGCCGTCCACCGCAGCCCCCTCAACAGATGTTTATATGGCACCGAATCTGGAATGCAAGTTCGCTGGCCTTTCATCATTGCCATCAATTCCAAACGCACAGAAAAAGCGAGACGAAAACAAGAAGTTGAATCTGGCTGACAAGATGATCTTGAAGTATTGTGACATGGTCAACAACTTGATTTCACTCAATGCTGAAAGCGCAGGTGAAACAATCAGAGACCTCACAAAGAAAGTGGTTGCACAGAAGAGGTCGTTGGAATACAATATAGCGAACAAAACAATATCTCTTATTTTGTCACGCGGTTGGTTCAAAGACCTTGAGGGATTTGATGATACGAAGGTGGAACTTCAAAGCGAGTTCGGCATCGTTGATGCAGACCTTGTTTTTAAGGAAATCGAAGTTAAAATCTAAAATAGAAAAAGCGCATCGGATTTATCCTTTGCGCTTTTTTTTATTCGTAATCGGATAGTTTCTTGTTTGTTGTTTTAAAATCTTTTGATTTCCTGTTAAAGTAATATGTGTCGTAAGTTCGTTGTGTTAACCCAAAATCAATTAAAACAGGTCCGTTTGTCCGTTTAGAATATCCCCAAGAATCAATTCGAGTAACATCATCTAACACCATTTGATAATCCTTTACAAGATTATAAACTTGATAAATAAATTCATCTTCATTTAATTTTTCAAACACACTTTCGTCTATATCTTCAATGAAATCTTTCATATAATTTTTAAAATCATAAAAATCATACCCGTCAAAGAATTTTTCCATTTGTTTTATGTTCCTGAAAGGCTTCACATTTTCCATTTCCAACCAAACCAAATGTTCTTCATCGTATTCGTATAATTTTGTTACAACATCATCATAAAGTCTTTGGATTGACTCATTACTTTCTATCCTGTTTTGTTCCAAACCGACCCTGTTATAAGCGATTTTCAAGACTTTATCCTCGTCTATCAAATATGTCAACCTGCTGCTACCTTTTTTTGGCCGTCCAAGTTTCGACGTAGCATATTTGACAATATCCTTGAGATTATCTAAACTCTTAAAGTGTTCCCAGTCAAATTCTTGCGGGTAGTCTTCTGAAATCATTTTTTTGCTTTTTAAATAAATATATATGCACTATATTTGATTAAATTTATTCACCATGAAATTATTTTTAGCAACAAACAGCCTTACAAGCAAGACCCTTAACATTAAAATGCTTGAAGTTGCCTGTAAATCCGCCGTCCAAAACACCAACTTCGAGGTTTTCGTTATCTATGATGGAAATAAAGAAGAATTAAATCTACCAAAGGAAGTTACAATTCTCGAACATCGTCACAGATGTTATGATACCTTTTTAAATTCTGAAAAGAATAAACGAGAAGACTGTATGGCAATTGCCACTGGTACTTTTTTAAGAACTGAAATTCCATTTCTTTGTAGGAAGTATGGTTTTAATGACGATTTTGTTTTATATACGGACTATGACGTAGTTTTTCAAAAAGGAGACTACTCTGATTTATTAGACTTGAAACCAGAATTTTTTGCAGCAGCACCAGAATCAGATATACATAACTGGAGTTATGTTAACGCTGGTGTTATGTTAATAAATGTAAAGCACTTTATAGAAGCCGACGAATTTTTGGTAGATTATATTAACAAAGAATTTGATAATCTGTATGTTTGGGACCAAACATTATATAATAACCTCTATGGAGGTAGAATAACGCCATTACCAGTCACCTATAATTGGAAACCTTATTGGGGGATAAATGAAGATGCAAAAATAATACATTTCCACGGGGCAAAACCAATTAATGTTGAACCAGAATGGCGTTATAATTTACCCGAAATTAGTGGATTACGTGAAAGAAATCTAAATTCTTACAAACACTATAACGATATTTGGGAATTGTTTTATTGATTCAAATAAAAAATCCAAGACCCGTCTGCAAATCTTTCATGTGGGTGCCCTAATAATTCAAGTACCGCTTTTCTAACTCCTGCTGTGTGAGGTTGAATTTGGTCTATATAGTCATCGTAATAGTCGTGTCCACAGATTGCATACTTGACTTTATCTTTCCAATATTTTATATCTTCTATAACACATTCATATTTATGGCAACCATCAATATAAATTACATCACATTCCATGTCAACTTCGGTTGACATTTTTTTTATTTTTACTATATTGTTAAAGTTTTTTGCTCTTAAATCAAATTGTTCTTCTACTTCAGAATAATCTGAAAAACTGGCTGAATCTGCATTATCAAAATTACCAATCCAAGGGTCTATACAATATATTTTCCCTTCTGGAAATTCAGAAGCAAAAATCACCGCACTTTCTCCCATGTAACTACCTACTTCAACAAAGGTTTTTACATCTGTAAATCTGTTTTTTATGCTTCCACACATTTGTTTTAAAGGAATCGCAGAAGATTCTGGGCGCATTACTGTTTTTAAATTTGTCATATTAATGGTTTATAAAATTTAATAGATGTTCTTTTCCAACATACCTGTTTTTAATATTTTCTTTTATTTGACTTGAGAATTTTATTAAATCTGTGTTTTGGAAAAAAGTGTTTTGTGTGTTGTGCATTTGATGCCATTGTGGGTCTGCCGTATTCCTTCTTATATTTTCTAAACCAGCAATGTCCAATAAACCTTTATTCATTTTTATATCAAACTCTTCACGGCTCATTGTCACATAATGATGTAGTTTTATTTTATTGAAAGTATAATTTGATGGATTAAACGGTCCAGTTATTTTTCTAAAGTTTTCATCGACAGAATACTTACCAGAATTAAAAATAAAATTATGTGGATCCCCGTGATGACTTTCAGTGTACTGTGGTTGAACAATCGTTTTTATATGGTATTGATAATCGCTTAACGCTGTTGTAAAATTATCTATAACCAACCCTTGTGGTCTTTCCACATGACCGTTAGAATTAAAATAAATCCAGCTAACACAAAGCCCACCATAATCTTCATATTCTTTTAACAAATCTGGTATCTGTCTGCCATCTGGGCAAAAAAGTCTTTCATCTAAAGCATGGAAATGCACCCATTTACTTTTACCTTTCTGTTCATGGACACAATGTTCCATTAACCAAAAGTTATTTCTGTTAACTACCTCTGGGGGATAATATCTTATTTCAACCAAACCAGCTTCTATATACGGGCTTATAACTTCCAATAAATTGTCATCAGACTTGTTATCATAGAAAATAAAATGATCGAAGCCTTGTAGGAGGTGAAACTCGACATATTCTGGGATATACCTTGCTTCATTTTTTATCCAATAAATTCCTGTTAAATTTTTCATCTTTATATTTTATTATATAATCACTACAAATCCCCGAACACCAAGAAACATCATCATTATGTAATTCTGGAAGGACTGCTATTGATTTTTTTATGGGTTGTTTATTCGGGTATGCCCAAATATAACTTTTTGATGTGAGTGTCACAGTATCCTCTTGATGCCAAAAATAGTTGAATAATTGAAGATTGTGAAAATATTCAAGTGCTTCTATATTCTTACAATGAACCCAAAGACTTGCACATCTATTTAAAAGCCAAGCAATTGTGGTTTCATATTCGGGTGCGTCATGCCCTAAAAATATTTTACCTTCTTTCACCCAAACATCTATCTCGACATTATACCCCAAAGAAATGGCTTCTTCTATATACGAAGGTTTATTTTCTTCTTCTTCTATCTTGCCGTTTATATTCCCCCTGTGGGCGATTAAGATTTTATTCATTGGTTATTTTGTAGATAATATTCAAGGTCTTCGGGTGTTCCTATGCCCCACATGGTTTGGACGGCGAAAGTCTTAATTTTTTTGCTGTTTTGGATTGCTTCGTTAAATGTAGGGCAGACGTAAAACTCATTATTTACCCTCACATTCTTCTCTATCATCTGCTCCGCACTCTCCACATAATCCCTTCCATATTTCCAATAATATATCCCGACCGTAGCAATATCCGAAATAGGATTTTTTTCTGCCACTTCTGTAACAAAACCATTTTCGTTGACTTTAGCAAAAGACCATTTGGGTTCTGTTGCCTTGAATGTTACAATTCCACCATCCGCACCACTCTCCTGCATATTATATAAAAATTCATTGCTATTCCATTCAACAATCTGATCCGAATTTGCAATCAAAAGTGGATTATCATTATTAATAATTTCTTTTGCAAGTAGTGTGGTACAGGCAGCACCTTCCGTAAGGCCGTCCACCACAATGATTTTACAATCAGGTGCGATAAGAGGAAGGATAACTTCTAGATTATAAGTTTCCAAATGTTCTTTTTGAACCAAGAATATAAAATTGGCATCAACATTCAGGTTCTCCACAACCCTCGCTATCATCGGAAGGCCATTGACATCAATTAGTGGTTTTGGCAGCTTATATCCCTTCTCTTTAAATCTGCTCCCTGCACCAGCCATTGGAATCAATACATTCAAATTCTCATCCTTCCATTTTGGGGGTTGGATTTGTTTGGGGGATTGGACGGCGAAATGGATTTTTTCGTATGTTAAATCCGCTCTGTTTTTCACCCTAAGAACATTGGCATTTGAATTATGTGCAGCAAATAAACCATGTGGTGAATCTTCTACTATTAATGTTTCTTGGGGGTGGACGGCGAAATGCTGCATGGTCATCCAATAAATGTCGCTATGGGGTTTTGAATTTTTCACGTCTTCATTGGACAAAAACAAATCCACGTAATATATCAATCCCAAATTTTTGAGTGCCGTCACCAGTGTTTTTCTGATTGAGTTGGACGCGCAAGCTATATGGTACCCCTCGGCTTTTAAATCCTTGAATATGGATATTAATTGGTTGTCGGGTTGGACGGCGGAAAAGGCATCTTCGGTATATTTCTGTTTCAAATCCCAAACAAGAACATGGTCCTCCCAAGGCAACCCCCTTTCATCGCTTAACATTTTCAGCTTTTGTGTCGTCTTTAGACCATCAAACTTTTGCAGGTGGTCTTCTTCCGATATTACATATTTTTCATCTATGCTCTTCAAAGCCCTGTTTAGTGCGTGATAATGGATTTCCTTTGCATCTATCAAAACGCCGTCCAAATCAAAAACGATTAATTTTATCATTCAAAGTAAGATTTACTCAAATATATATTTTCTCAAATTATTTTATACCAACTCCCATCAGTATATTTCTTGTCTGGCTCCGAGTAAAAAGTATTTATAACAACCTTTTGAACCTCAAAAAATAATTTATGGTTTCTGTAATGCTTCCAAGCATAATGCCCCCCTGCCATAATCGCACCATTTCTTAACCCTGGTTTCCAAAAATCAAGGTCTTGTTGCAGACACGAAGCATCGTTGCATGAGGCAATATAAACCATTGCTGGGGAATAAATCTCATCAATAAACTCCTCAATCTTCCCCTTATCTTTTATGATGTTATCATAGAATTTTACCCGTTCATCAAATTCATTTTCATATTTTGCATCTTCACCAACCCATTCAGAGAGGCAATGAATTTTCAGAAACGGAAATTCCTGTGCAAGAATTTCCGCCACTTCTCCCACACCCATTTCACCGATAAGATATACCACTGGTGTGTATGCACTGTCAAACGAAACCGACAAAAGGTAATCCTTTAAGTCCTTACACATTTGACGCAACCACCAAGCAGCATAAATATCTTTTTTTAGGGATTTATAGTTATGATTAAAAACCATTTTTATTCTTATATTTACCTAAAATAAATATGCTATGAATCACTCAAAAAACAATATATCAACGGTTTATGAATGCTTTGGAATCTTCGATGACGGGACTTCTCAAAAATCTATTATAATCGCTGATAACTTTGATAGTGCCAAAGAGAAATTTTTGAATCTGTTTGAAAATAACAGTCAGCCCACTTTGATAAAAGTTAGAGCCTTTGAAAACTCTGCAAATCAAATTATCACTACTTATAAAAATGATTCAGGCACCTATTTGCACGGCCATAAAGAGATTCCATGCCCGTTTACTCCTTGCCCCTTTCCATTTAAATTTCCATCTATGCCTGTAACAGTTTAAAAACATTAATTATCGCTATGAGAATATTCGAATATCTTATTACCATTGAAAATGACGGGGATTTGCAACTAATTTTTCCAGAAGTCAGGATTTGTACTGCAAACGACCCCGAAGTGGCTAAAATAATTGCAGCAAGAAGTATTCCACAAGAATATGAAAACCGACTTGAGGATATAAAAATTTTGATTAGGGAGTTCAAAGAACCTGTCAATTATATCTCCAGACAATTAGTTACTGGTACCAGCGATGTCCATTGGTTGTCTACTTCAGCTCCTACCTCAAACACTACTGTCAGCCATCACACTACCTACGGCTATCCGATAGCAACCAGCCTACCGCATAAAATCTAACATCCATCTATGAAAATCTTTGAATATATTATCACCGTCGAAAATGAAGGGGAATTGCAACTAATTTTTCCAGAAATCAGGCTTTGCATGGCCAAGGATATAGATATGGCTAAAATCCTTGCAGCCAGAAGCATTCCAAAAGAATATGAAAATCAGATTGGAAATGTTAAAATTTTGGTTAGAGAGTTTCAAAGCAACCTGTTTTAATTTATTAAAAATATTTATTAAAAAATTTCAATGTGATGCAACAAGTTCAAACAAATACAGTACAAGTTAACACATCTGAATTTCAGGTAGTTTCAACCCTGACAGAAAAAAAACCAGAGTGCGCAAATGGAGTTTATGCTTGCCTTTACAAGAATTTTTGCGTCAAGTTTTTGGATTACGCAGTCGAAATATTTCCAGGAATAAAGGGGATAAAAGAATACAATGGGTTTGTTAAATTCGATGCAGAGGGGAATGGGGTGATTCTACAAAAAAAGTAATTTATTTTGCAAAAGAAGTTTTTTAGAAATAGCAAAGGACAAATCGTTGATGTTGTCAAGTTTTGCGAGGAAAACGCAGGCAAAAACAAAAGCGTTTATGTCGGCACTGACAGCGTAACACAACAGAGCCAAACCATGTTTGTGACGGTCGTCGCAATCAGAAATGGAAACAGCGGTGCTACATATCGCCACCTAAAAACATTCACAGAAAAATATAAGGACAAATTACAGCGGCTCCGAAAAGAGGCTGAAATCACTATGGAGATTGTAAAATATCTTGAAGATAATTTTATATCCGTTGATGTAGTCGAATTTGATTATAATAGTGACGAAAGACATCTTTCAAACAAAGTCCTCCATGAATGGAAAGGTTGGTTTGAGGGTCTTGGTTATGCTGTCACTGTGAAACCAGAACAACAAATAGCTGTAAAGGCCGCTGATTATATTTGTAAGGGATGACAAGGTTGTTCATATTTATGATATATGAATCAATCCGAAAAGAATTTAATCGAAAGTAAGCTCAAAGAACAAATCTACCAGAAATGGTACAACAAGCCGACCAAATATATTCTCCATGTCGGTCCTACAAATTCAGGGAAAACATATAACGCCGTCCAACGCCTTAAAGAAGCATCTAAAGGAATATATCTTGCACCATTAAGATTACTTGCATGGGAGATATATGAGAAGATGGGGTTGGACGGCGTTTTGTGTTCGCTTTTTACGGGGGAGGAAAAAATCGCCGTCCAAAACAGCACCGTAAGCTCCTGTACAATAGAAATGTGCAATACCGAAAAACATTACGACATCGTTGTGGTGGATGAATGTTTTATGATAGCAGATAAGCAACGGGGAAAATTCTGGCTGGATGCTATCATGGGTGTGAATGCGGATGAGGTACATATCATAACCAATCTCGAATCCAGAGGCTTGATTGAAGACCTGTTATCTATTACAGGCAACTTCTATACCGTCCAAACCTACGAAAGAAAGGTTCCCCTTGAGATTTCCGAAAGGGACATTAACCTGAAGAAACTGGATTCCAAGACCATACTTGTCACCTTCTCAAGAATCAATGTCCTATATCAAAAATACCTGCTTCAACAACTGGGTATCAAATGTTCTATTCTCTATGGTAATCTTCCACCAGAGGTGAAGAAGGATCAGATAAGGGCGTTTGTGGACGGCGAAACACAGGTTTTGGTGACAACAGATGTTATTGGCATGGGAATTAATCTGCCATGCAACCAAATAGTCTTCCTTGAAGATAGCAAGTTCGACGGCCAATCAATGCGAAAACTCAATGAAAAGGAAATCAAACAAATCAGCGGGAGGGCGGGTAGATACGGTCTTTCCAACAAAGGTATTGTTACTGCTCTTGATCCTCTGTTTATTGAAGATATAAAAGCGGCTTTTGAATCTAATATAGAAGAGGAGTTTGGGGTATATGGGTTGGACGGCGAAATATATAAAATCCTGCCAGAAAAAACACCGAATTTGAAGGTAAAAGCATTTAAGGAACTCAAATTCATCCCCCAAAGCCTGTCGTTTTTAAAGATAGAAGACCTTGAAAAATACACACCCCTTCTAAAACATTACGAATTATCCCAACTAAACGACGATTTTGCTTGGGCTTTCCTTTCCTGTCCTGTTAATAGTAATAACCTTGGTTTTTGGAAGGACGCGGTGTCTTCCACGGTCTATAACAAGACCATAAACTTCAACGAAAAGTATTCAACAACGCCTTTTGACGATGTGAGATTACTTGAATATGCCGAAAGGGATATTGCAAATATTGACCTTTGTCTTTATATGTTCAATAACAAGACCTTAAACCCTCTTTTCGCAGCCTATAACACGGATTTCATGCAGGTTCTGAAATCACATAAGGATATAATTATTGATAACATTAATGATTTTCTGTTAAGGAAAAAAATCCAGAAAAAACAGGATAAAAGTCAGCAAAGGCGACCTAAAAAATCCAAATAATTATAGTTTAAAGCAATTTCGCAGATGGCAAACGAAACCGTTATACATTCCTCTATATTCGTAAGAGGTGCGCAAGACCCGAATATTCCAGCAGAACGCTTTGCCGTCTTTACTGGAACTGGCACAACAGACCTTAATCTTTTGGGTTATCGTACCGCTTCGGGTATTGTATCTGACCTTGGGCTTCCAGAAATCATTGATGACGAAGTGGCAACCCTTCTTTCTGGGGGGACGAATATAAGCATAAATTATAATGATGCCGCCAACAAACTGGTAATCAGTTCAACCGCTGGTCTTTCTGGTAGTGGAACAGCCAATCAGGTGGCTTATTGGACATCTACTGGAGTAACGGGAGAGAATGATTTTTGGTGGAATCCTTCATCCAACTTTTTGGGTATCGGCACCAATTCGCCGTCCAATTCCCTCCACATAGAAGGCTCTTCGGATATAATCTCTTATGTTAGAACTACTTCCGCATCCAATTATTCCGCCGTCCAACTCCAAAACGACGGAACCAACATTGCAAGCCTTTCCAGTTACGGTAGTACATACACTGGAACTTTATTTGGAATTTCTTATAACAACCTTTCGGTTCTAAACGCGACAAATAATCTTGCCATAAATTCTCAATCAGGGAATATTATAGCAGGAATCAACGGTACACAAATCTTTAGGGTCACGTCAACTGGTTTGCTGGTCGGAACTGGTTCTACAGCCAACAGGACGCTGGAAGTTAGTGGCAATATGCGTATTGGAACCGCTGCTGGGACATCATATTCCCAACTCTTGGGAAGGAACAGTGGAAATGGTGATGTGGGTTTTATTTCTTTGGGTGATGGTCTTTCTTTTTCGGGTACGACCCTTTCTGTTACAGGTAGCGTAATAGGTAGTGGGACAGCCAATCAGGTTGCTTATTGGACATCCAGCGGAATCACAGGGGAGAACGACCTTTGGTGGAATCCGACATCCAACTTTTTGGGAATCGGCACCAATTCGCCGTCCAACCACCTCCAAATAAACGCAACTTCGCCGTCCACCTCCCTCATAGGAACTACTATAACAGGAACTACGAGTATAAGTCTGACAAACAATACATCCGATACTGGTCAACTGGTTTTATACGGGGGTTCAAACCCTATGAGTCTTTATGGTATAAGTTTTGCAAGTGCTACCATACTTCGCTCCTCAAGCAATCTCTTTTTAAATATCGGTGGCAGCCTTCTGGTTGGTAACAACTCCACAGAATTTTTCAGGGCGACATCTTCTGGTGTTGGCATCGGAGGTGTTGTGCCCACAAGGACGCTTCATGTGGCAGGTACCATGCGCCTTACAGGTTCTACAGGAACCGCCACAAATATAATGGGTCGTGATGATAACGGGGATGTATCAAATCTGCTTCTCGGTGCTGGTCTTTCTATTTCATCTGGCACACTTTCTGCCACTGGTGCCACTGGTACTGGAACGACAAATCAGGTGACTTTCTGGGGCAACACCACTACGTTATCTGGTGATACCTTGTTCATTTGGAATCCGTCAAATAAAAGACTTGGAATCGGAAATTCCAATCCCCAACAGACGGTTGATATAGGAGGGACATTAAGGGTTAGCGGTTCTACTGGAACGGGAACTACCCTTATGGCAAGAAATAGCAGTGGTGATGTTTCTGCTGTGGTGGTGGACGGCGGATTGCAGCTTTTGGGAAATGTGATTTCGGTTACGGGTGTGACATTCGGAACTGGAACAACCAATTATGTAACCAAATGGTCTTCCGCAACAGGTCTTACCAATTCTATAATCTTTGATAACGGAACGGCCATTGGTGTCAACACCAATGCACCACAACAGACACTTGATGTTAGGGGTACAATGCGTCTTACTGGTTCTACGGGCACAGGTACGACCCTTATGGGAAGAGATAATAACGGTGATGTTTCGGCTATCACAACAGGCAATGGTCTCTCACTTTCTGGAAACACGTTAACTGTCACTGGAAGAACAGCTGGTAGTGGAGCAGCAAATCAGATTGCATATTGGGCAACTGCTTCATCTCTTACAGGGGAAAACGACCTCTGGTGGAATCCTTCATCCAACTTTTTGGGAATCGGAACAAATACACCAATATCTGAAATAGATATACGCGGAAACGCCCCCCAAATTTATGTAAATTCAACTGGTTCTACTACTGCAAGTAATTTATTGCTCACAAATAACACTTTTAGCGGTGTTAGATTAATGGTTTACGGTGGTTCAGATACTTCGACATTATATGGGATGAATCTTGCAGATTCAACTCTTTTAGCTTCTACAAAAGATTTGTTTTTAAGAGCTACAGATAATCTGTATGTTGGAAATCTTACTACAGAATTTTTCAGGGCGACATCTTCTGGTGTTGGCATCGGCGGTGTTGTGCCCACAAGAACGCTTCATGTGGCAGGCACCATGCGCCTTACAGGCTCTACAGGAACAGCCACAAATATAATGGGGCGTGATGGAAACGGGGATGTATCTGCTATTTCTGTTGGCAGTGGTCTTTCTCTTTCTGGAAACATATTAACCGCCACTGGCGGAACTTCTGGAACCGTCAGTGGAACAGGAACCACAAATTATGTCACCAAATGGGCATCTGCGACAGGTCTTACAAATTCTATAATCTTTGATAACGGAACATCTGTTGGCATTAATACCACAACACCCGTAAGGACTCTTCATGTGGCAGGCACAATGCGTCTTACTGGTTCTACTGGTACGGGTACTACATTGATGGCAAGAGATGCTAACTTTGATGTCTCGGCTATCACTGTTGGAAATGGTTTGAGCCTTTCAAATAATATTCTTACAACCACTGGTGTCACTTCTGGGACTGTATCTGGAACAGGTACCACAAATTATATTCCCAAATGGTCTTCTGCAAGCGGTCTTACTGATTCTATTATCATCCAAACAGGTTCCAACGTAGATATAAGAGGAACATTAAAGGTGACAGGCTCCACTGGCACCCCTTCTTTTGTGTTAGGTCGTGATAGTGATGGCAATGTTGCAAATCTGTCAATAGGTAGTGGACTTGGAATCACAAACGGACAACTCTTTGCAACAGGTGGTGCAAGTGGTACTACCAGCGGAAGTGGCTCAACAAATCAGGTTGCTTACTGGACTGGAACCAATTCAATAGCAGGTGAGAATAATCTTTGGTGGGATAGTGGTGCTAACAGATTGGGTATCGGTACAAGTACACCCCAACAGACACTTCATGTGGCTGGTAATATGAGGCTTACGGGGTCTAACGGAACGGCAACCACTTTAATGGGTCGTGATGGAAACGATGACATTTCGGCTGTTTCTATTGGAAGTGGATTAAATCTTTCTGGAAATACGTTGATTGCTGCTGGTATTACAGATGGTGACAAAGGAGATATTACTGTCAGTGGTGGGGGAACCATTTGGACTATTGATAATAATGTCGTAAGCGATTCCAAATTAAGAACAAGCTCTGGTCTTTCTGTTATCGGAAGGGCTTCAAATACGACAGGTAATGTTGCTGACATTACAGCATCGGTTGATGGAACCGTTCTTAGAAGGTCAGGTACTACATTATCATTTGGAACGGTTGGAACAGATGGTATTGCAGATAGTGCAATAACAAATATTAAGGTTGCAAATGGAATTGACGCTGCGAAAATAGCTGACGGTAGTGTTGATAACACGGAGTTCCAATATCTCAATGGTGTCACCTCTAATATCCAAAATCAACTAAATGCAAAGGTTGCTGGAACAGGTACTACAAATTATGTTTCAAAGTGGGCTTCTGCAAGTGGTCTTACAGATTCTATAATCTTTGATAATGGAACAGTTGTTGGTATAAACACCACCACACCATTACAGACACTTGATGTTAGGGGTACAATGCGTCTTACTGGTTCTACTGGAACGGGTACGACCTTAATGGCAAGAGATAATAGTGGTGATGTCTCTGCAATTACTGTTGGAAACGGTTTGAGCCTTTCAAATAACATTCTTACAACAACAGGTATCACTGCTGGGACTGTATCAGGAACAGGAACAACAAATTATATCCCCAAATGGTCTTCTGCAAGTGGATTAACTGATTCTATTATCATCCAAACAGGTTCTAACGTCGATATTCGTGGAACATTGAGGGTGACAGGTTCTACTGGCACTCCTTCCTTCGTACTCGGACGTGATAGTGACGGCAATGTTGCAAACCTGTCTATAGGCTCTGGTCTTGGAATCACAAACGGGCAACTCTTCGCAACAGGTGGCGCTACTGGTACGACAAGTGGCACAGGCTCTACCAATCAGGTAGCATACTGGACTGGAACCAATTCAATAGCAGGTGAGAATAATCTTTGGTGGGATAATGGTACTGATAGACTTGGTGTAGGCACAAACAATCCCCAACAGACACTTCATGTGGCTGGTAATATGAGGCTTACTGGTTCTAACGGAACTGCGGATTCCTTAATGGGGCGTGATGGAAACTTTGATGTTTCTGCTATCACAGTAGGTGTTGGATTAAGCCTTTCGGGAAATACATTAACTGCTACTGGAACATCTGGTGGTGGTGGAACCCTTACGGGTACAGGTACCACAAACTACATTTCCAAATGGGCTTCTGCAAGCGGATTAACCGATTCGATTATATTCCACACAGGAAGCACCGTTGGTATTAACACCACATCTCCAACAGCGCTTCTTTATCTTAAAGGCACAACAGCAAACAATTCTGCCACAGCTTTCGAGGTTACAGATAGCAACGACCGTGACATCCTCAATATCAGAAATGATGGCAGGATTACTTTGGGTAAGAATCTGGCTGCTACGACGCAAAACACAGTATCTTTCGAAGCGGTTGGAAGCGATGAACACATCAATTTCGCCGTCCAACCCAAAGGAGATGGCGCGTTCTTGGGTAATATCCCAGATGCAACAGCAACGGGTGGAAATTCGAGGGGGAGCTTCGCCATCGACCTCCAACTAAAACGTAGCAATAACACAGAAGTAGCCAGTGGAAACTATTCTGTTATCATCGGTGGTTCCAATAACACCGCTTCTGGTACAAGAAGCAATATTGTAGGTGGTTCTTCCAATACTGCCAGTGGAACACATTCTTCCGTCTTCGGTGGATTAGGCAACGTCGTTTCCGCTGAATATGCTTCTGTTATTGGGGGTTTATATGGCTCCGCTTATCTATACGGTCAAAATACTAATTCCTCTGGTAATTTCTCTTATGGTGGCGATGCACAATCATCTACTATCAGGATGAGAAATAGTATTACTGGTACTACGAGGACGGAGTTGTATTTGGACGGTGTTTCTGCAAAAGCAATTCTTTCGGGAACAAACAGGTTATGGAACATTCGTATTCAGTTGGCAGCAGTGGTTGAAATTGTTGGAACTGGAGGTGGTGCTTCCATCGGTGATTCATTCATTTCAGAACATATTCTTGGGATTAAAAAGATTGGGACAGTAACAACAATTGTCGGTGAAGGTGTTGCTCAAAATATTATATCGAATGATACTGCTATGAGCAGCGCAACCGTATCAATCAGTGCAGACAATGCAACAGATAATCTGAAAATAGAATTTACACCGCCTTCGACAGCAGTTTCTGATACTGTAATCAAAGTGATTGCCACAGTATATTTAACAGAGGTTGGCTTCGGAATTTAATTAAAAACAATTTATATAAAAAAGAGATAACAAATGCCAAACATAACAAATTTTCCCAAAGGAAAGGTAGGTATAGGTACAGAAAATCCCACGGAAACCCTTGATGTCAGGGGTACGCTTAGGGTAACAGGTTCCACTGGAACGGGAACGACATTATTGGGGCGTGACGGTGACGGTAATGTCTCGAATATGTCAATCGGTTCTGGTCTTGGAATCACCAACGGGCAACTCTTTGCCACAGGTGGCGCAAGTGGAACAACAGGTGGAAGCGGTTCGACAAGTCAGGTGGCATACTGGATTGGAAGCACCACCCTAAGCGGTGAAAATAATCTCTGGTGGGATAGTGGAAATGACAGGCTTGGTATTGGAACGAATAATCCGCAACAATCTCTTCATGTTGCTGGTAGTCTGCGCCTTACGGGTTCAAATGGAACGGCTGATTCATTAATGGGTCGTGATGCCAACTTTGACGTTTCTTCTATTTCTGTTGGCAGTGGGCTTTCTCTTTCGGGTGGAACTTTAAGTGCTACTGGCACATCTGGTGGTGGTGGAATCACTTCTTTAAATTCTCTTACTGGCTCTACACAGACGTTTTCAACTGGGAACACTGGGTCGGATTTTAATATCAGTTCTGTTGGCACGACACACACGTTTAATATCCCCACAGCAAGTTCTGCTAACAGGGGTCTTTTATCGTCAACAGATTGGAGTATTTTTAATAACAAAATCGGTGGTGCTGGTGAAGCAACAAGGATAGCTTTTTGGAGTGGATCGGCTACAATCTCCAGCAGTTCGAATTTATATTGGGATAATAATAACAGTTTTATTGGCGTCGGAACATCATCTCCCACAAGCAAGTTACACGTTGTTGGAGACGCATTAATAACACAAGGTGCAGTGATTCAAGGTTCTGGAACAACCAGTGCTGCATTCGCAGCAAGATTCCAAAACAGTGGGTCAACAGATATTTTAGTAGTTCGGAACGATAATCGTGTAGGCATCAATACCAGCTCTCCGAATCAGACATTGGAGGTTGCAGGAACCATGCGTCTGACAGGTTCCACAGGAACGGGTACAACCCTTATGGCACGGGATGCAAGTTTTGATGTGTCTGCCATCACCGTTGGAACAGGTCTTTCTCTTTCAGGAAATACATTAACCACCACAGGAAGCACAACAGGCACAGGTGCTGCAAACAGACTTGCGATTTGGTCATCTGCAACAGAGTTGACAAATGATAACAACCTTCTTTGGGATTTTGATGAAGACCGTCTGGGTATTGGTGTGGTTCCATTGGTTCCCCTCCATGTGCAATCGCCGTCCAACGCAACCATCCGTCTTGTAAGAACAACAACATCTCCAGCGGATTTCTCTTTTATTGCAAGCAACAGCAAGTTATCTATCACGGGTGGACAAACATTCGCAATATCCAGCACAGGTCTCGGACTTGGAACGGATACGCCAGCACAGACACTCCACGTTGCGGGGACAATGCGTCTTACGGGTTCGACCGCAACAACCCCAACAACCATTATGGGCCGTGATGCAAACGGAGATATATCCGCTGTATCTATTGGAACAGGACTTCTTTTGTCTGGAAATGAATTAACCGCAACAGGTGGTGGCGGTGGAGGAACTATTACAGGTAGTGGAACAGCAACACAGGTGGCCTTCTGGAATGGGACGTCTTCTCTCACTGGAAGCACTAATCTCTATTGGGATAATGGCAATAATAGACTCGGTATCGGCACCTCTTCGCCGTCCAACCAACTCACCACCACCCAAGACATTTTAATAGCGACAAATATAACCGCTGGTAAGGGCGGCAATAATATCCCAGATAACACCGCTTTTGGTGTCAATGCACTTATAAATAATGGTTCTCTTGCAAGCGGAAATACGGCTTTTGGTTTTAGTGCGTTGACAGGAAGTACTGGAACTGGAACTGGTTCTAACACTGCAATTGGTAAATCTGCTTTGAGAAATCTTAATACTGGTTTTGGTAATGTAGCTGTCGGTTCGGATGCTTTGAGTTTAAATACAGTAGGGGGTGCAAATGTAGCAGTAGGTAGATTTTCTTTAGGTGGGTTAACAACTGCAAACAGTTCTCAAAATGTCGCAATTGGCAGTCTTGCTGGATATTATTATGATACAGGGTTTTCTAATGTAACAACGTCAACCAATTCCATTTTCATTGGCGCAAACACCAGAGCAGCCAATATTTCGCCGTCCAACCAAATCGTCATCGGCCAAAATACATTATCCTTGGGGGATAATACAACCACCGTTGGAACAACAGGAACAACACAGTCACATTTATATGGAAATCTGACCCTTGGTTTAACCACAGCGGATGCTGAAACCAGATTGAAAACAAGCAGTTCTACGGCTAATAGCGGTTCCTTCGCAGCCAAATTCCAAGATAGCACTGGAATGAATATAATGGTGGTAAGGGGCGATGACCGTGTGGGTATCAACACCAGCTCTCCAAACCAGACCTTAGAGGTTGCGGGAACCATGCGCTTGACAGGTTCTACCGCAACAAATGCAACAACCGTTATGGGTCGTGATGGAAGCGGGGATATATCTGCCGTGAGTATTGGTAGTGGACTTTCTCTTTCGGGGAATGTGTTAAGCAATAGTGGTGTTACGGGTAGTGGTGTGGCGACAAGAGTAGCTTTTTGGAGTGGTGCTACTGGCACTACTTCTACGGCGCTTACGAGTAACAGTAATTTGTATTGGGATAATACGAACGAAAGGTTGGGGATTGGAACATCAACTCCTGCATCCCCTTTAAATGTATTTCGCTCAACAGGCGCAGAAATAAGGTCGTCTGTTACAAATGCGTTTTGTTCATTTACAGCAGTAAGTCCCGCTGGGCCATACCCAAGAGCAGCGTTCCTTGTGGGTAATTCAGCATCAGATGTAAATACAGGAATGATATTTGCACCCGCATTCGACGATAAGGCATTTGGCGTTGAAATTAGGTCATATCTAAGTGGGGCAGACTCGCGCAGCAGAAATTCGATTTTTTACAATCACCCAACGAACGGATTTCTTATTAATACATCATTTGGTGATGGGAATACGGGTGGACTGCCAATTGTTATTTCAACGAGGGACTATAGCACTGCCTATGCGAATCCTGCCATATATGTAAACACCTTTGCAAATAGCCAGCGCGTTGGTATAAACTCTATATCAACAAATGCGCAACTGCACGTAAAAGGCGCTGGCGCTACATCTAGCACAACGGCGTTTCTCCTCCAAAACTCTGGTTCAACAAACCTCTTCCAAGTCCTCGACAACGGTGCCACAACAATCAACGGAACCCTCCGCCTTACCAACTCTACAGGCACCAACGCAACAACCGTTATGGGCCGTGATGGAAACGGTGACGTATCAGCAATCACCGTAGGCAGCGGCCTTTCATTGGCTGGGAATACATTAAATGCAACTGGTGGCACAACTGGTAGCGGAACGGCGACACAGGTTGCGTTTTGGAGTGGAGCCACTGGAACAACATCAACAGCACTCACAAGCAGCAGTGGTTTGACGTGGGATGGCACAAATCAAAGATTGGGTGTTAGGGTTGCAAGTCCAACAGCGACACTTAATTTGCGTTCATCGTCTAACGGTCCAATCATAGGAACCACAGAATTGAGTTCAGGTTATACTGGAACAAACTGGACTGGTAGTGATCTTACATGGACACATACACCTGGAAGTACAGCCACACTTACAGCAACAGTTACAAATAACAGTTCTGGAATGTATAGGGTCGTTTTAACTGTGACTGGAAGAACTGCTGGAACATTCGATATTAGTTTAAAAGGTATAACTTATACTGGAAACACTTTATCACAGACTTTATATTTTTCACATAATAATACAAATAATTTAGTTGTAACGCCATCAAATGATTTTGATGGAACTATAACTTTTGCTATCAACGCAGTAAATCGTGCTGAACCTGTTTTCGCCGTCCAATCCACAGGCGGATTCACAACATACGAACAAAGAGTTGTTGAAGGTCTTGCATCTATTATTCAAGGTACAAATGCGGGGGCGCATTTTGGTAGTGGAGGTAATAATATATTTTTAGGGGATTCAGCTGGATTTAATAGTGTAACTGTAAACGGGGTTTTCGCGCAAGGTACAAACGCGGGAAGGTCGAATATAAATGGTAGTTTTTGGTTTGCACAAGGACAAGACGCTGGAAGGTTTAATAGAAGCGGTTCAAATTGGATTGCACAAGGAGCTTTTGCTGGAAGAGAAAATCTTTTTGGTTCGAATTGGATAGCGTTAGGTTTTAATGCTGGAAGATATTTAACAAATGGTACAAGTTCAGCACAATATTTTGAAAACAGTATATATATCGGTGCTAATACATTGGTTTCAAGTGCTGGTGAAGGGATTACAACTACTAACGAAATAGCTATAGGTCATCAGGCAGTTGGGTTGGGTTCCAATACAAGTGTTCTTGGTAACACTGGTACAACACAAACACATCTTCATGGGAATCTGACACTGGGTTTAACGACTTCAGATTCCACAACAAGATTGAAAGCTACGAGTAGTACAATAGATTCAACTTCTTTTGCAGCAAGATTCCAAGACAGCTCTGGAACAAATATTCTTGTCGTTAGGGGCGATGGCAGGGTCGGTATCGGAACATCTTCGCCAAACGCCAGTCTGCAAATAGACGGTCTTGGAGTAGCATCTGGAACATCTTCACTGTTAATCAGAAACAGCGGTGGAACAAATGAATTGTTTAGGGTTAGGGATGATGGAATGGTCGTTGTTGGAGCAAACACAAGTGTGACAACACAAAATTCTGCACAAATAAGTGTTTTCTCTGCCAGTGCGAATACAAACTTGGTTTTGACACCAAAGGGAACAGGAGCGTTTATTGTTGGTCCAGCGCCAAACGGAGCGGTAGCTGGTGGCAATGCAAGGGGTACATACGCTGTTGATTTGCAGCAGGTGAGAAACGGTAATATTCAAGTAGCATCTGGGGCAAATAGCGGAATATTCTCTGGTCAATGGAATAGGGCGTCAGGTCAATTTTCTGTAGTTTCTGGTGGCGAGGCCAATTCAGCAACTGGCGATTTCTCAATGGTAATCGGAGGGGGATCAAGCACAGCATCTGGAGGCTACTCAATTACGGCAGGAAATCAATGTACGGCATCTGCTTTGTATAGCTTTGCGTCAGGACTTCAAGTCAATACAGCATTATATGGTTCAAGGGCTTACGGCTCTGGCCAATTTTCAGGCGCTGGAGATGCTATGACAATGCAATGGCGTTATCGAAGGTCAATAACTGGAACGGGAGTAACTGAACTAACATTAGATGGAGCAGCACCAACAAATCAAGGACGTGCAATCTTACCTTCAAACAGGCTTTGGAACGTCAAACTGCAAATAGCCGCTATATGTAGCACCGCTGGTGGCACTTTAAATTTAGGTGATTCTTATGGTGTAGAATATAACGTATTGATAAAACGTATAGGTGATACTACCTCTCTTATTGGAACACCAGAAGTAATTGGAACAGCAAAATTCGACACAAATATGGCTTCTTCGATTGTAACAATAAGTGCAGATGATACAATTGGAAACGAGTCTTTAAAAGTAGAGTTTACGCCACCCACAACTTCAAGTGCTGCAAGTGTGATAAGGGTAATGGTTACAGCAACAGCAACTGTCGCAGGATATTAATAATTAAAAATACCTCACCCAAACCTCCATCTCTAATTTCACCACGGTTTCTTCTTCAAGTTCAACTGAAAAAATACTTGAAAGATTCTTTTGGTGGAAATAGAGATGGAGATATTCGTGGACGGCGGTTTTTATAATTTCCTCCTCCATATTCTCCAAACCATAGAATTTTTTTGGATAGAATAGAATAATCGGCTTTTTGCCTTTTAACGGCAAAAATTCCGCGAAATTATCCGAGTCGGAATACGAGAACAGGATTTTCGGTTTTGTTTTGATTCCCAAAAAATCCTGTGCCGCTTTAATTCCCCGCTTGATAGATTTTCTTATCCTCGGCGAAACATTTTTTTTCTTGACAATATCTGTCACAAAGTAGAATTGAGAGTCGTAGCATATTTTTTTCATGCCACAAAGATATATGGATTTTTTGAGAATCCATCATATTTTTTAATCTTTTACCACCTGCCAAGATTTCATATAGACCAAAACGCCGTCCACCTTCCCATGAACAGCATTCGGTTCAATATAAACGCTGTTTTTTATTTTATTCTCGATAAGATATTGTTGGATGGAATAATGAATTTTCCGTCCAACAGCCTTTTTTTCCAAGACCTTGTAGTTATCAAAAAACAAAGGATGCTCAATTCTTAACTCCTCGAAAATATTTGGGCAGACCCTTCCAGAAATTGTTAGACCAAGGATTGGAATATGATTCTCCGATAAAAAATCCTTTAATATCTTCGATATATTCGAAATATGTTCTTCCATTTCTAATTCTTACTAATATAAATGAGATTTGCCGATGGAATATAATTTTCTACTGTATATCCATCAAGGGAAGGGATTTGTTGTTTTGTTTTCTTATGCCATGAATGTTTGTGGCGGAGGTAGATGGTTTGGACGGCGAAAAAATCAACCGTAGTGGCAGCAGATTTTCGGCTTTGTTGGGGTGCTGGTGTGCCAGTGGTTTGCAATCCTTTTTTAAGTTCGTTCTTTTTCATAGTGATTTTAGAAAAAATAAAGCGCGGTTTTTGTTGTGTGAAAATTTAGGCTTTAGTTTGGTTCTGGATTTTATCGAACCTGCTATCGCAATTTGATTGTAATTTTACAATCTGTCTTTCAAGATTTTCTGAAACATTCGTAATATATCTTTCCATTGCTTCCTTGTCATCGAATATCCGACGATGGACAGCTTCAATATCTATTTGTACTCCACGTTGGCTTTCTTCCAGCCCGCGAATCAAGTTGTTTTCAACTTCAATAACCTGTTTAATCAATTTGTTCACCCTAAAAAACGCCATCACTGCCATGACCGACACAGCGGCCAAAACAGCAAAACCGATTCCCAAAGCAAATGCAAAATAAAATTGTTCCATAATAATGTCATTTTTAATGACCGCGCTTTATGGTTCAAATATAGGAAAAAATAAAAAAAATCCCGCAAGAAAACTTACGGGATTTTTTTTAGAGTTCGTGATAACCTTGATTGGCGTGTTGGAGGTTTTCATCTGCAACGGTAATGTGCCCTTGGACCCACCCAGGAATGTCTTTTTCATTCATCCCAATCTTTTCCAAAAGCTCATTTGCATTTTTGATGATTGCTTCCAAAGATTGCCTTGCCATAGCCACTTCATGGTCTTCGTGGCCTCCTGCCAATTGTTTTGCGATAAATTCTGATAGTTTTACTTTCTTCATCCTTTCAAATAATTGTTTTCAAAATAAATAACCTTATAGTTATAATCTCCTTCACCAAGGTTAAGCATTTCAAGAACATTAAGCAAGTCTGCATATTCTTTTACGGAATCATTCTGTATCTGGCGGTATCCTTGCAGGAAGTCGAAGGTCGCCAAATCCTTACCCATAAGCAGTTCACTGCCCTGCATATATTTTTGCAAAAGGTCGTATTCGAGATTGTATGCCTCGTTAATAATCCCCACCAAAGAAGTGATTTTATATTCCGTCTTCACCTGTGGAATTATTGGGTCAACATTCCACCCCACCAAATAATCCTGCAATCCCTTTGCATGGGCCAGTTCGTTATCACTCTCTGCTTGAAAGAATTTTGCAGCATTTTGAAAACCAACACCGTTGCACCAGTTTGCTGCGTTCATATAGAAGTAGTGTGCTACAAATTCGTCTGCTATTCTGTTGTTAAGCACTGTAACCGATTCTTTACCCAAGAGTTTGGGAGAAATCGGCATAGTTAATTTTTCTGCCATAAGTAGTTTTTTTATATATAAATATGTTTACCAGTTGGTATTTAATTCCAAATCGTACAAAACTTGCTGGTTAAAGGACTTGAATGAGAACTTTTGTTCAAGTGCTCCACCTTCGGTATAAACCGTTTTGTCTGTCATCGTATATCCCGTGAGAATATTCTCACCGCTATCGTATTCCAACACGCAAACCTTTTTCCTTATCTTTTTCGTATAAATGTGAATCGGTGAGCTATATGTTGAATTATATTTGTGCCCCTTCCATTCCCACTCATTTTGTAAAATTATGTCTGTGGGGGTTTTGTAAGCGGCAAGTTCCAACTGGTTTTCATTGAAGATGTGCAGCATTCCGTTGCCATCCATTTCAGCAACCAATCTTGTTTCACCTTTCAGATTTTTAAATACTGATACTATCGTTCCATCGAATTGGTACCCTTTTGGTTTATAGACTTGGTCTCCTATCTTGAATCTTTCTTGCATATATGTGTAGTTATTTTGTGTGGGGTGGACGGCGAAATTTGGGGTGGACGGCGAAAAAAACAAGAATCCGCCGTCCACATCACCAAACTACAAAACCAATTAATAAAACTTTTTTTTACTGATTGGTTATAGGCATTTGAAACATCAGGTTAGCATTTCCAAAATTATTTTGTGACACCTTACCATCCCACCTGTCAATCCACATTGCCTGAATAAGCAGTGGACTAAGGGTTTGTTGTTTCAGCCTTCTGGCTTCTGCGTCAGCTCTCGCTGTTACCAGCATCGCTTCAGCATCTGCACGTGCCGTTGCTATCTTTACAACAGCTTGCGCATTTGCCTTTTCAACATCTGCTTTAGCAGCATAAACAGCTTGAAGGGCTTGATTTTTGGCTTGGTTGGTGGCAAGAATGCTTTGTGGGGGCGTAATTCCCGTAACAAAATTTTCCAACCTGAATCCAACGCGATTAAAAGCAACTCTTACACTATCTTCAAGCATTCTTTGAACGAGGACTTTGTTGTCCATCATCACAGTATCTTTCAGTGAGCCAATAATTTCCGTAAAAGAATTTCTGATAATCGGGGTAAGAATATAAGTTCCAACCGATTTAAGAAAAACTTCGTCATCATCATTGTCAACGAAAGAATTGAACCTGTGACAAACGGTCACGGCTTGTGACCTGTCCAAAGAGAAGGTAAATTGTGGATCAACCGTCCATTCACCGTTTTCCTTGGAAAGAACAACTGCTTTGTCGAGGTCAACAGAATAAGATTGTGCTGGAAGAACAAAGGATTTTGTGAGGGGAGTAATGTCAATCGGAAAGAAACCTTGCCAGATTTGATAATCACTTTGACCGTTCATTCCACCATTTGTCATCCAAATGCCAACCTGATTCGGTTTTACATAAGCGAACATCGTTACTCGGAGAAGAAAATAACCGACCACCAAAATAAGTCCGCCGTAAAGAACTGCTTTGAAAATTTTGTTTTGAAACATAGTAAAAAGTTTTGAGTTTGAAAATAATTTCATCAAAATACACATCAGTGTATTTTGATACTGCAAAGATACGACTTTTTTCTACAATCCAAATAAAAAAAACCAAATCTTTTTTTGACTTGGTTTTTTGTTGTGGCGAGAGGTGGACTCGAACCACCGTCTTCAGGTTATGAGCCTGACGAATTACCGCTTTTCCATCTCGCAATGTAATGTTGCAAATATAGGAAATATTTTTTTATTTTGTTAATCCAACTCTTCCATCATCGAAAACAAGCGGTTTAAAACCTGCTTTCAATAGCTTTAAATATAGACTATATGTTCCATCTGTTATCTCGCTATCAGATTTTATCGTATACCCATTATTCAAAAAATATTCGTAAATGTCATAACCGATACCCCAACCCCGTCTTTCTGGCTCCAGATAAACCAAATTAAAAGATATTTCGTGACCTTTTTTCGTTCCCCTTATGAATCCGATAACTTCATCGTTTACATCCAAAAGAAATAACTCAAATGGGCCGCTGCTTGGCAATTCTTCTCTGTTTCTAACGTAGATATAAGTTTTTCCTACTTGGAAAATATAAGAATCTGTTTCATCGTCGAACTTTGGAATCCTGACTTGGTCGTCTTCCAGGTCAAGAGTTGCCAAATTTAACAAGGCTTCTTTGAAATCCTCGACATTGTCACTATCAGATTCCAACAGAATTTTATTAATATTTTTTGAGAAGAATTTATTATCCATATTTTTGTTTGAAATAATCTGCATATTTTTTTTCAGCGATTGCAGTATTCTTTTTCCAATCATCATATCTCTGTTGCAAATCTGCATTCCAGTTTCCAGAACGATATGTTTTAATCCACGCTTGTTCCTCTGCCTTTATCTGTTTTTTAAAATCATTATATGCTTCTTTATCTTCTCTTGAATAAGGACTTAATCCAAAGAATTTTTTTATTTTGGATGCTGTGGACGGCGAAAAAGAAGGCTCACTAAATTCTGCCCCTTGTTGTGAACTGCTTCTACCTTCTCTCTCCTGTCTCATCCTGTCATATATGTCTTCTCTACTGTAACTTTTGAAATCATCAGCGTATTTTTTTCTAAGATTGTCAAATTGCTGTCTCAAGTCATCTCTCTTTTTTCTCGCTTCATCATAACTGGCATCACCACTTCCACCCCCAGCAGGTTTACCTTTACCTAAAATCTCATAAGCGGAATTAATATCTGTGAAGATTTTTCCACCGTTTGGGTTTTTGTCGGGATGATATTTCACGCTTAGGTTCCTATATATTTTCTTCAATTCATCTTTCGACAAACTTCCAGCATCCACATTGCCGTATTGTTGAAACACGCGCAAGGCTTCACTGTAATCCATTTCAAACAAAATCTGTTCAATGGTTTCCGATAAGAAATTTTTTTTATTCATGTAGAAGAGAGATGGTTAAGGTAAGGAAATGGACGGCGAAAAATTAAAATCCGCCGTCCATCTTAAAACAAAAATTTACTGTGGGTCTGAAACTGTATCAGCAGGTGGTTCAACAACCTCTGGGTTTACAACCTCTGGTTCTGTTACCGTGGGATCAACAGGTGGTTCAACAACCTCTGGGATTACAACCTCTGGTTCAATAACCTCTGGGCTTACAACCTCTGGTTCAATAACCTCTGGGCTTACAACCTCTGGTTCAACTGGTGGAGGAGGTGGGGGAGGAACAGGTGCAATCTCTGTAACGATTTCAGCAGTTGCATTTGGGTTTGCAGCCAAAATAGCGGCAATTACCTGATTGTGCCCCATAAGAACAACATTACCGTTAATAAACTCGTCGGGAGTAACATTGAGGGTGAATTGTTTTGGGAGCGTTACATTGATGTAATCTTTACCGCTGTTAAAAGCATCAAGACTTTTGAAGTATTGAACGCTGATACCAGTGCGATAACGGTCGAATGAAAAGAAAAGAAACGCGAAGAGGTCAGTTACCTGCAAGCCTTCATTCGTTTCAAAAGTTCCTTGAATGTTTAGTGCCATAATCTATCTTTTTTTTATTATAAATATTAGAATAAACAAAAAAACGCCGTCGAATTGACAGCGTTTTTGTGGTTGGTTATTTTACTCTTTTTTGTAGCCAAGAGAAAACATCGAATTGGATGATTGGACGGCGAAAAAGGGAGATGATATAAAATATCAAAATTACCACCAAAACAATCGAAACAATATTTGCGACAATCGGCAGAAGCATCCAAGACAAATACCCTATACCAAAGATGATGAGGATTTGGACGGCGAAATTTAAAAATTCTTTCATTCTAAAAAATTTTCTATCAGGTTTTGTTCGTGAATTTTTTGGAGGTTTTGTTTTGCTTCTTCTATGGTAGATGCACGGCCATAAGGGTAGTTTTTCAATTCACCATATTCATATTCTCCGTTATCTGGTTTATTTTTAATCCAATAGGTAGAATTTGCACCCGTTGCGACAATTAGATTTGGCAATCTTTTGGACTCGATAAAATTTAAAGATTTGATTTTCATAGTCAAAGAAGTCTTTTAATAAATTCGTCAAAATTTTCGACCCTAAAATGGCCGACATTATATTTTTCATTGTGTGGTCTGGTCATTAAGTAACACAATATTCCTTCCCGTTGGCAATCCATAAAATTAACGATATAATCATCAACGAAAACATCGCAACCCAACTCTTTCAATGTCTCAACCTTTGAATTTCCAGAACCCACATCAACCAATGTCTTTAGCGGAAATCCGTTTTGTCTCAACCACTCTTTTGTAATCTCCAAGTCTATCGAACGGGATGTAACATAACCACTAATAGGGTATGTGATTTGCTCTGGTTCAATCAATTTGGGAGCAGAAAGCCAAAATTCTTTGTCCTCCATCACTTTATGGTAGTTTTCCCTGAACCTGTAATCATCCCAATCGGTGGGGTGGTGTGTTGGCAAACCAAGATACGACAAAAAATGCTGTTCAAAATCTACCAAAACGCCGTCCAAATCACAAAAAACTTTCTTTAAGGGTTTTCTAAACCAATGTCCTACCCTATCATCTCCTTCGGGGTATGTAGAATAAAAAGCGCTTAGAAAATGCACATTCGCTGCCAAATGGTCAATATGTAATTTGCCTGACTTTAAATCATAGTCAACACAATCTTCAAAAGCCTGAAGATGACGTTTTAGAGATGCAATTACAGAAGTCCATGAGAAACCACTTTCCCAATTTCTCGGAGCGTATGTTTGCGCTCCTTCAGTCATAACACCAACCAATCCTTCTATAGCCTTTGGATGAAGGAGGTCTGGTCTTTGTTTGCCACTGTTGTAACGTAAAGCCTTGTCTTTTTCACTCATTTTTGTTTATTTTAGTTAAGAATATTTCCACAAAATTAAATCCTTTTTTCGGAGAATCAATCATAAATTGAACGCTTTCAACCCTCAAGACCTTATCTCCAAATTTCACCCAGTCTCCTATTCTAGGTAGCATGGGAAACTCAATCTCTTTACTGAATTTCCCGTCGATATAAAAATGAACCTTTACCATATCAATTAGAGAGAGGATATTTAACAGTTGGATGTGATTCATAGCCCTCGATATTGAAACTCTTTGGTGTCGCAGTAGCTAAAAAAGCATCAAGACTACTATTGAAATTTAAAGTAGTATCCATAACCAGTTTTGGGAATTGGTAGGGAGTCCTGCTTATTTGCTCATAAACGCCGTCCACCTGATTATTATACACGTGTACATCACCTAAATTAGCAATCAATTCATCAGGAACCATATTTACCATCCTACCAAATATTTCAAGTAGAAGACCATAAGACGCCAAATTAAATGGCAGTCCCAAAGGAGCATCTGAAGAGCGCATATTGAACATCAAAGAAATTGCTCTTGTTGGGATGTTATGTTCATCAACTTTAAAACGAGCATATTCTTGTTCATAATAACCATTATCAGTAGTGTTTATTTTTTCTAATCCGTAAAGTTTTACTCTCTCATGTAAACTCAACTCTCTCGTATAAACTTGAAAACTATAATGGCATGGAGGCAAAACCATTTTATGAAGGTCTCCAACATTCCAAACATTTACAAGCAAACGTCTGCTATCTGGATTAGTTTTAATTTGATCTATCAGCCATTGTATTTGGTCTATCCCAGTATCACCATCTTCAGTAGTCCAATTACGGTATTGTTCACCATAAATAGGACCAAATTCACCAAACATCCACCCAAACTCTTCATCTTTAACAAGTCTTTCAAAAAATTCTTCTTTACTTTCGAGTTTATAATATTCAAAAACTGTCGAATATCCTTTTTCATCTAAAAGTGATAGGTGTTTTTGATACGCCTTCCAGCAATCGCCATCCCAAATATTACAATTATTCTCTTTCAGATACTTTATGCTTGTATCTCCACGGAGAAACCATAGCAGTTCTGTCACAACGGCCCTCCAAGCCATTTTCTTTGTGGTAAGGAGCGGGAAGCCGTTTGACATATTATGTCGCAACTGACGGCCAAATAAAGACTTTGTTCCAGTTCCAGTACGGTCATCCTTGCTGACACCGTATTTAACAATATCTTCCAAAAGCTGGAGATAGTCTTGTTCAAGATTTGTGTTTTTATTCATTCCAATTAATTTTATTTCTTGTTTCAATTAAAAGCCATTGCATAAAGTCTTTGTCAACGTCTTCTGGGAGATTGCTTTTTTCATATAGCTCATCTATCAAACCCAAATCCTTTTTTGCTGATTCCAAAACGCCGTCCAACCCCACATATCCAAGACGAATATCTCTCAAATATTGATTGTTGTTACTATTATAAACTGTGAGGGTTTGGTGGACGGCGATTTCTATGGCACTATCAATAAGTCTCCTTACGTGATAAAGAGTTTTGTTTTGATTTTTTTTCTCTTTTTCTATATCTGAAATGGCTTGCTTGCAAAATCCTATATAAGCATTTTTTGTTCTCTTTGTTAAGAACTTGTCAGCGTTATCCAAAAGCAAATTAAACGCTGGATGCAATTCGAGGACACAAAATTGCGGTGCAAAAATCATTTCAAGCATTGTCGGAGAACCTTTGGATAAAAGCCGAATAAATTCCCTGATTTCGTAACCTGTGGAGTCTTTGTCTAAGACAATGTTAGGGACGTAATTATAACCAAGAACATCATCATTCGGCTGTGCATAAACAAATTTAAGGTCCGTGTCAGAACCAGTAATGTCACAACCATAAGCGGTTGACCCGACAATTGTCTTGAAGAGTATTTTTTTTGTAACCATATCTTTTTTTTTCACTGCAAAGATACGGAGATTAATCGAATATGCAAATATTTTTACATAAAAAAACCGCTAAATTTTTTTAGCGGTTTTGGATTATTATTCATCATCATTCTTCACCAACTCTTTATTTTCTATTCGCCATCCTTCCACATATCCTACATTATCATAATCGAAACCGTTAAGGACGGCTACTTTTTGTGTAGGAAACTTGCCTCGCGTTACAAAATAAGCAGCTTGTCCAACCACTTCTGTAAAAAGAGCAGGTTTTGCCATGTCAGGAGCTAATTTAGCGTGAAGATTATATGCTTTAATTTCGCCGTCCACCCCAAAAGTTTTCTTACCTAGAATGTGTACAATGTAATCATGTATTGTCCTGAACATAATATTCTCTATTTCATTGAAAAATGGATGACTCGAATAGTCAACTGAAATATAAAGTCTGCCCGTTTCATTGAACTTTGCAGTCATCTCTTCAGCAGAATTATAAGGCTGATTCATAAATTCGACTACATATACATTCGAACCAATTTTAATTTTTCTTCCAGCTTCATTTTCAAACTCTGAAACAAAAACTACATCTACTTTACTTAATAACCTCTGCCAAAGGACGTTATTTGATGCCCTAAGTGCTTCATAATGTTTTACTGCTTCCTGTTCAAAAACAGGTGCCTCTTCATAAGCATCTGCCACCAATTCAGCGTATTTGTTAAATCCGACTTTATTTAAAAGTATTTTTTCTGTAAGCAGGTTTTCATCCTCCAACAAATCACTCACAGGTTTTCTGCTCCAGAATTTGCAACTCCAATAACTGGCTTTTGTCCTATCGTTTCTTGTTTCGCATTTATGTCGCGCCCTGAAGCTCTTTCTCCTCTCTGGATTGTCACGGCGGATTTCCATGTTCTTGTCCCCAAAATTAACCTTTATCACCTTACCTGTTTTTGGGTTTTTTACAAAGACTTTGTATTTCTTTACATCCCCCCTCATGGGTTTGTTTAGGGTCACTTTTTTCCCCTTATATTCTGCTTCCTCCAAAACGCCTTTGGATTCCATAAGGTTGCAATATTCGACAATATTTCGAATGTGGTTTTCTTTGATATATTCTATTTCCATATTATGTGAAGATATATTTCAATATAAATATTTTACTATTGGAAATATATTTCAGCTACAAATGGTTCGTCAAAGGTCTGGGTTATTCTTTTGCCTTTGAGGTTGAGGTGGACGGCGAAAAAAAGGCGCTCACATTTTTTGTCATCGTTACATTCGATATTCGATGTAAAGTAAATGTCGCTATTGGCTTTTATCTTAGTCCTAAATTCAGGTTTGATAATGTCCAAAGGGATTTTATATAATAGTTTGTTTTTCTTCCTTGGAAGTGGTTTTGATGCTTCTACCACAAAGAAATTGTCTTCCTTGTTAACCAGTTTGACATCATAGACAATGTTCTCCCGACTTTTTGTTTCCATGATTCCTTGACAATATTCATAACCGAAGACCAAAGAAAGTAAGAAAAGGAGAAAGAATGTAAGTTTAGTCATGTTTTTCGATTTTAATAACGGTTGCAAAAAAAATCCCAAAAATAAATCCCCCCAAGTGAGAAACTTGTGTGGGGATTATTTCCAGTGGATATACGATAAGAGCAAATACTTCTTTATAAAGAAAAAACAAAGTTATAACGAAAAGTATTGGTTTGAATTTTAAAATCATTGAAGCTGCTACAAAAGAAAAGCAAGCAGCGGAAGCACCCACTAATCCAACATACTGACTACAAAAAGTAGCGTATAAAAGTGCGCCACCAATAGCCCCACCAATATACAAAAAAGTCAATTGCCGTCCATTTAAAACATCCTCCAAAAGAGAACTATAAAGCACAAAGACCATCATATTAGACAACAAGTGTTCATTGCTAAGATGTACGAAAGAGTAGGTCACTGTTGTATAAATGGGATTATCTGAATCAAATCTCACATAGTCCAGAAATATTTTCCCATCATTGTTCGTCAACGAATTAACTATTATATGGATTATAACATTGATTAAAAAGAAGATTAAAGTAGTTCTATATTTCATATATGTTTATTTGTACTTCACCGAGGATTTGTTTAAGATATTCAGAAATTAAAATCCAATCTCCACCTGCTAAACCTGTTCCGAACTTTGGACCGTAAATAACTGGAAACTCCACCTCCTTATCATTTATCCATTGCATTATTTTTTCCAAACATGATTGTAAGGCGTCATAATTTAATGGGTGTGGGTTGGACGGCGTTTTGTATCCGTCTTGGGCAATCATGCTTACCACATAAATTCCCTTATCCACCTTCGTCACCTGAATATCTCCCAAAAAACACTCGTTCTTCGCTTTGTATGCTAATCTGTAAGTTGCTTCTGGTTGCGGCCAGACCTTAGAGAGGGCCAGTACAAATCCAGCCCCCCAACCCCCTTTGTTATTACAAATATGTAAAAGAATCTTTGTGGTGTGTTCGTCTTTGGAAGTCTTTATTGCCTCCAAAACATCGCCGTTAAAATATATAATATTTGACATCTTGTGCGTCATTTGAATCACTGTGTGGACTTTGGATTCTACCTTGGGTTCCACAACAACGTGTGTTGTTTTTTTTACAATTTTCGTTGCAAAGTAAAGACAGATTGCAGAGAGTATAACCCAAGGCAGAATACCAAAAATTTCCATAGCTTAATTTTTTCTGTTAATAAAGTAGATTTTATCACCTTCATAAAGGAACATTCCAGCTTTCGTGTGGAATATCTTCGATTCGACTGTCGAAACTGGGCAATCAATTGTCATAGCCAAAGACCCGTTTATAGTCGAAATCAAATCAATACTTCCGTTATTGGGTACAAATATAAAGTTATTTTTCACGTCGAAGTAAGAAAAATCTGTTAAATCTTTTACTTTTTCAATTGATGTTCCAAAGATTTTAAACAACCCATATTTTGTCTGCTTGTTTTCAAGGTATTCTATGCAAAAGACACAGCCCCTGTAATAAGCGTTTACAATATTGAGATTTGTCTTCACAAGATTATGGTTGATTCCGTTTGGAATGAACAACCAATAGTTATCCCCTATGAAAGCGACTATTGAGTCGTGTTGGGAGATGGACGGCGAAAAAACAACCATTCTGTCTGCCTGTATGGATGATCCCAAAACATTGTCAACAGCGACCTTATAAGCAAAATCATCCTGCGTGTTCAACATGAACAAGCTGCCATTCATATTTGTTTCCCGAATCTTCGAATTATATTCGATATTTTTGATTGGGGTGTTATTGACATAATATGTGTTCCCAACCCTCTTCATATAATTCTTGTTTCCAAGGAAAACAGCATCAGCCACAAAAGCATCTTTTTGATTATAGACACCGTAGTTGGAGACATCGAAGACTTTGTGTTCATCATTCAATGTAGCAACCAAAATGTCTTCATTGGCATCTACTCCAATAACCTTTTCCAAAATCAAACGGATATACAAGTCCTTTGAGGAAAGATTGGTTGGTACAGGTGCACCCATATCTGTTGGAATAACCCCTGCATTAACCATATCTACCAGAAATCGCCGTCCACCATCAAAAACCTCCGAGAACTGTTTAATAATATCCTTATTAATAAACGGTTCATAAACAGCAGGAGTAACCAAATCTGGGATATTGGAAAGTACAGATGCTTTCTTTGCAACCCGTTCCTCAAGGTCTTTATATTTCGATGTATTCCCCCTGAAAGGATGCAAATAAGTAAACATCCAAAAAATCAATACATTGAAAGCAAAAGCATCTGTTTTATCATCTATTGAAGGATGAAACAACCAGTCTCGAATGTCTTCCAGAAGGACACCACTATGCTTTTTGTTCTTGGTAGCGTAACTGTCAACGTCAACAAATAAAATATTACCACGATTATCCACAAGGATGTTATAGGGATTCAAGTCGCCAATAACAACACCACACTTGTGAGCAGATTCAACCGCCGCCTTGAGATTCTTATAGACACTGAACTTAAACGATTTATCATAACCATTCTGCAAAGAGAAATTCTTCGTAGTCAATTTTTTCAAAATGAAGAAGTTGGATGTATCCACATATTTCATCTCAAAACCAACAAGGTCGTTTTTTTGGGAAAAGAGTAGCCTTTCGGGTTTGATAAAATATTTTCCATCAAGTGCAATGAGGTCTTTATATAAATCAGCAACATCTCCTTTTTTAGGGGTGTGATAAATCTTCACACATTTGTCCTTCGACGAAGGGTGCATATACACACTACCTTCACCACCCGAAGCAAACTTGTGTTTATCTTCAAGTGTTATACTTGTGCCGTCTTGGTAAAAATATTTGTTTGCCATTTTTATTGTTTTTTATAACGGATAACAGTTAAATCATCTTGTAACAACCAGCCTTCTTTTTTGAGAATGTTGACTTTTTTTATCAACCCTTTTTCTTGGTGTGCCATCGTTTCATCATCTATCAAAAAACGAATTGGGTCTCGTAGTTCCAAACCTTCAGGGTCGATTTTATAAGTGAAGGATTTGATACCGTCTGTGCAGATACTAAAATCTTCAACATCATTGATTAGATAACTAACCCTTTCCTTAATATTGTCTATCACTTCTGGAAATGGTTCATTAATAAGGTAAGCCAAATAATTCGGCATATTATCTTCATCATTTCCAATCTCTATAATTTCACCGTTGATTCCCCGATAAAAAACAAAACCATCCCCAAGGAATTTTACATATAAACATTTGCTTTCTTTATCATAAAGGAAAACAACTATTGTGGAAAGGAAGTCAAGATGTGTTAAATTTAGTTCGGCGTATAAAGTCACCATTTTATCCAAGACATCTTCCAACAGAAAATTGTTTATCAACCTGTCAGCATTAAATCCTTTCGAAAAATCCCAACCAGAATAAACATATTCATGTTGTTTAAAAATCAAAGAAAGTGTTTTTGATGCCCATTCACTATTCACACCAGTAGAACAACCATCGAAGGCCGCACCAAAAATTATTTTATCGTTTTCAAAGACATAATGGTTGTCTTCACACCAATTGATGTGTTTATCAGATTTTCTTGTTACAGCAGATAACATAAGAGTTTATTTAAAAAATGGCGGGTAGAAATTCTACCCGCCAAAGGTTACAAAAGATATTAGAAGGTAGGAACTGCCTTTCCAGAAGAAGATTGAGAAATGCTTTTGGAAACACAATCAATCATTCGCATGAAATCACTGCCAGTTGCACCGAATGTGAGCATGGCATCTGGTTTCAGGCCCATACGCGCACGTGCATCATCGAAAGTAGCTTGATCTCCGACACCATAAAGGAAGGCACTGAATTTACCATAAAGCGATTCATCCTTTTTGATGTCATTCAGGATGGCAGAGACGGAAGAACCGTTAGAATCCATGCCGTCATTAAATTCGCCGTCCGTAAGGATGATGAAGATATAGCGTACATCAGTGCCACTGTTTTCAAGTGTCTTGCCATAAGCAAGCATTGAATCAAGTGTCTGCTTGGCTGCATCATACCCAGCAGTCAAACCACGGCGACTGGTGATGTTAATAAGACTTGAATCGAGCGCGGAAATTGGTTGAAAACCTGTTTCCATTTTCACATCGCTTGAGAATGTGACCATCTGAAGCATAAGCTCCTCCGAAAAACTTTGAGTTTTGCTTTGGTCAACAAATGCGCGAATAGCTCTTGTCAATTCGCCTTCAAATGAAGTGATAGAAGGTGAGCAATCAATTGCAAGACCACAAAGAACGACCCTGTCAGTATCGAGGTTGTTAGGGTCAAAGTTGCTGCCGTAACGGTAGGTAAGTGGAGAATTATTTTCAGTCATTGTTAGAAGAATTTAGAAGTTATAAGAAGTGGTTGTAGCAAAACGAACGCCTTTGGCTTTGGCATCGTCATAAATTTTTTGAACTTGGTCGTAGAAAGCCGCTGGAAGATTTGGAACATCGCTCATGCAATCCTCGAAAATAACCAGTTTCGGTGCGAGAGCAGGAACCTCTTCTACAAGTTGTTTGAGACTGTTAGCAACACAGTGGCTTCGTGCTTCACCTACGACAATAACCTCGTCCATACCCATAAGTGCGTTGAGCAGGTTGAAGTCAAGATTGGTAGAAGGGTCTTGTGCGTGTGGGATATTGGCCCTGAATGCACCAAAGTGTTCGGTGAAAGGGTTGGAACCCTTCGTGACGACGTTAGGCCAAATGCCTTTCAGGTTGATTGTCTCTCTAAGTTTATTGATTTCATCATGGAAATTGTGACCCCAAGTGCCCACAATACAATGTTCAGGCCAAATGAAGTGGCTAAATTCGCCTTGATCTTCGAGAGACTTCACATATTCTTTCGATTGCTTCATATAGCGACGTGGAACATACTTTCCACCAAGGATGTCAGCATAGGAAATAGGTGTGAAGGGGCTGACGATATTACCTTGAGCATCCTGCCACCATTGCGGATGTGCAATGTCGTTGTTGTGGTGGCTGTCCTGTGTAAAATAAAAGCTGGAAATTTTGTCAATGTTTTTGGTCGCCCAAGCAACAAAACGCTTTACATCTTCCAAAGCACCAGCAACAGGAAGTGCTGGAGAATACATAGGAGTACCGTCTGGATTTTGGGGGAGTTGGTTTGACGGAATGTCAATGAAATCGTTTTGGAAATCAATAGCAAAAACTGAAGTTTTTTTCATTTTGAAAAGTTTTTAGTTAAGAATGAAGGTAAGGAAAAAAAATAACCGTACCCGTTTTGCTCTGCAAAGGTACGGCTATTTCTAAATTCCGCAAATATTTTGGCAATTATTTTTTAAAAATTTTTTGCTGGTTCTTAAAGAAGAAAATCATCTCGTCATAGAACCTCGAAAGGACGTTTCCATAAAGATCCCCCCACTTATCCGAAACCACTTTCACATCAATATGTTTTTTCTTTTGTAGCCTCCTGATGGTGGTTCTTATATATGCCCTTCTCGTTCTGCTAACCGAAAGGAAAAGCATCAACCATGAAACAAATGAAACAGCGATTGTCGCATATAGGAGATTTATCATAGTGCTTCACAATCGTAGAAATAATATGTGGAATTTTTAAATTCCATGATAATCAAATTCTTGCTAAAATTAATAGTGATTTCTGTGTCTGGAATATTTGTCTCTCTATCACTGGTAGCAGAAATTATCTTTTCACCTTTAACATTCATTTCTTTGTTTACTACATAGAGTTTTATTTGAGATTTAAGATTAGGCACTGTCACATAAACGAATGTATCTGAAACAGAAACCAACACTTCGCCTTCCAACTGTTCTGGTTCTTCATTTACACTTTTTATATAATATAGTGAACGGTAGTTTTGGAAGCCTTGGAGGGTGGACGGCGAAATATCATTTTCGGTAATTGTTACATAAGCGGTTTCTGAAAATGGTGCTGGGTCTGGTGTTGGGGTGGACGGCGAATTACAGGCCGTAAAAAATGCAAAAATGGTCGCAAAGAGAATAAAATTTTTCATGTTGAGTTAGTTTAAAAATAAATATGGGGGAGAACGTAAATCCCCCCCCAAAAAAATGTGATTACTTAGGTTGTTCAGAAATTGATTTGATTTTGTCGCGAATAGTTGCAGCGGTTTCATAATCTTCTTCTTTCACAGCCTTTTCGAGTTGCTTCTTGAGGTCTTGGAGCAATTCCTTAGCGGTCTTGTTCTTTTCGTAATCCTCAAGGTCTTTTCGGTTACTTTTATTGAGTTCCAACTGAAGCTCATTTATTTCCTGTCTGGCAGAGATAGCTTCTTCAAATTTCTCTTTCTGTGCAAGCAACTCCATTTCCTTACGCTTTTCTTTAATGGTCTTCTCCAAAGAAAGCGTCTTTTCAGATTTTACTGGTTTGGAATATGGAGTCTTACTTGTCAATTCAGTAATATTTCCATCGGAATCAACAGAGTAACGGTAAATAAAGATTTCAGGGCGTGTAGTGTTTCGGCTATTAGCCAACATTTCAAGGTACTGTTCAATGAGTTTATCTAACATAATCTAAAAGTTTTTTTTCAAACATTTAATCAAAACCTGTTCCAACTGTTTTTTCTTGTCATCTTGACATTTTTTACAAAAGAGTGTATGTCAAATTGACAGCAATAAAAATGTAAAGTCACTATATTTATTGTTATAAACAGATATATCATGTGCTCTTGCAAAAATAAAAAAACAAATACTTCAAACCAAGAAACTCTAACAAAGTCTTTTGTCAATCAGACTGTCAATAGCCAAAAAAACAATGTTAAAAAGACAAGAGAAGAACTGTTAGCGGAACTCCGTCGCAGGATGTTTGATGCAACCCGTTAACGCTTATTTTCTTCTGCCAGCTGTTGAAAAGCTGTTTGGGTTTCCATTTTTGCAGCTTCAATGGCTTCATAATGGTATTTCATCAAAATTCCACTAAATTCTTGCACATCTGGCGTCGCAAGAATCACTTTATCTTTTTCAAAATCAAAGCGCATTTGAGCGAAAATTTTGTCAATGACAATTTTTTGAGTATTATCACTCAAACGAATAAAAACATCGTCATTAATTTCAATGATAAATTCTGGTAATGTTACTTCGTTGGCAAGTGCTTTGTGCATGACATCTTGCGTCTTGGTTACTTTCCCACAAAACCCCGTGGGATTCATTTTTAGTTTTGAGTTGTGGATGAGTTTAAATTTAATCACTTGGCTCAATGAGCTTTCGGCGAAGACGCTTTCAAAAAGTTCTTCTGTTGTGTCGCAGACTGGTGTATACGCCATAATTAATCTTGTTCGGTTTTAAAATTTGTTAATACTTCTTCAGGTACGTCCTGAATTGACGCAAAGGTACGTGTCTCGACGTTATAAAACAAGTTAACCTCACTTTTTTTTACGTTATTTTTATCAAAGGTCTCAAGATCTTCGATTGCATAGGCTGCATACCATTGAAAATTGGTGAAGACCACGTAATCCAAAAGGTAATGTTTATCATCTATATTGGCGATACCTTTGATAATATGCTTCTTTTTTCTGCTGCTTTTGAGTAAAATCGTTATCCAGTTCATATATTTAAGGATGTTTGTGTGTTATTTGTCTAATTCCAAAAAACTTAAAAAATTGTTTTCCTCCGACAAATATAAGGAAACTTCAAGTTTTTATCAAAAAACTTTGGAGGAAAATAAAAAAAATGTCACATACCCTAAAAGATTCAAAGCCAACAAGAAGGCTGTTTCTTTGGACAGGAAGTTATTGTTATTTGTCGAAGAACATGGCACCGAAAAAAAGATAATCAAACAGCAGGAGTACCTTGTCGAAGAAACCTTTTACGTTTACGGCCAAAAGCGCAGATATAATGTCGAACAGTTATTGGAAAAGGTGTTTTTGTTATACGTCAAAGACTTTACGACTGTCAAGACATTCAAAAATAAAATCGTCTTGGAGTCTGGGGAAGACCTGGAATGTATCCTCACTAAAAATATGTCTGAATGTAAGCGACTTTATGAATTTCTGAAAAACGCCGTCCACTCCAAGAAAATATATTCTTTCCTTTTCGTAGGTAAAGTACCAGAAAAGCCCAGAGAAATAAAAATTGATTTGATAAAGCGTTTGGTAAAACTGACTGGGTTATCCCATTTCCAATTTAAAAGAAGGAGTACAAGGCATTAACGGAGCTTATAATAAAGTCTCATAATAAATCTCCAATACCATACCTTCAATTTATAGAATAAACTGCTGCCTCCTTTCTTATGATATTTCTTACCTGACTTTATTTCATTTATATATGGGAGCAATTCCATTTTATGTCTTTCCTTTGCGTCTGAAAGGGTGGGTTGGACGGCGAAATACTCTTTTTCATATTCCTCCAATTCTTTTTCCAATTCCTTATATTTGTCATCAAACATATAATAACATGAGTTTTATAGATTTTTTTTGGATAGGCACCAGCCTTGGAGCCACACACATCATCACTGGAACCAGCATAACAGCAGGTATCAGAAACTTCTTTGAAAGGATTTCTCCTAACTTCTTCGGTGTCTTATTTGGCTGTCCAACCTGCATGGGATTTTGGGTGGGGATAATACTCTCACTTTTATTTCCACTAATACAAATATCGGAAATTAATTCTTATTTTGGGTGGACGGCGATTTACTGGCTGATTTTTATGCACGGGTGTTTCTCATCTTTCATCAACTGGACATGGAATTTGCTGGTGACTTATCTTGACGCAATCACCACAAAAAAAGAGTTGGAGAATGAGCTGATAATAGCAAATCCGTTAGAAGTCGCAAAGGAGCTTCTAACGGAATCTGCCAACAAGTGATAACCTATTAGTTACTAACGATGCACTCGTAATCGTTCGTAAACAAGCAATCCAGATTATTTGCAAGCAATGAGTCTTCACAGCAATTGATAGGTGAACCAGCACAGATGGTCGCACAAGAAAGAGCGATTTCGTCACGGTTCAAAACCAGTTGTTGTACTGTGCTCTTGTTTGCAAATTGCTGGAGCAAGTTATCCCACCAAAAATCCACACTCGGTGCATCGGTGACGTGTATATAACGGTTGTTATTATATGATTCTATTTTCATGGTTTTTTAGGAGTTTTTGGTTGTAAATATTTGTATTTATTAGGTGGAAATTCCACTGTAATATAATCTTCTGTGTCACCTTGGGGCCGAAGTTTACTATCTGGTATTTTTCCTTGTTCCCATGTGCCTCCAAACCAATAACCCCCATCCCAAATACCGTTTTTCCAAATACCGTCGTACCAAACTCCTTTTTCCCAATGACCATAATTCCAAATACCGTTTTTCCAAATCCCATTTTTCCACTCACCACCTTTCCAAATACCATCATACCAAATACCATCATACCAAATACCATCATACCAACTTCCACTATACCATCGACCATTTTTCCAAATACTTTTATATAAGTCACCATCATACCAGTCAACATCATACCAAATTAAAAATTTTTTATCTAATAACCCCAAAACAGCGTTTTCAATTTTAGCCTCCAAAATCCAAGGGAACTTTGTTTTTATATCTTCAAATGTTAAACCATCTCTCAATTCTTTAATTCCATATTGAGTTAAAGATTCGTTTTCAACACTTTCCTTCAAATCTTTTTTCTCCTTCGTAAAATAATCAAAATCAACCTTTTTCTGCTTCGGCCTCTTTTCGGTGTTATTATAGTTGAAAAGTTTATCCACCTTCTCATTCAATTTCTGCTCCGCAATCAGATTGCGATGTTCCAAAATAACAGCTTCACCATTTGCCCATTCCAACATAAAAAGATTTCCTTTTCCGTCTTGCATCTGGAATTTGGTGTTATCTTGTTTCACTTTGTTCGGAATAGCTTCGGCAAGCTGTGCCCTGTTCCTTCCGAAATCATATTTATCAGATTCGAATTTGAATTTATACATTTTATTTTCGTTTAATGAGAATCCAAGCATGGCAACACCTGTTCTTGGCATACCGTCTTTTGATTTTTCTGTGTTGACTTTTGACAATTCCATGTCATTACCAACATAAACAGCATCGTTTAGAGGGTTTTTATCTTGAATTTCTGCTTTCCTTTTGGCTGCCTTTGCCATATCTTCAGCAGTTTTTCCACCAGCTTTGATTTGAGACGTGAACCATTCTTTTGCTTCGTCAGTGATTCCATCATATTTTAAATCCAAAAGAGTGTTATTGTTTTTATATTGATTCGGAACACCGTCTTTGTTATAATCGTTGTCATCACGATAATAATTTGGTGGAAACGCAGCCAACGGCTTTTCATAAACGATTTTAATTCCCTCCTCAATATCTTTTATTGCCTTTTCACTCTCTTTCTTATTCGCTGCTTTGTATTTCTCAATCATCTCTTTCGCAGGATAATCACCGCTTGCCTCCGAAACAAGAGCCTCTTTCACCATTTTTTCAGCAAGGGCAACCGCTTCACTTTCAGTGTAAAGACCAGTTACGACTTGGTTATAAGGCGCTGCTTTTCTGTTTTTAAATTCACTGTCTGACGCTGGCACAAAAGGAAGTTCCATGCCACCAGCAGAGCTACTGTCTGTCATTTCATCAAGAAATTCAAACAGTTCTTCTTCGGTTTGAAACTTCAATTTTGAACCGTCTTTGCCATTGAAAATGAACCCTTTTTTAGGTCCAGCATTTTTTGTTACCTTATGTTCGCCGTCCACCACCATCTTATTCTCGCTGACGAACTTAATCCTTTTTAGATATTCTTTTTTCATTGTATTTTTCCTTTGTTTTTTATTAATGCTTCAATAATTTCTTTTTCAATTGTTTTGAATTTATAACCGTAATATACATTCAAAGTTTTTATTACATCTGGTGTCCTGTCTGTAACTACCATATCATTCATGGTGATATGCACACCGTCATTATCAAAAACAAAATCTATTCCACCAATCTTACCAGCAGCAGTAACCAAAGGCTTGCTCATGTCATTGGCATCTACCCTCAAATAATCTACCACTACGGTGCTATATTTTATAGCGGCGCTTAAATCTGTTTGCATCTGCACAAAAAAAGCATTGTCTTTTGGCAAATCCCCTTTGGTGACATCCAAATTATTTTCTTCAAGGTCATCCTGCTCAAGCAGAAACCTATAATTCTTGATTTGATTTAATATATTTTGAGCTTCTTTATCAAACATAACATTGTTTCGGTTAAAAATAAATATGCCAAGCAAAGAAAAACCTTCGCTTGGCATAAAATCATTTTGCATCAGGTTTCAATCCCATCAAATTCATTTGGGGACCGACCTTGAAAGGATTTAGATTGGTTCTTTTAACTTTTCTATTTGACCTTTCTTTTTCTTCATCTGCTATTTCGTGGATAATATCCAACCAAATTTCTGTAGCTGTGGGTTCAGTTGGAACCTCTTCTATTGCCTGTATTGGAGTCTCCAATTTTTTTTTTCGCTCCTGTTCTATAACAGGATCAAAACTCATTTTGACAGGTTGTGAAATCGTTTCTTGTTCATCTAAAACATCCGCTTCAATATTTTCAACAACCTCTGGTCGAATAACCTCTGGTTGAACCTCAATCTCTTCTTCTGGTTTATCAAAGCCAATGTCTTTTGGTTCTGGTGTGATAACAGGTTCATCATCACCATCGTTATTGTCTGTCGGGATAGACTTACCAATCAAATCATCTTCAATTACAATCGGAGTTTTTGGCATATTGGCAACCTTTTTCTTCAACTCCAATTTGGCCCACAAGAACATAATCGGAGACAGGTAGAAAAGACCGTTGGTAAAAGCCAAAAACCTTTTATAATGCAGAAGTTCAAGTTCGTCACCATACATCAATTCAAACATGGGTTTGAACAGTTCCATGAAGGCTTGGAAATAAGGACTGTCAGGAGTGATATTGACGTATGAGTAGAAAATATTACCGACACTTTGGACGATGAAACCAAAAATAAAAGGTATCCAGGCCACCCAAGTATATCGAATAGCGAACATAGAACCTAAAATGAATAGTTCAGTAGCTATCGCAGTGATGATATGAAAAGGTGTTTTATTTGTCAGCGTCCAATATTCCATCACGTGGAAAAAAGAGGTTAGACTAACAAAAAGAATGATAACAGTGAAAAAATTATCAGCTATCTTGTGGTTCTCTTCAAATTCGCTTTGTATCTTTTTTATCAGTTTAATCATTGCGCAACTTTTTTAGATTTAAGATATTGTTCAACACTGTCACCCTTAACCTTATCCAATTCTTTTTCCAAAATCAGATTACGTTCTGTTTGAGCATCAAGGTCTTCTTTTGTCACAATGTTTTCATTTAACGTCTTTGTAACACGTTTTGTTGTTTTCATGTCGTTGTTAATCGCACAAGTATTACAACCGATGCTCATAACCATGAGAAATGTAAGGCCAAGCACAATGTCTTTGGCGAGTCTGTAATTAGGATGGTCTAAAAATTTCATATTCAACAATTTTTGTTCGGATTTTTTCTTTAATTTTTGAAAGTTTATGGTTGTAATTGGCTTGGGAAAATACACAACCGACTTTTAATTTACAATTTAACTGGAATGTATTATCCGCCAATTTAGCGACCTGATTTGTAATATCTTGACCGTTTAATGAAACAGAAAGTACATCTGTTGATTTAAAGGTCATTTTCAGTGAATCTGAATATTGAAAATTCGTCTTGTAAGGATGTGAAAGTGGTTCAATTACACTGGAACTTATACTATCGAACCTTCTGATTTTGGCAGACCGATAAACAAAGAATGTGTAATCTTGCTTCCCATCAGATGTTTTAATTTCCAACGTATTTTTTGACTTCGTGTACAACTTCTTTCTTTCTGTTGGTGAACAAGGTTTCAGATTATAGACTATATCTTGTGTCTCCATTTCAGTGAAAAAAGCATAATGTAAAATCTCCTGCTCCCTTTTTGACAACTTGTGGATAATTTCTCTAACCGTCGCTCGTTTTTGTTCTTCTTCGGACAGGTTATAGTAAGGGTCTGCTTCACCTATCAAATCAAACAATTCAAAAGAATCTTCTTCGTCACCTATCGTTTTATTGCCTTCCAAAACAGAGGGCATTTTCGCACTTACATCTCCAAATAAATATTCTCTTCCATTATACGTGTATGTTTCTCCGTGTGCTGGGTATCTGTGATTCTTCTTAACAAAAGCATTAAAAGCCTTGTTTTCGATACTAAACTGTTTCCATGTATTGTCTGGTAACGTAATATGGTTTCCAGACTTCAACGCTGGGTGAAAAAACATTTTCAGTCTGGTTCTGAAATATGTCGGCAAAGTACCCATTTCAGGGTCGTAATCAGAGTTGCAAAGCATATCCAAAAGGGCATGGTTTGCCTCCTGTTCGAGGTCTTCGACGGGGACGTTGTTGTTCCCATAGACATTTATCAATTGATGCACCAATTGAAGAGCCAAGACATACATGGAATCCATCAACTTGTCCCTGCTCTCAATGTTTTTGTTATGTTTCCAATCCAAAAACAAACGTGTTTTTTCTTCATTCGAAAGAAAGGGGTGTTTGGGGTTTAATTCCATCTGCCTTTTGGCAATTTTAGTCACCGTTCTCGTCCAATATCGAGAAGTAGGTAAAATATTTGCAAGATTTTTTTTGGCCATTAGAGTATGATTTTTGAGATGTTATTAGATTTTTCGATTTTAATTTCGTCAGAGCACCAATTACCGATTTCTTCGACGTGTGTTATCAACAAAATAGTGTCGAAAATATTGAGATAATTTTCAACGACGTTATACGCTTTGTTCAGATTCGGGAGTGCTACTGCAACGAATACCTCATCCAAGATAAAAATATTCGAAACTGGAACAACCATCTTAGAAAGGAGGAGATAATGTAGGGCAAGCAGGAGAACAGTTTTTTCATAACCAGAACCCTCTGCCATATTAAACTCCATACCTTTGCGTTCAAAATAAAATTCTATTGCGTCATTTTCAATCCTGATAAAAGGTGTGAAATCGTCTTCTGAAAGAATCTCCGCAAGGTCTTCGTTTATTTCTCCTATTAGGTCGTTCAAAATCCTCATAGCAAGACCACCTTTACTATGAACCTCAATATAGGTTTTATAGACTCTGTCAATTTTAAGTTCTTTTGCTATCGTATCCCTGTTACTTACAAGCATTTGCAATTTGGCTTCTGCGTCTGCAAGTAATTTTTCATTATACTTTAACTCTACTGTCAAGGTACTGTGGGAGGATTGGACGGCGAAAAGTTGCTGCTCCAAATTTTTTATTTCACTGTTAATCTTGTCATTAAACAAAAGGTCGTCATTAAACATTTTCATGTTTTTCAACCTTTCCTCCAACTCTTTCTTTCTTACAGACAATGTTTCTATTTCTGCTTTGAGGAGAGAGGTTTTGGACTGCGATTTTTCTGAATCATTGATTTGGTTTAGTTGGGATTGGACGGCGAAAATGGATTTTTTTATGGCATCAATTTTCTGCTGCTTGTTTGCCTCAATTCTGCTTTTAACCAACTCAATGTCCTTATTTATTCCCTTCTTGTATTCCAACTCACCATTCTTTATTTCTGCTTCCAAATCCGAAAGTTCTTTTTTCGCTGCAACACCTTCCTCAACAAGCGTATTCAGATTATCGGAAATACGTTTGATTTCCAAAGAAAGTTGTTGTTTCTTTTCTTTGTTATCCGAAATACCATTGCAGATATTACAAGTGGTTGTATCAGGTGTATTTGACAAAAGCTCCTCTTTTATCTTCTTGTTGTTGGTTTCGATAACATACTTCTCCCTCAAAGAATCAACCTTAACCTCCAAATCAAGTTTTTGGTTATGGAGTGTAGAAGGCACAGAATATTCATGGTAAAGATAATTAAGGGCTTCCAATTCAGATTGAAGTTCCTTATCTGGCTCAACCTTGCTTATTTGATCCTGATAATCATTTATTTTTCCCTGCAACTCTTCTTTGCTTTCGGAAGGAAAGGAAATTGTACTCTGCAAATAAACGATTTCAGTTTCTTTCTTGGAAATATTTTCACCAACAGAAACTATCTTTTCGCGAATAGAATCTTCTGTTTCATTCAACAAAGAATCTGGGACACCTTTTAGTGTGTTCTTTAACCTCATTATTTCGCCGTCCAACCCAACACGCTTACCCTCAACTTCTCCAAGAGTTACTTTGAGTTCACTACACTTTTTTCCCAGTTCAAAGACGTTATTTTTTTCATCGTTGATTTCAAGGTCAATGTCCGTATGATTCTTCGAAATAGATTTCTTTTGAAAATCATCATACTTTTGCTTGCCAATCTTTGCTTTATCTTCGATATTTCCAAGGCCGAAATAATTCAAAAACATTCGGTACCTTTCAGTCGGTTTTGTATTCAACCATTTTTCAATCGAAAAACTGTCAAAGAATGAAATAAACAGAAAGTCTTTAATCTTGCCGACCATCGTTTCAAACTGTGCAGTGTCAATAATGGCACCCTCGGAAGAAACAAGTATCTTCTGCGAAACCTTACCTTTATCATTTCGGGTAAAATCCCTCCTGATAAAATATTCCTTACCTTCAATCTCAATCTCACCTTCAATGTGTGCGATATTCAAAGGAGAAAACTTGTTCACAACACTTGAAAGCGTACTTCGTTCCTGATTTGAACGATAAAATTCTCCAAAAAGAAGCAACTTGATAATCCTGATTAGGTTAGACTTTCCACCCATGTTTTGAGGTGTGGAATAGACCCTCAAGATACCACGCTTGTCCAATTCCAATTCAAACTCATTGAACGACAAAATGTTTTTTCCAGAAAGAGATTTAATCTTAAAACGCTTTGCTCCGTCACTTGAATCAGGAACCATTGCAGCGATTTCCTCATCTATTTGGAAGAAAAGGTCTTTGTCTATGCCAGTGTAATTATCGTCCAAATATCCTTCATATAAGCTCTTCAAATTATTATTGGATATTTTAGCCCGATTTTCTTCAAAACCTTCGTTCCTGATTTTTTTACCTTTGATTTTTACTACTACATTTTCTCCATAAGTTTTTTTAATTTCTTGTTCGAGTTTATCCTTCTCCATAGGAGAAAGAGTGCTTTCAACATTTAATTGAATTTCTGATTTGTCTCTAATCATGTTTTTTGATTTATTTGTTAACAATAATCATTTTGTCAAGCGGTGTGTTGACATCTGGAATCACACATTTATATTTTCCGTAGCCGTTATTTATCGGCACAAAGGTATAACTTAATGACGGAATATCCAAGATTCCATAGCCATGATTTTCAACAGACTCTCCAAAATTTTGTTGGTAAAGGGAACCGACATAATATGCGCTATAACCATCGCCCTTTATCTCCTGTGGAAAATGAATATCTCCCATCAATACCACATCACAACCTTTGAACAAACTGACAGATGTTTTATGTTCCAACATCTTCTTCTCAAACACCCAATTCAAAGGATTTTTACAGTTCTGTAAAGGAGCGTGATATAATCCTATTTTTATATCAGATGTTTGTGGGGGTTGGACGGCGAAATTATCCAAGAAACAATAATGAACAAAATGCAACTGGTGGTTTAAGGTCAGAACTTCCGATTTCTTTGAATAAATTAGGTCAGGAGACTGAATTGCACTAACTAACGGTGTAATAGCATCCATTCTTGTTCTATTCTTTGGGAGGTCATGGTTGCCTATGATAATCAATGTCGGATGAAGTTTCAAACACTCTTTAAGTGTATTTACCATAAGAACATTGGCTTCATTTGAAACTTGTTCCTGTGTTTCAAATAAATCCCCAGCAATCAATATAACCCCGTCATAATACGGGAGTTGAAAATCACGGACATCCTTTAAAAAAAGATTTATACTTTCAATAAATTCGTTATGCCTGTCATAATTTCGCAAATGAAGGTCTGCTATATGAAATATTTTTTTAATCATATTTTTTCCGAAAGTTTATTGCTAATATTTTGAACAAAAGTTTTATAATATTCTCTATTCGCTTTTTTGTCTTCCAAATTCAGTTTACCTGAAGCCTTTTTCTTTTCAATGTCTTCATATAACATCTTTGTTATGACATTATGATGATTTTCGGGAATACCATCCAAGATACCAGAAGCCCTGTAAAGTTCTTTCGTGTTGGTTTGAAAGTCTTTAAAATGTTTCAAAACCTGTTCTGCTCTATCAAGTATGATTGGAAGTTCAATCAATTCAAATTCTTTTTTCTGTCTGTCAAAATAAGTGATTCTGGCACCATTAAACTTCCTGCCAAATTCAACCTCTTGAATATGGCCGTAAATATTTAACTGCAAGGCATAGGTAGAGAAACTGGTTTCGGGCATATCGTCACAGGGAGCCTTCAAGAACTTATTATACTCATTAACAAAAGTGAATGATTTATTGGTCTTGTGGTCTTCAATCTCGAAATTAATATCATCAAAAATAACCTCCACATCAGTCGTTCCACATATTTCGTAGGTCGGCGAAAAATTTACTTTTTCGGGTACAATAACTTCGTTCTTATAGGGTCTTACCGTCTTGAATTTGTTTACTATCCAATCCATGAACTCAATTGCATTCAAGTCCATTTCATAAACAGAAAAGAATTGCTTGTTATATCCATTACTGACCCTTGACATAATCTCTTGCAGCGCGTCATACTTCTCTTGAATGCCCTTGATTTTTTTGAGACGGTCAATAGGAAATCCTTGAACATTCATAAAGTGAAGTTCAAGACTTTCATGGATCATGTGACCATAATGTCGAGATAACAAGTTGGTAGAATCCCATATATCAAGGATTTGTGACTTGTTCATTATCGTATTATCATCGTTAAGATAAAACCCTTTCAGTTGAATATTTGGATTTTGTTGTTTAACAACAGATAATTCGTTTGCAAGTTCGTCTATTGTAGAATATTTACTAAGAGCTTTATAGATTTTCTTATCCTCATAGACATCATACCTTCTTAACTTGTTATAGATGATATAATCAAACAAGATTGGTTGGAGCAGTTCTGGTCTTCCACCCCTCTTATTATACCATTTTATAAAGTTCTCGTATTGCTTTATGATTGCATCTATGATATTATCTTTCTCAAAGTCACTTTTTAAAAGTGAAAGGGCTGTTGTAACAGAATTGTACAACATCCCAGTTTTTTTATGCACATATACGTGATTATGCTCTTCCAGATATACCTCG
>Ga0129333_10000047_pt1 | contig 67197 bp, 44 predicted proteins | sample CPB6_08_DNA_FD_94474 | JGI IMG/M metagenome (GOLD analysis project Ga0129333, IMG submission 94474) | Freshwater to marine salinity gradient microbial communities from Chesapeake Bay, USA - CPBay_Sum_0.6_0.8_DNA | ecosystem: Environmental > Aquatic > Marine > Coastal | place: USA: Chesapeake... | reverse complement strand
TGTTCTTGTAGGCGTTGCCTTAAGATGTTTGATCCGCCGACTCGAACGTTGATAATACCGTTATAGTATTCATCTGTTTCGAGTACTCGGCGTTCAAATTGTTCTCTAGCCTCTAGGTATGACATTTCTGCCTTGGATTTGCAAAGATAAAGTATTTCTCTTGTGAATTTTTCCGGACCTAATGTTTGAACATCTGCGTTTAACTTATCTGATGACCCCCAATAGTCGCGCCAATCGCTTTCAACTACGGATCTTCTTTTAAGTTTTTTGCCTTTAAGTGGTGGTTTGGTCTTTTTAAACTGTGCTAGTTTTTTGCCTATATATTTTTGCCCGGTTGAGATATTAGTAATCAAATAAACAAAGCCAATGTAGCCTTCGGGTATTTCTTCTATTGTTTGATTTTGATAACACCACTTCATCAATTATGTAGCGTTGTTATTTTTTTGTGCCTTTAAAATTGATTCCTTGTATTTCGGTGATTTGACTTTTGGTTTTACTGATCTAACTGCCTGTATTTCGTCGCGTCTAATTGATGCTAGCCTTCTAATTTCACTTAGTAATCGTCGTGTCTCTATACCAGCTACATGCGTTTGTCTATTTTCCCATTCTTGATTTTTTTTAAAATAGGCATGAACTGTTTTTAACAATAAGTTATGGATATCTTCACTCATCTATAATTTCTAAATCATTAGCGTAGCTGGTAAATCCATTTTCTTTAATAACCTTAAGAACATTATTGACACGACCGATGAGTTCATCTTTATGACTAATTAAGAAAATATTTTTTTGTCGTTCTCTACTCATTTTCTTTAGTACACCCAGCGCATTTTCTACGCCAGCCGCATCTAGTCCATTATCTACCAACTCGTCAATAAACAATAAGTTGATATTTTGATATAAACTTTCCCATACATCTTTGAAGCTCCATGATAATCCTAAGATTAATCTGTTACGCTCCCCTCTAGATAAATTGTCAAAGTCTAAGTCTTGACCTAATTGAGTAATTTCTACACTTAGATCATTTTGAAATAGCACAGAATGTGGTAGACCCATTTTATCTAGATAATAAGTGAGTCGATTATTCAAATACGCTAAATTCTGATCAATAATTTTTTTACGTATAAAACTATCTTTACTAGTTAATAATTTCAGTAAAAATTCTTGATGATCTTTTAAGGTTGTTAATGTGTTGATGTTATCCCAAGAAATTTCTTGAATGGCAGTATTTCTTAAGTCGTCAATTTGTTCTTGATAAGGATCAATTTCATTTTGTCTTATAGACAAGGCATTTTCTAAACTGGTCAAATTGTTTTGATGTTTTAACGCTTCTTCTACTGTATCATAATATGTTTGCGGCCTACCGTTAATATCACCAATTTCTTCTAACTCTTGAATAACAGTAGCATAGCTGTCAGATATACTTTGTAGATATACAAATGCATCGTCTAAATTCTTTTCGGCTTGAGTAATTAATTCTTTATGACTAATTGTGTGTAAGCCTTGTTTACACATCGGGCACTCATTGTTTTTTAGTTGTTCAACTTCGTGCTTATATTTGCTTACTTGTTTGTCAGCTTGTATAACAGCAGTTTCTAATGTGGCCTTTTCTTTATTAAGGCTTTTAATTTTAGCAGACAATTCGTCGTAAATTTTTAACTTAGCATGTTGTTGAATTTCTTTTTCAATATCAACTGCCTGTAGTTCAATAATACTGTCGGCAATTTTTTCGCAATCTTCTCGTTGTTGCTTTAGCCATGCTTTTTGTCTAGTCAGCAATCCGTCAATACTTTGTTGTATTTTATCATTGGATTTTTTAGTTGCTTCGATATTGGCATTTTCTTGAACAATCGATTCTTTTGTAATTCGAATTTGTTCTTTCAAAGATTCGGCTTTTTCACTAAGGAGTGTAATGCCTAATAATTGTTCAATAATTTCTCGTTGTTCATTAGCTTTAAGACTTAGGAATGGTTCTGTATAAGTGTTTAACGCAACAATATGTTTGAACATATCGTGACTCATTCCTAGCAACTCGTCGATATCCTTTTGAGTTTCTCGCATATCACCTTGAGCATCGTCAGTTTCGCCCGCGGCTTGCTCAGTGTCATTTATATAAAACTTCATTACACTGGGTTTTCGACCCCGCTCAATTCGATATTTGTTACCATTTTTTTCAAAGCTGAGTGTGACTAACATATTTTTATTGTTAATCTTATTAATAAGATTGTCTTTTTTAATATTAGTCAGTGCGTTACCAAACAATGAAAAACTAAGGGCATTGATAATAGTAGTCTTTCCTGTTCCGTTGCGACTACCACCGTCGTCACCGCCCATATCTAAATTTTCTCCAAGCACTAAAGTTAAATTTTCTTTGCTAAAATCCACAGCCTGAGTTTGGTTACCCACACTCATAAAGTTTTTTACTGTTAATTCTTTTAATTTTATACTCATAGACTGTTATAAATGTTTAATAATACCTTGCTGTCAAAGTTATCACTTTGAATGTTTATTAGTTGATTGCTTACAATTTGATCAACACTTTCAAATGATTGAATATCTATATCAGTGTTAATTTCAAGTTCTTTCTTTTCTGGTATTAGTGTGAGTTCTCTAATGTCATAATCGGACATAAATTTTTCTTTAATAAAGCTGGCTTCTTCATAGCTAATATCAATATCTAAACTTACTCGCAGATGCTGTTTAGGTTTAATAATGTCGTCGGCTTTGTCAATAAGTTCACTTAATTTAATAGTTCTAAACGTTGGCTGTCCTGGCCATACAACAAATTGCGGCTTTTTACCCCATTCTAAAATAGTCATGCCTCGGTCATCATCCCATGTGTCGGCATAGTTATGGGGAAACGCATTACCGATATAGACAATATTTTTCTTTGATTGTCTTTTATGAAAATGACCACTAAAAACTAGTTCGGCATTTTTCATATGATCGGCTTGGAGCTCACCGTGATCTGGCATTTGTACCATAGCATTCATCATGAACAGAGGAAGTTCAAAATGACCAAATACGTATTGGCTTTTTAGCTTCTCCATTTTTTTCCATTCCTCACCTACTAACCAAGGACACATAGTAACATCGCCTGTGGTAGTGGGCTTGTGAATGATTTCGATACCGGGAACGTACTTGCCAAATTCAACAGAATGAATGTCACGTTTGTCTTTGTAATAAAGGTCGTGATTACCGGGGAAGAAAAAGAATTGATTAAAGGCTTTACCGAGCTTTTCCAGTGCTCGGAGACTGTAATCCATAGTGGTAATGTTTAATGAATTACGATTATGATGCCAGTCTCCGAGAAAAAATCCTGTGTCACATCCAGCCTTTTTAGCTTCAAGAATAAACCAATCTACAAAATCTTCGCAATCTTGATTGTGTACGTGACTGTTACTCTTTAGTCCAAAATGTATATCAGTAAAAAATGCTGCTTTTTTAAATAAACTCAATGTGTGTCCCCTTACTGATGTATAGTATGATCATTCATCTGAATTGTCATTTCTTTTGACTGAGTTAGCCCAATCACCTTCGCCTGTTCTAGTGTAACTTGGGTTCATACCGTTAATTTCTAACAAGTCGTCTCGAATGTTTTGATTTCGTTTTTCAATATTAATAACTCTGACAAAACTGTTAGTAACGGCTGCGGTAAAATATGCGAAAGGATTATTAGATTTGCTTTCGTCGAATTGAAGACCAATTTGTGTAAGTTGAAGAATGGCCTGTCCTTTCATTTCATCATTGTATGTATAACCACGAACGTTACCTCGCGTTGCATATCTTTCACATAGTTTGATATACATTCTAGCTAGATTAGGAGTAATTTCTCCGTGATCCTTTGAAAATTTTCCTTTGGTTAAACTGCCCTTCCAGTGACTTTTGCCTACACATTCTATAATGTCTTGCTCATTAAATTTCCAGTGTTGGAATGGCGGAAAATTAACTTTGTCTCTATGATCGGCTGTAGTTTTAGGATTTTTCTTTCTAGTGTTATTAAGAGGAATATGATCAAATGTCATAATTCGAAACACTAAATCAGTTTTTAGGATTTTTTTGTAATCAACTTCGCAATCAGCTTGTTTTACTTTTTCACCAGCTGATTTTCGACGTTCGTATTCTTCTTGCCCTAATCTTTTGGCTCTATTACGCTTTGCTTCAGCGATCGTTCTTATGTTTATTTTTTCTAAATTAGGAAGAATTATATCATATTGGTGATATGATGGTTGTTCAAAAGAGCAAAATGTGTTCTTGCTTTTGTGTATTTCTTCTAGTAAATCCTTGTTGTTTAAGTAGTTAACTTTCATAATATTCCTTGGTTACATAGTATAATGTATGTACATAATTTTGTCAACTAAATAGAATATCAAAGGAGATTTTATGCCAATTGATATTGTAAAAAGCGCAGTTAATACAGCTACTCAAGTTGCCGGAAGTGCTTTAGGAGCAGTAAATGGTGCTTTGGGTCAAGCAAGTAGCGCCTTTCAAACAGCAGGCAAACTTGCCAGCGCACTTAGTAATTTATCTAATCCCGCAGCGCTGATATCCGCATTACGAAGCAAAAATGTAAGCTCTGGAGGAGGAACTGCTGGTACAGCTAGTGCCACCGCATCATTTAGCGGAAGTGATGCTTCAAATGATTGGCGAGTTAGATTAGATGTGCCTGATGTATTCAAAAGCAGCCCAGTGTTGTCTCCCCTAAGACAAGCTGGTGGATTAATATTTCCTTATACTCCATCTATATCTATATCAAGCAGCGCCATTTATGATGAACAACAATTGACGCATCAGAACTATGCTTTCATCTATTACAATAGCAGTCGAGCAGACACAATACAAATTAGTGCGCCATTCCATGTTGAAGATTCTGCTCAGGGAGCCTATTGGCTAGCTGCTGTTCATATGTTAAGAAGCTGTACAAAAATGTTTACAGGTGCTAGTCAGAATCAAGGTAATCCGCCCCCAATATTAAAATTAAACGGATACGGAGATTATGTTTTTAAGAATATACCAGTAGTTTTAAAAAGTTTTTCAATTGATTTGCCGCAGGATGTTAGTTACATTAACTGTTCAGCATCAGCTGGGCAAACAGGTGCCGGATCTGGCGGAGGCCCATTAGCATCGATTGCTGGTATTGCTTCGGGCGCCACAGCATTAGCTGGTCTAGCTGGCGCAGTTGGAAATAATAAATTAGCTAACACATTGGGTAAAGTTGGAGCTGTTGGCGGCGCTATTGCTGGTATCGGAAATATACTTACTAGCAAACCTGGAGAAGCTACATTAGGTCCTGCTGGTAATAGTTGGGTACCAGTAAAAAGCACTATGACATTAACACTTCAGCCTATATACAGCAGAGAAAATATGCGTAGGTTTAGTTTACAAGATTTTGTAAACGGAAAATATGTCAAAGACGGAGGCTATGTATAATGGCTACATATTCATCTTCTAGTCCTTGGTTTAATACAAACATTGTTCAAAATTATTTAGATATACTTACTATCAGACCTGTAGCAGCCGAGGCTGATGATTTTGTATATACTATTGAACCTCAATATACTCACAGACCAGATTTGTTAGCATATGATTTATATGGAACAAATAGATTGTGGTGGGTGTTTATTCAAAGAAATTTAGACAAACTACAAGATCCCATTTATGATTTTGTGCCTGGAGTGGAAATTTATATTCCAAAAAAAGCAGGCCTGTTAAAAGTTTTAGGAATTTAATATGGCTTCTTTTGATTTTAAATCTGCTGCTACAACATTAACTAGCGTGGCAAATAAAACTTTGTCTAGTAGCGGCCTTGCTCAAGGATTAAGCGCAGCAGCCGGATCATTGGCAGGAGCAGTAAATCAATTTAAAAGCGGAATACCCCCAGGACTTAATAGCATTACTTCGGCAATCCCTGGACTTGCTGGTATCCAAAGTGCATTAGAAAATGCTAAAAGCAGTATTACTAATTTTGGAAATTTATTTGATAACGCAACAAAAAATGTAACAATAGAGAGTTCAGGATTGGCTGCTGGTGATAGACTACCTAATGTATTACATTATTATAGTTCTTTCAATTATATTTTTACTCTCAGTGTCTTAGATGATTATAGTATTAATTTTCCAAACGAAACATACAGAAGAGGGCAAGTTGGATCAATAATTTTAAAAAGCGGCAGTGGCAATCCAGATGATAGAATTCCTTTAAGTTACAAAACTGATTACAACAAACAGGGCGGGTTTGAATTCTTTATGGATAACTTAGAACTCAAAGGCGCATACGGATTTGAAAAAGCTACTGGAAATACAAATACCACTGCAATATCATTTAAAGTGATTGAACCTTATAGTATGGGACTATTCTTTGAAACATTACAGGCGGCCGCAGCTCAAGCAGGTCACCCTAATTACACTCAAGTTCCCATATTATTGTCTATAGAATTTAAAGGTCATTTAGGATCCAATCAACAAAATGTACAAATAGACAATGCTAATGTGCGAATACCTTTAAAAATAATGACAGTAGGTATGAAAGTTACAGGGAAAGGTTGCGAGTACGATGTTCAAGCATATCCGTGGAATGAGCAAGGATATGGCAGCGTTTACAGTAGATTAAAAAGTGACGTTAGCATAGTAGGAAAAACTGTAATAGAAATGTTACAAACCGGCGAAGACAGTTTACAATATAATCTTAACAGATGGTTAGCAGAAGCACAACGACGTAAAGATGTAAATGTACCTGATCAAATTTTAATTAGTTTTCCTAACGATCTTAAATCAGGAGATTCAGTGTCACCACCTCCTGCAAATTCAGCAACTGTTAATCCAAATACAGTTTCTAGTGGTGGCGACTTTTATGGAAAGTTGGGGCTTAAAGGCAACAAAGGAAAGTATAATACTACCCAAGTTCAAATCGAAACAACAGTAAATGATATAGGCAAGAGTGGTTTAGGATTTAGTTTATTTGACAAAGGAACTACTCCCTTTGCTAAAGATAATTTTGTATTTGATCAAGATAAAGGTGTATGGGTTAGAGGCAACATGTCTATTAATCCTAAGGAAAGTGCTTTTCAATTTAAACAAGGTAGCGACATTATTAACACAATTAATCAAGTTATATTAATGAGTGATTACGGTAGGACTGCACTTCAGCAGGTCAAAAATGGTATGATACAGTGGTGGAGAATAGAAGCACAGACCTATAATATACCTTCAGATGAAAATTTAAAGAAAACAGGTATTAAACCTAGATTAATTGTATACAGAGTAATTCCCTACTTAGTTAGTCAAAGTCAGTTTTTACCGCCGAACACTGCTCCGGACGGAGTAAAAAAGATTGATAAAGATGTTGTAAAAGAGTATGAATATATCTATACAGGACAAAATACAGATATTATAGATTGGGATATTGAATTTAGAAATAGCTTTTATAGATCTTTAAATGCCGATGGTACTGCAAATAATGAAGGTGTTGATAGACAAAGTAATAATGCTGGTGCTGCACCAGATAAAGACGCTCCACATGCCCCATCTCCTGAAGGTGCAGCCCCAACTAAAAAAGAGCTACCTACTATTGTTATGAAAGATGGAGTGATTACTGGAACTGCTCATAAAGGTGGCGGCGGCCTAGACGACAAGGCTAGCCAAGCAGCAAGGCAGTTTCATGATGCAATTACAGCAGGAACAGATATGATTGGTTTAAATTTAACCATTCTAGGTGATCCTTATTATATAGGAGATAGCGGCTGGGGAAATTATTCTGCCGCTAAAACTGATAATCCTTTTGTAAACGCAGATAGCAAACTTGATTGGCAGAGAGGTGAAGTTTACATTAAGGTAATGTTTAAAAGCCCAGTTGATATTAATCAAAAAACTGGCATGTATGACTTACAGACCACAATTCCTTTAAGTTTGTTTAGTGGTTTGTACAAGGTAAGAGAAGTAACATCTTCTTTTACAAGAGGAAAATTTGTACAACAACTTCAATTATATAGAATGGTCAATCAAAATAATCCTGCTCCTAACAAACCTGTTATTGCAACGGGCAGTAGTTTTTCTATTCCGGGAGTACAGGTATTTGATGACGGATCAACATTACAAACGTTTGATGACGGATCAACTCTAGCAGTTGGCACCGATGGCAGCGTAACTTCAACACCAGCATCAGGATAATTATGTCAGAAGATACTAGATATGCTCAAGGCACTGAGCCAGAAGTTAGTCCAGGACCCCACTTAGCAAAAATTGTTAGTTATGTGGATCCTGATTACATGGGTCGATTACAAGTACAAATAATGCGAGAAGTGGGTAATAATCCAGCTAGTTCAACTGAATTGCGATATGCTTATTATTCTAGTCCGTATTTTGGATATACTAACATTGATTTTAACGGTAAAGATCCTGATGATTACGATAATACTCAAAAAGCTTTTGGAATGTGGGGAATACCTCCCACAGTAGGCACATTTGTTATTGTAGTTTCTATTGACGGAGATCCAAAAAAGACCTATGTAATAGGTTGTATTCAAGATGAAGGAGTGAATTTTAGTGTCCCAGGACATGCTGCTACATCATTCGTTACTGAAGAAAGCAAAAAGACCGACAAAGAACGTGTACCAGTAGCTGAAATAAACAAAAAAGCCAGAGATGTAACTGGCGACACTACAATGATATCTAAGCCAGCTAGTCCACTAGAAGAAATTTTTGACAATCAAGGTTTACTTGAAGATGATATACGTGGTATTACTACTAGTAGTGCTAGAAGAGAAGTTCCGTCGTCAGTGTTTGGTATTTCAACTCCTGGCCCAGAAGATAAAAAAGGTAAACGGTCAAGTCAGGGTAAAGTAGAAAGTCTAGCACTAGGTACTTTTGTTAGTAGATTACCTGGGTCTACTTTTGTCATGGATGACGGTGACGATAAATTTATTAGAATGACTAATGCTTCCGAAGGACCTCCTGAGTATGAAGCAGTAGAACAGTTGTCAAAAGGACAAACACCTACAGGTGATGTTCATATACCACACAATGAACTTATTAGATTGCGTACTAGAACCGGACATCAAATTCTATTACACAATTCAGAAGATTTAATTTATATTGGAAATGCTAGGGGAACCGCGTGGATAGAACTAAGCAGCGACGGCAAAATTGATATTTTTGCTGAAGATAGTATTAGCGTTCATACTAAACAAGATTTAAATTTTTTTGCTGACAGAGACATTAACATTGAAGCTGGAAGAAATTTGAACATTAAAGTAGCGCAAGAAATGCACACTCAAACTGGCGCAGATCAAATTATTATAATTGACGGTAATCAAAAAATTCATGTAAAACAAAAAGTTGATGTAACGTATGATACTGAATTTTTACATCATGTCCAAGGAGATGTTAATATTAATTTTGATTCTAACTATATTCACACTGTTGGCGGCAATCTTGATATAAGTGTTGGCGGAGACAGTAAAATTAGTTCCGGCGGCGGAATGTCTATGAACAGCGGCGGAGATAATAATCTAACAGCAGGCGGCTCTACTAATCTAAAAAGCGGAGGGCAACATATTGAAACAGCTAGTGCTATTCATATGAATGGACCTGGAGCTGCTGAAGCTGAGGCCGCGTCGACTGCTAGTCAAGCTGAGCTACCATTACCATTAAAAACTCATAGTGTTCCAGACCAAGAAGGCAGTGAATTAGTTCAGACCATTATGCGTAGGCTACCAATTCACGAACCGTGGCCGCATCACGAAAATTTAGATCCTGTTCAATTTAAACCTGATCAATTAGATCGCGATATTGATGGCAGGTACGAAGAAAACAGTGATAGTATTCTTGTAACACCTGAATATTTTAAAAAGTATACAACAATTACCGATACGTTTGCTAAAATTAAGGGCGATGATAGCCAAGAAGCTGAAGAATAAATATTAAACTATGACAGCAAGCCAAAGATTATATGATAAAATTGTTGTACCGGGCCCAGCAGGTAGAAGCAATGTACCCGGAGCTAAAACATACAAAGGTTTTAGCACTATTTCTGGATCTAAAAATGTTGGCCTGTATGATTTTAATTTAATTAAACAGGATTTACTAAATCATTTTCACATAAGACAAGGTGAAAAATTAAGTGATCCAACGTTTGGCACTATAATTTGGGATGTTTTGTTTGAGCCTTTAACAGAAGATTTAAAAAGTGTTATTATTAAAAATGTTGAAGATATTGTAAACTATGATCCGCGTGTAATAGCTAATAATGTAACAGTAACTACTTACGAAAGCGGAATACAAATTGAATGCGAATTAACATATTTGCCCTACAATATTCAAGAAGCATTAACTTTTAGGTTCGATCAAGCTAACGGCCTACTAGGTTAATAAACTACCCACTTAATAAATTTCAATAAATATCTGTATAATAGGAAGCAGATATGTCAGCAACAGACCGTCAAAATAGATTATTAGTAGCCGAAGACTGGAAACGAATTTATCAAAGTTTTCGTAACGCCGACTTTCAAAGTTATGATTTTGAAAATCTTCGTCGTGTTATGATTTCTTACATCAGAGAAAATTATCCAGAAGATTTTAATGACTATATTGAAAGTTCTGAGTATCTAGCGTTAATTGATCTTATAGCGTTCTTAGGACAAAATATCAGTTTTAGAGCTGATTTAAATGCTCGTGAGAATTTTTTAGAATTAGCAGAACGCAGAGAAAGCGTTTTAAGATTATCTAGGCTTTTAAGTTATAAAGCTAAAAGAAACATAGCTGCCAGCGGATTGTTAAAATTTGCAGCAATTCAAACTACTCAAAATGTTTATGATAGCAACGGCAGAAATCTTAGCGGACAAACTGTTATTTGGAATGATCCTGCTAATTTAAATTGGTATGACCAGTTTATAAAAGTTTTAAATTCAGCACTGCCTTCCGGAAGGCAATTTGGAAATCCTGATGCAAAGGATAACATTTACGGAATTCCTACCGAACAGTATAGATTCCAAGCGATCAATAATGATGTTCCGATCTATAGTTTTAATAAAACAGTTGACGGTAGACAAATGAACTTTGAAGTTGTAAGCACATCATTTAGCGGCAAATCTGAAATTTATGAAGAGCCGCCTAGTATTGCTAATAGATTGAGTTTTGTTTATAGAGACGACGGTAAAGGCAATAACAGTTCTAATACTGGATTCTTTTTAATGTTTAAAGAAGGTCTATTAAATCAAGGAACATTTAATATTTCACAACCTGCTACAGATGAAACAGTTGATGTGGATGCTGTAAACATTAACAATTCTGATATATGGTTATATAGATTAGATCAAAACGGACTAGAATCAGAATACTGGGCACAAGTACCAAGTTTCGAAGGTAATAATATTATCTATAACAGCCTTAACAAAAGCATAAGAAATATATACGGTGTTGTTACCCGAGCAGAAGATAGAGTCAGTTTAATTTTTAGCGATGGTGTTTTTGGAAATTTACCGTTAGGAAATTTTAGAGTATATTATAGAGTTAGTAATGGACTTAATTATACAATAAATCCTAGAGATATTAAAAACGTTACAATTGATATTCCTTATATTAGCAGTACCGGTCAGGCCGAAACTTTAACGATTACTCTAAGTTTACAATCTAGTGTTAGTAATAGTTCACCTACTGAATCAAACGATTCTATTAAAGCAAGAGCTCCTGCTACTTACTATACTCAAAACAGAATGATTACCGCAGAGGATTATAATATTAGTCCTTTAAGTGTAAATCAAGAAATAGCAAAAATTAAAGCAGTTAATAGAAGTGCTAGCGGTATTAGCAGATTTTTTGATTTAGTAGATCCAACAGGAAAGTATAGTAAGACAAATCTATTTGCCGATGACGGTATTGTTTATAAACAAGAATACACTGACAGTTTTAAATTTAACTATTCAACAAGAACAGACATTGAAGCTGTGATCTATAATCAAGTCACTGATGTTTTAAAAAAATTAAATTTAAAACATTTTTACTATGATAACTTTAATAGAGAAAATATTGAACTTACCTTGCCAGGTATTAAATGGTTTAATCAAACAACAGATACTAATCAAAGTTCTGGATATCTCAAAGACACAAACATTTTAACTGTTCAAAAGTTAGGAACATACACTTCTAGTCTTTTAAGATTTTTTACAGTTGGAGCGCTGGTAAAATTTACAGCGCCTACAGGATATCATTTCGATAAAAACAATAATAATGCAATTACTTTAAGTACTAATCCTCTACCAGCAGGTTCTTCAAATTTTATTTGGTGTAAAGTTGTAAATGTGTACGGAGACGGAACTAATAATGGAACAGGTCTATTGCCAGACGGTGTAACAGGCACAGTTCTTTTAAATGATATCGTTCCAAGCACTTCTACTTTACAACCTACATTGTCTGAAATAATTCCTGCGTGGAAAACTTCATTATCTACTGACACAGTGTCATCGATGGTTGATTTAATTTTTGATAATAAACCGTTTGGTTTAAGATATGATACAAGTACTAGATCATGGAAGATTATTTTAGAAAGTAACTTAAATGTTAATGGCGCTTTTAGTTTAGGTAGGCAAGGGGATATAACAAATCAAAAAGTTGATCGTAGTTGGTTATTATTGTTTACCACTGACACAGAAAATTATACAGTTACTTCTCGTCTTTCTAGATATATCTTCGAAAGCGATAAACAAATTAGATTCTTTTTTGATTCAAGTGATAAAATTTATGATACAAGAAATAATACTGTGGTCAAAGATCAAATAAAAATATTGAGTATTAATATTGATCCGTCTATACCCGGTAATACTACTCCATTTACCTTTGACAGAAATTGGGAAATTCTTGAAGAATATAAAGGCATAGATGGATATGTTGATTCTAAAAAGATTGAAATTACTTTTAGTGATATAGACGACGACGGTGTTGTTGACGATCCAAACTTGTTTGATGAAATAGTAGCCAATGACAGTTATATTATTTTAGAAAAATATTCAATCAATCAAGGTTTAGAAGATTATAGATATATTAAAAATGATAATTTAGTCTATATTGCTCAAAATGAATCGTTAGTGCCTAGTGCTAAAAAAGTAGCTGGTAATTATTTTTATTCTATCGACGATGGCTTACTGTATCAATATAACATTGGATTGTCTTATGATGTTAGTTTAGATTACAAAGTCTATAATGGTAGAGATAATTTAAAATTTCAATATATTCATAATGCTGATTACGAAGCAAGAATTGATCCTGGTATTACTAATTTAATTGATGTCTATATTCTTACGAGAGAATACGACACCCAATATAGACAATGGGTATCTGGCGGAAGAACTAATGAGCCTCTTCCACCGAGCAGCGATAGTTTGTATAACTTATTAAGTCCAGATCTTAATAAGATTAAAGCAATTAGTGATGAAGTTATATATCATCCTGTGAAGTATAAAGTTTTATTTGGTAATAAGGCTTCGGCAGATGTTCGAGCTGTATTTAAAGTAGTTAAAAATGATGAAGTAGTAATCAGCGACAATGATGTTAAATCTAGAGTTTTAACAGCAATAGCCGAGTTTTTTGCTTTAGAAAATTGGGAATTTGGAGATAATTTCTATTTTAGTGAATTGTCAACTTATGTGATGAATAGACTAGCACCGAACATTGTTAATTTTATTATTGTTCCTAAACAAGGCGATTTATCTTTTGGTAGCTTGTTTGAAATTAGAAGTGAAAAAGATCAATTGTTCATTAACGGTGCATCCATAGAAGATATAGAAATTATATCAGCAATAACAGCTTCAAAAATTCAAAGTGCCGGAGCAGTTGAAAGTAAGCAACGTTTAGTAAATCAACAATCCATAACCAGTGCAGGGAGTAACTAATGGCATTCGATAACAGTCAAGACGAACCAAAATTGCCAACTAATAAGTCTTTTAAAAGAAATAGTTCTGATCTTTTGCCTCGTTATTTTAGAACAAATAACAACAAAAAGTTTTTACAAGCTACGTTAGATCAATTAATTCAGCCTGGCACTGTAAAAAAATTAAATGGTTTTGTAGGAAGAAAATCCGCAAAAGCAGTTAAGACTTCAGATGTATATATTGATGCAGCTGAAAAAATAAGACAAGATTATCAATTTGAACCAGGTGCAGTAATACAAGATGATTTAGGTAATGTAACTTTTTTTAAAGATTATATTGATCATATTAATCATATTAACACTAATGGTGGCATTACAAGCAACCATGCTAGAATTAATAAAGAAGAATACTATGCTTGGAATTCTCATATAGACTGGGACAAATTTGTTAACTACCAGCAATATTACTGGATGCCTTTTGGCCCCGAGCCTATCTCAGTTTTTGGACAACAATTAGAAATTACTAGTACCTATACTGTTAAAGGAGTTAATGAAGAAGACAATGTTGCTTATTTGTTTACACCTAATGGTTTAACTAGAAACCCTAAAGTAAAATTATTTAGAGGCCAAACTTACAAGTTTGAAATTGATGCCCCAGGACATCCTTTTAGTATTAAAAAGTTAAGAACAGCTGGATCGTTAGACAGATATACTAAAGAAGTTGATAGTGTAGCTGTAGAAAAAGGAACGTTAACTTTTACAGTTCCTCAAGATGCCCCAAATGTTTTATTCTATGTAAGTGAAAATGCTGTTGACACTGGTGGCGTTTTTCATGTATTAGACATAGAAGAAAATACAGCCATTGATGTAGAAAACGAAATTATCGGAAAGAAAACATATCAAATTCCAAACGGCCCTGGAAAATCTATCGCACTAAGCAATGGAATGAAACTAGAATTTAAAGGTCAAGTTACACCTGAAAAATATGCTACTGGTTATTGGTATGTTGAGGGAGTAGGGTCTGCTATTAAACTAATTGCAGAAACTGATCTTGAAATTAGATCTTCGTATTCGGCAGACACTAGTTTATTATTTGACGATGTGCCTTTTGATAGATTACCATTTAGTGAAACTGGTACGTTTCCCGTAGATCAAGACTACATTACAATTAACAGAGGTAGTCCAGACTTAAATCCTTGGTCAAGATATAATCGCTGGTTCCATAAAGATGTTATTGAACTTAGTGCCACTATAATGAAAAGGACCACCGAACTTGATCAAACAGGGAGAGCTAAACGTCCAATTATTGAATTTCATTCAGGAATTAAACTTTTTAATTACGGACACAGATCTAAAAAAAGTGTAGATGTAATTGATACTTTTACTAAAGATGTTTTTAGCACCATTGAGGGAAGTTTAGGATACAATGTAGACGGTATTGACCTCGTCAACGGTATGAGAATATTGTTTACTGGCGATACAGATATCACAGTTAAAAATAAAATTTATGATGTAAATTTTATTACTGTAACTCCTCCAGTTAAAACTTTATCTTTTGACGCAGCAACAGCAGTTAATCCAGACAATGACACAATCACTTTTACAGAACGTCATAACTTAACTACAAGAACTAGAATAGTCTACACATCTGAAGGAAACACACTAATTGGCGGATTATTAAATAGACAAATTTATTATGTTAATGTAATTGACACATTTACTATACAACTATACGCTAGAGCTGATCTATCACAAAAAGTTAATATTACTAGCACCAGTACCGGTATTCATCAATTTGAAACATATACACAACCAAGGAATCAGATATATCTGTCACCTGCTAATGATCATGATCCTATTAGATACGAGACTGTTAGTGTAAATCGAGGAACAAAGAATCAAGGGTTAACATATTGGTATGACGGTACTAATTGGCTACCTGCTCAAGAAAAAACTAAAGTCAATCAACCACCGTTGTTTGATATTTTTGATGCAGAGGGGTATAGCTATTCTGATTTAAGTTTTTATCAAGGCTCAAATTTTTCTGGAAATAAAATTTTTAGTTATGCCGTAGGAACAGGAGCAAATGATTCGATATTAGGGTTTCCGCTGTCGTATAGAAATATTAATAATATTGGTGATATAGTTTTCGATTTTAATTTACTATCTGATCCTGATTTTTTCTATAAAGAAGGCGAAACACAAGTGGGAAAAAACAGTGATATTGGTTTTTTAAAAATTATTGAAGACTTAGATAGAATTACTTTTGAAAACGGTTGGACATCTAAAAAATACGATTTTACAACAGTTGAACAAGCAAATGAAATATCAATCCAGCCAGTTGTTAGAGAATATAAAAACGAAACAATTACAAAAAAGGTTAACAGAGAAACTGTAACATCGTCATTGACTAACAATTTTCTTTTAGATGTTTATGATAATTTACCATTAGACATTGATTTAATAGTGAATGTTTACCTTAATGGAGTTAGATTACATCCGTCAAAGTACACAATTGTACAAGATATTAATTATAGAAAAGTTGTATTAACACAGGATATTACAGATCTTGAAACAGTAGTTACAATAGAGACAACAGCTGATTGGCCAAAAAATAAAAAAGGATTTTACAAGTTACCTATAAATCTTGAAAACAATCCTCTAAACAACAATATAGGACAATTTACCTTAGGAGAAGTTATTAATCATGTTGACATGATTACAAGACTGTTACCTAATTTCACCGGCGAATATCCAGGCAATGGTAACTTGAGAGACTTAGGTAATATTTCAAAATATGGAAGAAGATTTATTCAGCATGTAGGTCCTGTAAATTTATCTTTGTACCATCTAGGAGATAAAAGTTCAAATTTATTCAAAGGATTAGAAAAAGCTTCAAATGATTATGGAACATTTAAACGTTCATTCGTAAACAAGCTGTCAGATTTAGGTATAGATGCTGATCCTTTGGTAATGGTTAATGAAGCATTAAGGCAGATGTTTGAATCTAGACCAAAAGCCACGCCTTATTATCTAAGTGATATGTTGGGTTATTCTGCTTTTAACAGAATCGAGCATATCGTGTTAGATGAAGATAATAAAACATATGGAATGACTAGACCGTTTAACTTAAACAGTCTAAGCAATAAATCTGTTTTAATTTATCATAATGGTATACAGTTATTACATGGTAGAGATTATGTCTTTAACGAAGAAAATTTCTTCACTATATTAAGACCTCTTCAAGAAGATGATATATTAGAAGTTTATGAATATGATACAACTGACGGTTGTTTTATTCCTCCGACTCCTAGTAAATTAGGAATGTATCCATTGTATGAGCCGGAAATTTTTATTGATGACACATACATTGCTAATCCCATCTCATTTAGAGTTCCGGATGTAGTACCTGAAGTAACTAAAATAGTACGTATTGACAAGTATAATAGTGTAATTGAAGATTATCTAATTAAAATTTTTGTTAATGGCATACAAAAAGAGTATGACACAGATTACACGATCACTGAAGATTCAGAGTCTGCTATCATAGAATTTGACACAGTATTAGATAAAAATTCTTTAATTGAAATTTACATACCCGATACTAAAATTAGAGGACATGACGGAAGTTCAATGTTTACCTTTGATGATTATAGAGATCAATGTATACTTGAATTTGAAAGAAGAATTTTTAATAATGTAAAAGTAAAATACGATCCGACAATATTTGATATTTATGAGCATATTCCGGGATATAGTCGTTCTGCAGATTATTCAGTAGACGAGTATAACAAAATACTTTCTAGATTTTTCTATCAGTGGACAACAAACATTAATCAAGATTATACTAAAGGGTATCCTCTAGATTTAGATAATTCTTTTAGCTTTAATTATAGAGATCAATTTTCTCCTGATAACAGACCAATACCGGCATTTTGGAGAGGCATTTATTATTGGATGTTAGATACTGATCAGCCTCATATGAGACCATGGGAATGTCTAGGATTCAGTATTAAACCATTATGGTGGGAAGATACATATGGCCCTGCCCCGTATACAAGAGATAACTTAGTAATGTGGGATGATATTCGAACAGGAACGATAAGAGAACCAGGACAGCCTGTTTATATTAATCCAAGATTTGCTAAAGAAATATTAATTCAAGGTGCTCCTGTTGACGAATACGGCAGCTTGTTAAGTCCATTACAGGCTGGGTATGCGTTAGGAACTTTACCTCTCACCGAAGGTTATTATCAATTTGGAGATTGTTCTCCTGTAGAATACGCATGGAGACAAAGTAGTTTCTATCCATTCGCTATATTACAAACAATATTATTAATGCGACCAAATGATACAATTGGTCGTTGTATAGATAGAAGTAGGATTATTAAAAACAAAGTAGGGCAATTAGTATATAAAGACACGTACAAACGTTTAAGATTAGAAGATATTAAAGTTCCATCAGTAGCAGAAGATGAAGTTGAAGACAGAATTTATACAGCAGGATTAATCAACTATGTAGTTGATTATCTAACTTCAAAAAATACTGATCGCATAAAAAAATATAAAAATGATCTTAAAAAACTAACCAATAAGATGACTAATCGTCTGGGCGGTTATACTAATAAAGAAAAATATAAAATATTATTAGATAGTAAAACACCAACTTCGACTGGCGGAGTATTTGTGCCAGAAGAAAATTATATAGTAGCATTAAACACTTCTAGTGCTATTAAGAAAGTGGTATATAGCGGTATTATTGTTACAAAATATCCCGACGGATTTGAAATTAGAGGCTATGATTTTGATAATCCATTCTTTACTGTTTATCCAGGCAGAACAGTTGATAGAGTCTTTAAAGTAGGCGGTATTAGCGAAAGTTTTGTAGAATGGGAAAGTTCTAAACTTTATGTAATGGGCAAAGTTGTACGATATAATAATGTCTATTATAGAACAAAAATTACTCATACTAGTGACTCAGATTTTGACGAAGATAAATTTGTTCGTTTAGCTGAATTACCAATCCTCGGCGGAAGAGAAATTTTAATTAAATCTAATTTTAAAAAATCTGACGCTTATACACTAGCATATGGAGTAAAATTATCAACAGTACAAGATGTTGTAGATGTTATTTTAGGCTACGGAGCATACTTAGAAGAACAGGGATTTGTATTCGATGATTTTAATAATGCTTTGGGAGTTATTACAAATTGGGAAACCAGTGCCAAAGAATTTGCGTTTTGGTCTACACAAGGATGGAATGAAGGTTCTGCCATCAGTTTAAGTCCAGCATCTGATAAAATTATCTATAAAGGTTCTATGGTAATTGTAGAAAGTTTATTGGATTCGTTTTATGGTTATAATGTATATAGAGTAGATGGGCAAAAACTTGACCCAGAATTTATTCAAGTATATCGAAATGAAAATGATTTCATTATTCAGCCAGAAAATACACCTTATGGAATATATGGTTTAACTTTATATCTTGTACAAAAAGAACACGTAGTTGTTATAGATAATCAGACATTGTTTAATGATACAATTTATGATCTTGAAGCAGGATTTCATCAAGAACGAATAAAAGTTGTAGGATACACTTCAAGTAATTGGAACGGAGGGTTCGAAGTAAGAGGTTTCGTATACGACCAAGCAAAGATTCAATTATGGGAACCTTGGATAGATTATAACCTTGGAGATATTGTCAAGCATAAAGAATTTTATTATGCGGCTAAATCAAAACTTATTGGAGTAGAAACATTTAACAGCAATGATTGGGTGCTGCTAGAAGACAAACCTACTAGCCAGTTGTTACCAAACTGGGATTATAAAGTTGAACAGTTTACTGACTTTTATGATTTAGATACAGATAATCTTGATGCGGGCCAACAAAAAATAGCACAACATCTAATAGGATACCAAAAGCGCCAGTACCTTGAGAACATTATTCAAAATGATGTTAGTCAGTACAAGTTTTATCAGGGTATGATTATTGAAAAAGGTACGCAGAATGTTCTTAACAAGTTATTTGATGTTTTAAGCGCTGCCGACCAAGAAAGTTTAACCTTTGACGAAGAATGGGCGATCCGTGTCGGCGAATACGGGGCAGTAGATACCTACGACGAAATTGAATTAGTATTAAATGAAGACGAATTTAAAATAGAACCACAGCCACTAGAATTGGTTAATTCTATAAATGTTAATGCTAATGATTTTGTCTACAGACAATTGCCGTCGGACATATATGTCAAGCCTAAAAACAATTCGTTAAACGTATGGCCAATTAATGAATCTGAACAATACTTACGAAGTGCTGGATATGTAAGAGCAGATGATGTAAAATTTATTCTCGATTCTTCGGCGTCTATTACAAATCTCAATATTGCTGAGTTTAAACTAGGCGATTATGTCTGGTGTGGCTTTGAAGGAAGAAGTTGGAATGTATATAGATTTAGTAAATCAACTTACAAAATTATCAATGCCGAATATGCTAATCCTACAAAAACGGTTACTTTAACATTAAACAAAACAACTGACATATCGGTTGGAGATATAATTGGCATTACTGGCAGTGAAAAACTAGGAGGTTTTGCTAAAATTACTAGCGTTACCGAAAATCAAATTAAATTTATTAAAGATGTTCAGGCATGGCAGTCGTTTACTGATGCTTTAACAATATCATTATTTGAATTTACAAGTCAGCGCAGTCCTACTATTGACAATGCCAATCAGTATATTCCTTCTTTATTAAAAAATAATGAACTTTTATGGACAGACAAAAACGAAAATAACAAATTTGCAGTTTATATAAACAATCCGGCATATAGATCTTCTCGTATTAAAACGTTAGAAGAAACAAGAGACCATGGAGAAATAGCAACTGTATCTAGATTATCTAATGTAGCAACAATTACTACAGTGTTTAATCACGGACTATCTCCATATGATAAAGTGATTATATCAAATTGTAGTAACGCATCGTTTAATACTGCTTCGGTTACTGTAACAATTACAGGACCTAAAACATTTACATTTAATAACAGTGGCCCTGATGTGTCGACTGTAGCAGCTATAGGAATAGTTCAAGCAGATATAAATTTTGGTAAAGCAGTAGCTATTACAGGTAACGGAAATGTTACTGCTATAGCCGATGATTTACGTGTACACATTTACAAAAAAGCAACTGATTCTATCAGTTGGTCATTAACTGATAGAATTGATGAAATTGCCACAGGTTTGAAATTTAGTCGAGACGGTCGTTGGCTAGCATTAGCACATCCAGAATATAACAATGACACAGGAAGAATTCAAATGTATTTGTCATTAAGTTCTGGCGAATATAATAATGAAGAAATTATTGAAAGCAATATTCCAACACTGGGGGAAAAATTTGGATCAGCTATAGCATTGGCTAAAGCGCCGAATGCTTATATCCTAGCAGTAGGAGTTCAAAACAAAGTTTATATTTTTCAAGCAATAGAAAATGTTTGGTCTCTTGAAAGTACTATATCTAATGCTGCTGCCGGATTTGGAACTGATGTTGCGTTAAGTAATGACGGACAATTCTTAGTAGTTTCTGCACCTGACGTAAACACGATTTCTGGAGAAGTTTATGTTTACAAATACAATGGAACTAATTACAGCTATCTTCAAACATTGTCTAGAAATGAACCGAGTGATTCTGAGAGATTCGGTGGAAGTATAGCTATAAGTTCTTCAGGCAGTTATCTAGCAGTAGGTAGTCCGTTGATGGATTTACCTAGAACACAAGATGCTGGGCAGGTTTTTATTTACAAATTTAACGGAACTAATTTTGGTATAAATCCTATTCAAACAATTAGTAGCCCCAAGCGAGAGAAAGTTGAAAAGTTTGGACATAAATTAGAATTTATGAACGATGATTCTAGTCTTGTTGTTTTTGCATTAAATGGAGACATTTATCAAAAGGCAACATTTGACACTTATTCTCAAACAATACCAAATTACCCTATAATAGATTATGTAGGAAATCCATCAACATCTAACTATGTTAACGATCCTCAAAGTCCGTTAAAAGACCAAAGTACTTCTTTTGATTCAGACTCGTTAAGCATAGTTGATATTATATTAGATAGAGGAAGAGTTGATGTTTTTGACAGATTTAATGAAAATTATATTTACGGTGAAAGCTTAGAAAATGTAAGCACGTTTAAAAGTGGGTACGGAAATCAGTTAGCTGTTGGAAATAATTGTGTGTTAGTTTCGGCTGAAAATGAAGAAGATGGTGTTGTCATTAATGCTGGAATAGTATATTCTTATGTTAAACCAGTTAACAGAAGAAGTTGGAATATTTTGTACGAACAAGTTGAGAAGCCTAATGTAAAAGAAATTAAAAAGGCGTATCTCTATAATAGAAAAACAAATTCTATAGTTTCTTACTTAGATGTAGTAGATCCAACACAAGGTAAAATTCCAGGCGTAGCAGATCAAGAAATTAAATTTAAAACTTATTTTGATCCGGCAATTTATAGTAAAGGAACTTCGACAGTTATTGTTGATGATGGATCTAATTGGACTAAAGCTCAAGTTGGAATGTTGTGGTGGGATTTGACCACCGCACGTTTTGTAGAATCACAGGCCGGCGATGCATCTTATAGAGCTAGAAATTGGAATTCATTATTTCCCTTTGCTAGCATAGATGTTTATGAATGGGTAGAATCTACATTATTACCAAGCCAATGGAATAAACTAGCAGATACCGAAAAAGGAATAGCACAGGGCGTAAGTGGTCAAACTCGCTACGGTGATGATGTATACAGTATTAACAAACAATATGACAATATTAGTAAAACTTTTAAAGAAACATACTATTATTGGGTAAAAAATAAAACTGTGCTTCCGCGAGTTGAGGGACGTTTTATCAGCGCATTCGATGTTGCTCAACTAATATCTAATCCTGAGTTATACGGATATAGTTGTTTGGCCTTTACTGGTGCCAATAGTTTAAGTTTTATTAATTGTAAAAAATATCTAGAGTCTAGTGATGTAGTTTTAAGTGTTCAATTTTGGACATCAACTAAGAAAGAAACAAATTATCATAGTCAATGGAAGCTTCTTAGCTCTAATAGAAATACAGTTATTCCTGAAGCAATTGAAACTAAATGGTTTCAAAGCTTAATAGGCAAAGATGCTAACGGGTCTCAAGTTCCAGATTTAAGGTTACCTTTAAAACAAAGATACGGAATCGAGTTTAGACCGTTACAAAGCATGTTTGTTAATAGAATTGAAGCATTAAAACAATTTATCGAAAGAGTCAATTCTGTGCTTAAAGGTAAATTAATTGTAGATGATTATGATATTTCAGATTTAAATAGTTTTGATCCTTTACCTACTAACGTCACTGGTTTATGGGACGTTCAAATAGATACCGATCAAGAACTAAGATTTGTATCTACTACTGGTATATTAAAACCAAGTATGATTCCTTTAATAGAAAAGGGAAGAATCAAACGGATTGATATACTAAATCCTGGACAAGGATTTGGCAAAAATAGAGTATATCAAGTAGATATTAATAATGATCCAATACTATGGTACGGACCTGACATTAATGTTACTGGTGCTGGTCGAGGAGCAGAAATTAAAACTCTTATTGACCAGACTGGAAAAATAGTTGATACTATCATTATTAATGCAGGCGAAGGATACAAACAAGATTCTACAATTTTAACTATTAGAAATTACAGTGTCTTAGTCACTAGCGATACTTCAAACAATAATGTGTGGAGTATCTATACTTTAGATTATGAAACTAAATTATGGAGTAGAATACAATCACAAAGTTATGATGTTCGTAAATTTTGGAAGTACATTGATTGGTATTCTACATACATAGATGCAGATACTAATATTGAAACACAATATAATCAGTTTACAAAAATTGACTATCTAGTTGAAAATACTAATGAATTATTAACTACAGATATTCCAATTAACAGCATTATCAAAGTTAAAAATGTAGGGTCTGGCGGTTGGATGCTAGTTAAAAAAATTAAGAATGCTCCTCTTTATACTGAAGATAATTATGCCGTAATAGGCAGAGAAAATGGTACAATTAAATTCTTAGAAACTTTATATGTTTTCTCTAGTAACGCTTTAGGTTATGACGGTCCATTATTTGATTCTAATTCGTTTGACGGAAGCCCTGATAACGAATTACGAATTATTCTTAATACAATAAAAAATAAAATCTTTACTGATGAATTATATGTTGATTACTTGAATTTATTTTTTGCTGGTGTTCGATATGCCTTACATGAACAAATATTTGTCGACTGGGCATTTAAAACAAGCTTTATTAAGAGTCAACATAATGTCGGAGAACTAAAACAAAAAGTCACTTACAATAACGATAATCTTCAATTCTTTGAAGATTACATTAAAGAAGTAAAACCTTATCGTACAAAAATTAGAGAATTTGTAAGTAATTATTCTAGTTTAGAACCAAGTAGGTCCTTTGTAACAGATTTTGATTTAATCCCTATAGTTAATGAAAACTTTCAAATTCAAAATAAAAATTTTGAAATTGATGATTCAGGAAACATATTTACAAACTTTGGCAGTATTAATGATGCATCGTTCGCTGACAAATACGTAGCTCAGCGTTTAGGATTTAAATTACTAGCGATAAAAATTGTAGATCAAGGTAGTGGATATGTAACTGCTCCTGTGGTAACTTTAGAAAATTCTAGATTAACTAATCAGCATGAAGAGTCTGACGAAATTAAATTAAAAGCCTACATTGCTAAAGGTAAAGTCAATAGAATAGAAATAATTGGAGACGGCGGCCCAAATTGGTTTAAGGCTCCTAGAGTAATATTTGAAGGAGGATTGTCGCCAACTGGAGTAGCAGCAAAAGCAGTAGCAATAATAGGAGATCCACTATTAAAGTCTACATTAGTTAAAGTAAAATTTGATCGAGTATCGGGAACGTATGAAATTACTCAGTTAACTGAAAATGAAAGTTTTAGCGGTGATATTGTATCCGGATCTCGCACACAATTTCCATTAAGATGGAGCCCAGATATTAATTACGGAACATCTTATGTAACTGTAAACGGTATACCTATGTTGCGTAGTGAATACCAATTAACCACAGTTACTTCAACTACTAAGGGATTTACTAGTTACTCAGGACTTTTGACTTTTAGAGAAGCACCAATCAAAGGAAGTACTATAACTATTGAATATAATAAAAACTTTGATCATTTACATGCTGTTGATAGAATCAACTTTTTCTACAATCCTACGTCAGGACAGATTGGTAAAGATCCTGCTCAGTTAATGACAGGTATTGACTTTGGTGGTGTTAATATTACCGGTGTTGATTTTGGAGTAACTTATGGATGGAATGCCAAAGGTTGGGGTTCCGAAGGATGGGACAACTTCAATGAAAGTTTTATAGATTTTGTTACCTATTATAACGGAACAGACTATAGTTTTAAACTACCGTATGTTCCAAAAGTTAATCAACAAATTAACATCTATGTTTCTAGATATATTCCTAGAGCAGCTACCTATGCTGCGTTGCCTCCTACTTCCTCAGTAGGTGATGTACGTAAAACATTAGATGACGGACACGTTTGGGAATATAACGGAGTTCGTTGGGTCGATCAAGGAGTATATGTTGGCGACTATTGGGAAGCTGTACGCATTGATGATCCTAATTATCAAACTATAAATCAAACGAATGAATCAGCATTAATGACTACCTATGTTGGAGATGGCGAAGTTGATATTCTTACTTTGCCGTTGACGGCTAATTTACAACAAGTTGAATATCCTCTAGCTAGTGGAAACTATTATGCTGATAGAGTTATTTTTAGAAAACTAGACAGCGATGGATCTTATCCTCTAGAGCAAGACTCATATGATACACAATTGTCTGGAGGATCATTTAATGGAACAACTTTACTAAGTGCTACAGGATTAGCTCCTGATGATATTATTTTAGACGGCGAAGAATTTATTAGTCCAGCTAATAGTGGCCCAGAAGAGTTTGTTCCTGGACATGTTTTAGATACTTTTGCTATTAAAGTGTATCATAGACCAAGTGGTGGCTGTCCTAACATTGTGTTTAAAAATCATATAGCTAACGGGTCTGATACTGATTTTCTTATTGGACAATATTTTCCTAATGAAAGAAGTGTTATAGTTAAAGTTGACAATCAAATTAAAACTATTCTAGCAGATTATTCTATAGATTATCAAAACAATAATATTAAGTTTGTTTTACCTCCTCAGCAAGGATCTAGAGTTGATATTCTAAGTATGAGTTTTAATAGCTCTAATGTTTTAGATATTGATAATTTTGTTGGCAACGGAGAAACTTTAGAATTTATTACCAAAGCAGCATGGCTACCTACTTTGACAGCAACAGTTCTTGTGAATGGCATGGTGCCAGAATATTCTTTATTCAGCACAGATGAAGAATACACTGAAGAGTTAGATCAAACTTGGAGATCTAGAGTAGGTATTAGATTTGTAGAACCTCCAGCTGTGGGGGCAATTATTACCTATATAATTGATGCAGGAAATCTTGAGCAAAATGCTAGTATTGTTAAAAGCGAAGAAATTACCTATCAAACTGGAATAGATTCTTATGAATTAACAAATAAAGTAGGTGAATCTATTCCTTATGATCAAAATGTATTAGTAAAAACTGGCCAAACTATTTTAAGACCACCTAGTGCTAATTATTTTACAATGCGTGACAATCAAAAAATATTTACATTAAGAGATTACAAATATGATTTGTACAGTATAGATGTTTCAGAAATAAAAGTTTTTGTTAATCATGAGTTATTATCCTACGGAGCAGATTATCATGTTAATTTAAAATTTGATGAAGTAACTTATTCTATCGATAGTGAAACTGTTACTTTAGATAATTTTGGCACAGGTTACACTTTAGGTGATACACTAGACGTAGCTGGAGGCGACATAGGTGTTTATGGTAGTCCAGCTAAATTTGAAGTAACTCAAATTAATCCAGTAACTGGGGCTATACAATTACTTGATTTAATTTCAACAGGCCTGTATATTACTCCACCGTCTAGCCCAATGGGATTTACGGGCGGAACTGGAACCGGCGGAACAATTAATGCTTCATTTATAACTAATGAAGATCCTGCTAATATTACAGTAACTATTGATGACGCACGTTACATCGATAACGCTACTATTGCTATAGTGGTTAATACTGATGCCGATTATCTAATTACTAGTGAAAATGGAATAAAATTTTTAAACACTTATCCTAACGGAACTAAGTTTGAAATTATTAGTTTCTATAATCATAATGTTTTAGGTATTGAACGAACTGTCGATGATTTAATTTTTAATACTTCAATAACAGCTGGTACAGTAGAATATCACGAATTGTCAAATAAATTAGGTGGTACATTTACGCTTAGAAATACTGTAACTAATAGTAATTTTGTTTGGGTAATTAAAAACGGAGAATTGTTAGTAGCAAATATTGATTATTATTTAGAATCTGATTTGATAACATTAAAACTTAAAGACTATCTGTACGAAAATGATATAGTTCAGATTATTGCGTTTACTAACACAGTAGTCCATGATAGTTTTGGGTATATGCAATTTAAGGACATGTTAAATCGAACTCATTATAAGAGATTAAATGCCGCAAAGGCCACTGTCCTTGTTACAGACTTACACCAAAACGATAAAGATATCAATGTTAAAGATGCTAGTGTATTAGATACTCCAGATCCTAGTAGAAACACACCGGGTATTATAGAAATTAATGGAGAACGCATAGAGTATTTTGTCAAAATAGGAAATACATTAAGTCAACTAAGACGCGGCACATTGGGCACTGGCTTGCCTAAGTATCATGCCGCTGAAAGTGTTGTTCAGGGCATCGGAAGAAGTGAAACTATCCCATATAACGACGTTCAAACTGTTACATCTAGAACAATAATCACCGGCGACAACGGTAAAGTTCAGTTAGATTTTATACCTAGAGTTAACGAAATAGAAGTATTTTTAGGTGGCAGAAGATTGAAAAAATCAGAATATTCGTTATATTTTAATGACGTATATCCATATAGCCCCGAGGGAGATGAACTTCAATTACCTGAATTTGAACTAGATCCTTCTAACACCTATGGTATTCAATTAAACGTATTAGAACTAGAAGAAAAAGGATGGTTTAGGCCAGGAGCAAAACTAGTAGTAGTAAGGAAACAGGGTAAACTTTGGAATGATTTAGGAAAACGATTAGCAAAAAGTGATAATCTAATTGCTAATTTTTTAAAGAACACTCCCACAGTTTGGCCAAATAAGCAGCTAGATAAATATTGAAACGGGTTAAAAACTAGGTTTTTCCATTAGAAAAACTTGGTTTTTTAATTTAACTAAATACAAAATAGAAGAGAAAAATATGCACGGCAAAGATTTATTAGGAATTCATGTAGAAGGACATATAAAAATTTATGATCCTCTATCAAAAGAAATTTACATTGACAAGCGCAATGCTATTCATTATGAAAATATGAGTATTTCTCTTGCCGAAAGTTTAGGGAATGCTGGTAAAGGCTTTATCTACGCAATGGCATTTGGCAATGGCGGAACTACAGTTGATCCAACAGGTATTATTACATATCTTACACCTAATTCTATCGGAACTAACGCTAGCTTATATAACAAAACATATTATAAAGTTGTAGATGATAGGTCTTCTGCTAATTTAGATCCTACTAGAAATAGAATCGAGACACGACATGTATCTGGAAAATACTATACTGATGTTTTTGTAACTTGTTTGTTAGACTACGGTGAACCAGCAGGCCAGGAAGCATTTGATAATACTAATGATAATGACAGCGATTTTGTCTTTGATGAACTAGGACTGATAGGATATGATCCTAGTGATAGTAATGGATTAGGTAGATTAATTACTCATGTAATTTTTCATCCAGTACAAAAGTCCTTAAACAGATTAATTCAAATTGATTATACTGTTCGTATTCAAAGTCTTACAGGTTTAGGTGAGGTAGTATAATGGCATACAATGTACCTTTTTCAGATCCTAATGAACATCCTGAATTGCCTAACGGTATTAGAGTTGAAGATAATAGTGTAAATGCTACAACTACAAGTTTAACTTTTATAGGTAAAAATTTTCCGGACTTCTCTGTACCAATAGGTAAAAACTTTCTACATCTTTTAGAAAATTTTGCCAGCAAGTTTCCGCCATCTAACCCTGTAAAAGGACAAATATGGTACGACACTGATATTGATTCAATACCTGCCAGACCTTTGTTAAAAGTTTATGACGGTACTAAATGGATTGATATAAGCGGAACTCAAAAAGGCACATCAGCACCGGCCGCGGAAAATAGTTTGCCTGGGGATCTTTGGGCTGACTTATCAAATCAACAATTATATTTGTTTAATGGATCATCGTGGGTACTAGTAGGTCCACAATACAATGCTGGTTCAGACTCTGGTGTAAGAGCAGATCAAATAGTCGATAGAAGCACTGATATTGAAAAAACTGTACTAACAGCGTATGTAGCCGGAGCAAGAGTTGCTATCTTCAGCAAGGAGGAGTTTTTCCCAAAATCAACTATTGAAGGGTTTCCTAAGATCTATCAAGGAATAACATTATCTAATTTAGATTTTGATGCCGATGGGTTGATGTTGAATAAATTTTGGGGCACAAGTGAAAAGGCCGAATCTTTAGTTGTAGGTAACGATGTTGTACCAGCAGCTAACTTTTTGCGTGGTGATGTAGTAAGCACTACTAATTACGCTTTAAATATTCGTAGCTCTTCTGGATTAAGAATTGGCGAAAGTTTAGAAACACAAATTTTATCTAGTTCAGTAACTAATACTTCAGTATTTTACAATAAAACTGCTAACAGTACAATTTATTTAAGACCTTCAGATAATTTATCAACTCCAGTTGATGTAGTTACTGTAACAGGTAATGGCCAAGTTGGTATAAACAAAAGTCCGGGTCTGCTCCCAGACAGCTCACCAGTTCATTTAGACCTTGACGGTAATTTTAGAACTGACGGTATAATTAAAAGCACACTTGATACACAGTCTACAAGTTATACTACCGGTAGCGTTCAATTAGCGGGCGGCATAGGCATAGCAAAAAATGCTTATATAGGTGGAGACATAGATGTCGGTGGACATGTTACACTTGGAACATTAGGCGGCGGTCTAGTAATTAATCCTAGAACTAATGAAGCACATGACATTGGTGCTGATCCTGCTGTATCAATAACGAATAAGAGATTTAGAGCTGTTTATGCTAAAGATTTTAAAGGATCTACATTTACTGGGAGCTTTTTTGGTAATGTAACTGGTAGCGTAACAGGATCTGCAGGTAGTCTGGCAGCAAATACAATTTTCAAAATATCCGGAGACGTCAGCAGTTCTATAGTTCAATTTAATGGAGCTAAACCTGTACCAGATCGTACAATTACTAAAGCTCAAAGAACTGGAACTACAGCTAGGGTATACACAGGAGCAGTAGATCATCAATTTCAAATTAACTGGTTTGTGGATGTCAACATTGCTTCTCAGCCGTTACTAACTGTGGTTAGCCAGCCAGTAACTCAAATTGGTTTTGACTCCGGCGGCAATGGTTATTGGTTTGAATATTCTACTTCTACATCTGGATCTATATCTCTAGTTAATGCTCCAGGAACAGCAATCGCAAAACCTGGTGGACAGTTTGTTACTACACTTAGTGATAACATTATTGCTGATAAACAAGCAGTTGTAGATAGTTTAGATAGTGATTTTTTCTTAATGTATAGGGCCAGTCTTAGTCCTGGTTTAAGAAAAATCAACAAAGCTACACTGTTTTCTACTGCTGGATTTGTTCCGACCGGTGCTATATTCCCCTACGCTGGAGTAACACCACCTGTTGGTTATTTGCTATGCGACGGCAGCGAACAATTCATAACTAGCTATCCCGAGTTGTACAGTGTTCTTGGATATACTTATAAAGCTCTATCTCAGCTAACTGGTTTTAATACATTTGCATTACCTGATTTAAGAGGAAGATTCCCTATAGGTATAGAGGGCATGGATAACGGTAATACTGTTCCAATAGAAACAATAGCCACAGGTGCTACTAGAGCTGCCATTACTACCATTGGTGCTATTTCGACTACGTTTATTGTTGACAATAATTTTATTACAAATGCGCCATTTCAGATAGGACAAACATTAACTGATGCCAGCGGTAATCCGCCCGGTGGACTTGTAATACCTCCTCCACCTGCACCACAGCAACCGGTTGTTATAACCGGAGTGGCAAACAATACACCGATTGCTGGTTATACAACGATTACTGTTAGTATGCCTACTCAATATAACACATCTCCTGCTCAAAGCGGATTAATAATACGAAGTGTTGGTGTCATTGATGGTGGGGGTGGTCTACCTACACCTCCTAGGACACCGTCGGCTTCCGGATTAGGTATTGTAGGCGGCCAGAGCTCAAAAACTTTGACAGTAAATCAATTGCCTCAACATAGTCATAATTTAAAAGGCAGCGCCGGTAACCAATATTACGCTTATAGATATGCTACCGGTGTTCCAGCAGACACTGGCGCAACTAGCACTTTTCTACATCAGATTGGTCAAGGAGCACATCTATTACCAAATTCTGGAAATATAAATGTTACCGGCGCAGTCGGTCAGCCGATTGATATTACAAATCCATATCAGGCTATAAACTATATCATCTTTACTGGGAAACCTTCATAATGGCCTACGATATTAATAAAACAGACGGTAGTTTATTAGTAACTATCCTTGACAGTGCTATAGATAGAAGTGCCACTGACATTATTCTAATAGGTAAAAATGTAACTGGCTACGGCGAATATATCAATGAAAATTTTGTAAAGTTATTAGAAAATTTTGCCAGTACCAGTGAACCTAATAATCCTATTACTGGACAATTGTGGTTTGATGTAGCAGAAAACAGATTAAAAGTTTATGACGGCACCGTGTTTAGAATTGGAGCAGGACCGATTGTACAATCAACACCTCCGTTAGACCCACAACAAGGGGATTTTTGGATTGACACTCAAGAAGGTAGACTCTATTTTTACGATGGTATAACTGGAGCCCAGCCAGCTAGTAAAGCATATAATAATTCTCAAGGAGTGTCAGGATTTATTGTAGCATCGATTAAAGATTCTTTTGGTAATACTAAAACAATCACACGATTACATAACGGCGGAAAATTATTAGGAGTGTTCAGTTCACATCCAGAATTTACTCCGCAATCATCGATTAGTTCTGATTTTACAGGAACAATTAAACCAGGTTTTAATCCAAGTACGCTTAGTGATTTTAAGTTTCATACTAGAGCAGCTAGCGCCGATGCTTTAGCGAACCCAGATGGCGAATTGCTAACCACTGATGACTTAGTTCAAATTGACAATCCAAATACGTTAACAGATGTATTAACTGTTATGGTTGATGCTGTTAAACAGCCCGCTGGACTCCAAGCAGTATTAGGACCATCCGGCGAAGTTGAAGTTAAAGTTTCACCAGCAGAATATAGTTTAAGTACTACTAGAATTAATCAAGACTTTAAACTGTTTATACATCCAATAGGAGCAACTGACCCGGCAATTTTTGCCAAGGCTAGTTCTAATACAATAGGTATTTTTAATAATAATCCCGATTCAAATTATACTTTAGATGTTAATGGCAGTGTTAAGATAGCAGGAAATTTATTAGTCGAAGGCTCAACAACTACTATCAGCACCACAAATTTAGAAATTCAAGATAAATTAATTGATTTAGGAAAAGTAGATTTACCAGCTCTTCCAACTGATTTAGGTGCTGACGGCGGCGGTATTAGACTATTGGGTACTACAGATCATACAATTCTTTGGAATAATACTTATGACAGTTGGAATTTTTCCGAGCACATAAATTTACCATTTGGTAAAGAATACAGAATTAATAATGTTAAAGTCATTGACGAATTAAGTCTTGGAACTTCTATTACGACCTCAAACTTAACTTCAGTAGGCACATTACTGACGTTAAATGTTTCAACTGGTTCTTTAATTACTAATATTACTGATAACGTAATTTCATCTCAAGGTACGTTGGCCAATGTTGATTTAATATTAAATCCTAAAGGCACTGGCACTATAAATGTTAGTAATAGCAACATTAGTAATGTTTTAGATCCTCGTCCAGGTCCTGGATTCGAAAAAGATGCAGCTAATAGGGGCTATGTAGACGCAACATTTGGCTCTCCATGGCAAACTAAAACAATATATTATAATATGTCCATTCAGGACAAGGTCTTAGCGGATACCAGCGCTGGCTCTATTAGACTTGTTTTACCAAACACTGATAGCCTTGCTCTTGGACAAATGATTCGTATAGCAGATCTTAGAGGAACGTTTGACACTGCCCCGCTTCAACTGGTAAGATATAGAAAGTTTGATCCTACATACACTGGAACATCTGCGGGCGCCGGAACTTTTGCGTCGGCTATAATCAGTGTTTCTGGCACGGTAGCTGCTCCATCGATGACTGTAGTGTCTCCAGGTGTAGTAAGCTATACGGCCACATTAACAGGTTTAACTTCAACAGCAGCACTAGCCGAAGGTTCGGAAATTTTCGCTACGCCGGGAACAGGAGCGCTGTTTACTGGAGCAGCATTAAGTTGTAGAGTAGTTTCTGTAACAAATTTAACCACAGTTATTTACAAAGTGGTAGGTAATGCAGCAACGTTGTCGGCTCCTACAGTAGGAAATGTTTCAAACGTAACTATAAATGGCATCCCTACAACAACATCAGGTACAGGTACAGGACTAACAGTTAGTGTAGTAATCACCGGTCCAGCAGCAGCTTATACCCCAAGCAACACCACAGTCACAGTTCTAAATCATGGTTTTGGTTATTCTAATGGTGACACTGTAACAGTTCCTGGAACGCTACTTGGTGGGACCAGTCCAACAAATGACCTAGTTTTAACACTATTACAGTCTAATATTTCCAGCGTTGACGATGATTTATTGGTTAATGATCCAGATGCATCGTTTGGTTTATATTATGCCGGATTTGCAAACGGTTGGAAATATTCTGAAAACGCAGTTTTACCGCCAATATTAGTTGCTGATTTACAAGGCGATATTACGGGAGATGTTAAGTCTACAGCCACTGGTCTTGTAGTTTTAAATACCAGTGGAATTACAGCTACTTACAGCGGCGATGTTACTGGTAACTTAAACGGCAATGTTAACGGTAATGTCACCGGTAACATTTTAACTGCAGCACAGCCAAATATTACTAGTTTAGGTACGTTAACAAGTTTAAGTGTAAGTGGAACTATAACAGGAAGCCTAAGCGGCAATGTAACAGGTAATGTAACAGGTAATATTAGTAATACTACATTGAACGTAAACGGTACAAATACCTTAAATTTAACTTCTGGTACAGGAGCTATAGCATTAAGAGCGGGCGCCAACGGGTTTATTTTATCAGGATTTGATAATACTTCGACACAAAATCAGTATGCTGTTCAATTAACTCCTGCTACGAATGCTGCTCTTAGACCTACAGTTAACTTATTCGGTGACGTAGTAGTTAACAACGTTACTTCAGCTAATGTAAACGGATCGAGCTTTAGATTACCACATTATACAGCAGTAGAATTAGCAGCTAGAACACTAACTTTGTTAAATAGAGGTGAAATAATTTACAATGTTACTGCTAAAAAGATGCAAGCCTACGTTGAAGACGGTACCAGTCCAGGTGTCGACGGTTGGGTAGATTTACATTAGACATAAATATATTAAGATGAGAGGTTTATAAGCATGGCTTATACGATTGATAAATTTAACGGCTTAACTGTAGCCATAATAGAAGACGGTACAATTGACAGTACCCTTGATCTCAAACTGATTGGGAAAAACTATGCTGGTTACGGTGAAGCTCAAAATGAAAATTTTGTTTGGTTACTAGAAAATTTTGCCGGAGCAGCAGCCCCTCCTAGACCTATTACTGGACAAATATGGTACGATAGTAGCGCAAAAAAACTTAAATTTTACGATGCTACTACAACTAAATGGAAAACAGCAGGCGGGTCTGAAGCAAGTGTTTCGGCACCAGCTAATTTATCAGAAGGTGATTTTTGGTTTGACACCGCAAACAAACAACTTTATGTTTATGACAGTACACAATTTGTATTAGTAGGCCCTCAGGGAATTTCTGGAGCAGGCACTACTCAATTAAAATCAATAAAAGTTACAGACAATCAAGTTCCTGCTAATGAACATGCTATAGTTGCTGCTTATGTAGATGGAGAAGTAATGTTTGTTGTCAGTGCTGATCCTTTTGTATTAAGTACTGCTAGTCAAACATTACTTGGCGGATCAAATGCCTATGGTCAAATAAAAGCAGGTATTACTTTAGTAAACACAAATAATTCTGATGGTATTACTAATATAGGTAGTGGTAGAATTTTTTGGGGTACTGTGAGTAATGCTAAAAAATTAGACGGTAAAAATCTTAGCGAGTTTGTTTTAAAAGGTGAGCCATTTACTGGCCTAATTAAATTTTCTGATCTAGGATATACCTTAGGTGACGATGACGATTTATTAGTTGAAGTCGATGGAGATAATGTTGTTTTTCAAAGACAAACTCTAGACAAAGGACTAATATTCAAATTAACCGACGGAAATCAAACAGGGAATTCAACTCAATTACGTTTTATAACTAGTGCCGAAGCTTTTAGCACAGGCGGAGTTGGAGCAGTTCTTGCTCCGACACTAGTGGGGGATCCAGCCGGTAATACTAATTTAGGACTTCCTGGAGCTAAATTTAATATAGTATACGGAAATCTTTTTAAAGGCACTGCTGATCAAGCAGATAAATTGAAAGTTGGTCCTGATTATAGATCTGCTACAGTAGATTCTGCTGGTTTAGGAACATTCAATAGCGTTGCTGTAAGAGATGCAGCAGGAAGATTATGTGCCGCAGAGTTTTTAGGTAATGCTACTACAGCAACTTCGGCAGGCAGTGCTACTAATTCAGACAATTTAAAAGTTGGTTCCGGATTAGATTATAGAACAGCCAATGAAGAGATTTCGGTTGGAACTATCGTAGCGAGAACATCAGTGTCACAAGTTATTAATGGAATTACAATTACTCCTGGATCAGTAAAAGGCAACTTTTTCGTAGGAACTGCTACATCAGCTTATTTTGCTGACTTAGCAGAAAAATACCTTTGCGATCAGGACTACGAAGTCGGAACTGTAGTGTCAGTTGGAGGATCAGCAGAAGTAACTGCTTGTCAAGCCGGCGACAGAGCATTTGGAGCAGTTTCAGCTAATCCTGCTTATATGATGAATTCGGGATTAGAAGGCGGAACTTATATAGCCTTAAAAGGCAGAGTTCCGGTAAAGGTAGTAGGTCAAGTACGTAAGGGTGACCGTTTAATGGCATCTAGCAACGGCTGTGCAGCAGTTGCTGAAAGAGTTATGAAGAACATGGCAGTTAGAGCTGCTACGTTTCCCGATACATTCGCTATAGCATTAGAAAACAGCGACGACGAAGGTGTCAAACTAGTAGAATCAATTATATTGTAAGGAAAAATATCATGGCAGAAGTAACAGCAGCAGAATATAATGCTATTTACAATACGGCAAGAGCTGTACTAGGTATTGGCAGCGGGTCGCAAGGATACGGGCAACCTATGGTAAGCTCATCAGTACAATCGGGTGCTTCAATTACATCTACTCAGTGGGATAATCTTCGAGCAGATATGACTAAAGCGAGACAGCATCAAACGAATATTACTGTTCAGACTAATACCACTGCAGCAACCTCGGGTGTAACTGGAGTTTCCTATGATTCGTTGTTTGATGTTACTCCAACAACTGTAGTATCTACAGCAATTTTAACTCAGTATCAGAATTTTGCTAATCTTGGTATCAATAACAATAGACTACTATGTGATCCTGCTCAAAGAACAGCACCAAGTGGTTGGCCTTCTACTAGCGGAGCATTAACTAGCCAAACGCGAGCTGGAGCATGGGGTCAAACATCCGGATCAACTCCAGCAACATTAAGTCATACAATTACTGTTACGTTTAATACCTATACAAAATCGTCAGCAACAGAGACAGTAGTAGCTTCTGCTGCTGATGCTATGCGCTGTTTCTTTAATGCTGGAGGTAGAGTTCATATTAGGACTTCAAGATCTGGTGCGGCTGCAACATCAAAAGACACTGAATGGACAGCCATGTTAGGGGATGCTGCTACTGCTAACAGTGGAGTTGGAGATTTAATTATTGATCATAGCTCATGTAGCATTACAGGCATACTAAGAGGAACAGGAAGCACAGGATTTTCTATTCCAAGCAGTACTGGCTGGAATACTATGTCATCAAATTCTGGTAGTCCAACAACATTTCTAATTCAAGGTGGCACAAGCCAGTATGCTGAAAACAGATATATAGTCACCGGTTATAAAACTTCTAATCAAATCATTTTTAATATATCTTGGCAAGATAATGATACTGGCGATCAACAAAACCCTGTACCTCCTGGCGGACCAGCAGTTGATGAAGCTGTGACTGGAACATTACACAGCTATTGCTATATTACATATCCATCTGGAGTAAACGTTGATTTCAGCGGTCAACTACCAACTGCATCATCAACCGCTATAGCTTAAGCCATATCTACTCACTTTATTGACACTCCTAAGATAAAATAGTATAATACACTATTATCTTAGGAGTCGTTATGGATTCAATTGTTCAAAAAGCTTTCGACGTAGCCAATTATATGACTACGTTGTCAAATCAAAAACAAATCTTAAAAGAAGAATTTCTTCAAAATCTAATTCATTATCAAAACGGTGGTACGTTTACAGTTACTCGAGAACTAATCAATTTCGTAAAAACATTAATTGATCTAGATCATACTGAAGATATTATCCTAGTTGACGATAATCACACTCCAATTAGCATTGACGACGCTACATCTTTCTTACATACATTAGTTGCTATCTATAGTAGTTCAGTAAATGAATACTATACAAAATATTCTCAATTGAAAACTAGTAGAACAGTGGAGTCATTAGTTAAATGAGTAATGGGGTTTTACTTTTTGCCCACAATAACAGTGAAATAAACTACGCTAAATTGGCTGTGTTTGCTGCTTCTAGGGTAAAAAAATTTTTAAATGTTCCTGTTAGCGTTGTAACAGATGATGCTGGTATTTTTGATGATCTAGATAAAACTGATCTAGACCAAATTTTAATTGTTGATAGTAGTGGATTAAAAAACAAAAAATATTTCAATGACGGAAGCAGTTATACTGCTCACTTAGAGTGGAAAAACACTACTAGGCATTCTGCTTTCAATTTAACTCCTTATGATAATACTTTAGTAATGGATGTTGATTATGTTGTAAATTCGACAACATTAAATTATTGTTGGAATCAGCCACATGATTTCTTAATTTATCAGCAAGGATTTGATCTAGCTCGATGGAGAAACGTCGATGAATTTACTCGAGTGGGTGAAAACGGAATTGATTTTTATTGGGCTACAGTTTTTTTCTTTAGAAAAAACGAAAATACAGAAATGTTCTTTTCTTTAGTTAACCACATTAAAGAAAATTGGACATATTATAAAATAGTTTATCAAGTTCATAGTTCAAACTTTAGAAATGACATAGCATTTAGTATCGCTATCCATATGCTTAATGGATTTGGTAGGAGTACGTTTGTTCATAAGTTGCCTGGAAAACTTTTTTATACTAGAGATAACGACGTTTTGTATAAAATTGATAATAGTGTAATGAACTTTTTAGTACAGAAAAAAGATTCTACACTAGATTTTACTCCAATAAAGACTTCAACAGTTGATGTTCATGTTATGAACAAATATAGTTTGTTAAGGCAGGTAGAAAATGTCTAATGGTCATGTTTTTGTAGCTCAAAATTCTGATGTAAATTACATTAGGCAAGCCTATGCGTTGGCTTTAAGTATTAAGGCACATAATAAATTATATAAAGATACATGTCTTATTACAAATGATCCTGTTCCCGAAGAATATAAACATGCGTTTGACCATATTGTAGCTATTCCTTGGGGAGACAAAGCCGAAGGTAGTCCGTGGAAAGTACAAAATAGATGGAAAGTAATTTATGCTAGTCCATTTAAAGAAAATATTGTATATGACACAGACATGATATTACTGAATAGTAATGATCATTGGTGGAAATATTTAGAACAGCGAGATTTATTTTTTACATCTAATGTTTTTAACTACAGGAATGAAATTATTTCTAGTGATTTTTATCGAAAAACATTTACAGCTAATAATCTTGCCAATGTTTATACAGGAGCATTTTACTTTAAAAAAGTAGATCGTTCATATGAATTTTTTAAATGGGTTGAAATTATTGTAGATAATTGGAAAAGTTTTTATTCGCATTTTTTAAAAAAACAACCACAAACTTTTTGTAGTATTGATGTTAGTGCTGCGTTAGCAATTAAGTTTATGGGATGTGAAGAAGATGTTATTACAAATACACATTTGCCTAGTTTTGTTCATATGAAGCCTGCCATACAAGGTTGGAATACTAATCCTCCTACATGGACAAGTTATGTTACTTCATTTTTTGATGATAACGGTAATTTAAAAGTAGGCAATTATCAACAACATGGTTTATTTCATTATGTTGAAGATGAGTTTTTAACTGATGAAATCGTTAATAAGTTGAGGTTATTATGTCAGAAGACGAACATATCTTAAGATACGGTAAGGCTTATTCTACTCTTTTTATTCATTACGACGATGAAGGATTTTGTCATCTAATTTCAAATACTAAAAGCAGTGTATATAAAAATTTTGAAATTGACTTATTTTTAGTAGAAGAATATATTACCGGCAAAAAAAGTTGTGCTGCACACAATATTGAGTATTTCTTTAATTTAAGCAAAGGAATAATTTTAAATGAAAGTGAGGCAGTGCCATATTCAAGAATACTTTTCCAAGTTATTCCAATTATAAATCAAACTGTTGATAGTGATGTAACTATTTGTCATCATATTAATGAAAAAGAATGGATAGTTAGTGTTGATGAAAAAATAAAAGAAAAGCTTGATATTATTCCGGGTCTTACATTTTACGTTTGTAAGAAAAATGATCCTCACTTTTTATACAGACAGTTCACAATTACTAGTGATCAATTAAAAAATGAATCTGTTAAAGTGAAATTTACTAGTGATATTGAAGAAAATTTAGATGTTATTAGCATAGCGTCTATTAAAAGATTTTCAAAATATGGTGTTAAGGAAAAACTATGAGTAAAATAAAAATCATCGAACAAGATATTGTGTTTTTAAGTTACGACGAACCCAATGCTGAAAAAAATTATGCTGATTTGTTAAAAAAAGTTCCTTGGGCTAAAAGAGTACATGGTGTAAAAGGTAGTGATGCTGCTCACAAGGCCTGTGCCGCAAAGAGTGAAACAGAATATTTTGTTACAGTAGATGCTGATAACATAGTTGAACCTAAATTTTTTAGTGTTGTTATTGATTTAGATGAGTTAGGGTTTGATGATAGTTATGTGTTTAGTTGGCAAGGAAAAGTTCATGTTAATAATTTAATGTACGGTAACGGTGGATTAAAACTTTGGACTAGAAAGTTTGTTAACGAAATGAAAACTCACGAAAACAGCGATCCAAGTGATCATAAAGGTCTTGTAGAATTTTGTTTCGATCATAGATACCATCAATTTGATGTAAACTATAGCACCACTTATACTAATGCCACTCCATTTCAGGCCTGGAGAGCTGGATTTAGAGAAGGCGTAAAAATGAGCCTAGATCAAGGTGCCAAAGTTACAGATATGAAAAAACAAGTATGGTGGGAAAACTATTATCGATTAATTACTTGGTGTAATGTTGGTAGAGATGTAGAAAATGGTTATTGGAGTATGCTAGGTGCTCGTGAAGGGTGCTATTTAACCAACTGTACTGATTGGGATTATGCCAATGTTAGGGATTTTGAATACCTAACTAATTATTGGAAAGAACATTGGGAAACTGTCGGCGATGAAATACCTCAAGAAAAACTATGGTATTACGGTAAAGAATTAAAACAGCAACATGGATTAGAGATAGCAGATTTATCTGCTGACGGGTCAGTGTACTATAAAAAAATGCACGATACATTGAGAAAGTACTTTAAATGAGTGAACAAGATAGAATTAAAACTATTAAACTAAAGGTAGAAAATGAAGTCGGGCCTACCTTTTGTTTAGCTAAATGGCATCACGTAACAATGTATCTTCAAACAGGAGAAACACATAGTTGTTATCATCCGCCACCTCATAAGATTCCGTTAATAGATGTACTTGAAAACCCTAGCGCTCTCCACAACACTGATCATAAAAAACAAGAACGTAAAGAAATGCTCGAAAGCAAAAAGCCATCGGGCTGTCAGTATTGCTGGAACATTGAAGCTATGGGACCTGATTATATCAGCGACAGACATATTCGTAATGCTAGTATTTTCACAGAAGAAAGATTTCAACAAACTGCGTTTGGCCCATGGGATCAAAATGTAAATCCAGAATACATAGAAATCAATTTTGGTAATGAGTGTAATTTTAAATGTGGATATTGTCATCCAAAATATAGTTCTAGATTTTTTAATGAAATTAAAGAAAACGGTCCAGTAACCACAGTTAAAAATCATAGATGCGACATTGATTGGATGAAGTTATATAGCAGAGAAGAAGACAATCCTTATGTAAATGCTTTTTGGAAATGGTGGCCAAGTTTGCGTAAAACTTTAAGTATTATGCGTGTAACTGGAGGCGAACCTTTGATGCATGTTAGCACTTGGAGATTGTTAGAAAAAATTAATAAAGATCCAATGCCTTGGCTGGAATTAAATGTTAATAGCAACCTCGGTGTTAAAAATTCTTTAGTTGATAGACTTGCCACTGAAGTAGAAGAACTAAAAACATCTAATAAAATTAGAAATTTTAAATTATTTACTAGCATGGACACATGGGGTCCTCGAGCAGAATACATAAGAACAGGGTTAGATTTGTCTGTATGGGAAGAAAATTTTCATACTTATCTAACAAAAACTACTAGTCCAATTACATTTATGATTACATTTAATATTTTAAGTGTAACTACTTTTAGATCTTTATTAGAAAAGATGTTAGAGTGGAGAAAACAATATGGGTGGTATGAAGATAAAAAAGAACATCGTGTAAGATTTGATACTCCGTATCTAAGAGATCCAATTCAATATGATATGAATATTTTACCTAAACAAGAATTTATGCCATACATGAGAGATCATTTAAAATTCATGGAAGATAATGTTGATGATAATGCCAGCGATAAATTTACTTCTGTAGAATTTGAAAAGTTTAAAAGGGTTGTAGATTATATGGATTCTACAAACTATACTAGAGAAAAATTAATTGAAGGAAGAAAAGATTTTTTTAATTGGTTTAACGCACTAGACACTCGTAGAGATACAAAGTTTCTCGATACTTTTCCTGAAATGGAAGCATTTTATAAACTTTGTGAGATAACTAATGAGCAATATGGATTCATTAAATAAACAAAAAATTAAAGATTTCTTTTTAAAAAAAAGCAAAGTCTTTTGTATGTTGCCTTGGATTCATTTACATACAACACCATACGGCACTGCAGCTCCATGTTGTATAGCAGAGTCTTGTAATGAAACTACTGGAGTAGGTAATAGTCGAACACAGTCATTAATCGAACTTGTCAATTCTGATAAAATGAAACAACTCAGATTAGACATGTTAGGCAGTAAAGAAAATAAAGAATGTGTAAAATGCTATCAGCACGATAAACAAAATATTCAAAGTTCAAGAGTCGCAACTATAGATGAATATAAAGAATATTTTGATGAAGTTCTTCCTAATACTAATCCTGATGGATCCCTAAAAGAATTTAAAATGCGGTATTACGATATTCGCTTTAGTAATATATGTAATTTTAAATGTAGGACATGCGGGTCGGGATTTAGTAGTCAGTGGGAGCAAGAAGATTTAAAATCAAAAGTAAGTTGGGCTAGACCTATACCTAAAAACGATAATCCTAATTTTCTCGAAGAGGTTAAGAATCAAATTTCAAATTTAAAAACTGCTTATTTTGCCGGCGGTGAACCACTTATTACCGAAGAGCATTATGTTTTGTTAGAGGAAATGATTCGAAAAAAATCTACTAAAGTTATATTGAGATATAACACAAATTTGAGTAACTTAAAATTTAAAGATAAAGATTTGCTTAGTTTATGGAAGCAATTTGAACACCCGATTAATGTATATGCTAGTATCGATCATTATGGAGAACGTGCTGAATATATTCGGCATGGAACCAATTGGGCTCAGATAGAAGAAAATTTATTGATTGTTAAAAAACAACCATTTATTGATTTTAGAATGAACACTGTGTTAAGTATTTTTAATTTTTGTACTATAGGTAATTTTTATCAATACCTTTTAGATAAAAATTTGTACACAAATAAAGATCGAGTTTATACATTGTATAATATGTCTGGACCTGAATATCTTACAGCACATGTATTGCCAGAAAAATTTAAAATGATCGGAAAGAATAGTTTAGAGTCGGCAATATCATTGTTAGAAAAAAATCATTTTAATTCATGGCACCTTGGACAATTAAAAGATGCCTTACCTTGGGCGTTACTTTTAAATACCTGGAATGAACAAAAAGATTTTTTTAGAAACGAAGTATTACGTTTGGATAAGTTACGTGGCGAGTCCTTTGAAAAAGTGTTTCCAGAATACGCCGAATTATTAGATTTTTAATGTTGGAGAACTAGATTGAATTTAGATAAAGAATTTTTATTAACAGAGAGTAAAGTTTTTTGTATGTTCCCTTGGATGCACTTAAATGTTACTCCAAAAGGAGATATATATCCCTGTTGTAGCAATAATTACACTACCCCGTTCGGCAATGTAAAAGAGTCATCTCTTAAAGAAGCATTTAATAACGATAAAATGAAAGAACTTCGTTTAAATATGCTCAATGAAAAAGAAAGTAAAATATGTGAATTTTGTTATAAGCATGAAAAAGACAGTATTCATAGTTTTCGTCATTACAGTAAAGAGCATTGGTCTAAAAACTTTGACGAATTAGTTCCTCAAACGCAGCCCGATGGAACTATGCCAGAATTTAAAATGCGATATTATGATATTAGATTTAGTAATATTTGTAATTTTAAGTGTAGAACTTGCGGAGCAGAATTTAGTAGTCAGTGGGCCGCAGAACAGCGAGCAAATCATAACCCGAACCATCCAATTGTTATCCATGCCGACGACAATCAAGGGCAGTTATTAGAAGAAGTACTTACTCATATTGAACATATTGATCTTGCCTATTTTGCCGGCGGAGAACCGCTTATTACTGATGAACATTATACTATCTTAGAAGAAATGATTCGTAAAGGAAGAACAGATGTCACTTTAAGATACAATACAAATGCTAGTAATATAAAATATAAAAATCATGACATTTTAGAATTGTGGAAATATTTTAAGAGAGTAGAATTAAGCTGTTCAATTGATCATTATGGTGCTCGTGCCGAATGGCTAAGACACGGAACAGATTGGGGAAAAGTTGAAAGTAATTTGTTAACTTTTAGAGATTTAGAGCAAGTACATTTTCAGATTAATACAGTGTTTAGCATTTTTAATTATCTTACATTGCCAGAATTTTATAATTACCTTAAAGAAAAAAATATTGTAAGACTTGATGATTGGTATCATAGTTTATACAGAGCAGTACATCCGCCTTATTACTGTGCTAAAAGTTTACCTAAAGAATTAAAAGAAACAGCGTATAATAAATGTAAAAAATTTGTTGAGCAAAATGGTCCGTCATGGGTTTTGTTAAACGCACTAACAACTGACGCAATGAATTTTGCCGCAGAAAGCCATACTTGGGCAGATAACAAAAAAACTTTTTTTATGCACACACTTTCTGCTGATAAAATTAGAGGAGAAGATTTTTTTACAACTTTTCCTGAATTAAACAAATTATCTATTTTGGTGGAATAAAATGAAGGATGTTGGCAATTTAATTAAAAACGGAAAACACTTTTGTATTCTTCCGTGGATGCACTTTCATGCTTGGCCTGATAAAAGAGTACTACCTTGTTGTATTGCTAATAGCAACGATGTTTATTCTCATATTAACGAAGATGAATCTATTTTAGAAATGATGAATAGTGAAAAATTCAAACAAATGAGATTGGCATTTTTAAACGATGAGCCTGTTAGCACTTGTCAACGTTGTTACGATTTAGAAGCATTAGGAACGACTACAATGCGTAATAGTCATAATGCTAATTGCCCAAGTCGAAACGGAGTTACTCCAGAATATGTCAAAGAAGTTACCAATGAAGATGGTAGTTTAAAAGAGTTTAAACTTCGATATATGGACATGCGGTTTAGCAATTTATGTAATATGAAATGTCGAAGTTGCGGACCTAGTTGTTCAAGCCAGTGGGCACAAGAGTTTATAGATCATAAGGGTGTTGATGTATTGAACAAACATTTTAATATGACTAAAATGGTAGTATCAAACAATGAAGATCAAGTCTTTATGACCAAATTAAAACCGTATTTAAAGGATGTAGTGGAGGTTTATTTTGCCGGCGGTGAAGTTATTATTACTCCTGAACATTACGAATGCCTTGATTATTGGATCGAGACTGGCGTAAATGAAACTATTGAATTAACGTATACTACTAATTTCAGTAGTTTGAAATACAAAGATAAAGATTTAATTGAGTATTGGAAAAAATTTCCCAAGTTAATTATATGGGCAAGTTTAGATGGTATGGGAAAACATGCTGAACTTATTCGTAAAGGTACTGACTGGGATAGAATAGAAAAGAATCTAAGAGATATTAAAGAATTAGTACCACATGCTAGATTTCAAATTACTCCTACAATTAGTATTTGGAATGTTTATCAGTTTCCTAAGTTTTTTGATTATCTCATTGACAATGAATTAATAGATAAAAACACAGCACCTAGATTTAATCTTGCTACTAGCCCGTGGTATGCTAATATAATGATTTTGCCTGAATTTAGTAAAGAAAAATTAACAAGATTATATAGAGAGTATATTCACAAATATTCATATAATAAATCTATTAGTGATGGTTTTAAAATGGTTCAGCAAAATTTAAAAAGTGGGGAGCCTAACAAAGGAGGAATTCAAGAGTTTATCAAGTTTAATGATGAGCTTGATAATTTACGAAATGAAAAAATTATTGATGTTGCTCCCGAATTAAAAGAGGTTTATCGATGGGCAAAAAGTTAATTTCAATATATGCTCCGGAACCCTATCTAGCAGTAACCTGGCAGGTTAATAATTTTTGTAATTACAAATGTAGTTACTGTAATCCTGGTAATTGGGGAGGGAGTCACAGGAATGATGATAATCTAGATGTTTATCTTAAAAATTTAGATACCATTATTACTAGATACAAGAATGTTGGATACAAACATTATAAATTTTTCTTTAGCGGAGGAGAGCCGACTGCTTGGAAAAATTTTATTCCTATTTGTGAATGGCTACGAGAAAAATTACCAAATTGTACTTTAGCTGTTAATACAAATTTAAGTCGTCCGTTAGCATGGTGGGAAAAACATTATCAATTGTTTGATGATGTAGTAGCTAGCTTTCATGTTGAATTTGCCGACAAAGAAAAATACAAAGAAAATAATATCTTTCTTTGCGACAAAGTAAATTATCTTTGTACCAAAATGTTGATGCACGAAGAAAGATTTTGGGAAATTGTAGAATATGGCAATCATCTTAAAACTGTAATGCCTAACTATTTTATAGAATGGACTCCGTTATTTGATGAAATGAGTGTTAACGCCGGCCCTTGGAAATATAAAGATGAAGAAAAAATGAAATTTATAAACGAACATAATGTTGAAATGAATTTCACTATTCCTAAGCCTTATAAAGAAAGCAAGGCAGTAAGCTGGAACAAATATGATGATGGCTCAAAATCTCCCACCAATAGCAATGAAATCATCGTAAACGGACAAAACTTTTTTAAAGGATGGATATGTAGTGTTGGAGATTGTATTTTTATAAATCCTACCGGAGAAGTAAGTTTAGCCAGTTGCGGGCAAGGTGATAGAGTTGGTCATATTTTAAATGATATTTCTAAAGTAGGCCCTAAACAAATTATTTGTGGTAAGGAACATTGTCATTGCGGAACAGACATTATTATTCCTAAATTTGAAAGGGTCTAAATGCCAATAATTAATAGAGTAATACCTTACTTACATAATGAAGGTATTGAACAAAGAGCTCAAAATACAATTTTTCAAATGAGCGAGTTTAAAGATTATAACTACTATTGGGTTGAATACGGAAATGACAAGTCCCTTAAACACTTGCCTGAAGTTTTAACAGAAACTATATTAGATGATATTAAACAAGGAAAGTTAATTTTAAGTTTATATAATTCTCACGAAGCATCTATTAATGTAGTTGATCCCATATACAAACATGCTGTAATTGATCTAGGAATACCGGAAGAATTTGTTCACATTTATACAGAATCTCCAACCCTTAAACAAGTAATACCGAACGTAGCTAAAAAATATAAGAAAAAGATATTGAAGTGTTTTAATGTATTCATGTTTGAACGAATGGCTAAAGATGATATTACTCACCTTAAATTAAATAGTAAACGAGAATTTATAACGCTTGAAAATAAAAAATATGTTAAGAAGTTTTTAAATTTTAATAGGCGTTGGAGAACTCAGCGTCCTTGTTTTGTAGCACATTTATTTTTAGAAAACATTTTAGATCTCGGTTATGTAAGTTTAGCAAAATCTGACGATTCGAGAGACTGGGAATCTGTGTGGAATTCTATGCTACATACACATAGTCATCATTTATCGCTGTTACAAAAGTTGCTTGACAATAAAGATAAAATATTTTCTATACCAGAATTATATTTAGATCAAAAAGATTTAACTATTAACCGAGCTAATTTATTGTTATCAACTGAGCAGTTATATCGTGATACTTATTTCAGTGTAGTGTCCGAAACTAATTTCTTTTATTCTGAAGAACCTGCAGTATTTTTAACAGAAAAAATTTTTAAACCAATAGCTCATAAGCATCCCTTTATTGTTATTAGTAGACCTAAAACACTTTCTTTATTAAAAGATTTAGGATATAAAACTTTTGAAAATATTATAGATGAATCTTATGATAATGAAAATGATGATGTTACTCGTATGATGATGGTGTTAGAAGAAACAAAACGGTTGTGTTATTTGTCTGATAATAAATTAGAAACATTTTTAGAAAAAGCAAGAACAATATGTAATTATAACTATCAAGTGTTAATGAGTAAAACAAATTTTGTAAGGGAAATAACAAATGATTCAAGATATTGATTTTTCTAAATATAAAAGATTTTTTGCTTTTGGTTGTAGTTTTACTGGATATTGTTGGCCTACATGGGCAGATATACTTGCTAAAGAAATGCCAAACGCTGAATTTTATAATTGCGGAAAATCCGGAGCAGGAAATCTTTTTATTTCTAGTAGGGCATTAGAGGCTAATTTAAAATTTAATTTTAATAAAGATGATTTAGTTGTTGTAATGTGGTCGACATTTTGTCGAGAAGATCGTTATTACAATAACTATTGGCATACTCCTGGGAATATTTTTACTCAACAAGAATATGATGAAAAATGGGTAAAAAAGTTCGCTGATCCTAAAGGTTATTTAATTAGAGATTTAAGTTTAATTACTTTAGCCACATCTTATCTAAAATCTTTGCCATGTACAGTTGTAACACTAGCTTCAACACCTTATTGGTATCAACAACATGAAGATTTTGATTATTCTAAGAAAGATGAAACAGACATAAAAGATATTCTTGATTCTTTTAAAGAAACTATTAATCAAACTCCTCAATGCCTATTTGATTTAGAAATGAAGGGTACATGGGACAACGGACATGTATACATATGGAACAAAAACGAAGTGGGCGATTATCATCCCAATCCGTGGAGATATCGTTGTTATTTGGAAAAATTGGGGTTTAATCTAACAGAAAAATCTGAAAAGTATGCTAAAGAAGCCACTAGTATGTTACATCGTACTAAAACAAGAGATGAAATATTATCTTTGTTTAATACAAACGAACACGGCGATGGCCATTTTTCGAAATGGTGGTAATGAAAAATATTAAATAAAAATTTACATAGGACAGAATATGAAAAAAGTTGCGATGATAGGTGTAGGAAAACTTGGACAAGATTGTGCCGAGGTTATGGCAGAACATTACGATGTTGTTGGGTACGATGTTGAACCACGAAATCCTGCTAATTTTAAAATGGCTGCCTCAATTGGAGAAGCAGTTAATAATAGAGACATAATCTTCATTGCGGCTCCTACTCCTCACGATCCAGTTTACGGTGGAGAAACACCAACTAGTCACTTACCAAATAAAGACTTTGACTACACTATTGTTAAAGGAATTTTAACAGAAGTTAATAAGCATGTCAATAAACGTCAATTAGTAGTATTGATTAGTACAGTTCTTCCAGGCACAGTTCGGGCACATCTTGAACCTCTTATTACAAATGCTCGTTTTATATACAATCCATATTTAATTGCTATGGGTACAGTAAAATGGGACATGGTTAATCCTGAGATGGTTATTATTGGAACAGAAGATGGTAGCATCACAGGAGATGCCGACGAGCTTATTAATTTTTATAAGCCATTTATGAAAAATAATCCTCGTTATGAAGTTGGAACTTGGGATGAAGCAGAGTCTATCAAGATTTTTTATAATACGTTTATTAGTACTAAACTTGCTTTAGTCAACATGATTCAAGATGTTGCTGAAATTAACGGTAATATTAATGTTGATGTTGTAACAAATGCTCTTAAGCGAAGTACATATCGAATCATGGGTCCTGCTTATATGAATGCTGGCCTTGGTGACGGTGGAGCATGCCATCCTAGAGATAATATTGCATTAAGATATCTAGCAGATCGACTTGATTTAGGTTATGATCTTTTTGATTCTATAATGAAAGCTAGAGAGCTACAAGCTAAGAGAATGGCAAAAAAGTGCCTTGAATATGGAAAGAATGTAACAATCCTTGGCAAGGCCTACAAGCCAGGAGTTCCATATACAATCGGTAGTCCGAGTTTGTTAGTTGGACATTATATTACTGAATTAGGCGGAAACGTACATTACTATGATCCAAATACAAATGACCTTGACATTAGAAAAGATTGGACAGATGTATATCTAATAGGATATTGGGATGAATGGGTAAAGCCAGCACTACCATCTGGATGTACCATTATTGATCCGTGGAGAAAAATTGAGGATATAGCGCCCGGCGAAACTTATGAAATAGTTCGATACGGCGATACTCGCAAAAAAAAAATTTAGAACTAACTAGTGATCAAATTTACGGATGTAAATTTGTTGCTAGAAATTATGTTCCAAATTTAGATGACGAGTATATTCATGTGTATGCTGGCACCTATGGTGGCCAGCATTTCTGTATGTTAGACACAGTAAATATGGTCAACAATATCAAACAAGAAATATCAAAAGGATACAAAAAAGTAATTTTTGATAATATAAATGAAGCAGTCTATTTTGATATAATAAGAAAAATACACAAAATAATTCGATTACTTGATAATCCTAACATTGAATATTACTATCTTTGCTCTGCGTATAACGGACAAGATGTTTATGAATCTTACTGTAAGAAGAATAAAATAAACCCTATATTAACAGTTAAATGTTCAAATCTATTTGAAGTTCATCAGAAGGGAAATCTAGAATATTATAATTCAATTACTAATTCTAGTTATGTTGAATATTCTCCAACACCAAAGTCAAAATTATTTTGTTGTTTTAACAAGATGCCAAGAGAGCATAGGATTAATATATTCTATAATATATTAAAAAGCGGATTCCTAGAAAAAACTTATTCTTCATTCCAATACGGGCATGATATTATAAATCAAACTTTTCGAGATAAACAACTCGTTGATACTTTTAAGCAACATAAAGATATATTCCCCTTAATGTTAAATATGTCAGACGAGCGTCAAAATCCAGTTGATGTCCGTCAAGGCGATTTTATATATCATTCAGATTCTTATTTTAGTTTAATAACTGAAACTTTATTTTATAAAGACTATATAGAAGCAGGTGAGTCTATATTTTTAACTGAAAAAACTTTTAGGCCAATTATTCACAAGCATCCTTTTATATTAGTTGCTCCTACCCATAGCCTTAAATATTTAGAAGATTTGGGTTATAAAACATTTAGTCCTTTTATCAATGAATCATATGATAGTATTGAAGATGATAATAAGAGATTTAACGAAGTTTGGAAAGAAGTAGAAAGATTATGTTCATTCTCTCCTAAAGAATGGTCAGAATGGCAACATGGTATAATTGACATAGTTAATCATAATTTTAAGATTCTAATGAATAAAAATTCTGGGATTATTAAATAAAAGTTAAATATTTTGTTAGGAGAATAATTTTGGATTTTAATTTAAAGGGATTGGCTAAAAAAGAAGTTGTTTTGCCTGAAAAGCCTCCTGAGGATCTGGCAGATGCACGTCATTTATCTATGATGAGAGCCATTGCGCCATATGCCAAAGCAACTGTACAAAAAAACTTAACACCAGTCTATGTAGATTATAAAACAAGAAATACAAAATTAGTGCTGGCATTGTGTCCCGAATGGAGTCCTTATATGCCTCCATTTAGTTTAGCTAGATTAAGTGGAGTAGCTAAGAGTGCCGGGTATGAAACACATATCATGGATTTAAATGTTAAGGCATACAGACAGCACCAAGAAGATTGGATTCCTAATAAAAAATTACCTTTTAGATTATGGGACCCTGCTGCCAGCTGGCACTGGTTAGGCGACACTTACTTAAAAGACATTCATCCAGTACTTGAACCGTTGTTAACTAAAGCTATAGATGATATTATAGAGTTAAATCCTCATGTAGTAGGATTTTCAATGTACTATATTTCTGAAGAGCCAACAAAATGGATGTGCCAAGAATTAAAACGCCGTGCTCCGCATATTAAAATTGCAGTAGGCGGACCTAATGCACACAAAAGTTGGTTTAACATACAGACTTATTATGACTATGTTGTTGTTGGTGAAGGAGAAGTAAATTTATTAAGGCTCCTAGAAGATATTGAAAATGGAAACGAACATACGGAAACTGTAATTCTGTCGCAACCCGAAGACGAGAGAGTAAACATTAATGGCCTCCCAATGCCAGATTACGAGAGTATTGATTTTAGTTTATATGATTTACCAAACGGAGTTAATACTGAAATTAGTAGAGGATGTACAGCCAAATGTACATTCTGCGAAGAAACACATTTTTGGAAATATCGACAACGACAAGCGGTGGATTTAGTTACCGAACTTGAATGGCTGTACTATAACAAGGGAACAGACGTTGTTTGGTTTATTGATAGTCTAGTTAACGGTAATTTAAAAGAACTTCGAGCATTTTGTAAAGCAGTTGAAGCAAAGGGTCTAAAAATTAATTGGACAGGATACTCAAGATGTGATGGCCGCATGGATCTAGAGTATTTTAAAGACTTAAAAGCTGGCGGCTGTATCATGTTAAATTACGGCATTGAAAGTGGTAGCCAACATGTACTAGATGATATGGCCAAGGGTGTTACTATCGCAGAGATGGAACAAAATTTTATAGATGGTAAAAAAGTTGGTATTTTTGCTGCTACTAATTGGATAGTAGGGTTTCCTACCGAAACATTACAAGACTTTGCTGACAGTATGACATTCTTATGGCGTATGCGTAATATGAATATTAATAATGTTGGTGCTGGTGTAGGGTATGGACTAGGCCCTGAAACAATTGTAGGACAAAATCCACATAAATTTAATATCAGTTGGCATAAGTATCAAAATCATTGGATTACTAGAGATTTTAAGAAAGGTGGCACTCATGTAATGACACGAGTAAAAACTTTTCATATGTTTCTTGATTTCATGACTGGCTGTACTGAAATTCCTTTTGGTTACCCTATAAGATTTAGTTTAGCTAAAGAACATTATAAAATAAAATTAGATAATCCAACTACAATAAAAGAAATTGAATATGAAAAATTTGATTATGAAATAATCAAAGCAAATATTAATCCTTTTGCCGATACTCTTGTAAACGAAATGTGGCCTTTCTTTAGAATGTTATGGAGAACTAGGGGCGGATATGAAGCAGAAGTATTATTTAATCCTGACATTGATCTAAGAGAATTTGGAAGTCAATACGGTCCTGGTATGTATAATGCTGTGTTTAAATTTAAAATTAATGATGCAGGAGAATGGACAGCTGATTTTAAATATAAATTTGATCAAATAGATAACCCTTATGATACTAGAGAACCTCCTCCTGTCGGCCGCAAAGGCCCGTTCTTTGCTCAAGATTATAGTAGAATGATGAGTAATACTGCTAAAAGAGCAAGAAAATTAGCAAAGCCTACGTGGGATATTGAAACAGGTCGCGACGGATCTGACTTCGGCGAATTGCTAGAAGAAGAGCATATTTTAAATAATACAATTGATTTTACCTTTCAATTTAGATACAGAGGAAAGGGCAATTGGGGTAACTTCAAAGATTACGAAGTTAAAGTATCAAATAAGTCTAATATGGAAGCCATTCCTGAAAAGCAAGACATGCACCTTTCTAATATTGTTATTCCTATCACTAGCATAAAAAGGAAGTTTGATGTCGTCGATAAATGACTTTGAAAAATTAATAGCTGATTATTTTAATGCTCCGTACGCAGTAACAACAGATTGTTGTACACATGCAATAGAACTTTGTTTAAGATATACGAAGCCGTCTTCGACAGTGTGTCCTACACATACTTATTTGAGTATTCCAATGACACTAATAAAACTTGGTATACCGTTCGAATGGAGTGATACTAATTGGCAAAGTTATTATTATTTAGGTAAAACTAATATTATAGATGCTGCTGTATATTGGAAACAAAATGGATATAAAGCAGGTACATTTATGTGTTTAAGTTTTCAATTCCGTAAACATTTAAATTTAGGTCGCGGAGGAATGATCTTAACGGATGATAAGAGTTCTGCTATAAAATTAAAAAAAATGAGTTATGACGGTAGGCTTCCTGACGTGCTATGGAAAGAACAAGATGTTGATATGATCGGATATCATTATTATATGACACCTGAAGTTGCTACTGAAGGAATTAAAAAATTTCATCAAGTAAAAGATATTGAGCCTAAATATTGGTCAAATCATGATTATCCTGATATAAGTAAAATGAAGGTATTTAATGTTAAGTAAAAATGAATGGGATCCTCTTAAAACAGTAATTGTTGGATCAGCTACTGATGCTACAATTCCTAGATTAGATATCAGTCTAAGAACAGTAAACTATGCTAGCGAAAAAAATGTAGACCAAATTCCAACAGGAAAATATCCTAAAAAAGTTATAGAAGAAGCTAACGAAGATTTAGAAAATTTTTGTAATTTTTTATTAGGCGAAGGAGTTGAAGTATTTAGACCTGATCCTAATTTTATTCCTAGCTACTATAATTATTGTCCAAGAGACATAGTGTTAGTTCATGACAATATAATTTTAGCAACTCCTAATCCGTTGTATGCTCGTCGTAACGAATACTATGCCATTAGTCATCATTTAAGTAAATTTGGAAACTTAACTGTAAAAACATGTAGCCACTCAAATAGTTTATACAATCCATTCTGTGTAGGTAATCCTGATATACTTGCCTTAAATGAAACCGAACCTGCGTTTGACGCAGCAAATATTTTACGAGATAATGATAATCTATATTATCTTGTTAGCAACAGCGGTAATAATCTAGGAGCAAAATATCTTCAAGAGCTTTGCCCAGATAAAAAAGTATGGACTATAGAAGGTGTATATAGTTATATGCACTTAGATAGTACTATTTGTTTGCTTAGAGAAGGATTAATGTTACTTAATCCTAGTAGAATTAAAAGTATAAAGCAACTACCTAAGCCTTTACAAAATTGGGATGTTATTTGGTGCCCAGAACCAGTTGATATAGGGCACCATCCGGGATACTGTAATGCCAGTGTTTGGATTAATATGAATCTTTTTAGCGTAAATACAAAGTTAGTTGCGCTAGAAGAAAACCAACACCCCTTACGTATTGAGCTAGAAAAACACGGAATAGAATGTGCTATGCTACCTATGAGACAGCAAAGAACATTAGGTGGCGGCTTTCATTGTGTAACACTTGATATAGTTAGACGATGATAATTAAGACTGGTCATATTAAACCGTTTTGGGACGAATCATACAAAAGTTTCAATTATGTAAAACAGCCAATTACTAATCACGAGGTTAAAGATTGGGAAAGTCAAGGATACGATTATGTAAAAAGTTTTACAGGATGGATGTATGATAATCGTAATCCTATGCCAGAATACTTGGATAAGTTTAATCAATTTGGATTAAAAAATCAAGTTTACTGTTTTTATCTAATGAAGACTTTAGAGATAATGCCTATACACTCAGACAAATATCTTAGATATATAGAATTGTTTAATGCTAATCCTTCTAAAGTGTGTAGAGTTTTATTAATGTTAGAAGACTGGAAATCTGGACATTACTTGGAAATAGACGGTAAAGGATATGTAAATTGGAAGCAGGGTGACTGGTTCATGTGGAACAATGATGTTCCCCATGCTGCTAGCAATATCGGAACAGCACCTAGATACACTTTACAAATAACTGGAGAGCTAGTTGAACAATCCTTTACAGAACACCCATTGGTTTAATTTTCCTGAAACAAAATCAAAAGAAGAAACATTGTCTAATCCTTTTTTAATTTCAACTATGAGATTAACAGGATTGGAAAAATTTCCTATTATCATTCATATGGGTAATGGTTATTTACAGGGACTAGAATCTTTTACTCACAGTCAAACTGAAATAAGATACCTAAATGAACAAGGTCTACATATTTTTTTATATGAACCATTATGTCAATTTTTAAAAGATAAAAGACATAATAGAGGTTTTTATACAGAATTTTTAACTGATGTAGATATTAATCTAGTCCGAGCTGAAGAATTAGAGTCTATAAAAAATTACGTCGAATGTAATCGATTAACAAATGTAGTTGTACATACATGTGATTACCAAGCCAACATTTTTTTCCCAATATATAAAGATTGTTTTAAAATAATATGTGATGATTTATTTCTTAAAAATTACTCTGTGTTTGAAACAAATATAAACAAGGATTTTAAAAAACACTTTATTTGTTTAAATTGGAGGCATACTAAGCATAGACATATAATAACATCTTTTTTAGCTAACGAGAATAGTTATTATAGTTGGTATTTTAAATCATCATTTGAAACTTTAAATGCTGATTTGTGGTTTAATTTTAACGAATGGAAACTACAAGAACATGAGTTATACGAACAAGTTAAATCTGGATTAGAAATTTTAAATGAAAACTGTCCTTCATTACTTGATATTAGCGAAGCTGAACCAATTGAAGTAACAGATTCCTGTTCTGCTTATTACCCTGTGAGCGTAAAATATTTTGGTCATAATAATCCTGCATTGGGAAATAATACAAATAAAATTTTAGAAAATTTTTACAATAATACTTTTTGTGATATTGTTAATGAAACAAGATTCGCTCAACACACTGGTAATTTTAGCGAAAAATTATTTCAGCCTATTAGATATATGACACCTTTTATTGTAGCAGCTCCGCCTGAAACTTTAAAGTACGCTAAAGAATACGGGTTTAAAACATTTAATGAATTTTGGAATGAAGATTATGATTTGTGTTTTAATCATGAAGAACGGATGATTAAAATTTTAAAATTGATTAAACAAATTGGATCTATGTCGTTGATAGAGTGTAAAAGTCTTTATGAAGCAATGATGCCTACTCTTAGGCATAATTATAATATACTTGTTGAAAAGTCGCCTTTTAAAGAAGTTCAAAAATTGTATATTTAATTATGGAAAAAATCATGTTAGTAGCTGGGTGTAGTCACGCAGCTGGATCTGAAATAGACGGTAGTCAAGATAGTGTTTACAATAGAAATCATTCATTTGGAAACATTTTAGCAGAAAAGTTAGGATATAGGCCCATTAACATTTCTAGTTGTGCTGCTGCTAACCCCACTATAGCAAGATTAGTTTTAGAGTGGTTTTCTCAAAATTATGATCCTAATACTATGAAAGTATTTGTATCTGTGTCTTGGACAGAAAGCTCTAGAATAGAAATTCCTAGTATCCAGGGAACTGATTATTCTTGTGCGAATAAAACAGCTGATTGGTTATCAACATATGACGCTAGATTTTTTAGAATTAATCAAGGATGGCCAGGTGGCGACGGGTATGAAAAACGTGTATTACCTTTTTATCAAAAATTTATTGCTGATAATTTAACATATTTAGAAATATTAAGTGCTAATTTAGTCTTACAGTTACAGTGGTTTTTTAAGTCTCAAAATATTAACTATGTAATGTCTAATACTATGCACATGTTTAATAGAGATAAGCATACCGAATTTTTCTTAAATATGATAGATAAATCTAAGTATCTAAATCATGATAACAATGATGAAGCATTTTATTGGAAATATAAAAACGCTGGATATGAAAATTTAAAAGCACAATATTGGCATCACGGAGAAGAACCTCATCGACTTTTCGCCGAAGAGTTGTATAATTTTATTACGGAATAAATTTTATGTATGATATTTTTGTAATTGGTAATAATTTAAATTGGAAAAAAATTAAAAATAAGTACCCATTTGCAAAAAAAGCAACAGATTTTAAAGAAGCAAAATCTAAATCTTTAACTCCTATGTTCTGGGCAGTATGGGATGACATTGATCTTAAAGAAGATTTTGATTTTACTATTAATTTGCCTAAGTGGGACGAGGAATATGTTCATGTTTGGAAAAATGCTGACTTCTATGATGGCCTTTCTCTTATACCAAAAAATAAGCATATATCTGATAAAGAAGTAAAATATAGATTTTTTACTGACAAAAAAGAAATTGACCTTGTTGCTAGTGAACCTAAGAAATATGATGTCTTTGAAATTGAGACATATGAGCAATATTTAGAAGCAATGGACAAGTCAACTACTGATATGTTTTGGATGACTAGTCCTAATTTAAAAGTAGCTGATGATTTTAAATTTGATTTATATATTACACATCACAATGCCTATGAGCGACAAGAAAATCACGCATTTGTACATTTAGTTAATGGAGAAAAATTATATAACGGTATTTTTCTTTTAAGCAAACACAAACCAGTTTCAAAGAAAGAAATTGAACATCGTTATATTATTGAGCGTAAAGAATGGGACATTGTAGCTTCTGGGCCGTGCGAATATGATAAATTTCTTGTCGATACATATGAACAGTATCTCGAAGCTAAATCTAAGTCACGTACTGAAATGTTCTGGGTTATTGCTAGTGACGTAAAAGTATTAGATGATTTTAAGTTCGACTTGTATTTTGAACATAACAATATCTATGATCGAGAAATAAATCATATTTTTAAAAACAGTGAATTTTATGATGGGTTAATGTTATTACCAAGGTCAAAAGAAATTAGCAAAAAAGAATTTGATTATAGCTCTATAGTTGATAAAAAAGAATATGATGTGCTGGCTAGTTTGCCTAAGAAGTTCGATAAATTTAATATTACAACATATCAAGACTACCTTGATGCTTGTGAGACATCAACTACTGGTATGTTTTGGGCCATTTGGTCAGATGTTGAGTTAGTGGAAGATTTTGATTTCGATTACTATGTTCCGAGGTACAATCGACATCTCCCACACGTATTTAGAAACGGTGATTACTTTGACGGTGTTTGCTTGTTTAGCAAATACCACAAAGTCACAGAAAAAGAATTTAAATATAGATTTTTTAGCGACAAGAAAGAAATTGACTATATTATCAGTTACCCAAAGAAATATGATATCTTTGAAATTGAAACATATGATCAATACTTAGAAGCAATTAAAAATTCTAATACAGATTTATTTTGGATGACTAGTCCTAACTTAAAAGTAGCTGATGATTTTAAATTTAACTTCCAGGGTACTAGATTTGAAAATCATGCCTTTGTTCATTTAGTCAATGATGAAAAACTTTATAATGGAATTTTTCTTTTAAGTAAGCATAGACCAGTAACACAAAAAGAAATTGAACATCGTTATATTATTGAGCGTAAAGAATGGGACATTGTAGCTTCGGAAGCTTGTCAATATGATGTCTTTGAAATTGATACTTATGAACAATATCTAGAAGCAATGAAAATGTCTAAAACAGAAATGTTTTGGATGACTAGTCCTAACTTAAAAGTAGCTGATGATTTTAAATTTGATGTCTATTTTAGTCATGAAAAGATTTATGATAGAAGTGAAAATCATACTTTCATTCACTTAGTTGGAGAAGAAAGATTATATAACGGTGTATTTCTTTTAAGTAAAAACAAGCCAATAACTAAGAAAGAAATAGAGCATCGCTATATTATTGAGCGTAAAGAATGGGATATAGTTGCTTCTGGCCCTTGTCAGTACGATAAGTTTATTGTTGATACATATGAACAGTATGTTGAAGCTAAAGCTAAATCTCGTACGGAAATGTTCTGGGCTATTCCTAGTGATGTAAACTTACACCCTGATTTTAAATTTGATGTATACTATCAGCATGATAAAATATTTGAAAGAACAGTTCATCACGCATATTTAAACGGTGCGTTTTATGACGGTGTGTTTTTAATTACAAAACATGCTGAAATTTCTAAAAAAGAATTTGATAACAAATTTATTCTTGCTCGCATGGAAGAAGAAACAATTGCTAGCGATCCAATTAAATTCGATGTTTACTACATTAATAGTTATAATGAATATTTAGAAGCATGTGAAACATCAACAACAAATATGTTTTGGTGTGTTTGGCCTGATGTAGAAGTGGTTGAAGATTTTGACTTTGATTACTATGTTCCTAGGTACAATCAACATATTACTCATATATTCAAGAATGACATACACTTTGATGGAATTTGCTTGTTTAGTAAAGATCATAAAGTCACAGAAAAAGAATTTAACTATCGATTCTTTAGCGAGAAGAAAGAAGTTGATTATGTTATCAGCTATCCTAAGAAATATGATATCTTTGAAATTGACACTTACGAACAATATTTAGAAGCAATGGACAAGTCAATTACTGACTTGTTCTGGATGACCACTGCTAACTTAAAACCAGCAGATGATTTCAATTTTGATCTTTATATTACACATCACAATGCCTATGAGCGACAAGAAAATCATGCCTTTGTTCATTTAGTCGAAGAAGAAAAATTGTATAACGGTGTGTTTCTTCTTAGTAAGAAAAAGCCTGTTAGCAAAAGAGAAATTGAAAATCGATACATTATGGAACGTAAAGAATGGGATATAGTTGCTTCAGGACCATGCGAATATGATAAATTTGTTGTTGATACATATGAACAATATGTTGAAGCTAAAGCTAAATCTCGTACGGAAATGTTCTGGGCTATTCCTAGCGGTGTTACTGTATTAGATGACTTTAAGTTTGATTTATATTTTGAACATAACAACATCTATGATAGAATGATGACACATATTTTTAGAAATAGTGAATTTCATGATGGTGTAATGTTGATTACTAAAAATAGAGAAATTAGCCAGCGTGAATTTGATTACGGGTTCATTGTAGCTAGGAAAGAATACGATGTATTAGCCAGCGTGCCTAAACAATTTGATAAATTTAATATTACAACTTATCAAGACTACCTTGATGCTTGTGAACAATCAACTACTGGTATGTTTTGGGCTGTGTGGTCAGATGTTGAGTTAGTTGAAGATTTTGACTTTGATTACTATGTTCCTAGGTACAATCAACATCTTCCTCATGTATTTAAAAATGGTGACTACTTTGACGGTATTTGCTTGTTCAGCAAATACCACAAAGTCACAGAAAAAGAATTTAAGTATAGATTCTTTAATGATAAAAAAGAAATTGACTATATTATCAGCTATCCTAAGAAGTATGATATCTTTGAAATTGAAACATATGATCAATACTTAGAAGCAATGGACAAATCAACTACTGACTTGTTCTGGATGACATCTCCTAATTTACAGCCAGTTAATGATTTTAAATTTGATCTGTACATTACACATCACAATGCCTATGAAAGACAAGAGAATCATGCCTTTGTTCATTTGGTAAATGATAAAAAACTTTATAATGGTATATTCCTTTTAAGTAAACATAAGACAGTTTCAAAGAAAGAAATCGAACATCGTTATATTGTTGAACGTAAAGAATGGGATATTGTAGCATCAGGTCCTTGCCAGTACGATAAGTTTGTAGCAGATACATATGAACAATACCTTGAAGCTAAAGCCAAGTCACGTACCGAAATGTTCTGGGTAACACATTCTAATATTAATGTATTAGATGACTTTAAGTTTGATTTATATTTTGATCACGACAACGTTTACGATAGAAATATAACACATATCTTTAGAAACAGTGAATTCTATGATGGCCTAATGCTTATGCCCAAGTCGAAAGATATTAGCCAGCGTGAATTTGATTATGGATTTATTGTTGATAGAAAAGAGTATGATATTTTGGCAAGTCTTCCTAAGAAGTTTGATAAATTTAATATTACAACTTATCAAGATTACCTCGATGCCTGTGAAAACTCAACTACTGGTATGTTTTGGGCTGTGTGGCCAGATGTTGACATAGTTGAAGATTTTGATTTCGACTATTATGTTCCTAAATATAACTATCATATCACTCATGTATTTAGAAATGATGAACATTTTGACGGCGTTTGTTTATTCAGCAAATATCATAAAGTCACAGAAAAAGAATTTAAGTATAGATTCTTTAATGACAAAAAAGAAATCGATTACATTATCAGTTATCCTAAGAAATATGATATTTTTGAAATTGATACGTATCAGCAATACTTAGAAGCAATGGACAAGTCAACTACTGACTTGTTCTGGATGACCACTGCTAACTTAAAACCAGCAGATGATTTCAATTTTGATTTGTACATATCCCATCATAATTTTTATGAACGCCGAGAGAACCATGCCTTTATACATAGAGTTAACGGTGAAGATTTGTATAACGGAATTTTTCTATTAAGTAAGAACAAACCTATTAGCGAAAAAGAAGTCACGTTCCGTTATCTTATAGAACGTAAAGAATGGGATATAGTTGCTTCAGGTCCATGCGAATATGATAAATTCGTTGTCGATACATATCAAGATTATCAGAATGCACTATCTAACTCTAGAACTGAAATGTTTTGGATGATACCTAGTGAAGTTGAACCAATAGACAATTTTAAATTTGATATTTATTTCCAGCATCATAACACGTATGACCGCACTATTAATCATAGTTTCAAACATTTGTTTAGAGGAGAAGAAAACTTTAACGGTATTTGTTTAATGTCTAAATCTATTCCTGTTGGCGAAAAAGAAATTAATTACAGATATCTTGTTGAGCGTAAAGAATGGGATGTTGTAGCTAGTAAGATGAAACCATATGACATTGTGTTTATTAGTTACAATGAAGTTAACGCTGATGCTACTTTTGAAAAATTAAAGAATTTATATCCGAGAATTAAACGTGTACACGGTGTTAAAGGAATCCATCAAGCACATATAAAGGCTGCTGAATTGTCTCAAACAGAAAACTTTTGGGTAGTAGACGGTGATGCTGAAATTGTAGATGATTTTAACTTTGACTACGAAATACCTGTTTGGGAAAGAGATACAGTACATGTTTGGAGAAGCCGAAACCCAATTAATAATCTAGTATACGGTTACGGTGGTGTTAAGTTACTTCCTAAACAACTCACTTTAAACATGGATGTGACTCGTCCTGACATGACAACTAGTATAAGTAAAAACTTTAAACCTGTACAAGTTATTAGTAATATTACAGCATTTAACACAGACGAATTTAGTACATGGAAGTCTGCCTTCCGCGAATGTGCTAAGTTAGCAGGTAAAGCTATTGATAGACAAGTTGATGCTGAAACAGAAGAAAGATTAAATGTATGGTGTACTCAAGGAGCAGATAAGCTTTATGGCGAATATGCTATCAAAGGTGCTCAAGCTGGTAGAAAGTTTGCTACAGAACAACCTGAAAACTTATTTAAGATAAACGATTTTGAATGGTTATACGAACAATATGAAAAAGATAACAGTAAATGAATTTGATGTAATTTATATTAGTTACGACGAACCTAACGCTGATCGTAATTACGCAGATCTTTGTTCTAAAATACCCTGGGCTAAAAGAGTACATGGTGTAAAAGGTAGTGATGCTGCACATAAAGCAGCAGCAAATTTATCTGAAACAGAAAGATTTATTACTGTTGACGGTGATAATGTTCTTACCGGTAATTTTTTAAATCAAGTTATAGAAGTAGAAGATAATTTTGATTTAGATAACTGTGTTATCAGCTGGCCTAGCTATAACATAATAAATGGTTTAATGTATGGCAATGGTGGAATAAAGTGTTGGCCAAAGCATGTAGTATTAGGAATGAAAACGCACGAGGCCGCACCCGCCGATAATGTCAAAAGTCAAATTGACTTTTGTTGGGACCTTACATATCTACCTTTAGATAAATGTTTTAGTGAAATTCATAATAACGGTAGTCCTCTTCAAGCTTGGAGAGCGGGATTTAGAGAAGGCGTCAAAATGAGTTTAGAACAAGGAGAACGAGTCAGCAAGCTCAAGGATGTGTGGCCTGGTAATTATCAAAGATTAGGAATATGGTCAATGGTAGGAGCAGACACAGATAATGGGCTATGGTCAATACTCGGTGCTAGACAAGGATGTTACATGACTCATTTTACAAATTGGGATTTTGTCAATGTAAGGGATTTTGATTATTTAAATCAATTTTTTGAGGACAAAGTTAGCGGAACCAATCCTTTAGATTTTGCCATAAAAATAGGGAATCTCATTAAAGATGAGCTCCCTATAGACGAACCTTTATCTCCAGTTCAAAGTAAATGGTTTAAGACATTTAATTTTAATATAACTAGAAAATCTGATTCAGTAAAACATTACAGTGATTGAGATAATGGAAATATCTCTGAAATAACTTTGCCGCAAGCCCGAGCAATTTCCATGTGTTCTTTTTGTGTGCCATTAGCACTACGTAAATCAATGTAGTGAATCCATGAACGTATAGTTCCATTCATATACATACGACTAACAGTAAGTCCTTCGGGTAAAACAGCACGAGCCTGTTCTTTGGCAATACCGTTGTCAATAGCCCATTTATACTCTTGCTTAACTGAAAATAAAACACGTTTTTGAGCACGTTCCCATTCATAGGCTAGCAGTTTTTGCTTCTCATCGGTCATATCAAATTCTACAGAGTTTTGACGATTCTTTGTGTCCTGGAATCGAGCTTCACGTAATACAAACGCCTCGTCAAGTTCAGCAGTAGGATCGGCGTACCTTTGACTAAATTCTTGAAAACTAAATGAACGATGACGTAAGATTTGACGAGCAATGTCTCTAGTAGTGGTAATTTCAATACAGGCATTTACCATTTCAAGAGGTGACCAATGTTGGTGCTTAATTAGATATTTGATTAGTTTTTCTGAAGTTTCTGTGTTAAATTGATTGCTAGGATTACTTACTCTGGCACAATAAGCAACTAAATCTAATGCGTCTTCAATGTTAAGATTTTTGAAATCTTCTGTTGGCTGACTGTAAGATACAAGTTTAATTTTCATTTTAACTTTTTATTTTTAAGAAATTTTTGAGTGTGTTTTGTAATATCTTTTTTAATTTTTTGTGTGTCTAACTGAAAGTCTATATTTTCAATATCAGATTCATATTGGTGGACCATCTCTTTAAATTGGGATTCAAATGAATCCCAATCGTCTACTTTATTTTTACTGACTTTTATTTCCCAAACTTTACCGTTTTTAAATGTTATATTAATACTGTTGAGGTAATTTAGTGGAACAACATTACAAGTTATTTCACCAAACACTTCGGGCCAGCGATCAATAATTTCTTTGGGAAGACTCTTCCCATTAACCACTTTTCTTCTTCGTCGGTACTAGTTCTTCAGCTTTTCTTCTAAATTCAGCTGCTTGTTTAGCTAACTTATCAGCTTGACTTCTATAAAATTTAGCTGTATCTTCTGGTGAACCAGAAGGGATGTCTAATGGTTGTTCTGGCTCGTTTACACTAGCAGAACTAGTTTTGGCTACATCATTAGTTTTTTTATTGTCAGTCAAATCTTTAACTTGAGCAACTTCGACGACTTCTAAATCTTTTTGTTTAACAGACAGATCTTCTCTAATAGCGAGGTCGTCAACTGCAACTCCTCGTTGTTCAGCAATAATTTGATTAAGCTCGGCTAACGAAATAGACACTTGAAAATTTGGTGTCATTTCTACTTGATCAGTAGGAACTTTAAGTAGACGTCTAGTAGCATGTAAGTTAGGTAACATGGTACTACCATCAGGAAACTTTGCTCTCGAGAGCGCTTCAGCAAATTCATTTACTGTTTGTCCTGATGTCGATTCGACTAATTGAATTAGCGCATCGTGTTTTTCGTCTTCTAAGTTTTCAGTTGGAACAATGAGGCAGCTATAAGCGTCACCTGGCAATGTTCTAAATGCTACTAGACATTTTTTTCCTGTAGCTCTAATTCGACCTACGTGTTTGAGATCTGCCATATTAAACTCCTTGTGTAGATTCTTCTACTTTAGGTTGACCTTGTTGTGCTTGGGCCGCACCTAAAAAGGAATTTAGTTTATCGAATAACGTTCCTACGCTAGATAATTCATTTGCTTTGAAAGCGCCGCGTTGTGTTACAACCTCTAGTATGTTTCTCATAGCCACTAAATCATTTAAATTTAGATCGACTGGCTTTTCTTGTTGTGTAGCTTGTTCTTCACTCATTGTTTTCCTCCTTGAGATTGCTTTGATGCTGTTTCTAAAAATGTAGTTAGTTTGTTATAAGCTTGTCCAACTACCATCATTTCACTAGGCTTAAAGGCACCTCTAGCACTAGCAACATCGATAATGCTTTTAAAAGATGCTAGGTCATTAAGTGTTAAAGAAGTAGAATCCGGTTGTGCCGGTGCTTCTTGTTGCTGGGTGGTTTCTTCAGTCATAAGTTCTCCTTATATTGATTATATATCCTTATAATTTATCTGTTAAGATAAATGTGGACAAGCAAGTCTGAAAAAGCTTAGTTCTTTTTCTTGCTCAAATCCAATTTTAGTAGTATAGACAACAGTGTTATCTATAACATCGATGCTTTGTCCAATATAATAACGACCGTTTAGATTTTGGTAAATCCATTTATCTAAGTTGGACAAAATTATTGTTGTATATTTGGGATGAGTAGTATAAAAGAAATGATAGGCCGGGAAGTTTACCTTCCTCAGGCCTAGAGCATTTAATGGATTTACTTTACCGTTTTTTAGTGCCATTAATTCTTAAACTCGTAATAAGCATAAGCACCAAACGGGGGTACAATAGTATTATTACCGTGAATTACAAAGAATGTATCGCAGTAGTTTTCATCGCCCCATGATCCAAACGGATATCCATCAGTGAACATGATGAACTTCTTAGGGTTAATGTCATGTTCTTTCATGTAATCCCAGTTACACATGAACTCGGTACCACCGCCACCTTTGATTTCATAATCCATGATATCATCACCGTAGCCGTCAAAGTCTTTTTCATTATAGACTCTGGTATCAAAGCACCAAAGTTTAATCTTGTAGTCTTTGTACTCGTCCATAATACCCTTGACTTCACTGATAAAGTCTTTAGCCTGGTCGTCACCAATTGAACCACTCATATCAATACCAATAACGATGTCAATGGTTTCATCATAGTTAGTACCAGGAAGGATGGCACTCATATGCCAAGCCTTGCGGTTTGGGCGCATAAAGGTATAGTCATTCTTAATGATGCTTTGGATTTGTTGGCGCAGGATTTCACGCCAATTCATCTTGGGCTCAGTAAGTTCCTTGATCATACGCTGGATCTCAGCGGGGG
>Ga0129333_10000046_pt1 | contig 67305 bp, 50 predicted proteins | sample CPB6_08_DNA_FD_94474 | JGI IMG/M metagenome (GOLD analysis project Ga0129333, IMG submission 94474) | Freshwater to marine salinity gradient microbial communities from Chesapeake Bay, USA - CPBay_Sum_0.6_0.8_DNA | ecosystem: Environmental > Aquatic > Marine > Coastal | place: USA: Chesapeake... | reverse complement strand
TAAACCTTCACTTAAACTAAGATGAATAATATGTTTGGCATCAATCGCTACTTCGTTTTGATTATTTTGAAAACGTGTTCCTGGACTGATTGGATAAGCACTAGCTTGCCCTCTAGCGGCTGCACCGCCAGCTACATAAGCAGTTCCTCTATTATTAGTGTTAACAGTATTAGGATTTATTGTAGTAACAACTAAGTCTTTAAAATTAGGATTCAAATCTCTAATAACATACTGTTCAGGCTTTTTGCCCTCACTTTCATTAACAATAATTTTAGTCAACTTGCCTGGATCAATATGAAACCATTTTTTAGTTTCAGGATCGCGTACAAAGATCTCGTCTCCATATTTGAAAACATTTCTTACAATACGAAATATTCTTGTATCAAATTTTTGTAATTTACACCAGTGTTGTAGATATTCTCTTAAAATTTGAATCTCAGAATTCGTAGCTTTATTTTTATAATAAAAATGAAACGGAGTTTGATTTTCCTTGTTTTTTTGACTACAAAATTCACTCAAGATGTCTAGAGCAGCATTTACTTCACTGTCCATGTCCATAGTATCATATTGAAGATAACGATCAATACGATTAGGAGCACCTGTATAAACATCTGGTAAAAAACTAGAATAATTAGTACGAGCTGGACCAGCACTACGTCCAGTAACACTCATAGGACTATAGTTACTAGCATCCTTACCTACCGGTACAGGGGTAAAATATTTTTTCCAACTCATCGATTATCTCACTTTATACTCTGGCGTAAACATCGTTACTGTTAGCCTTAGTTGCTTTAATTTGTCTGTTTCCAATCTCTTTTTGTACATCAATTAAAGAATTCACCTTACTATTTAATTGATTTAAGGCTGCTACTACATCGTTAAGAGTCGACTCTTTACTAGCCGTAACTGCTGGTTTAGCAGTGTCTGATTTCTTTTCTTCTGGTTTAGGTGTTACACCTCCTGCTGCTATTCCTTTCTTCATATCTTCAACATTTGGTGTAGTAGCTTTGGCTTCTGCTTCTTTCTTTTGTGCTGTTTGAACTATTTCGTCTGCTTTATATTTGATGTCCTGAGTAATTGGCATACCATATTGGTCAAATTTCAACGACTTTCGATCAATCTGTTTTAATGGTTCTGTTACTGGAGTTTTAGGCAATCCGGCAGATTTAGCTTCAGGTGATGGCAGCATACCAGTTATTTTTTGAAAATCCGATAATGCCTTAGTATCCCGAGCATTAGCTGACTTTTGATCAACGCCTGTATAATTACTGGTTTGATTTTGATTTGTTACTTCTTCTTTTTTAGCTGCAGTAGAACTAAATGTGACTAGTTCTCTTCTCATTTTTTCAACATTGAGACCTGCTGATTGCTGAAAAGCTTGAGCTTGATTTTTCATACCTTCGATGTTAACACCTCTGGCAAGGTTTTTCAACTGGTCTTCGGTCAATACAGCCTCTTTACCATGTAGCATGGCTAAAGTTCCGGTGCCAAAATCTTCAATTAGATTTCCTGTTTCGCCTATTGATCCGGTTTGTCGTTTTTTGGGAGCGTTGCCTGCTTGAACTGCTTTGTTAATTCCTTCCTCAGCAACATTTACTATTTTTTGAACATTACGTGCTGCTTCTTTTACAGTACTTTCACCAAAATATCTATCTTCTTCTTTAGTACCAATATCGCCCACTCCTCTTCTTGTGCCTTTTTCTTCTTTGCCTGCCTGTGCTCTGCCTTCTGCTGCTGAATCTCTAATACTTTGGCTTACACTCTTTCCTGTTCCTGCTACTCTGCTACTTAAATATGTTTGAGTAAACTCATACAGTCCAGGTCCTATTTGTCTGTTCAATGGAGTAAGTAAGCTATCTGTTAATGCTGCTGTGACATCTTTAGCTCTACTACCTAAGTTTATCATGGCAGCTGTAGCTCCACTGACCTGTTTACCTTCGGCATCCCTACCAGCAGCAGCATCAGCAGCACGTTTTTTAGCTTCAGTCATTAACTCTTCATCTGAAAGTTTACGAGCTTTGCCTTGACGAGCTTGTTCTTCATTTTCTTTTTTCAAAGCAGTGAATGAATCAAACAAACCCCTATTATTGGCCATTTGCTCCGTAAAAACTTTACCGGCAGTGGTCATATCTCCTGTTAACGCTAATTGAAGTTTGCTAACATCTTGACCGTTTCTAATAGCTTCTAGTTGTGCAGCTTTACTAGCTTTTCTTGCTTCTTCTTCTTCGCCTCGCTGTGTTGCTAGTGCTGCTCGTTGTGTTTCTCTTCCTTCTTTGCCTGTTAGCGCAACTTGGGTAGCTGCTTCTTTACTAACAACTTGTCCTAAGGCAAATGTTTCTTTGAATACTTGCCCCTGTCCTCTAAGTTGTGCTTCATTATATTGTTCTGCGAATAACTTTCTAGCTTTAGCTTCTGCTTCTGGTCCTTCTTTTGCTCCAATTAATCTAAATTTTGCTTCTACCTGCATGTCTGCTTGAGCCTTTTTCATGTTTTCCATTTGCTCTTCGCGACTTTTACCTGTTAGCTTGGCCATTAGATCCATTTCAGTGGCTAGCTTTTGTGCTGAATCGATTGCTTCTTGATCTCGTTCTTTGCCATCTGCCATACTGGTTCTCATAAAACCAATTTGTAAAGCTAGTACATCATTTAATTCTTTATTAGTATATCCAGCTTGACGCAGTGTATCAATGAAAGGGCTTTCCATCAACCCTTTACTTAATTTGGCAAACTGTTCTGCTCCTCTTGTTACATTACCACCTAATCCTGTAAAATTGGCAGCATTGTTTTTCATAATGTCTGCGAATTCCTCTATCTCCAATCTCATATTTTTGCTGGCCACAGTCATGCCAACAATATCATTACTAAAACTGGCGCCAGTCTTACTTAAAGTTCTAAAGGTATCTAAACTAGGCTGAACAGCGGCCTGTAAAAAATCAAATCCTTCTTTAGCTTTTCCTAATACACCTGTTACTCCTTCCATTGCTTTTGAAGCGACACCAGTAGCTGCTTCAAAAGCTTTCGCTCCAGGTGACGAAGCAGCAGTCGTAGCAGTAGGAGCTGAAACATTTTTTCCAGCATTAGCCTTTTGTAATGCTATAAGCTCTTGTAAGAGTTCTTCTGTAGATTTTGCCATAAAAATTTAGTCCAAAAAATGCGCATATAAATATCTATACTATATTTATCGGATAGAAAATGAGCCAATATAACCCTTTGCAAAAGTATTTTAGACAGCCTAAAGTATTTTTAAACCTTCCTAGTAAAGGTTTATACTACGAATCAGGTACCTTGACAGGCGATTATAACAGTGTACCTGTGTTTGCTATGAGCGGAATGGATGAGATTATTTTTAAAACTCCTGATGCTTTGTTCAGCGGAGAAGCAACTATTCGTGTAATAGAAAGCTGTGTTCCATATATCAAAAAAGCTGGAAAAATACCTAGCATAGATATTGATTCTATTATTATAGCAATCAGAATAGCCACATACGGCGAAACTCTTAATTTAGAAAAAGAGTGTGAAAATTGTGGATCAGATAACAATTACGACATTCAATTACCAAAGATATTAGATCACTTATCTACTTTGAAGTTTGAAAATCAAATTAAATTGAATAATGATATATCTTTAAAAATAAGGCCACTGAACTACAGCGAAACTTCCCATTATAGTATGGAAAACTTTAAGCTACAAAAGAAATTAATGCAGATAGCTGATCTGTCCGTCGAAGATCAACAAAAAACTTTAGATGAAATATATAAAGATCTAGCAGATTTACAGTTAGATTTTTTCTTAAGCAGTATAGAATCAGTTCAACTTACAGACGAGACCATAGTAGACAAGCAGCTTATTTCAGATTGGTTAAAGAACAGTGAAAGAGATCTATTTTCAACACTTAAAGAAAAGATCGAAAATAATAAAGATCAGTGGCAGATACCCCCGCAGCCAACAGTTTGCGGCAGTTGTAATCATAAATCTAGTTTAGAAATTTTATTGGATCAATCAAGTTTTTTCGCCTAACCTTATTGTCCTTGCCTAACTCTGATATAGAGGATTATCTAAAAACATTAGACGATCAAGCGCGGGGAATCAAAGAAGAAATATTTAGACTAGCTTGGTATATGCGCGGCGGTGTTACTAGTCAAGATCTTTTTCATAACTATAGCTTTGAAGATAGAAGCATTATCTCTGTTATTATCAAAGAAAACATTGAATTGACTAAGAAAAGTGGAATGCCCTTGCTTTAAGCAGCCGTTGGCTTTTGATTTTTCTTTTCCCAAGCTGCTTGAGTATCTTTAGTAGATCCTCTGCGATCTCCGCCAGCAGGAACAACTTCCTTGTCAGGCTCATACAATTCTATTGGTGGCTTTCCTGGTCGTTGCGGAATTCCTGAGAGCGGATCTTTTTGTCCTCTTTTTTGTGCCTGGTTTCTTGCTGATATAACACCTATGTTATCTAGTGCTCTTGGATCTAAATATCCATCAGCATCGGTAACAGGAACTCCGCCTACATACACATCTTTTCCTCTGGTATATCTAATAGAAGAATCTCTGTAATCAGAAGCCGGTGGAGGAAGTGCTCTATCAGATTCTTGGCCTCCTTGCCCTGAAGGTCCAACAATTTTATCTCTCTTCTCGTCTGCTTTTTCATAACTGGTCTTGCCAGTAAATGCTTTACTTAGAGCATTAGCAGCAGTGTCTCCAAATTTACCAAATAGTCTAATTGGTTCCATAAAGATACTGTTAATAATCCAGTCACGTCCGGCACTACTGCCTAACCATGCTTGAAAAGCAGCTACACCTGCTTCAGTAGCCAGCATAGCAGCAACACTGACACCTGCTGTAACCGGAGCACTAGCAAATGCTCCAATTCGTTTAATCCAATTAACTAATAAAACACCTTTAACAAATCTTAATATCCACGGTGTAACTATAGGAATCAACACTTGTATCTGAAATGTTCCAAATGCTAATTCTCTAAGCTGCTCGTATCCTGCTTTGGTCATAGGAGCACTAGTACCATCGCTTTTAGGTAAAGGTTTTCCTGTAGTATACCACTCTTCTAATTCATCTAATGTAGCATATAATTCGTATACTGCTGTAGTGAGACCTACTAATCTAAAAAGCCATTTTAATCTAGTAGCGAATCTTCCATTATAAACTTTCTCTGCTCGATCCATCCTAGTTTTACTAGCTTTGGCTCTCTTAGTAAACCAGTCTAGTAGTTTCATTTCAGAACTAGCACGTTTAGGAACACCAGAACCTGGCTTCGGTGTTGTACTCGGAGGAGAAGCTGGTACTACTGGAGGTTTTTTAGGTCTTTTTCTAAAAGGTGCTTTAGGTGTAGGACTAGAAGGAGTACTAGGACTAGTAGGAGAGCTAGGTGTTTTTTCTAGAATAATATCAAGAACTTTCATAATATGTATTTATTAGAGATGAACTGCGTTCATCTGCTCTTCGCTTATGCTCGAGCATTTTTTTAGTTATAATCAGTGCGAAGCACTTAGATATTATCCAGATTGTTCAGTCACACTTAGCCCGTTTCCGGGCTAAAAAATAACATTATCCGAGTTGCACAATGTCACACAGCGTTATGGCATTACAGAGGCGGTCGTCCGGTACCTCGAGCCACGTCTTTATTACGACGGCGGTTAACAAAAATACGCTATCATCTTTGTTAACGTAGGGGTTTTCTCCCTTCTTTTAGCCTTTGATAGAAATCTTAAACAGCAAAATCAGTTGTATGGGAAGGCATATCTGATCATCATCCTCTTTCAGGGTAGTTGCTGAGTGCTCATTACAGCGATGAGACTTCTGTCCAGGCGTAGTTAAACCCCTTGTCATAGGCGCACGATATAAGCCTGCGCTAGCTATTACTGTTAAATTTGTATGTTTCTTCTGGCCATTTCCACTACAAACATGTGTGCTGTAGCTTCGTCTTTCCAGTTTTTTACTGCCCAGATGATATAATCATCTGGTATTTCCTTCATAAATCTGCCTTTATATTTGCCCCAGGGCATTTTAGTTAATGCGTATTCGTTTTTATTTGTAGCTGTGATTTTCATAATTTGCCTTTGATGTGTGAGCCATGGACACGAACACTGATCTGACCATTGTAGTATTCATTAGATTCCAGTACTCGTCTTGTGAATTGTTCTTTTGCCTCGATGTAACTACACTCTGCCTTACTTTTGCAGTAATAAAGTATCTCTCTGTGAAATTTGTCTGTGCCTAATTGTGTTACATCTCTGTTGAGTTCGTCGTTGGAGCCGTAGTATGTTTGCCAGTCTGAGTCTATTTTTGACTTAATTCGTTTCTTTTTCTTTGTGCCGTTTTTTAATTTTACTACTTTATATGTGGTTTTACTAAATTTTGCCAGTTTTTTGCCTATATACATTCGTCCGGTCGTAATATTGGTTATACAATATACAAATCCAATACAATCTTCAGGAAGTTCTGTTATCAGTTGATTCTGGTGGTACCACGACATCAACTTGTTTAGTCTTTTTTAATTCTGCCTTACGTCGATTTGATTCAAAGTAGCCTGGACTTGATTGACTAGGTTTTTCGTGCCTTACTTTCATTATTTCTGCCCTACGTTTACGTGCCAATATTCGCATTTCTGCCAATAGGTTTCTACATTTTATACCAGATGTGTGTGTTTGTTTTCTTTCCCATTCTTGATTAGCTTCAAAATATTGTCTAAACAAGTGTACTAGTTGTTCGTGCGTGTCCATTAATCAGTGATATCTAAGTCTGTACTATAACTAGTGAACCCATTTTCCTTAATTACCTTAAGGACGTTGTTTACACGACCGATAAGTTCATCTTTATGGCTAATCAAATAGATATTTTTACTACGTTCTCGTGCCATTTTCTTTAAAACACTAAGAGCATTCTCCACACCGCTAGCATCTAACCCGTTATCTATAAGCTCATCTACAAATAATAGATTGATATTTTGGTACAAGCTTTCCCATACATCTCTAAAACTCCAACTTAACCCAAGTATTAATCGATTACGCTCGCCTCGACTTAAATTATCAAAATCTAAGTCTTGACCCAGCTGTGTAATTTCTACATTTAAGTCGTTTAAGAATGTAACTTGATGTGGCAAGCCCATTTTATCGAGATAGTAAGTTAGTCTGCTATTTAAATAGCTTAAATTTTGATCAATAATTTTCTTTCTAATAAAGCTATCTTTATTTGTTAATAGTTTTAATAAGAATTCCTGATGATCCTTAACAGCAGATAATTCATTTACAGTGTCCCAACTAATTTCTTGAAGTGCTGTATTTTTAAGTTCTTCAATTTGCTCAGTGTAAGGATCTATTTCTTGTTGTCGTTTACCTAAGGCGTCTTCTAGACTAGCTAAATTGTTTTGATGTCTTAATGCTTCTTCCAGACTATCGTAGAAAGTAGTAGGTCTGCCATTAATATCACCGATGTCTTCTAGTTCTTGTATCACAGTAGCATAGCTATCGCTGACTCCTTGTAAAAATATATAGGAATCATCTAGATTTTTCTTAGCCACAGTAATCATTTCTTCATGTTTATCTGTATGTAAGCCTTGTTCACAAGCAGGACATTTGTTATCTGCTAGCTTTTCTAATTCTTTTTTATATTTGTTTACTGTTTTGTCGGCCTGCATTACACTGGTTTCAAGTGTAGCCTTTTGTTTGTGTAGAGCTTTAATCTTTGCGCTTAGTTCGTCATAGGTTTTTAGTTTAGCATGTTGCTCTAGTTCTTTTTCTATATCAACACTTTGTAGTTCTATGATCTTTTCGGCTAGTTTGAGACAATCTTGTTCTTGTTGATTATACCAAGCACTTTTTTTAATTTCTAAACCATCGATACTTTGTTGTATTTTCTCGTTAGACTTCTTTGCTGCTTCGATATTAGCAGATTCTTGTTGGATCTGATCCTTAGATATGCGTATCAGTTCTTTAAGAGTCTCGGCTTTTTCACTTAATAAAGTTATACCTAGCAGTTGTTCAATAATCTCACGTTGCTCATTCGCTCGCATACTGAGAAATGGCTCAGTATACGTGTTAAGAGCCACTATGTGTTTGAACATATCGTGACTCATACCAAGTATATCTGCTAGATCCTTTTGTGTTTCTCTAACATCGCCTTGACTATCATCGGTTTCGTTGTTTTCCTGCTCTATATCATTAACATAGAACTTTAATATGTTGGGTTTACGACCTCGTTCGATACGATAATCCTGCCCATCTTTTTCAAACGCTAATGTAACCAACATATTTTTATTATTAATTTTGTTGATTAGATTATCTTTTTTAATATTTGTCAGAGCTTGTCCAAATAATCCATAACTAAGGGCATTTACAATAGTAGTTTTACCAGTACCGTTGCGACTGCCATTGTCGTCGCCACCCATATCTAAGTTTTCGCCTAGTACAAGTGTTAAATGTTCTCTAGTAAAATCTACAGCTTGAGTCTGGTTACCCACACTCATAAAATTTTTAACTGTTAGTGTTTTTAATCTTATCATAAATTGTTATAAATTGACAGTAGAACTTTTTTATCGTAGGTATCGCTATCTATATTGACCAGCTGATTCGTTACAATTTGGTCTACACTTTCAAATTCTTGTATTTCAATATTGCTGATTATCTCTACTTCCTTTTTTTCTGGAACAAGTGTTAGTTCTCTAATAGGATAATCGCCCATAAATTTTTCTTTAATAAAATTTGCTTCTTCGTAGCTAATATCTATATCTAAGCTCACACGAAGATGTGTTTTAGGTAGTATAATATCATTAGCGCGATCAATCAACTCGCTAAGTTTAGTAGTTCTGTAAGTAGGTTGTCCGGGCCAAGTGTGATATTCTGGTTTTTTACCCCATTCTAAAATCATCATTCCTCGATCGTTATCCCAATTGTCTGAATAGTTGTGCGGGAAACAATTACCAATGTATACCATATTACCGCGTTGTTGTCTTTTGTGAAAGTGACCGCTGAATCCTAGCTCGTAATTGGCAAAATGATTAAGTTGTATCTCTCCATGATCAGGCATTTGAACCATAGCATTCATATAAAAGCTAGGCAGTTCAAAATGCCCAAATATATATTGACCTTTTTGTTTTGAAATAGCTTTCCATTCATCTCCAATTAACCAAGGACATAATGTTACGTCGTCTATGGTCGTGGGATGATGTACGACTGTGACTCCTGGAATATATTTTCCAAACTCCACTGAGTGTATATCTCGTTTATCTTTATAATATAGATCATGATTGCCAGGAAAAAAGAAAAACTGATCAAAGCTACTACCAAGTTTCTCCAAAGCTCTGAGAGAGAAATCCATAGTAGTAATATTAAGACTATTACGATTATGATGCCAATCACCGAGAAAAATTCCAGTATCACATCCTTCCTCCTTTGCCTTAGCAATATACCAGTCAACAAAGTCTTCACAGTCTTGATTGTGTGTTTGACTATTAGATTTTAAACCGAAGTGAATGTCAGTTAAGCAGGCTACTTTTTTAAAAAGGCCCATAAATGTCCTTTCCTATAATTTGCTGTACTTCTGACATTAGGGTATTCTCCATTTGACAAATCCAGTTGTCATCTTCAGTCATTCTAGTGAATACAAGTTTCAAATAGTGTCCTTCGCCTACCTTCACTGTTACATATGTTATCATTCGTCATACCCTTCGTTTCGTCTAAGTGCCGCCACATATTCTCCTTGCCCAGTTCTACTATAACTTGGATTCATGCCATTCATTTCTAGCAAGTCGTCTCTTATTACTTGATTGCGTTTTTCAATATTGATAATGCGTACAAAACTATTAGTTACAGCAGCAGTAAAGTACGCAAAAGGATTGTCTGATTTTGATTCATCGAATTGTAATCCAATTTGTGTTAATTGTAAAATAGCCTGTCCACGCATTTCGTCGTTATAGGTATAACCTCTAACATTACCTCTAGTAGCATATCTTTCACAAAGTTTAATATACATTTTAGCTAGAGTGTTAGTAATTTGACCGTGATCTTTACTAAATTTTCCTTTGTCTACAGACCCTCGCCAATGACTTTTGCCTACACAAACTAATACATCATCTTCATTAAATTTATAATGTTGGAATGGAGGAAAGTTAACTTTGTCGCGTCCATCTGCTGTAGTTTTTGGATTCTTTTTTCGTGTAGTGTTTAATGGTATATGATCAAAAGTCATTATTCGGAAAATTAAATCCGATTTAGGAATCTTTTTATAGTCCACTTCGCATTCAGCTAATTTGACTTTTTCTCCAGCTTGCTTACGTGCTTCATAAGCTTGTACACTGAGTCGTTTGGCATGAGCACGTTTAGCATCGGCTATAGTTCTTATATTAATTTTGTCAATATTAGGCAAAATAACATCATAGCGATGATATTCTGGTTTGGTAAATGAGCAATAAGTGTTTTTTGATTTGTGTATTTCTTCTAGTAAGTCTTTGTTGTTTAAGTAATTAACTTTCATTTGCACCTCGTTGTTAAATTGTAAACTACGCACTTTATTTTGTCAACTAAATAATGAATAAAGGAAACCAAAATGCCTAATTTATTTGATACATTTTCATCTACCGCATCTACAGTGGTTAAAAATCTTACTGGAGGAATAGGATCTAATCCAAACAATTTAGGTTCCGCGTTAGGTACAGCAGGTAAACTATCTGGGGCACTGAATAACCTGTCTGATCCTGGTAAATTGCTATCAAGTTTAAGAAGTTTAAATCTACCAGTTGGCGGTAATACATCTAATCCATTAGGTAACACCGGAGCCACTTGGGGCGGCACTGAAGTAGACAAGGACTGGCGTGTACGATTAAGTTTGCCCAATGTCGGAGTGTTTAAAAACAGTTATGTTTTACAACCACTAATCAATGCCGGAGGAATGATTTTTCCTTACACTCCCGCAATCAGTATATCAAGTAGTGCCGCGTACGATGAGCAAAGTATCGTTCATCAAAATTTTCAATTTATTACTTATCAAAATAGTAAAGTTGACAGAATTCAAATCACAGCTCCTTTTTTTGTAGAAGATGCTGTTCAAGCACAATACTGGTTGGCTGCTGTACATTATTTTAGATCCGTTACCAAAATGTTTACAGGATTTGATACCGGAGCAGAACAAGGCAATCCTCCTGTGATAGTATATTTAAATGGATACGGAGATTTTGTTTTTAAAAATATTCCTGTAGTAGTTAATAGTTTTACAGTCGATCTAGGTGCCGATACAAATTATATTTCGACAAGTATGAGAAAAGATGTAGGACGTCCAGCAGGCCCAACAGCAGCAGCTCCAGTGGCACAGTCAGGCGGATTTTTAAGTCTAGCAGGAGCAGCTTTACAAGCGGGCGGATTACAAAATGCCGGAGCATTTATTAGCGGATTAGATAGTAAAAATAAAGCAGGATCTCCAGCACAATCTTCTCAAACTCAGGCTATGAAGGGAGACAGTCATGTGCCTGTTAAAAGTAGTTTTACAATTACATTACAACCAATTTATAGTAGACAGGCAATACGACAGTTTAGTTTACAAGCGTTTGTTCAAGGTGCTTATGTAGATAATAAGATAGGATATCAATAATGGCGGCCTATAAACCTTCGAGTCCTTGGAAAGACACACCAATTGAAAATAATTATCTAACTGTATTAAGAATTAGACCAGTTAGTTCTGAAGCTGACGATTTTCTTTATACTATCGAACCTCAATATACATACAGACCCGATTTGTTAGCATTTGACCTGTATGGAGATCCTAAGCTATGGTGGGTCTTTACACAAAGAAATTTAGATACTATACAAGATCCTATCTATGACTTCGTTGCGGGAACAAAAATATACATACCTAAAGGCAACAGTCTAAAACAGATACTAGGATTATAATATGGTAGATTTTGCTAAAGAATTTAAAGCTGGAGCTACATCTGCTTCAGAAAAAATATCAAAAACAGTTACAGGTATAGTACAAAAAAACGGAGGTTCTGCTGTAGGCCCTGCGTTAGATGAATTAAAAAAAGCAGTTGTAGGCGGAGGACTGTTACCAGATCTTTCTTCTTTTAGTATTCCGGGATTAGATTTTAGTTCAGCGACTTTTAATAGTGTAGCACAAAGTCAACAAGATATTGCTGTAGCAGCACAAGTGGATCAAGGGCAGACTAAAGTTGCTCCTCCTCCTAATTTTAAACCTCCTCTACCAAATCAGTTAAGTCAATACGTATCAGTTAATGCGCTTTTTACTTTAAGTGTGTTAAGTGACGAAGCAATTAATTTTCCAGATTTAACATACAAAAAAGGACAGCTTGGTCCTATTATTTTAAAATCAGCAAATAATATTTCTCCTGAAGGATTAATTAAGACAGCATTTGGATCTTATAATTTTTTCCTTGATAATTTTAAGTTAACAACTATTATGGGATTAAATGAAGCTACAGGTGTCACTAATGCTTCTAATATAACTTTCACTGTAACAGAACCTTATAGCATGGGTTTATTTTTTCAATCTTTACAAGTAGGTGCTTTAGAAGCCGGACATGAAAATTATACACAAGTACCATTGTTGTTAACCATAGAATGGAGAGGTTGGACAGATATAGATAAAGAAAATCCTGTGGTAGTAAGACAAATACCTCTTAAAATAAGAGAACTAGGCATGACTGTTACAGGCAAAGGGTGTGAATATAATGTAGAAGCATATCCTTGGAATGAACAAGGTATGTCAAAAACTTTTAACGAAATTAAGAGCGATGTAGGTATAGAATGTGATAAAGGTGGCCCTTATACTATTCAAAATTTATTACAGACTGGAGCAAATAGTTTACAAGCAGTATTAAACAAGCGTTTACAAGAAGCAAAAAAAGCAGGAAAAGTTGAAGTACCAGATGAAATTTTGATTTTATTTCCTAAGGATACAGCGTCAGATCCTGGATCAAACAAAACTGTGACTAGTAATGAACTTTCGGAAAAGACAGCGACTGCTACTCCTAATGTTGGAAGTGCTGCTGCTTTTTACGGAAAATTAGGTGTTAGTCAAGGTGCTAATTCTACTAAAGTTCAAGGAATTGACAAATCTGCTGTAAACATTATAGGACAATCATTGTTAGGTTTTAGCGAAAAAATTAAGGGAGAAACACCATTTGCTAAAGATGCTGATAGTTATGATAAAGAGAAGGGAATAGTAAAAATAGGATCTGTTACTATAGATTTGAATAATTCTAAGTTCCATTTTCAGCAAGGTGCTCTTATTACCGATGTGATTACTAATGTTATTTTAAACAGTGACTACGGCAGAAATGCTTTAAACGAAGCGCAATTAACACCTACAGGTAATATAGTTTGGTTTAGGATAGAAACACAGGCTTATAATATTCCGCAAGAAGATGGAAAAACAGGAACTAAACCTAAGTGTATAGTGTTCAGAGTAGTTCCTTATCAAGTTAATAGTTCAAGATTTATGCCGCCAGATTCTAAAGCCAAAGGTTATGATCAATTAAAAAAACAGGCAGTAAAAGAATACAACTATATCTATACAGGACAAAACACAGAAATTTTAAATTTTAATATTGATTTCAAAGCAGGATTTTACACAGCTTTGTTTTCTGGTACTAGCACCGAAGGCGATCGTTTAAAAGATCAAACAGGACAATCCACTGATACAGAAGCCAGAGACCAAACTGTTGGATCTACTCCGTCTGGTGGTTTACAAAATGCTGCTGCTACCTTTCAAAAAGGGTTAGCAGGCGGCAGCAATGCTCAACCTGAAAATCCTACACAAGTTAGGAATGATGTTATAAAATCTAAAACAGCTAACAAAGGCGGAGCTTCTGCGTTTGACGATAAGGCCACAGTAGTAGCTAGACAGTTTCATGATGTTATCACAGCTCAAGCTGACATGATTAATTTAGATTTAGAGATATTAGGCGATCCGTATTATATTGCTGATAGTGGCATGGGAAATTATAGTGCTAAAGAAGTAAATGGATACGATAATATTACTAGCGATGGTTCTATTAACTATCAAAATGGTGAAGTAGTTGTAGAAGTTAATTTTAGAACACCAATAGATATTGATTTAGAAAAAGGTTCATGGGATTTTAGAGACACAGAACCAGTAGCACAATTTAGCGGTTTATTTAGAGTGCTTAGTGTTGATAGTTCGATAGTTAGAAATAAATTTACTCAAACTTTACATCTTGTAAGATTGCCTGGACAAGATGTAAAACTTAAAGAAAAACCAGCTGGCTCCTTAATAGGACAAAAAAATGAAGGTACAGATTTTGTACAGAAAACTAATAGCAGCATAATTAGTGCTATTACTGGTGGAAGTGTTCAAAACAATAATGTTAATACTTCTCCGCCTAATACTGGATTACCAGGCGTAATTAATTCTGGAGGATTTACAGCGTAATGGCTATTGAAAGCAGACCACAAGCAGGTAGTACACCAGTAGACCCTGGTCCTTTTTTGGCTAAAGTTGTAAGCCATCTCGATCCAACCTATATGGGCGGATTAGAAGTTCAGATTCTAAGGGAGGTCACAGGGGATGTAAATTCAGATGGGCAATTAACTACTGTAAAATATCTTAATCCTTTCTATGGTGTTACTGGCGCGGAACATGTAACTGACACAGACGATTTTCAAAATACACAAAAAAGTTATGGTATGTGGTTTGTTCCTCCAGATGTAGGAACCTTAGTAGTAGTAATTTTTATTGGCGGCGATCCCCGTAAAGGTTATTGGATAGGTTGTGTACAAGACGAGGGTATGAATTTCATGGTCCCAGGCTTAGCCGCCACGGAATTTGTAGTAGGTGATACCAAAACAGAAGATAGCGAAAGAGTACCAGTTGCCGAGTATAATAAAGTAGCCAACGAAAATACAGGAGATCCTACAAAAAGACCTAAACCTCAACATCCTATAACAGAATTTTTAGTTAAGCAAGGATTAATTTTAGATGATACTAGGGGTATCACAACTAGCTCAGCAAGAAGAGAAATCCCAAGTGCTGTGTTTGGTATTAGTACACCAGGTCCAGTTGATAAAAATGGAAAGCGTGGCAAGATAGGTAAAGCTGAACACTTAATTGACGGCGCCTTTGTAAGTAGATTAGGCGGGTCTACATTTGTTATGGACGACGGCAATGACAAATTTATTAGAAAAACTCCTGCTTCAGACGGTCCTCCAGAATACAGTAATTTATTGAACGGTGAAACTGATGGTGACAATACTATACCCCATAATGAATGTATAAGATTACGTACAAGAACAGGGCATCAAATTTTATTACATAATTCTGAAGATTTAATTTATATAGGAAATAGTAAAGGTACTGCGTGGATAGAATTAACTAGTGATGGAAAAATTGATGTTTTTGCTGAGGATAGTATTAGCATACATACCAAACAAGATCTTAATTTCTTTGCCGACAGAGATATAAATTTTGAGTGTGTAAGAAACATGAATATTAAAGTTGGTAGTGAATTACATACACATGTAATGATGGATCAAATTTTAATTGTAGATGGTAAACAAAAAATTCACGTTAAACAAGAAGTGGATAAAACTTATGAGTTGACTTATAAACAACATGTTAAAAAGGATGTAGAAAAACTGTTTGATGAAAATCATAAAGTTACAGTTTTAAAAGATACAGATTTTAATACCACAGGGCATAATTGGTTTACAGCAGGAAAAACTACAGAAATTAAAAGCGGAGGCAATCATATTGAAACTGCGGCACTGATTCATATGAATGGACCTGCTGCTTCAACAGCAGCAAAAGCTAAAGAAGCAGAGTTACCACAAAGACTAAAATTACATACACTGCCTGATCAAGATGAACTACCATTAGAACCTTCTATCATGCGAAGAATAATTACTCATGAACCGTATCCGCATCACGAGAATCTTGATCCCCTTAAAGTGAAACCAGAATTAACCGACAGAGATATCGAAGGAAGATATGAAGATACGGACGAGGAACAGCTCAAAGATCAATCAGAATTTTCAGTAACCATGTTAACACCTGCTAGCGGCTGGAAAACATACAGTGCTGCGGTAGATCCGTTCAGAAAGCTACAAAGTGACTAATAAATATTACTATGAGTGCTAATTCACGTTTATACGATAAAATTGTAGTTAAGGGAGACCTTAAAGGACAAAAGTTACCAGGAACTAAAACCTATAAAGGATTCAGCACGATTAGTTCAGATGCTAACAGTTTTGCTTTATACGATCTGGCTCTTATTAAACAAGATTTATTAAATCATTTTCATATAAGGCAGGGCGAACGATTAGAAAATCCTGAATTTGGAACTATTATTTGGGATTGTTTGTTCGAACCTTTAACAGAAGAAATAAAAACGTTGATACAGAAAAATGTAGAAACGATTATAAATTATGATCCCCGTGTTGTCCCAGAGCAAATCATTGTTACTAGTTACGAAAGCGGTATACAAGTAGAATGCCGCTTAACATATTTGCCTTACAATATCGCAGAAACCTTACAACTAAAATTTGATCAAGATAATTCAATAATATAAAGTACGCACATTTCAAAATACGCTAAATATTGTATAATTGGGAATAGCGTATGTCAGCAACCGATAGACAAAATAGATTATTAATAGCCGAAGACTGGAAAAGAATTTACCAAACTTTCCGTAATGCCGATTTTCAAAGTTATGATTTTGAAAATCTGCGACGTGTAATGATTAATTACATTAGGGAAAATTATCCAGAAGATTTCAACGATTATATTGAAAGTTCTGAGTATTTGGCATTAATTGATTTAATAGCATTTTTGGGTCAAAGTATCAGTTTTAGAACTGATTTAAATGCTAGGGACAACTTTCTAGAGTTAGCAGAACGTAGAGAAAGTGTTCTTAGATTAGCTAGATTACTAAGCTATAATCCTAAAAGAAACATAGCAGGTAGTGGATTATTAAAGTTTAGTAGTGTAAGCACTACTCAAACAGTTATAGATTCCAATGGTCGTAATCTTTCCGGACAAATTATTTTATGGAACGATCCATCTAATGCTAATTGGTACGATCAATTTATAAAGGTCATTAATGCTGCGTTACCTTCTAGCCGTCAATTTGGTAATCCAGACGACAAAGCAGTAATATACGGTATTCCAACAGAACAATATAGATTTCAGAGTGCTAACACTGATGCTCCAGTTTACAGTTTTACCAAGTCAGTAGACGGCAGAAACATGCCCTTTGAAATAGTTTCAACTGTTTTTAAAAATTCTCAAGACATTTACGAAGAACCACCTGCTATTGGAAATAGATTAGCATTTATTTTTAGAAATGACGGCAAAGGCAATGCCAGTATTAATACCGGATTTTTCCTACATTTTAGACAGGGAATTTTAGCTCAAGGAACATTTGATATTTTACAACCAAGTACAAGTGAAAGCATCGATATTGATGCGGTAAACATTAATGATACTGATATTTGGTTGTATCGTTTAGATCAGAATGGGTTAGAAAATGAATATTGGCAAAAAGTTCCTAGTCTTGAAGGTAATAATATAATCTATAATAGTCTTAAAAAATCAGTAAGGAACATTTATAGTGTAGTGACACGAGCAGGTGATAGAGCCAGTCTGTTATTCAGTGATGGTACATTTGGTAATATTCCTAGAGGAACATTTAGAGTATATTATAGAACAAGTAATGGTATAAGCTACACTATAAATCCCAAAGATATCAGAAATATTAGTATTGCTGTTCCTTATATTAGTAATAATGGACAATTTGAAACTCTGACAATCAACGTAAGTTTACAATCAAGTGTAGATAATAGTTCCGAATCAGAGAGTAATGACAGTATTAAGTCAAAGGCTCCTGCTACTTATTATACTCAGAATAGAATGATTACAGCAGAGGATTATAATATCAGTCCGTTAAGTGTCAATCAGCAAGTTATAAAAATTAAGGCAGTGAATAGAAGTGCTAGCGGTATAAGCAGATATTTTGATTTAGTAGACCCAACAGGAAAATTTAGTAAAACAAATTTATTCGCTGATGATGGAATCTTATATAAAGAGGAATTTACTGAAAGTTTTAAATTTAGCTATCAGAATAGAACAGATATAGAAGCAATCATTTATAATCAAGTTATAGACACTTTAAAATCTTCTACATTAAGAGATTTTTATTACGGTAATTTTTTTACTGTAGTAACTGATTCGTTGTCTGTTTCATGGTACAGTAGAACAGTTGATACAAATCAATGTACAGGATATATTAGTGATATTAGAAATCCTAGTATATCCTATGACACCGAGCCAGTACCATATAAATTAGGAACATATACAAGTACACTATTAAGATACTTGTCACCAGGCGCTTTAATACAGTTTGTTCCTCCGACAGGTTATTACTTCGATAAAAGTAATGATAATAAGTTGGTACGTGGTACAGCAAATGTGGATAATGCTGTTACAAGTTTATGGTGTAAAGTCATTAACGTTTCGGGTGACGGTACAGCAGGTGGCGATGGGATCTTTGCTGACGGATCCGGTCCTGTGACATTTAATGATATTATTCCACAAAATGCTATAGTAAATCAGATTATTCCAGCTTGGCGTACTACATTAGAAAACAATACAGTGTCCACAATGATTGATTTGATTTTTGCGAACAAGCCGTTCGGACTAAGATATGATATTCAATCTAAAACTTGGAAAATTGTTTTTGAAGTTAATCTAAACATAAACGATAGATTTAGCCTAGGTAAACAAGGCGATAACAGTAATCAGCAATTAGACTCTAGCTGGTTGTTACTTTTTACAACCGATACTGAATTTTATACAGTAAAATCTAGATTATTACGTTATGTATTCGAAAGCGAGAAACAGATTCGTTTTTATTTTGATGCTAGCGATAAAATCTACGATACTAGAAATAATACAATAGTAAAAGATAAAATTAGAATTTTAAACATCAATACACAGCCAGATAGTTTAGTTCCTTTTACCATAAGTAGAGATTGGGAAATTACAGAAGAATTTAAAGGGTTAGATGGTTATGTAGATACTAAAAAAATACAGGTAACCTTTAGTGATTTAGACGATGACGGTGTAGTTGATAATCCTATTTTATTTGAAGAAATAGTTGCTCCTACTGTTTCCCCAACTACTAAAAAAATAATTTTAGAAAAGTATGAGATTTCAGCAGGGCAAGAAGATTACAGATATGTTGATAATACAGATCAAAAAGTTATAATAGTCAGCTCTTTAGGTATTCTTTCTAATTTAGGTGTGTTGGCTGATGGACAATATGTTTATTCAGAAGAAACTGACACAGTTTACAAATTTACCTTAGCAAGTGCTAGTTTTGAGCCTTCTATAGATTATAAAGTGTTTGTTGGTAGACCTAATATTAAATTTCAGTATATACACAATGCTGATTATGAGTCTAGAATTGATCCTGGTATTACAAATTTAATTGACATTTATGTGTTAACAAAACAATACGATCAAAATTTTAGACAATGGTTGAACAATGCTTTAGATAGCGAACCTTATCCTCCTAGTCAAGATACTTTGTTTAGTTTAATGAGTACAGAACTAAACAAAATAAAATCTATAAGTGATGAAATAGTTTATCATCCAGTAAAGTATAAAGTGTTATTTGGAGAAAAAGCTACATTAGATGTACAAGCTACATTTAAAATTGTTAAAAATTCAGAATTAGTAATAAGCGATAATGATGTAAAATCTAGCGCATTATCGGCTATAAACGAATTTTTCAGTATTGAAAATTGGGAGTTTGGAGAAACATTTTATTTTACAGAGTTAGCTACTTATGTGATGAACAGATTAAGTCCATATGTGGTTAATTTTGTTATTGTTCCTAAAGAAACAAGATTGACGTTTGGCGCTTTATATGAAATTAAATGCGAAAAAGATCAAATCTTTGTAAATGGAGCAACAGTAAATGATATCGAAGTTATTACTGCGGTTACTGCTAGTAAGTTAAAAGCTAGCGGAGCTATCGTAGCAAGTAACACAGCAACAGGACAACAAATTATAACTAGCGCAGGAATTGAAGACTAATGGCCAATAACGATCAAGACGAATTTGGGTTACCTACTGGCGGTAACGAACCAAGAAGAACTGCTAATTTACTTCCTAGAACCTATAGAACAGATAGTAATAAAAAGTTCTTACAGGCTACTTTAGACCAACTTACGCAACCTGGTAAAGTAAAAAAACTTAATGGATACATTGGCCAACAAAATGCCAAATCTGCTAAGTCCGACGACATTTATATAGAGTCTAAAGAGGAATCTCGCAAAAATTATCAATTAGAACCTGCTGCTGTTATTCAGGACAAGTTTGAGAATGTAACATTTTTTAAAGATTATATCGACTATATTAATCAAATAAGTGTATTGGGCGGTGATGTAGCCAATCATGAAAGATTAAACAAACAAGAATTTTATAGTTGGGATCCGCATATTAATTGGGACAAGTTCGTTAATTTCCAAAATTATTATTGGTTAGCATACGGTCCCGACGTTATAAAAGTATTTGGACAGCAACTTGAAATTGAAAGTACATACAAAGTTGATCTAGTAGATGAAGAGGATAATTTCGCTTATGTATTTTCGCCTAACGGACTGACTAGAAATCCTACTATACGACTTTTCAGAGGGCAGACTTATAACTTTAGTATTAATAGTCCGGGTAATCCTTTTAGTTTTAAATTGTCAAGAGTCGGCGGAGATACTGACAGATACAAAAAAGGTGTATCAAAATTTGCTGTAGAGCAAGGAGTGATAACTTTTAAAGTAAGAAAAGATGCTCCAGATTTACTTTATTTTGTTAATGAAAAAGATCCTACAGCCGGTGGCGTAATACAAATATTAGACATTGAAGAAAATACATTTTTAGATGTAGATAAAGATATTCTAGGAAAGAAAGATTATACTTTAACTTCGGGAGTTAAACTTTCTAACGGAATGAAACTTAATTTTGAGGGTAATATTACTCCGGCTGAATATAAAGATGGAAATTGGTATGTAGACGGTGTGGGAACTTCTATCACTTTAATACCAGAATCAGCTTTGGAAATTATTAGTACATATACTCAAGAATCAGAATTATTATTTGATGATACAGGATTCGATAACGATCCTTTCAGTGTAGCCAGTGCTTATCCTAGAGATAATGATTATATTGTAATGGCTCGTGGATCTAAAGATAGAAACCCATGGAGTAGATATAATAGATGGTTCCATGAAGATGTTATTAAAGTTTCAGCAGAACTTAACGGAAAAATTCCAGATGTTGATCAGTCATTAAGAGCTGTAAGACCAATTATAGAATATGAAGCTGATATTAAATTGTATAATTTTGGTCATCAGGCCAAAAAAGATATTGATTTGATTGATACATTTACTACAGATGTTTTTTCAATTATAGAAGGTAGTACGGGATACAATGTCGATGGAGTAAGTCTTACTCCTAATATGAGAGTATTATTTACAGCCGATCCGGATATACTAGTTAAAGGAAAAATTTTTAAAGTAAATTTTATTGAAATAATTGTTCCTCAAAGACAAATAGAATTCGTAGCTGATGCTACAGTAAATCCTAATTCGGATGTTATAACATTTGCTTCGGAACATTTTTTAAATACCGGCGTTCAAGTTACATATTTAAACAACGGTAATAATGATATCGGTGGGTTAAGCAACAGACAACAATACTATGTTTTTGTAGTAAGTGCTACACAAATTAAATTATTTTTTGATAGCGCATTAACAAGGCAGGTCGACATCCTAAATAGGGGAGCTAATACTCATAAATTTGAAGTTTTTCTTGGCAAACGTAAACAAATTAATTTAGTAGAAGAACCAGATACTACACCTTTGCTTTATGAAACAGTATTAGTAAGAGGCGGTAATACAAGCAAAGGTTCTATGTATTGGTATGATGGATCGAATTGGAAATTGGCGCAATCTAAATCTAGAGTTAACCAGCCTATTTTCTTTGATGTATTTGATCATGATGGCAATAGTTATGGCGATGTTACTGCGTATGACGGGTCTACTTTTAATGGTAATCAAATCTTTAGCTACAAACAGGGAAATGGATCCAAAGATAAAATTTTAGGATTTCCTCTTTCTTACAAAAATATTAATAATGTCGGCGATATAGTTTTTAATTTTAATTTATTACAAGAGTCTTTTAATTATAAAAATGGAAATTCGATTAATAGTAAAAGAACTGATATAGGATTTCTTAAAAAGATTACTGGTTTAGACACATGGAATTATGTTAACGGGTGGAAAAAATCAGAAATTAAAAATGTTCAACCAATAGTAAGAATTTTCAAAGAATCAGGATTAGTTAATAATTTTCCTGTTGATGTGTATGATAACACAGATGATCTATCTGATTTAGAAGTTAGAGTGTACGTTAATGGTAAACGTCTTAATAGAGAAAAATTTACAGTAGAAAGAGGTGTAGTAAGATTTATAGTTGTGTTAGATAATGATGTTACATTGTCTGATATAGTTACTTTAAAATGTTATGCTAAACAATCTAAAAACAATAATGGTTTTTATGAAATACCTATTAATCTTCAAAACAACCCTCTTAATAAAAATTTAGAATCTTTTACATTAGGAGAAGTTGTTGATCATGTTAGTTCTGTAGTCGATAACATATCTGATTTTGTAGGTACTTACCCAGGTAATGGTAATCTACGCGATCTAGGCAATTTAACAGAATTTGGATCTAGAATAGTTCAACATAGTTGCCCGTTAAATTTGTCATTATATCATTTGGCTAAGTTAGATATCAACGTTGTAAAATCTATTACCGAAGCACAAGAAGATTATGCTACATTTAAACGTACATTTTTAACTGTAGCAGAAAATTTAGGTGTCGACATGGATGCTCGTAGACACGTAGATTTAATTCTTGAAACTATGTTTAAAGATAAACCTAGTACCCATTCTTATTATTTTTCAGATATGTTCGGGTACAGCGGATATACTAGATTAGAATATCTTGTCGAGGATGGAAGATTTCAAAGAATATTTTCAATATCAAGAACATTTAATTTAGATAGACTTAGTAATCAAGCTGTCTATGTTTATAGAAATGGTATTCAATTAATCGAAGGAGTTGATTATGTTTTTGGTAACGACGATGTTTTCTTTAATATTATAGGCGAACTTAATGATGACGATATCATCGAAGTATATGAATACGATTCTACTGACGGCAGTTTCTGTCCACCGACACCTACAAAGTTAGGGTTATATCCTAAATTTAAACCAAGAAAATTTTTAGATGACACCTACTTAGAACCTAAGGAAGTTATTCAAGGTCATGACGGAAGCATAACATTGTGCTACGGCGATTATAGAGATGATCTCTTATTAGAACTAGAATTAAGAATTTATAATAATATCAAACAAAAATACGATCCGGCAATATTTGATATTTGGAATTATATTCCAGGTTACAATAGAAAAACTGCGTATTCTAAAGAAGAATTTGACCGAGTGTTAAGTCCTAGTTTTTTCCAATGGACAAGCTTAATTAAAGAAGATTTTACTAAACAAACTTACTGGGATAGACTAGAACCGTTTACCTTTAATTATCGAGGAAACTACTATCCTGACGGTTCAGATAGTCAGGCGTTTTGGCGTGGTATATATAATTGGATATTTGATACAGATAGTCCACACATTACTCCGTGGCAGTGTTTGGGATTCAGTATCGAACCTACGTGGTGGCAGGAAGTTTATGGTCCTGCTCCATATACATCTGATAACTTTTTACTATGGGACGATCTGAGTCAAGGTATAATAAGAGAACCTGGAAAACCTCCCAAAGTACATGATAAATTTATTAGACCTATTTTAAGGAATACTTCTCCTACAGACGAGTTAGGAAATTTACGTAACCCATTAGAATCAAATTTTGTTACCGGACCGTTACCGTCTACATCGGAAGGATTCTATTCATTTGGAGATCAAGGTCCTGTTGAAACAGCATGGCGCAGAAGTAGCTATTATCCTTTTGCTTTAATTAAAACTATTCTTTTATTACACCCTGCTCAAACATTGTCTGTATGTTTTGATAGAAATAGACAGATTAGAAGTGCCACCGGACAATTAGTTTACAGTCCAACTAGTTTGAGAATAAGATTATCTGATATAGTTTTACCTTCAACAGTAAATGATACAACTCGTGTCTTTACATCAGGATTGGTAAATTATATCATTGATTTTGCTACATCGGATGTAACTTTTAAAATTGACGAATATAAACAGGATTTACAGCATTTAACAAATAAAATTTCTCATAAACTAGGAGGATTTACTAGCAAGAATAAATTTAAAATTTTATTAGATAGTAAGAATCCTACAAGTTCAGGAGGAGTTTTTGTACCAGAAGATAATTTCAATATATTCTTAAATGTGTCTAGTCCAATTAAGAAACTAGTGTATAGTGGAGTTGTGATTAGCAAGTTTTCTGACGGTTATGAATTAAGAGGTTATAATTTTGACGAACCCTTCTTTACCTACTATCCATTCAGACAAAATGATAGAGTAATAAGAATAGGAGGAATATCAGAAAGTTTTACAAGTTGGGACACAAATAAAACTTATGTAGCAGGTAAAGTAGTTTTATATAGCAATAGATATTACAGAACAAATGTCACTCATCAATCTGGAGATAATTTTGATGAAACATTGTTTACTAAATTACCTGGCTTACCAATGATAGGTGGTGCTGAAGCTATATTAAGAAAAAGTTTTGTAAAGAACCAAGAGTTATTTTTATCTTACGGAACCAGACTAAAAACTATTCAGGAGGTTGTAGATTTTCTACAAGGATACGGTGCTTACTTAGAAGAACAGGGATTTGTTTTTGACCAGTATAATCCTACAATTAAAGCTGTAACTAATTGGGAAACTAGCGTAAATGAATTTTTGTTCTGGACTACACAAAATTGGGGCGAAGGGTCTGCGCTATCTTTAAGCCCAGCAGCAGTAAAACTAATCATCAGAAATGATTTAGCTGTAGTAGATGATATACGAAATCCGTTTTACGGATATAAAGTTTTTAGAGTAGACGGTCAATTACTAGGAGCAGAATTTGTAAGCACATTCAGGTCGGGAAATGAGTTTTCAATAATTCCAGAAAATACAGCATATGGTATCTATGGAGGAACATTCTATCTTGTACAAAAAGAACATGTGTTATTATTAGATAATACAACGTTGTTTAATGATGTTATATATGATCAAGAACCAGGATATAGGCAGGAACGAGTTAAAGTAATTGGTTATAAGACAACTGATTGGAATGGCGGATTTGATATCCCAGGATTTATTTTTGACAAAGCGTTTATTAATGATTTTACTCCTTGGACTGATTATAATCTCGGAGATATTGTAAAGCATAAAGAGTATTTTTACAGTGCTAAACAATTTGTAGTCGGCGGAGAAAATTTTAAATCAGATGAGTGGGTACTACTAAGAGAAAAACCTGTACCTACACTTATTCCTAACTGGGATTATAGGTCTGAACAATTTACAGATTTTTATGATTTAGATACCGATAACTTTGACAGCGAGCAACAAAGATTAGCACAGCATCTTATTGGTTATCAAAATAGACAGTACTTAGAAAATATTATAAAGGACGATGTAAGTCAATATAAGTTCTATCAAGGTATGATAATAGAAAAAGGCACTCAAAATGTTTTGAGCAAGCTTTTTGACGTTCTAAGTGCCGATAATCAAGAAAGTCTTACATTTAATGAAGAATGGGCTGTAAGAGTTGGAGAATATGGTGCTAGTGCTGTGTTCGAAGAAATTGAATTTAAATTAGACGAATCTAAATTTAAATTAAACCCACAGCCTATACAACTAGTAAACACTGTTGAAAATATCAACACAGATTTAATTTATAGAATCGCACTTGGGGATGTTTATCTAAAACCTTTAGGATATAAGAATTCCCCTTGGCCAACCTTAGGAACAAAACGTTTTTTAAGATCTCCAGGTTATGTAAGATATGAGGATGTTAAAGTAAATGTAGATACTCTTAATGAAATTATTAATTTAGATATTGATGATTTTCAAGAAGGGGATTATGTATGGACAGCGTTTGAAAATAGGGACTGGAATGTATATAGATTTACAAAAAATACATTTTCTATCGAGGATGTAGAATATAGCGATGGAATTATTACATTACAATGTGATATATTTCCTAACATTGAAAAAGGAGATATTATCGGAATTATACATTCCGAAAAAATTAAAGGATTCCATATAGTTAGTTCTGTTCAATCCAGAAAAATTACCATCGAAAAAGTTATTAAAGATTGGAAGCCACCATTTGTTGATAGTTCTGAAATTTTAACTTACAAGTTTATTTCCAGTAGAGTAGATAATATTGATAATGCGAATGAAATTTTACCTCCTTATATTAAAAATAAAGAACTGTTATGGGCAGATGTAGGAAGTAAAAATTTATCTTATAATGGCGCAATTCCTTATACTGTATATTCTAATGAAAAAATTTATAATAGATTTATATTAGAAAATAAAGAACCATTACTAGAAGTAAAATTTGGAACAAAAGTAGCAATTAATAAGAACGGTAATATTCTAGCTGTATCTACTGCTAATAATGAAGTTTACATTTATGAAAAAGGCCCAGTGTCGGATACGTATGATGTTTGGTTACAACAACAACTGATAACACCTAACTTAAAATTAGCTAGTACTGACAATCTAGGCTTTGGAGCAGAAGTAGCATTTAGCGCAGACGGCAAGTGGATGGCTATAGCAGCACCTACTGCTTCTAATATTAGATCGAACTGGAAAGGTGATTTTTATAATAGTAATTCATATGCCTTCGGAGATATTGTACAGGTAAGGAATACACATTTTAGTGCTAGACGTAGTGCTGTGTCAAACGATTTATCATCTATTGATATATTTTCTCAAGACTGGGCGCCAGCATATCTTGTTACTACCGAAGAATATAAACCAAATAATTCTAATCTAAATCAGGGATATGTAAATCTTTATGCTAGAACTCCAGGCGGATCGTACAATTTATTTCAGTCATTTGTAAGCCCTAATCCAACAGCAGGAGAATTATTTGGCTCTAAGATGGTATTTGCTCAAAACGGAAATGAATATGTATTGTCTATAACTAGCCCCGGATATAATGATAATCAGGGCAGAGTCTATATGTTTAGATATGCTGAATTAGAAGAGGACAGTAGTCAGTCTAATTGGCATATGGATTATCGTAGATCATACACAGGTATATTCAGTCCTTCTAGACAATACTATCCAGGGGATGTTGTTTTTTATAACTATGAACTATACGAATGTATAACTCTCCAAGATCCTAATACTTTTGAAACAAATGCTAGCGGTTGGCAAATTTTAGAAGAAACAAACATTTTAGGATATTTTCCTCAGGAAGTAGTTTCTAATGTGGCAGATGTTACACCGATAGTCATCACAAATATTACACCTAATTTTCCAGCTACCACAGGAACTGTAAAGTTTAGAAGAGCAACAATTACATATGCGACCAGACCAAGTGCCCCATTTACAGCAGGGCAATATATAGAAATTAGAAATTGTAATCCTAATGTATATAATGGAGACTGGTTAGTTTATAGTTCTTCTACTACACAAACTGTTATAGTTTGTCCGTTCCCAAGATTTTTACCATCTCCTCCATACCTAGGAGGGTTGGAAGATCCTTTATACAAATATGTCGGTGGCGGCATTGTAACACTAGCTATAGTATCGCCTGTTAAAGATCAAAATGTTGAATCAGTTAACCCTGGAGACTTGTTCGGGTATGATATAGCCATGAGTGGCGACGGAACTAAAATTGTAATTAGTGCTCCTTATGCGGATCAAAATACTTACAATAATTATAGAGGAAAATTTAGATCAACAGAAAAATATGATGTTAATGATGTAGTTTATTATGGCGGCGGCGTAGATCCTGCTGGTTATTACAGCTACAAGAAAACTTTTGATAGTTCTGTAGCAGGAACCTTTAACACCAATGATTGGAGATTATTAACTACAGCACAATTTAATAACACAGGTAAAATTTTTACCTATGAATATAATGGCAATGCTTATGTACTTGTAGACTCTTTAGGAGCTCAGAATCTAAATCTAAACTTAGAGCAAAGATTTGGCGAAAGTGTTTCTATAAGTGATTCAGGAAGCCATCTCGCTGTGTCTTCTACATTATATACAGATACCTATAACGCACAAGGATCTGTAAAAATATTCGAAGCATATTCAGGATCTTGGTCACCATATCAAACACTAGTTAGTATTGATCCGGGTAATAATCATAAATTTGGTCATTATGTAGAATTTATGAATGACGCTGATACTTTAGTTGTACATAGTGTCAATAGTGATATCAAAAATGAAACAACGTTCGATAACTCGACTACACAATTTGATAATTCTACGCTGAGAATAGTAGATTTACAGTTCTTAACAGGTAGAGTAGATGTATTCGACAAATACAATTCGAACTATGTATTTGGAGAGTCATTAACTACTAGTTCGATTAATGAAGCATCTGATGGATATGGAAAGAGCATAGCAGTAGGATCAAATAATATTTTAGTATCTGCTCCTAGAGAAGAAAATCAGGATTTTCCAGATGCTGGAATAGTATATGCTTATAGAAAACCTTCAGGAAAATTTAGCTGGAGTGTTGTACACTACGAAAGAGCTAGACCTAATGTCTATCAAATTAAAAAAGCGTTTTTATATAATAGACGAGAAAATTTATTAGTTAAGTATCTTGATGTTATTGATCCTATTCAAGGAAAAATACCAGGCATAGCTGATCAAGAAATTAAATTTAAAACTTATTATGATCCGGCTACTTATTCAGTCGGTAACGAACTAGTAACTGTCGACGATGGCATGGCATGGACTAATACCTATACTGGTATGTTATGGTGGGATTTAACAAAAGCAAAATTTATAGAAAATCAAGGCGGAGAGATTGTTTACAGATCAACAAACTGGAATACCTTATATGAAACCGGCAGTATTGATATCTATGAGTGGGTAGAATCCAAACTACTTCCGTCAGAACGAGATAAGATTGCCGATACCGAAAAAGGATTAATTCAAGGTTTAAGCGGAAAATCCAAGTATGGTGATAGTGTATATAGTATTAAGAAAAAATACGATACTGTAAGCAAAACATTTGTTAACACTTATTACTATTGGGTAAAAAATACTACAATAGTTCCTAATAAGGAAGGCAGAATGTTAGCTGCGGAAGCTATCTCTAGATTAATAGCAGATCCTAGAAGTTTTGGATATCCATGCTTGGTATTGTTATCGCCAGACAGTTTTGGTCTTGTTAATGTAGATAGCTATCTAAAAGACAAAGATGTTGTATTAAGTGTACAATATTGGACAGTTGAAAATAAAGAAAATAATTCTCATTCTCAATGGAAAATTATTAGCGAACATCCAAATACTATTTTACCTTATGAGATTGAACAAAAATGGATAGATAGCTTACAAGGCGTAGATAAAAATGGACGTACTGTACCTGATCTTAAACTTCCTATAAAACAAAGATTTGGTATTGAAAATAGACCAAGACAAAGTATGTTCATTAATAGAATCGAAGCGTTGAAGCAATTTATCGAACGTGTAAATTCTATATTAAAGAATAATTTAATTGTTGACGAGTTTGATTTAACACCTCTAACTAAATTAGAAGAACCTCCAAGTGCTGTAAGTGGACAATGGGATATTGCTATTGATACATATCCTGAATTTAGATTTGTAGGAACTAGCCAGTTAGAGCAGATTAAACTAACACCAGTAATAGTTGATGGAAAATTAACAGAAGTTCAAATAGTACAAAGGGGTAAAGGGTATATTAATTCTCCTACATCTATTATTACTGGTAAGGGAAGAAATGCCGAAATAAAAATTAATTTAAATGCTACAGGCGGAGTAGATACTGTAGACATCGTAAATCCTGGATTTGGTTACAAAGCAGATACTTTTATAAATGTTAGACCTTATAGTGTATTAGTGTTAAGCGATAGTGAGAGCTATGATAAATGGGCCATCTATCACTATAATAGAGCAAACAGAGATTGGACTAAACAAAAAGCACAAAGTTATAATGTAACAACTTATTGGAGTTATATTGACTGGTACGATACTGGATATGATCAATTCACTAAATTTAATCATGTAGTAGCTAATACCAATGAACTGGCTTCGTTAGAATCTTTTATCGGTCAAATTATTAAAGTAAGCAATGTAGGAACTGGAGGGTGGACATTATTTTTAAAAATAAATGACATCATTACTACAGACTTTACACAAAACTTTAAAGTTATAGGCAGACAAAATGGCACGATAAAGTTTTTAGATAATCTTTATAATTTTAAAGGTAAAGAGCAAGGATTTGATGCGTTATTATATGATGCCGGACAGTATGATAGTGTTCCAAGTGCTGAGTTGAGTATAATATTGGATACTATTAAAAACAAAATTTTAATTGATAATTTAAGAGCAGATTATTTGAAGCTATTTTTCTCGAGCATGAGATATGCATTATCAGAACAGCCATTCTTGGATTGGATAATGAAAACTAGCTTTGTAAAAGCTACACATAATGCTGGGGAATTAAAGCAAAAAGTAAATTACAACAGTGATAATTTACAAGACTTTGAAAGTTATATTAATGAGGTAAAACCTTTTAGAACTAAAGTTAGAGAATATGTTAGTGGATATACTAGACTAGATAACGCTGCTCTATCTGTAACTGATTTTGATTTACCACCAATAATTAACGAAGATTTTAAAGTTCATCCGTTAACAGTTGTACTAAATGAAAATTATGCTTTAGGTTCCTCTGCCTTCCAATTGTTAGAATATCCATGGAAACATTGGTACGATAATGCTGCTTATTCTATTCAAACAATTGAATTATTTGATGGAGGTAAAGGGTATATCGATCCTCCTACAGTTAAAATTGTAGACGACTACGGATTAGTAACGTCGACCAACGAACTAAAATCAAATTTTGATGGTCCTAACAGTGTATGGTTGTTACAAGAAGGAACCTTAAAAATTACTGCTACAGGATTGCCATATCATAGTCATGGTACTCAAGAAGCAAATAATGTGGCTGTTGATCAAAGTTATAACCAGGTAATTCCTTTAAGGGGAGGTAGTTATGCTGCCGGACCCCACGCAGAAATTCCTGAAGGTATAATAGGATATTGGTTGAATGGAGTTGCTATCTTTAATCCTAGCGCAGGTACAGCTACACCAGAAGGATACGATTCACAAACAGATTACAATTATAATGCCGCATATTCTACTAGTGAAATTTTAGAATTAAATTTTGGACATGATAGGGCCGGAGGATTAGTTACTGAAGATGGACAATATTCGTATAGGGATTCTAGCTTTTTGGATGCGTGGTTATCTGGTATCGGTAACGATTTAGCCGATGTCGATAAGATAGATGCTTTAGAAATACCTTATCTGAGAAATGGTTTAGAACACGCCGATGGACATAGTAAAATTTTAGGATTTGCTTTAGACGGGTATCCTATCTACGGTCCTAATGGGTATAATGTAGCTACTGATCCTAATAGCGGAGTTGATAGAATGACCAGTAGTTACGGGTTAAAAAATTCATCTTATCGTACTGGATTTTTACAAGATTTAACTACATATCCTATGGGAATGTTCATTCAGGATTATGAATATTCTGGAGATGGTACATTAGATAAACACAACGGTAGATATTGTATAACACCAGATTACCCTAACGGTACCTACGCTTATTTTGTTACTACTAACAGCGCAGGTACGCCAGTTTATCCGTATGTTATAGGCCCAACATATTTTGGCGATAGTGCTCCTCAAGACAGAAATGATGCGTCTAACGGCAAAGGAACACCTCCTAAATTTTACAATTTATATAACAGTAACGCAGTACAAGCTACTGCTAGAGCATATATTACTAATGGTAAAGTTTCCAGAATAGTTTTAAGAACAGAGGGTTCTGGGTATCTAACTGCTCCTAGAGTTGTATTCGAAGGCGGATTAGATTCGACTGTTGAAAATTATCATGCTAAAGCATATGCTGTATTGAAAAATAATGTGGTAAGATCTAATAAAACCTTGATTAAGTTTGATAGAAATTCAAGAAATTATTTTGTTACTGAATTAACACAAGTCGAAACATTTGTCGGAACAGGTAGTAGAAAACAATTTGCTTTAAGATTTAGTCCTGTTTTAACTATAGGAAATACTTTAGTTAAAATAAATGACAATGAAATATTAAGAGACAATTATTCTCTTTCAATTAAAAAATCTACTACGAAAGGATTTACCAGTTATTACGGAGTTCTTACTTTAGAAACAGCACCGGCTATTGGCGATCAAGTACAAATAACTTACGATAAGAATTTTGAACATCTAAATGCTGCCGATCGAATTAACTTTTATTATAATCCTCAAACTGGCCAATTAGGTAAAGATTTGGCCCAGTTAATGACAGGTATAGATTATGGTGGTGTAATTGTTAGTGGTTTAGGACTAAGTCTTGGCGGTGGTTGGGACAGTCAACCTTGGTTCAGTGAAGGGTGGGACGGATACGATGTAGGATTTACTGACTATATTGTTTCGGTAAGCGACAGTACATATGTGTTTGATTTGCCTTATGTTCCTACAGCCGGTGAACAGATTAATGTTTATGTAAACGGTGTAAGAATAGATGACGAGTATTATGATAGTTATGACGGTATTACAGTTCAACCTAACGGTAGAACAAGTGCTCCTGAAGGCAGAGTAATGCAAACGTGGACAGGTGATGGATTAAGTAAAACAATAGAGTTACCTAATTTAACTAGCATAGTTCCTTTGGATATCAATGCTGGGGATAAAATAATCTTCCGTAAGAGCACAAGTGATGGTAGTATTAATCCTGATCCAAAGAATTTTGATACACAATTACAAGGCGGTAATTTAAGTTATACAACTGCTACAGGATTTGCCCCAGACGATATATTAGTAGAAGGTGGCGGCAGATTTATAACTCCTGAAACTAGTCATGCTCCAGAGGAAATAGTTCCTGGACATATTACTGATACATTGAATATCAAAGTTTTCCGTTTACCAGTTTCTGGATCGTCAAGAATAATTTCTAAAAATTATATCTGTGATGGTGTATTGGACCAGTTTGATATTTCACAATTTCCTAATGGGGAAAATGGAGTATTTGTAAACTTAGATAACCAAATCTTAAAATTAGGAACAGACTACACATTAGATTGGCAATCACGAAAAATAATATTAACAGTAGCTCCTGCTAATAAGAAGATATTAAATGTAACATGTTTTGGTGTGGCTTCAGATAATCTTTTAGATTCCAACTTCTTTGTAGCAGATGGTAGTACTAGTGATTATATTACTAATGCTCCATGGCCGCAATTATATACTGATGATGTATTTGAACAAAGTATAGACAGACTAGGATCTGTAGTATTAGTGAATAATCAACCTGTTATCTACGAATTGTTTAGAACAGATGAATCATATGAAACTACTGGGTTTGTAGGTATAAGATTTCCAGACCCTCCAGAGCAGGATGCTATTATTAATTACATCATGACAGCCGATGCTAATACATCATTGTCGTTAATTAATTCGACTCCTATTGCTGCCGATGGGTCTACTACTTCGTTCAGTTTAGGAACTGTGCCAACAGATAATTCTAAACCATACGAAAATTATATTTTAGTTATTGCTAATGGTAATTTGTTAAGACCAGCTGAATCTATATATTGGAGAATGAGTGATAACGAATATGTATATGAAATAGCAGATTTTAAAACTCTGCCATTTAGTTTAGATCCTAGCACTATTAAAGTGTATATTGATGGCGAATTGTTATCTTCATTAGATTATGTTATTAATAATACTAATTTGACTATTGAAATTAGAGACTTTGTATATGTAGATCAAGGTATTTTAACTTTAACTAGATTTGAAGACACTGATTATACAATTAGCGGTAATAACATTATTTTTGATACAGCACCATCTGGAAATGTTGATGTTATTACGTTCTTTAATCATTCAGTACAGAATATTGTTAGAACTAGAGAATATTTTAGTATAAGTTCTACATTAGTTCCAGGTAGTGCTTCTTACTATCAATATCATAGTATAAAAGGTGGTAGTTTAAGATTGTTTAGATTAGCACAAAGTGATGATTATATCTGGGTAGCTAAAAATAGAGAGCTTTTAGTTCACAGTGTGGATTATTATCTAGATGACGATCATAGAACAATTAAATTTAAAGATGCGTTCGAAGATTCTGATGTAATTGATGTTATTTTATTCGGGGACAAGAACGTTACAAACAGCTTCGGATTTATGCAGTTTAAGGATATGTTGAATAGAACACATTATAAGAGAATTAGCAAAAACAAATCTACACGATTAGTTAAAGATCTTAAACAGCGTGATTTAACTATAGAAGTAGAAAATGGATCCATGCTAACTGAACCTAATAGAGCATTGAATTTGCCAGGTATTGTAGAAATAAATGGAGAACGAATCGAGTATCTAACTAAAAACGGTAATGTTTTAGGACAATTACGCAGAGCAACATTAGGTACAGGTAGTCCGGCAATACATAGAGTTACATCTGTGGTGTTGGATATTGGACCAACAGAAACGATACCATACAACGACGAGTTTATAGTCGAATCTAGTATAGGCGATGGTAGTACTAAAAATATTAGATTAAGTTATGCTCCTACTAAGGTAGATGTAGATTGGTACACAGATACTATACCTTCTACTTACGGTAGAAGCGATGAAATTGAAGTATTTGTAGGTGGATATCGTTTAAAGAAAAATCCTTATAGTTTATTCGATGAAACTAATCAATACCCAGATAGTCCAGAAGGAGACAATCAGTATGAAGCAGAATTTAGTGTTGATGGTACGGAACAAGTTAGATTAACTAATGAAGTAGCCGAAAATGTTAAGATTACAGTGATAAAGAAAGTGGGCAGAGTTTGGGAAGATTCTGCTCCGCCTGCTAAGGTATTCAGAAATATCCAGGCTGGCAGTGGCGGAGCAGTGTTTGATGTAATTAAAAACGGCCCAACTTACACACTAACTCTGCGTAGAGGGGGCATAAACTATTCTGTAGGCGATGTGTTAATTATATTAGGTTCTCGTTTAGGGGGTACTACGCCAGAAAATGATATAGTAATCACAGTAACAGATATTTCTGATGATAGTTCTGCTAGTATTTTAGGATATACATATACTGGCATCGGAGCAAGTTCAGGATTTACTACAGTTAGTTTATCAGATTCTGACAATCCTGTAGCTAATTTCCTTAAAAATACCGAGGCAGTTTGGCCACAATACTTTGCTGATAAATATCAATATGTATTATTAACAGATACTGGCGAATCTATAACTGTAGACGGCGAAGAACCTCTGGAGCTCGATTAAATGGCAAAAATATCAGATTTAGTAAAAATAACTAGTCCTAATGACGGGAACGTTTTTCCTATCAGTGACGGACTAACTACTAAAAAAATAAGTTTTTTAGATCTCAAAACATCCATTAATACTATAGCTTCAACGAATCTTTTAGGTGTTGTAAAAATTGGCACAGGAATATCTATAGACGACACCGGCACTATAAGTGTTCCACAATTTCAAAACTATACTTTGCCTCCAGCTACAGATACTCAGATAGGAGGAGTGATTATTGGTAGTGGACTATCTATCAGTGATGACGGAATTTTAAGTAATTCTTTTACCCTTCCTACTGCTAGTCCTACAGTATTAGGCGGAATTAAAGTAGGAAATGGTTTAACTATAAGTAACGGAATTTTGAGTGTTATACCAGTTTCAACAAGTCAGTTTAATGATGCTGGCATCACAATTGGCAATGACACCGATTTAAAAATTTATGTAGAAAACAGTAACACACCTACAATTAAAGATGATGTTAACGGAGTTCTTGTATTAAGCGTTCGCGACACTAGTATGGCAGGAAATCTTGCTGATATAAGACTATTAGCTAGAAGTATGACCACTGGCATAGGTGACGAAACAGCACCAGCATTAGTTCCTGATTTCAGCGGTCAACCGATGAATTTAGGAGCTCCTAGTTTAAAGTGGAATAAAGTATACGCTACTAATTTTGTTGGAAATGTTACAGGCACTGCTTCAAATAGTTTAGAAGCAAATAGTTTGTTAGTAGGAATTGATTATTTGCCTGCTAGTACAAGTGCTATTACTGATACTATTGCGGCTAGAGATAGTATAGGTAATATTAGTGCTAATAACTTTATAGGTAATGTCACAGGTAATGTCACAGGCAATGCTTCTACAGCTACTCAACTACAAACTAGTAGATTAATTAACGGACAATCATTTAATGGTACACAAGACATCAATATAACCTCTGTAAGTCCTTTCGCATTATCAAGGGGAGCATTTTTAACAGGCGGGTCTGTAAATTACGACGGTAGTGCTGCTAGTACGTGGAGTGTAAATGCTACCTCCGCAGCTACTCCTAATACTGTTGTAGCTAGAGATAATGCTGGAGATTTTCAAGCAACTACTGTGGTTGCTGCTAATTTTGTAGGTAATGTTACAGGTAATGTTACAGGTAACGTTACAGGTAATTCTTTAACAGCAACTACTTTATTATTTCCAAGAAAAATTAACGGAGTAGACTTTGACGGATCGCAGGACATTCAATTACCTGCTAGTCCAGCAAGAGTAGACGAACTAGCAGGCAGTATTAAAATGTGGGGTAGTGCTACACCTCCGGCTAATTGGTTATTGTGTAATGGGCAAAGCATTAGCAAATTATTGTATCCTACACTGTTTTCAAGAATAGGTTATTCTTATGGAGGTAGCGGCGACTTCTTTAATGTTCCTAATTTAATTAATAGGTTCCCAGTTGGAGCAGGAGGATTATATGAAGCCAACACTACGGGAGGCAGTAAAGACGCCACTGTTCCTGGTCATACACATAGTGCTAGTGCTAGTTCTACTTTTATAGGAAATGTTCTTCCTAATCATAGTCACACTTTCACTGGAAATACTTTACCTGCTCATGATCATGCCTATTCTGACCCTGGACATACACATTATATTTTAGAATCTGGAAATTCTGATGGAGACAGCGCATCTTATAACGATAGTGCCAATTCAAACAATCCTCAGCCAACTATACTACAAACTCAACGATCCACAGTTGGTATTAATATTATTTCGGCGTCGGCAGGGACTCCGTCAGGATCTATAAATTCTGTTAGCTCTGGTGTACCTAGTGGTACTGTTAATACATCAATTTCTATTGGATCAACAGGTAGCAGTGCTACAGATGCCAATCTTCCTCCATTTATTGGTGTGTACTATATTATCAAAGCTAGTGATGATGGATCAGGCGGCGGCACATTACAAGCCGGCGCAGGTATTTCTATAACAACATCTGGTCCATTTAGTACTATTTCCAGTACAGTTAATACTAGCACATTCTTGCCAACTACTGGCGGAACAATGAGCGGATTTTTAACATTACACAGTAATCCATCTAATGCCAATCATGCCGCTAATAAAGCTTATGTAGACGCTAAATTTAATTCAGTATCTACTATAGATAATACTAAATTACCGTTAACTGGAGGATCTTTATCTGGTTCCCTATTCTTACATGCTAAACCAACATCGGCATTACAAGCAGCTACTAAAAATTATGTAGATGATAGAATTAATTTTTTAGCTAACAGTGAAGTTAGACAGATAAAAACTAAAACTATTGGATATGGTAGACCAGAGTGGAATGGGGGTATTAATACTTGGGACCAAGGCGGCTATAATGCTAGAGCTTATCAGTATATAAATTCATCTTCGCCTGTGGCATTAGCAGCCCCGTCCGGCAATTTTTTAGAAGTAACTATATATCCATTAAGTTTAGATAGTAGATTTATGGTTAATGTAGATGTAGCAGCATCAGCAACTTATGTAACTCATTGGCAAATAAGAAAATCCATAAACGGAGGTCCATTTGTACCTACAGTAAATACTCAGAATACTACCGCAGGAAATAGTCAAGGATACGGCGGAGGTTTTGGGCCTGCCCTACCAAATATTAATTTTATTCATTATAGTATAAATGAAGCAATAGATCATCTTGTACGTAGAATTAATTTTAACTATATAGATCCTGTAGCTCCTGAAGTCGGGCAATACATTACCTATAGAGTATATGCCTGTGCTTTCTGGGCCAATCGTTCTTATGACATGACTATTAATTCTAGGAGAATTGTTGATATGCCAAACTATAGTAATCTTATTGTCACAGAATTTAGACCATAATAGGACAATTTATGATAGAAGAAAACGGAATTAGAATTACTGATGCTATAAAATCTTTAAGACCAAATGCTGAATTCAGTATGTGGGGTGATGATTATAGTACCATAGAGTGGTATAGCGAAAATGTGCCTAAGCCAACTTTACAAGAAGTTGACGCTGAATTACAAAGATTACAAGCTGAATATGATAGAAAAGATTATCAAAGACAACGAGCAGAAGCTTATCCTAGTATTGAAGAACAGTTAGATTTAATGTTTCATGGTGGTTACGATGCTTGGAAAGCACAAATTCAAGCAATTAAAGATCAGTTTCCTAAGTAAAATACGCACTTTATACTTTTAGGTAAATATTCAAATAAAGAGAAAACTTATGCAAGGTAGAGATTTATCAGGAATACATATCGAAGGGCATATTAAAATTTATGACCCTACTACACAAGAAATATTCATTAATAAGCGTAATGCTATTCATTATGAAAATATGAGTATAGCTCTTGCTGAGTCTATTTCGAATTCAGGGCAAGGGTTTATTTATGAAATGGTTTTTGGTAATGGAGGCACTACTGTTGATCCTACTGGCATAATCACTTACCTAACACCTAATAGTACAGGAACCAATGCTGCTTTATATAATCAAACATACCATAAGGTTGTAGATGATCGTAGCGTAAGTAATGTTGATCCGATTCGTAATAAAATAGAGACTAGACATATCACAGGTGTTAATTATACAGATGTTTTTGTAACCTGCCTTTTAGATTACGGCGAGCCTACAGGGCAAGAAGCATTCGATAATACGAGTGATAACAAAAGCGATTATGTATTTGATGAACTTGGATTAAAAAGTTATAGCACTACAGGAACTAGTAGACTATTAACACATGTGATTTTCCATCCAGTTCAGAAAAGTTTAAACAGATTGATTCAAATCGATTATACTGTGAGAATACAGAGTCTAACAGGTTTAAGTGAGGTTCAATAATGGCATATCAAATTGATCATACAGATAAACCAAACTATGGAACTATCACAGTAGAAGACCAAACAGTAAACATTGAAAAAAGTATAGGATTTGTAGGAAAGAATTATACTGGATACAGCAAAGTTATTGCTGAAAATTTTTTACATATGTTAGAAAATTTTGCGAGTGCGAATGCTCCAACAAATCCAGTCGTAGGTCAGTTATGGTATGATTCAGAAGCAGATGTTATAGAAGAAAATAGGCAACCACAACTAAAATTATGGGATGGCACTACTTGGGTACCAGCAGGCAATGTAGTAAAATCGGGCAGTGCTCCTTTAAATGCTGTGAAAGGAGATTTGTGGACAGATACAACTAATCAGCAGTTATATCTATTCTCAGGTTCTAATTGGGTATTAGTCGGACCACAATTCAGCGAAGGCACATTAACAGGACCTAAAATTGAGACTGTATTTGATACTACAAATTCAACACACCTTCTTATAAATTTTTATGTAGCAAACAGAGTTATCATTATTATTAGTAAAGATGAATTTACTCCAAAGGTAACTATTCCTGGGTTCAGTTTAGTCAAAAAAGGAATTAATATTACTTCTATTGACGATGCTGGCGCTACAAGCACAGTTAATAAATTATGGGGTACAGCAGAAAAAGCCGACGCTTTAGTTGTATCAGGGGAAGTAGTTAGTTCTGTTAATTTTTTAAGATCAGATAAACCTAGTACATCAAATAATAGCTTGAGCTTACGAACTGATTTGGGATTGACGATTGGTTCAGACTTAGCTACGAGTCTTACTATTGATAGCAGTGGTGCTACTATTCTTTATAATAAGACAGAAGGCTCTAGCATATTTTTAAGAACTAATCAAAACGGTACGGCTAAAGATGTTATAAGTTTAACAGGCACTAACGTTGGTATTAATAAAACTAACCCTACTGCTACATTAGATGTTGCTGGAAATATTCAAACTAACGATCAACTTATAGTAACAGGAACTACAAATGCTGTAGATTTGAATACTGGTAGTATAAAAACTGCCGGCGGCGTGAGTATAGCTAAAAGTTTATATGTAGGTACAGGTGCCACTGTTACCGGACAAATTAATTCTAATAGCATTATTCCTACAACTACAAATACTTTTGATTTAGGATCTAGTACTAGCAGATATAAAACAATTCACAGTAGAGAAGTTTTCGCTGATACATTTTTTGGAAGTTTTTCTGGACAATTAGCAGGTAGTGTATCAGGAACTGCTAGTAGATTGGCTAGTGCTACTAAATTTAAATTACAAGGTGATGTAAGTAGTAACGAAATAAATTTTAACGGCCAACAAGCTAACGGAGAAGCGTTTTTTAGCACAACAATTACAGCTGATTTAATCAATGCTAAGACAGCGGTAGAAACATCGTCATCTAATGTACAATTATTAATTAATTTACCAAGCATTGGCTTAAGAAAAATTACTAAATCTAACTTTTTAGCCAATGCTGGTGTAATGCCTGCTGGGGTTATACTACCTTTTGCTGGTGCTACTGCTCCTAACGGATTTTTACTTTGCGATGGTAGTGAGCAATTAATTTCATCTTATCCAGTATTATTTGCTGCTATTGGAACAACTTATAACGGAGCAGCTCCGTTAGTCGGAGCATCTACATTTAGAGTGCCTGATTTAAGGGGACGTTTTGCTCTTGGTGCCGATAATATGAATAATGGAACTTTAGTTCCTACATCTGGCGGTTCGTTCGTTAGCTCTATTATAGACAAAGACGGTAATCCAGGAACTACAGCTAATAGAGTAACAGATATCACAGCAGATAACATTGGTGCCGGCAGCGGGCAGGAAGAAGTCACATTAAGTGTGACACAACTTCCAGATCACAAACACGATTTGCGTGGAACAACAGCATCAGGTACTAAAGGCAATCAATATTATGCCACTAGGAATTCGCCTGATCCAATTACAGATGTTGATGCTGTTCCTCATACTACAAATGGACCAGACGCTCCTGCTAACGGTCAATACTTAACAAATAGTGGTGGTGTAGATAACGCAACATTAGGCCAGCCTGTTAACAAAATGAATCCATACCTTACTATAAACTATATTATATTCACCGGTACATATGTATAAGGAATAATCAATGTCATATCAAATTAATAAAACAGATGGAACCTTATTAACAGAGATAGTTGATAGTGCCATTGATCAAACTGCTACTGATTTAACCTTAATTGGTAAAAATGTAGCCGGTTATGGTGAGTACATTAACGAAAACTTTGTTAAGTTATTAGAAAATTTTGCGTCAGAAAGTCAGCCTAGTAATCCTGTACGAGGACAATTATGGTTTGATACTGCTGAAAATAGATTAAAAGCATATGATGGAAGCGGATTTAGATTAGGTAGCGGTCCTATAGTTACAGGGGAAGCACCTTTATCATTTGTTCAAGGCGATTTGTGGATCGATAGCGCAGAAAATCAATTATATTTTTATGATGGTGAAGATTTACAATTAGCTGGTCCTATATATAAAAATAGTCAGGGTATAAGCGGGGAAACTGTAGAAACTATCTTTGATAGTAATAATATTCCAAGAACTATTGTTAAGCAATGGGTAGGCTCTACGCTTATAGGTATATGGAGTAAAGAAGTTTTACAATTCTTTCCTAAAAATACAATACCAGGATTCAGCGGCGCCATTGGGCCAGGGTTTAATGCTAGTTCGCTCAGCGGATTAAAATTTAATGTTACTGCTGTAAGAGCTAATAATCTTATAGATGACGTAGGTAATGTTATCAGTCCTAACTTTTTTATGAGGACTAATCAGTCTACAGGTACTACAGGTACTGTACAGATAACAAATACGTTACCTTTAATTGTAGGTCCGTTTGGAAATAACGAAGTTATAGCAGACGGAGTTAATTTCCAAATAAAATCTAACATCACTAATCAAAATTTTAGAGTTAGTGTAAAACAGCCTAGTGGATTAGTTGATGCTATTACAATTAATGCTGCTTCTAGTACTTTAGGTATATTTCAAAGCACACCGGCTTATACTCTTGATGTAGGCGGTGATGTAAGAATAACTGGAAATTTACTAGTAGAGGGAGCAACAACTACAATAGATAGCAGCAATTTATCTATAGAAGATCATATTATTGAATTAGCTAAAGCATCTGACAGTACACCGTCAGATAGCTATGCTGATCAAGGTGGTATAGTTTTAAAAGGAACTACTGATCACAGTATTACGTGGAGCAGTGCTACAAGTGCGTGGAGAAGTTCTGAGCATTGGGATTTATCTTCTGGTAGAGAATATAGAATTAATGGTGTAAAAGTTATCGATGGTACATCTCTTGGTGCTAGTATTACATCAGCACCTGGTATTACTACATTAAGTGGTTTAACTTTTTTAACTGTCGATGATATAAACTTAAATGGTAATACAATTAGTACATTAGCTAGTAGTGCGCAGGATTTAGTTTTAAGTCCGGACGGAGCAGCTAATGTAAGTGTCTCTAGTTCCAGAATTACTAATTTATCTAATCCAGTAAGTCCTAATGATGCTGTGAATCTAACTACTTTAGAAACTCAAGTACAAACTAAGCCGTTAGCCTTAAGCATGGATTGTACTGGGTTATCAGACGGAGATATAGCGTTAGTATTAGATGAAATAGCACCTTATCCTGATTTTGGAGAGGGAACAGTAGCCAGGGTACATTGTACATATCAAGTAATTACGTATCCTAGTGTGAGTTTTACATCGACTACATATCCAGTTACTTCAGGGGATTTTATAAAGCATTATATTGCCGTTGATAATACAGCAAATGTAGGAGCGAAGCCAAATGAACCTGTGCTTCAGGATTTTGACACTAACCCTACGATTGATTTAGGAAATGCCACTGTTCAAACAACACGAGTTACGAAGCAATTTCAAATTTCTTCAGGAGTTTGGGTATGGCAATCTAATATAAGTGGACCAGTAACAACGCCGTAAAACAAATAAATATATAGGATTAAGGGGTAATTAAATGCCATATAGCATTGATAGATTTAATGGTACAACATTAACAGTTATTGAAGATGGTACAATCGATACCACAACCGATATTAAGCTTATCGGCAAGAACTATGCCGGATATGGGGAAGTTCAGAATGAAAATTTTCTACATCTTTTAGAAAGTTTTTCAGGAACTACTGCTCCTCCTAGACCAATTAGCGGTCAAATATGGTTTGACAGCGGCACTAAAAAATTAAAATTTTATGATTCTACTAGATGGCGTACTAGTGGAGGAGCTGAAGTATCTGCCTCTGCTCCAGCAGGATTAACTACTGGGGATTTTTGGTGGGATAGTGCCAATGATCAGCTGTATGCTAATAAGAATGGAACAGAATTTATTTTAATTGGTCCACAAGGTGTAGCAGGATTCGCCTTCACTGGGATGAAATCCAGAGGTTTAAGAGATTTAGGTAATGTATCTCATGGTGTTATAGAGGGTATCGCAGACGGAGATGTTGTTTTTATAGTTAATGCTGATGATGAGTTCGTATTAGACACTAGTTTTGACGCACATCATGTTGAACTAGCAGCATTAGGATTTAATAAAATTAAAAAAGGTATTACTATGGCGAATACCGGTGATTCCGGTATTACTAGTTCTGACCATAGATTTTGGGGAACAGCCAGTAATGCTTTAAAATTAAACGGAGAATCTGCTACAGAATATGTGAAAGCTTCGACAGCACAATTTACTGCTGTGGCTAAATTTGTAGATGCTGGATTAAATGTTGGAGCAAGTGACGATTTAAGTATCTTAATAGATGTTGACGGTGTTACCCCAATTCTAAAAAATAATCTTTCTGATACAATTAAATTTCAGACTCAAAGTTCTGGTATCAAAACACCTTTGACTTTGGTTGGAAATAATGTATTGCCAGGAAGCGATAGCGTATCAAATATTGGTTCAAGCGCATTAAAGTATAACACCGTATTTGCTGTCACTTTCAATGGTACAGCAACACAATCTAATACTTTAAATGTTGGCGGAACATATAGATCGGCTTCTATAGCAGCTGGACCAAATACAGTAGCAGCTAGAGATTCTTCAGGCAATTTAACAGCCATCTTATTTCAAGGAACTGCTACAAGTGCTTATTTCGCCGACTTAGCAGAAAACTATCTAGCTGATAAAGAGTACGAAGTAGGAACAGTTGTAGTTATTGGCGGTGAAAAAGAAGTCACTGCTTGTAATGTAGGTCAATTAGCCATAGGAGTGGTTAGTGCCAATCCAGCATATTTGATGAATTCTGGATTAGAAGGCGGTACAGCTATTGCTTTAAAGGGTCGAGTTCCAGTAAAAGTTTCAGGTTCAGTAATTAAAGGGCAAAAATTAGTAGCAGGCCCGGACGGAACAGCTCAAGCTGCATATAGCAATAATAGTGATGTGTTTGCTGTGGCCTTAGAAACTAATTCAGATGTCGACACTAAAGTAGTTGAGTGTTTAGTACTTTAATGGAATAATAATATGTCAGTAAGTGTAACCGCTTCGATTTACAATAATTTGCGTGATAGAGTGAATCTAGTTATGGGTAAAGGATCTACCGGTTACGGCCAAGATTTATTAAGCACTGCTGTTCAGTCTGGTCAAACATTTACAAACACAATGTGGAATAATCTTAGAACTGACATGCTAAAAGCTAGACAACATCAAACCGGAGTCAGCGAAGCAGCTAATCTTACTCAAGTTACTACAACAACACCAATTACTTCGTCATTAATTACTCAATATGATAATTTTTGTACATTAATAACAACAAATCAACGAGTTTGTGCTAGTAATCAAGCTACAATAGAAACTATGTCTGTAGCTACTAGATCCTTAGCTTGGAACGGAGTAATTGCCCATAGTATTACCTTAGCGTTTGCTAATTCTCTGAGAGCTAGATATTTTTTCAACGCTGGCGGACAAATAAGATTCACAGCATCAAGAACAGGTGCGGCATCTAGTAGTAAAGACACTGATTGGACTAACTTATTAAGTAGTATGGGAACAATCAGAATGGATTATAATTCTACAAATTTTTTAGCTGGCGGCAGCGGAACAGGTAGTACAAAAGGTTTTTATAATTTAACTACTACACCACAGCAGGTATATTTTAAAGGTTCTAGTGTATATGCCTATACAGAAAACGACTATAACATTCAAGCTAGTGTAAATAATGCTACTGATCCGATTAATGTTATCCTACGAATAGAATTTAGAGATGATGATCTTGGTAATAGACCATATCCTGCTCCTCCCCCACCTTTTGGTCCTAAAGTAGATGAGACAGTAACAGGAACTTTAAACAGCACAGTAACAATTTTTAGACCTTCAGGAGCAAATGTATCTGTTACAGCACCTGTATTACAAGGTACAGGCACTAACAATATTGTATAGGAATTTATATGACAATAGCTGTTAGTAGTAAAATACAGGCAAATGATTATAACATAGTTTATAATAAAATGAACGCTGTTATGGGACAAAACACAGACGGGTACGGGCAAGCCGACTTGTCAAGTTCAGCACAAAGTGTTAACGCAGATATTTCAGTAGCAGTTTGGAATAATCTAAGATCTGATTTAATTAGAGCAAGATATCATCAGACCGGTGTTGATCCATCCGGCAGTTTAGATACTATATCATCAGCAGCAAAGATAACTTATGCTGTATGGAATCAAGCGAACCTTTTAGCGGATACAATTACAACAAATAAAAGAACCGTAGCAAGTAATCAAGGTACAGTAGAAGCACCAGCAGGAGGAACATCTACTAGATCCACAAACTGGAGTGTAAGCTTAGTACATTCTGTAACTATTGACTTCAGTAATGCTAATAATGCTAGATATTTCTTTAACGCAGGCGGTGAAATAAGAATTAGAGCTTATAGATCTGGAACAGCAGCTCATACAAAAGACACTGCCTGGAGTAATATGTTAGGAAATAATTCTACCTTGAACGGGCAGGGTACTATGTACATGAATCATACACTTACAGATACACTAGCAGGAACTTTTGATACATCACCGTCAGACCAAAGGGGAACAGGAAGTGCTATTGGATTTTACGATCTGACTACTACTAATCAACAAATTTATATAAAAAATGGTCCTTCAGGTAATTACGCGGAAAACTATTACCAAATTCAGGCAAGAGTAAACGCTTCCCCTAATCCTACTCAAGTTCTTTTAACTATTAACTTTGTTGACGCTGATATCGGCGACGACACCACGCCATTTGATCCTTATCCTAATAGAGTTGATGAATCAGTTACAGGTACAACAGCCAGTTTGGTTACAATTTTTAGACCATCTGGTTCTAATGTATCTGTTACCGGTCCAACAGTTTCTAGTACTTTCACAGGTTCATAATTCAAACTTATCACACGAAACTCGCATAATTATAGTATAAGATTATAATTGTGGAGTAATTGTGGATCAAAATATTGAAAAAGCTTTCGAAATTAGTAATTTGATGGTTACTATTGCTAATCAAAAGCGAGTGCTTAAAGAAGAATATGATCAAAATTTAATGTATTTTGAATCAGGAGGAATTTTTAAGGCAAATAATGAAACTATCGTCTATGTAAAAACGTTAAAAGAATTAACCAAAGAAAAGCAGTTGGTTGTATTAGATATTAATCAAACACCTATATTAATTTTGGATATAGAAAAATTTCTAGAGTCTTTGCTAGATAAGCATTTTCAGGCAAATAATGCTTATTATTCTAAATTTGAAAAACTTAAAACTAATAGGAATATTAAAAATATTTTAGATTTATGACTAAAGGCATATTATTATTCGCCATGAATTCAAAAATGGATTATGTTAAGTTAGCTGTAAAGTTAACTGAACGTCTAAAATATTATTATAATCTTCCTGTTACTATCATTACCGACAGTGAAGAATATCTGAATGAGAATTATAAAACTAGTTTAGATTTGTTTGATAAAATTGTAAAAAGCAAAGATGAAACGTTACAGACAAAAAAATTTAGTGATGGTCATAATTTTTCTGAAAGGTATGTATGGAAGAATTCAAACAGAGCTACTGCTTATGATTTAAGTCCTTATGACCAAACTTTAGTTTTAGATGTAGATTACGTAGTAAATTCGGATTTTTTGCTTCATGTTTTTGATACTAATCATGATTTTTTATGTTTTAAGGATTCATTTGATTTAGCAGGCTGGAGAAATATTTCTGAATTTACTCAGATTAATCAGTATTCTATTCCTTTTTATTGGGCTACAGTGTTTTATTTTACTAAGAGTAAGTCTAATTTAGTATTTTTTAATCTAGTTGATCATATTAGAAATAATTGGGATTATTATAGATTGATTTATCAGATAGGAGATACAAAATTTAGAAATGATTACGCTTTTAGTATAGCTATTCATATTCTAAATGGAACTGATATAAACTTGTTTGATGGAAAGATTGTAGGAAAAATGTATTATACACTTGATAAAGACATTTTGTTAAAAATTAAAGAAAATTCTTTATCATTTTTAGTTGAAAAGGAAAATTGTCTAGGGGAATTTACTGGAGTAAAAATTGATAATTTAGATGTACATGTTATGAATAAATTTAGTTTATTAAGGGCGTATGATGAGTAATCGCGGACATTTATTTTTTGCTCAGAATTCTGGAGTCGATTATGTTACTCAAGCTTATATAGCTGCGCTTACTATTAAGAAATTTAACAAATTTAATAAAACATGTTTAGTAACAAATGATGTTGTTCCGTTAAAATATTTAAAAGCTTTTGATAAAGTCGAAACGATTCCATGGACTGACGATGCTGCTAATAGTGATTGGAAAATTGAAAATCGATGGAAGCTTATACACATAAGTCCCTTTGACGAAACTATCGTGTATGATACAGACATGTTAGTTTTATCATCGACAGATCATTGGTGGAAGCATTTGGAAACTAAAAATGTGGCATTGACCAGTAAGGTGTTTAACTACAAAAATAATTTAATAAAAGATACTACATATCGAAAAACATTTATAGATAATGATTTGCCAAATGTTTATTTTGGATTACATTTTTTTAAAAAAACTAGACGTGCGTTTGAATTTTATAAATGGTTAGAGATAATAGTTAAAAACTGGAGACTTTTTTATAACGAACATACATTAAACAATACACAAAAATTTTGTAGTATGGATGTTTCGTCAGCTATAGCTACAAAAATTATGAATGCTGAGTACGAATTTGCCAGTGCTAATCCTTTAAATTTTATTCATATGAAACCTGCGTTACAAAATTGGTATCCTGTTCCTTCTTCTTGGCAATCTGCTGTGAATGTTCATCTTAATTCTAAATTAGAATTAAGGATTAACAATTGTTTACAGCATGGTGTTTTTCATTATACTGAAGATAATTTTTTAAATCAAAATATATTTCAAATCGTTGAGGAAAATTGTGGGATCTAAATTTTTTGTATATTATGATAACGATGGAAATATTACTTCTGTAACTAACGAAAAAAAAACAGAAGGTACTTATCTTGAAACAGACGAATCTGAAATAACAGATTTTCTTAACGGATCTAAAGATTTTACAAAATTTAAAATTTCTAGTCTTAGTTCCGGAACAAAACAAATTAAATTATCTACAGAACCAACAAATTTAGTATATAAAGATTTTTTTATTGTAGATAAAAGTAACGGAAAAGAACAAGTTACTATAACTCATAATCTTAAAACTAATAGTTGGGATATAATAGTAAACTCGAAGGAATTATTTAATTTTACCTTTTATATTTGTAAAAACGATAATCTAAATTTTTTAATTAGAAAGATTGATATACCTGCTAAAAAAGTATTTACTGTTTCTTTTATAGACAGTTTAGAATATAAAGTTAATGAAATTTTAGTTTTAGCAAATATATCGTATAAGTCATATGGATTAATTTATGTATAAAATAAAAGTTGCTGATTGTGATGTAATTTATTTAAGCTATGATGAACCAAATGCGGAACAAAATTATGCTGATCTTTTAACTAAAATCCCTTGGGCTAAAAGAGTTCATGGAGTCGATGGTAGTGATAGCGCACATAAAGCTTGTGCTAGATTAGCAGAAACTGAGCGAGTGGTTATTGTAGATGGTGATAATATTGTTAGACCTGATTTAATTAATCAAGAAATTGAATTCTATGATGATGCTAACACTAATTGTGTAATAAGTTGGGGAGCAAGAAATATTATTAATGGTTTAATTTACGGTAATGGCGGAGTTAAATGCTGGCCTACAGACTTAATATTAAACATGCGAACTCATGAAAACGCTGAATCAGATAATGCTAAAACACAAGTTGATTTTTGTTGGGACATTAATTATATACAAATGGACAGATGTATGAGTGACGTATATAATAATGGTAGCCCGCATCAAGCATGGCGAGCAGGATTTAGAGAAGGTGTAAAAATGAGTTTGTTAGAAGGATCTAAACCTACTAAGGACAGACCTTTTGATAGACAGGTACATTGGAAAAATTTACATAGACTACTTATATGGATGACTATAGGAGCGGATGTACCTAACGGATTTTATGCTATGCTAGGAGCAAGACAAGGATGTTATAAAACAAATTGTACAGACTGGGATTTTACAAATGTCAGAGATTTTAAGTATCTTAATAATCTGTATGAAGAAACTGTGTCTGACATTACTATAGAAACAGATATAACAAATTTAGGAATCGAAATAGAATCTCAATTAAAAATTCCGTGCCCTCATCCTTTCTTACCAAATCAAAGTATATTTTTTAAAACAGTATACATAAATCCTCCGAGAATGAAAAATAATTTGGTGGTATCCTGATGTATGATATTGTTTTCATAAGTTATAAAGAACCTAACGCTGAAAAGAATTGGGAGAACTTGTCGAAAAGATTTTATTGGGCAAAACGTATTCATAGAGTAAGGGGCATACATAATGCTCATATAGCAGCAGCTAGAAAATGTTTTACTAATATGTTTTGGGTAGTAGACGGCGATGCTGAAATTTTAGAAAGTTTTGACTTTAGTTATACCACAGATCAAACAAAATTTGTTCATGTTTGGAGAAGTCGTAATCCTGTAAACGATTTAGAATATGGATATGGTGGAGTAAAACTGTTGCCAAGATTAGCAACTATTAATATGGATACCAGTAAGCCTGATATGACTACCAGTATAAGTAAACATTTTAAACCAATGCCGGAAGTAAGTAATATCACTGCGTTTAATACAGATCCATATAGCACTTGGAGAAGTGCATTTAGAGAATGCTGTAAATTGTCAAGCAAAGTCATTGATAGACAGAAAACAGATGAAACAGAAGAAAGATTATTAGCTTGGAAAATCAAAGGTATAGACAGACCATTTGGACAATATGCATTAGATGGTGCTAGACATGGAGAAGAGTTTGGTAAATTTAATCAAGGTAATCTTACTGAACTAGCGAAAATAAATGATTTTGGGTGGTTGAAGCAATATTTTGAAAGGATGTATGATGGAAGAACTGGATAAGAGCACTATATCTTGGTTACATGGATTACAAGAATTTTTTAAATTTCAGGGAGACGAAACTAGTAGTAATTATACTGATTTCATCTTGAAATTATTATACGCAAATAATCCTATGATAAAATCTACAGATGAAGCAGATATAGTGGAGTTTGTAAGTCTGTTAAGAAAATTTACTCATAATAACATTTTTACTGTATTCCACAAGTATTATAGAGAAGATCATAATGCAAAACATTTACAAGATGCTTTTAGTAGAGGGCAAGTACAAAGTAAAATCTGGCTAGCAGAAGAATTAGGAAAGATAAAAAAAGAACATAAAAAAGTTCTTTTGTTAGCAGGATGGTATGGACAATTATTACAGTACTTTAGAGATTTAAAGTTTGGAAAAGTGCGTATAGTAGATATGGACAAAGTTGCCTGTCTTATTAGTGACGATATTTTTAATTTACATTTTATAGAAGATTATAGAGTAAAAGCTATCTGTGCTGATATAAACAATTTAGTGTTACATAAAGCCGGATATGTTCTAAATGTTGAAAATTTTAAAAACATAGAAGCAAAGCATTTTAGTGAAACATTTATGCCTGATTTAATCATTAATACTTCAGCTGAACACATGGACCAAAAATGGTACGATGATATAAGATTTAAGAATTTTGAAACTAACCCTTTAGTTGTGATACAAAGTAATAATTTGTTTGATGTAGAGGAGCATGTTAATTGCGTTCATAGCATAGATCACATGAAGAAAAAATATCCTATGGAAGAAATTTTATTTGAGGGAGAACTACAATTAAAAGGATATAAACGTGTAATGCTTATAGGATATCCATGATTGACTTAGATCAGTTTGATTTACGAACGTTACAAAAAGAATGTGCTAGAGCTGTAGCTACTATGGATGCTACAAATGATAACATTTATAAATTCAATCAAAAAGCTTATCATGATAGTCAAAACTGGTATAAAGCAGTAATTCAGTGGTACATTGATCAATACGGTGATTTGCCTAGTAAAGCAGGTCCAGGTATCGATATTAACTTTGTCATAGATAATTAATTTGGAAAACATTAATGTATAGATATAATGAAATACAAACAGTTCATCTAGAAATGACAGATAGCTGTAATGCTGCTTGTCCTATGTGTGCTAGAAACATTAACGGAGGAGAGGACAACCCTCAACTACCAGGAACAGAACTAAGTTTAGATGATTGTAAAAAGATTTTTAAACCAGAGTTTATTTCTCAATTAAAACGTATGTACATGTGCGGTAATTACGGAGACCCTATTGCGGCAAAAGATACTTTGGAAGTTTTTGAATATTTTAGAATTAACAATTCCAAAATGAATTTAAGTATGTACACAAATGGAAGTGCTAAAAAACCAGATTGGTGGACTAATTTAGCAAAAGTTTTAGGAAAAAATAGTTATGTAGTGTTTAGTATTGATGGGTTAGAGGACACTAATCATTTATACAGACAAAATACAGTTTGGTCAAAAATTATGGAAAATGCTCAAGCATTTATTCAAGCAGGTGGCAATGCTCGTTGGGATTTTATTGTTTTTGCTCATAATGAACATCAAGTTGAACAAGCAGAAGAACTAAGTAAAAAAATGGGTTTTGAGAAATTTCAGTATAAAAAAAGTGCTAGATTTTTCAGTAATGTTAGCGGCACAACAAAAGAGTTACATCAAGCCGCTAATCGTAAAGGTATTACTACAACATTACTTCAGTCTCCTCGTAATTCAAAATATAGAAATAGCAGTTTACAAGAACTTAGTAAAATTGCTAGTGAAAATATTCACGAGGTTAAATTTATACCAAGTACAGTAAAAGATGCTGAAAAAATATTAGGAAGACAAACTTTTACTTTTGACGCTAGTAAGAAAAAAGAAATGGAAAAGTATTGGGACTCAGTCGAAATAAAGTGTAAGGTCAGTGAAGAAAAGTCTGTATATATAAGCGCCGAAGGAATAGTACAGCCCTGTTGTTGGACAGCAGGACAAATGTATGTTTGGTACTGGAAACCGTTAGGTGGACAAATTTGGCAAGCAATTAATGAAGTAGGTAAAGACAGTTTAAATGCTAAATTACACAACTTGGAAGATATAATCGAAGGAAAATACTTTACAGAAGTTATACCAAATAGGTGGGAGTTGCCTAGTTGTGCCGATGGTAAATTAGCTGTCTGTGCTAAAACGTGCGGAGCTAAATATGATGCTTTTAGTGATCAATTTAAATGAATATAGATAGTATTAAAAAAGTAGAATTAGAAATTACTAGTAATTGTAATGCTGCCTGTCCAGGATGTGCTCGAACACAGAATCCAGACATTTTAGAAATTAACAGTTTTGGACTAGAGGATTTAAAAAGAATTTTTCCTACTCAGAAATATATTCAGGGAAAAGAGTTTAAATTTTGTGGTGTATTAGGTGATCCAATAGCAAACAAAGAATGTTACGAGATGATAGAATATCTCGTGAGTAATAAAGGATATTGTCAGATTAGTACAAATGGAGGACTTTTATCGACTAGTTGGTGGAGTAGATTAGGAAAATTAAGTAAAGACACTAATTTAGTCGATGTAAGTTTTTGCGTAGATGGACATAAAGAGACGAATCATATATATCGTGTTAACACTTTATTTCACGTAATTGAAAAAAACATGACAGCTTATTCTCAAGCCCAAGGTTCAGCATCTTGGATTTATATTGTATTTGATCATAATGAACATGAGATGTCTGCAGCTAAACAACATGCTGAGAGATTAGGATTTAAATTTGCTACAAGAACAGGTATGAGAAACAGCTATCATAATTGGATAGCAGAAATTAGAAAAAAAGATAAAAGTAAAGAACAAGTAGTGATTACTACTACTGGAACTAAGGAACATAGTAAAAAAGATTTAGTAAAAGACTTAGATAAGTTTATTTCAACATATAATAAAGGAATGTTTATGATTCCTATAGTTGATAAACAACAACAGATTTTAGATTCAATTACTTGTAAGTTAGTTCATGAAGGAGAAATTTTTATAGCCAGCAATCAAACAATGTGGCCTTGCTGTTTTTTATGGGATAGTATGTTTAAAAATAAAGAAAGTATTGTAGAAAAATTAAGTGAGTATTCAGAAGGATGGAACAGTTTAAAATGTCATTCTATTGATGAGGTCTTAGAACACCCATGGTTTGACCGTATACTTTCTGAAAGTTGGAATCCGGCTCATGCTAAACATCTAGTTAGATGTATTAGAACCTGCGCCTATAATAAAGCATATCAAAACGAAATTAATTATGTCAATTAAAAATTTACCAAGTAAAACTTTTTGTATTCTTCCGTGGGTACATTTAAGCACACGACCGGATGGCAGTATGCGTGTGTGTTGTACCGCCAATGCTAGTAGTGTTGGTCCAACAAATGATAAGTTACATGGAGGTATGGTTGGTGTTCTTAAAACAGATGAGGGCAAACCAAATAATTTAAACGTAAGTGACTTTTTAAGTAGCTGGAATAGTACTTACATGAAAAATGTAAGATTAAAAATGTTAGCCGGAGAAGAACCTCCTAGTTGTACAAAATGTTATAGAGAGGAAGAAGCAGGGCATAACAGTAAACGTATGTGGGAAACTGAATACTGGCGACAACGTGTCGATCTCGAACAACTTTTATCCAACACAGATGAAGACGGAAGTGTACCTCCGCAACTTAGTTATATTGATTTGCGATTCGGAACTAAATGTCAACTAGCTTGTGTTATGTGTAGTCCGCATGATAGTTCGGGGTGGATCAAAGATTGGCAAGCTATATATCCGCAAATTCAAAACAAAAGTTTAAAAGAAACAGCACAGTGGTCTAACAAAGGCAGTATTAATGGTAGTAGTTATAATTGGCACAAAAATAATCCGACTTTTTGGAAACAATTTAATGAACAAATTCCTAATATGCAACAATTGTATTTTGCGGGCGGAGAGAGTTTAATAATAGAGGAACATTATGAAATTCTGGAAGAAGCTATTAGACAAGGCCACGCTAAAAATTTAGAGTTACGATATAATAGTAACGGTGTAGAGTGGAGGGACGATTTATTCAAATTATGGAAAGAATTTAAGTTAGTTCGTTTTCATTATAGTGTAGATAGTATAGGAGAAATGAATAGTTATATTAGATATCCTAGTGAATGGGAACGTACTCATGAAGTCTTTCATATATTAGATAAAGCAACTTCTCCTAATGTAGAGGTTACTATCGCTTGTGCTGTTCAGGCTCTTAATGTTTATTATTTGCCCGATTTCTTAAAATGGAAGCTTAGTCAAAATTTTAAGAAAGTCAATATGTGGCCTTTAGGAGCAGGAGGAATTAATTATCATTTTGTATATCATCCTCCACACTTAAATGTTAAAGTTTTACCTAAATGGTTTAAAGAAAAATGTAGACAAAAATATGAAGAATTTTATCCATGGTGGGAAGCTAATTGGCAAAAAGGAGTTCCAGAAGCTAAAAAGCATTACGTAACATATGAGATGTGGAGAAACGCTAGTTATGGATTGGATAGATTAGAAGGTATGTTACAATTTATGGAAAGTGAGGACTGGAGTGTTAGATTGCCCGAACTAAAAGAATATATTGATTTAATTGATAATCAACGAGGACTAGATTTTTATAATACTTTTCCTGAAATGAAGGATATTTTTAATGGCTAAGAAGATTGCTTGTTGGTACACGTTAGGTGGCCTTAATTACAAAAATGGATTCGCTACATCATGTCCACAACAAAGTGATAAACTCCATATTATGGAAGGTACACAAGTAATTAAACCCTCTGAAATAATCAACTCAGAGGGATTTAGAAAACATAGATTAGATATGATGTCCGGTAAATGGAGTCCAGGATGCCATCTTTGTAAAAATGTAGAAGACGCAAATGCTGGACACAGTATGCGTATGGATTATCCAGCCGACGAAACATATTTCGATGATTTATCAGGCATGATAGATTTTAAGGGTCTTAACCATGTGGAATTTAGATTCAGTAATGCTTGTAATATGGCATGTTTACATTGTAGCGAAGTATTCAGTAGCGGGTGGATGGCAAAATTAAAACACTACGAACCTGATAAAGATGATTGGAATCATAGACTTATTCAACTTACAAAAACTATGCATAGAGCAGGATTTAATGATACTCTCAGTATAGATATGAGTATTGAAGATATGCATAGTATCGTGGATGATTTAAATGAAAATTTTCCTAATCTTCAGAAAGTTGATTTTACCGGCGGCGAAGTTCTTTATCAAAAACAATTTATTCCTTGTTTAAAAGCACTAGCCAAGCATCCTCATGCTGATAAATTACATATTAGTTTTCATACTAATTTTAACGCTAAATTTGATCCAGAAGAATTATCAAAATCGTTAGAGCCATTTAGATATGTTACGATTATGATGAGTATTGATGCTGGAACAAATATATACAGTTACTTTAGAACAGGCGACTGGGATGTTTTGAAAGATAATATAAGAAGATTTAAATTGGCTAATACATTAAAAAATGTAGATTTAAATGTTGTGTGTACAACAAGTGTGTATCAGATGATGGATTTAGAAAATATTTTTGCCAGCTTCTTAAGTTTGGATATTGACTGGATAGATAGTTCCATTGTTTATACACCTGACTACTTAAATCCAGCTATATTAATGTTTGATTATAAAGATTATGTCCTTCAAGATATTAAAAAAACTTACGAATTAATTGACAGAGTAAAACAAGAACGTTTAGATAATTTTGAAGAAAGTCAAAAAATGAGGACTTGGCGCAAGGGAAAACAGATTTTTCAAGACATCGAGAGTGCTTATAGAGCATTAAAAGGAATTGAAGATTATGTGATTAATCATAAACCTTTATATAAGCATTGGGAAGCCTTTTTGGTGTATGTAAGAAAAACAGATGAACTATGGCAACAAAATTTTAACGATCATTATGTTAATTATAAATTTTATGATTATAAAATCCTAAGAAAGGAAATGCTATGAAATTTAAGGATAACAATCTTATATATGAGCAATTAGAGTCAGACAGTGGTATAGAACTTTTTAGGTTTAATGGGTTGGATATTCCTTTTAATCCTAGTTGGAGAAAAATAGGAATTAATCTAAGTGGAGGAGCAGACAGCAGTTGTCTTTTAACTTTACTTTGTAATATCATAACCAGAAATAGATTAAGATGTGTAATTCATGTGATAAGTCACGTAAGATGTTACAACACTAGACCTTGGCAGGGTCCTATAGCATTAGATGTTTATGAAAAATTTGTTAAAGATTATTATCCTAGTATACATTTTGTTAGACATACAAATTTTATTCCTCCAGAATTAGAATGGGGAGTACTAGGCCCAATTACTCAGGATGAAGACGGTAGACCCCGTAGTGGCGATCAAATATGTGTAGGTAGTTTTAACAATTATATTATACATAAAGAAAAATTAGATGTAGTGTATAATGCTACTAGTGCTAATCCAGAAGGCAGTAGTTGGGTAGGCGGAATGAAAAATAGAGAAAAACCAGCTAGTGAAGGAATTTTAAAGGATTTAATAATTCAAAAAGAAGGATACACTATTTGTCATCCTTTTAGATTTGTGGATAAATCTTATATTTTAGCACAATATCATCTTTTTGAAAAACTTGATTTGTATAATATCACACGTAGTTGTGAAGGTGATATTAATGATCCTAAAATTAAAGAAGTAGTTTCTAGTCTACAAGAATATGATCCAGTTGAGCACACGGTTGATATATTGCCAAAATGTGGTCACTGTTGGTGGTGTAAAGAAAGAGAGTGGGCAGAAAGTGTTGTTGAAAATATAGTTAATGAGTTAAGAAATGTCTGATACCTTCTGTCCTATTCCTTGGATATTTCAAGCAGTAAGAGCCAATGGCGATATACGTGTTTGCTGTCAAGCTAACGTGACTAAAAATCAGGGCGTAATTAGAAAAGTCGATGGTGCGGCATATAATGCTGGTCGGGATGTGTTAGAAGAGAGTAGAAATGCTGAAATAATGAAATCAATTCGTCTTAATATGTTAAATGGCATATGGAGTGACGAATGTGGACGTTGTAAACAAGAAGAAGCGAATGGTCTTGTTAGTCGTAGAACTTATGAAAATCAACAGTGGAAATTTACCATAGACGAAGCAAGATCTAAAACTTCTGAGGATGGGTCGATTTCTGATGTACCTGTGATTTATTATGATTTAAGATTTGGTAATTTTTGTAATTTGAAGTGCCGTATGTGCGGTCCTACCGATAGTAGCGCATGGTATGATGATTGGATTAATTTAACCGGATCTAATAAATTTAAAGACACTTCGGGTGAAGTAACTATATTTAAAAATGATAAAGGTTATTACTCTACAGAATTTGACTGGCCTAATTACGAACCTTTTTGGCAACAGTTAGAATCAAATGCGCATAATATTCAACATGTTTATTTTGCCGGCGGAGAGCCTATGTTAATAGAACGTCATTATGATTTTTTGGAAAGATGTATTGAACAAGATGTTGCTAAAAATATTATAATCGAGTATAATACTAATATGAGCACCCTTCCTACTCGTGTAACCAAATTGTGGGAAAGTTTTAAACAAGTACGTATTGGTGCTAGTGTCGATGGAATGGGTAAAATTCAAGAGTATCAAAGATTTCCAGCTAAATGGGAGAAAACTTTAGATAACTTATATAAGGTCGACAATCTTCCTAGTAATATTATAGCGTGGTTAGCATTTACTGTAACCGCTTACAATGTCAATCATATGATTGATTTTATGAAGTGGAAATTGAAAGATAGTGGGTTTAAAAAAATTAACAGTACAAATAGGCGTCCTATAATCACTCATCATGTTGCTCATCATCCTAAACACTTAAATGTTAGGGTATTACCCGACACTTACAAAAAAGAAATCACAAATCAATATTATGATTTTTTAGGATGGATAAAAGTTAATATCCTGATATTATCTCCCAAGCTACTGATATCGTTAATGGTGTTATTAATTATATGAATAGCGAAAGTTATTATGATCAATATTGGAATGAGTTTGTAAAATATACAAAACAATTAGATAGCATTCGTCAAGAAAATATTTTTTCTGTAGAACCAAAATTTATGGATTTTATCGATGACTAAATTAGGTACTATAGGGTTTGATAATTATGATATCAATACTTTTCCATCAGATCATTATTTTGTAAAATTACAAAACTGGATAAACAACAATATTGAAAAAGGAAAATTTTTTAATTATTTTATAGCTAATGGACTTCCTATATATTTTGACAATAGACATTTATCTATAGGAATTAATTTCAGTGGAGGTACCGATAGTACATTACTTTTATATCTTCTAGCTAAATTTATTAAAACACTTAATTTAAAAACTAAAATCTTTCCTATATCTGTAATAAGATTTTATGATTTAGATAATTTTAGTGAAACAGCTAGACATGATATTCTTAATTATATACAGACTTGCTTTCCTGATATAGTACAACCTTCTATAGTAGGATTTTTACCCCCAGTATTTGAACAAATTTCTGTTAAAGATGTTCAACTATATGATGTAAATTCAGAACAAATTAAGTTTCTAATATCTGCGAATGCTACTGCCGATGTTGTATATTTTCATTATTTCACAGATTGGGCAAGCAAAAAATATAATCTAAGTGCTATATATGATGGAACAACTACTAATCCTGTAAACACTGATGAAATAGCAGGACCGCCAGCTTTTAGAAACGAAATTAAAAATTTAGATGAACATGTTCCTACAATATATAGATCTCCACATCTACCAAATTTTATTTCAGTTAGTCCATTTGAACGTATAGAAAAAAGTTGGATAATAGCACAGTATTACAATTTTAAAATTGTAGATCTTTTAAATATGACACAAAGTTGTTCTGTTGCTAAAGGCGGATGTAATAAATTAAAAGAGTGTTTTCATTGTTCAGAAAGAGCATGGGCGTTTAAAAATAAATTTTATTTTTTAGAAGATAGACAATTATGAGTTTTGACACAGTCGATTTATTAGATGGTAATGTTTTCCAAGTAACATGGGATTTAGGACGTAGATGTAATTATGATTGTAGTTATTGTCCAAGTCACAGGCACGATAATTTTAGTCCACATGCTAGTTTAGATACACTTAAAGGTAATGTAGATTTTTTATACAAGTATATAGACTTGTATATGAATCATAGATATTTTAAAGAAACTAGTATTAGTTTTACTGGAGGAGAACCTACAGTGAATCCTAATTTTATTCCATTTATTCAATATTTAAAAAATGAATATCAAGAAAAATATCAAACTAAATGGAGAGCTGGATTTGCATTAACAAGCAATGGAGCTATGAGTAGTAAAATGGCTGACGCCGTAATGGAACATCTGGATCATATAACAATTAGTTATCATACTGAAGCAGATGAAAAACTTAAGAAACAAGTTGTTGAAAGAATTGAGCAATTTAGTAAGTATGGGCCAAGCAGAAATTGCACTATAAGCATAAATGTTATGTTTCATGCCGGATACTTCGAAGAGTGTCAGGACCTGTGTGCTTATTTTGATAGCAAGGGTATTAAGTATGTTCCCCGTGTTATAGGTGAAGAGCCAGATAGTCGCAGTAATTTTGCGCATCAATATACTGAAAAGCAGCTTGTTTGGATGAAGGACTATTGGAAAACTAATACTGACAAGGTTAATAACCCTAGTTTAGAAGAAGTCAGACAGAATGTGGATTTTGGAACTAGTGCTGCTACTGAAGATAATTCCACACCGCAAAAAAAATTAGGATTAACTATAGGACGTCCTTGTTGCGGTAGTAGAACAATGTGTTTAAGTAATCAGGGAGAAAGTAAAAAAAGTAAATTTGTAGATTTAAGAGAATTTAAAGACTGGTATTGTAGTGTAAATTGGTTTTTTATGCACATAGAACAACAAACAGACAGTGTATTTCATCATCAAACTTGTCAAGCACAGTTCGGCCAAACTCGCGGCCCTATTGGTAAATTAAGCGAAAGTGACAAGATTTTAGAACAGTTAGAGTATAATTTAAAAAATAATACGATGCCCACTATAGTTTGTCCAAAACATACTTGTGGCTGCGGTCTTTGTGCTCCAAAAAGTAAATTCAAAGATAATTATTTTAAGGTAATTTCTAATCATTTTAATACCACCGTGCTTAAAAATATTGTATGATTATTGATTTTAATATAACCAATTATTGTAATGCTAAGTGTCCTACTTGTAAAAGATTTGATTCAGATAATTATTTACAGTTAGAAAAAAACCTTAGTCTTGTACATATGAATTTTGATAATTGGAAAACTATTATAGAAAGAAATTCGTCTTATTTTTTAAAGAAGATTTGTTACTTTTGCGGAGAGTTCGGCGACCCTTTAATGCACCCTAAAATAAAAGATTTTGTAGAAGTAGCATCTAAAATTTTTAAAGAAGTAAGCGTTTACACCAATGGCGGTTTACGCAGAACTGAATTTTTTGATTATCTTACAAATGAAGGCCCTAATGTTATTGTTAGATTTGGTATAGATGGTCTTACACAGGAAGTAAACAATAAGTATAGAATAAATGTAGATACTGAACTAGCATTTAAAAACATGTTATTATTATCGTCTGTAGGAAAAGCTCACTGGGATTACACAATATTTGAACATAATCTTTTTGAGTTAACTGATGTGATAACCATAGCTATTGATAACAACATACCCTTGTCATTGAGATTTAATTTACGACCAAATTATCACGGTATTAATAGAATACATGAAAAGGAAGTAAAGAGAGTAAAAAAAATAGTTAGACGATTTGAAAAAACTAATAAGATTATACATCTTGACGATTTTTGGATTAATAATTTATGAAAGTACGATGTTCCTCTTATGATTACAACAAGAATAAATGGGCCGAATTTGATGTGTCAGTGAATCTTAAAGTTTACCCATGCTGTTTTTATCATGGATATTACGAATTGAATCCATGGGATGATAAAAGATTTAAAAACTTGCCTGAGGATTGGAATGATTTAAAAGTTCATGATTTTGAAACAATAAAAAGAACTATGTTAACTATATTAAATTTAGATAACTTTAATAATGGTAAGGCTCCTAAGAAATGTCAAAGTGCTTGTGGTATTGGGATAGAAGAAAAAACAATGCCTGGTAGGGATGTAGTTAAATTAGTAAGAATGGATAAGATTGATAGAAATGAAAATTTTGATAACAGGAAATAAGAACTCTGGGTTAGCAGCAGAATTGTACAAATTTTATCCAGATGCATTTTTTGCCAGTAGATATACTGGGTTTGATTTGACCTTGCAATCAGCGCAAAATAAATTAGCAGAAATGATTACTGAGTATGATGTCTTTATTAATTCTAGTGCTTTATGGAAATTTAATCAAACTGTATTATTAGATTCTATATATAAAGCTTGTGTTAATGCTAATCACTCGATTCATATTATAAATGTTGGTAGTACTACAGATAGAGTTAAAAACGGTAAGCCTTGGTTATATAATGCTGAGAAGAAGGCACTAAGAGATTATTCAAACACTTTAGGAATAGCAGGTGTATGGGATAAAGGCCCTAAAGTAAGTTATGTAAGTTTTGGTACTTTGAGTAATAATCAATTAAAACATCCTTCTAGACGTACAATGAATATCAAAGCAGCAGCAGAATATATTCAATGGGTTTTATCACAACCTAGACATATTAATATTAATGAACTTAGTATAGATCCTATGCAAGATGAAGGGTGGTATAATGAATAAAGAAGATGTGTTGTGTCCTTTGCCTTGGTATCACATAGCTATTAGACCTAATGGCAGAGTATATCCTTGTTGTTATTTTAGACATGAAAGTACTCCTGAAGAATTTAATCTAAAAACTGATGATGTATTAAATCATCCTTTTTTACAAGGAATAAGAAGCGACATAGCAGAAGGAAAACCAGTTGATGGATGTGTTCAGTGTTATCAAAACGAAAAGAATTCAGGTAAAAGTATGCGTTTGGACATGCTTCAAGGTATGTACAATAAATTAGGCAAATCATTTGAGATTCCTGAAAAATCAGAATTAGTTCATATTGATTTAGCTTTAAGTAATGTTTGTAATAACAGATGTAGAATGTGCGGTCCTGATTTAAGCACTAATTGGTATCCTGATGCTAAAGAATTAGGAATTCCTATAAATCGAGGTATAATAGAAAATGTAGATCCTCTATCAAAAATAGATGTGACTAAGCTGGAGTTCTTGAAACTTATCGGCGGCGAGCCTATGCTAGAACAAGAAAAATTTATTTCTATTTTAAATCGATGTCATTTGCCGCAACTATCAATTTTCGTTGCTACAAATGTAACTACGAGACCTAATGTTGAATTAATGAAATTATTTAGAAGATGTAAGCAGGTAAAAATTTCCTGTAGTATTGATGCTTACGGAAATTTAAATAATTTTTTACGTAAGGGAAGTAATTGGACCGAAGTAGATAAAAATTTACGGTGGTATTCTAATAATTTTGAAGTTGTGATGGTCCATTCTGTTATTAGCATTTATAACATAAATCATATAGAAAAACTTCTAGAGCATGTAAAGGAAGAATATCCTAATGTTCATTTTCAATATGTTATGGTAGATGGTCCTAATTGGATTAGACCTTGTAATTTACCTGTCGATGTTAAAGACAAGATTATGCAGAGAATAAACAAACTAGAACATCAGGAAATAAAAGATTTTAGGGGTGTGGTATACGAACATATTACTATGCCAGGTAATTTTGCTAAGTTTAATGAAATGGATAGTAGACTAAATGCTGTTAGAAATGAGCATTGGAAAGATTATAACCCTGAACTGTACGAGATGCTAAAAGAATATTATGAGTAATTTAAAAACTAGTACTTATGATTTTACTGAAATACCTTATGAAGACATCATAAGGGTAGGCCAACGCACAATGTTATATAAAGACATCTTTACTGTAAGTTGGCTGCTAGGTAGATATTGTAATTATCGATGCAGTTATTGTTGGCCGTATGCTAGAAGTGATTCTAAGGATCATAGACCAACAGAGTTATGTCTCAAAACAATAGATGAAATAAAAAGACAAGCAAGAGAACGAAATTTTAATAGTTTTCATTTTAGTCTTAGCGGAGGAGAGCCAACATTTCATCCGGGATATATTGACATACTTAACCATCTTAATAACGATGTAAAAAATACAAATTATACCAGTGTACACATGACTAGTAACATGAGTAGACCAATGGTCTGGTTTGAAACTAAGTATTGTCCAGCAGTTAATAAATTTCATAGAGCAAGTATAACAGCTAGTTTACACACAGAACATGTTAATACTAAAGAAAAAATGCAAGAATTTGCTGACAAATTAATATTATGTCAAGCACATGATGTACAAGTTACTATTAATATGGTCATGGTGCCTGAGTGGTTTGATAGAGATTACGATAATGCTTTATTTTTTCATGAACAAGGAATTAATGTTACTTTAAAGCCTCAGAGTGATCCTACTGCGAGTTTTGTAGTGGATGGATATACACCTGAAATGCTGGAGAGATTACATAATGGAATGCCTCAACGAGCCTTTACTGAGAATAGAGCAAAGTTGTTCAATATAGTTAGGCGTCCTGAACCAAAATTTTACACCACACCAGATCCAATTTATAAAGATGAAAATTCTAGTATACCTCAGCATTTTCAAGTTGAATTTATAGATAAAGCACAAAAAGTTTGGTATATGGACCAAGCTGAAAGGTTTAATGCTTTTAATTTTAATAAATTTAAGGGATGGGAATGTTCAAGCGGGTATCGTAGCATTATTATAAGAGAACCAGATGGTAGTATAAAAAGAAGTTACAGTTGTTCTGATGTGCCATTAGGAAATATAGAAACAGGATTTAAATTATTTGATGGTCCTAAACCTTGTATAAGCCCTAGCTGTGTAAGTAGTGCTGATAGCAAAATACCTAAACGTGCCGCAGGAACTAAACTACCTTTATGGCCAGGAGATCAGACTTTTATTGAAAAATAGAAACAGGATCAGTTTTTAACGCTTGAATATAAAGTTTACCAGCATTTAACTGACTATAGTGGTCGTAATTGTACATAATTATTTCCTTCCATTCGTCATTAAGTTTATTTTTATCATTTAAAGATAAACTGTCTAACCATTTCATCTTATCTATAACTTGATTTAAATTTTTATATAAATTTTTATCAGCTTCAAAATTAAGATTTGGATATAGCTCAAATCCAAAATGTTTTAAAATTTTAATGTTATCTTTGCCCCCAAAATGTAAAAACGGCAAACCTTCTACGATCGCTTTAGCTGTTTTCTCTGTGAGCATAGTATGTTGATCCAAATCTTCTCTTTCATCTATTCTATGATCAAATGTTTCTAATACTACGTTATACCATATATCTTGGCATTTTTTTCGAGGAAGTATTAGATGCATTGGTTTACAATCATTTTCATATATTGGATCCTCTATCGGATCTAAGATTTTAATATTATCTAACACATTTATTAATTCTTCAGTTACCCAAGGAATTTCTTTGTAAATGGTTTTATAACATTTTATAAATTCTTTTTTTTGTGGAAGTAAAAGACTATATCTTCCTATTAGATTCAACGATTCTAAGTGTACTCTCATAAAAAATAACATACGATTTAATCGTTGAGTATAGGAATATGCTATCCATTGTGTTGTATTTTCTTGAAGCTTTTTTTCTTTGATAGAAAGGAATAAGTCATCTCTGTTTTCTACAATTTTAGGTAATAGTTTAGGACGAAGATCAAAGAATGCTGTAGGAAACATTACATTTTTTATTTTATCATTTTTTACATAATAATTATTAACTTGTGCTAGAGGTCTATACATGGGATGTACAACAATGAAATTTAAAGATTCCACACCTCTTTGAAATTTTTCAGATCCTGTAATGTCTAATCCTTTATTAAAGAATTTTGTAAATACCCCAGTGGCCCAGAAATCAAAGGGATGTGTTATTTCCATAGAACTATCGATTATAACAGGAATATTATGTTTTTTAAGAAAATTTATAACTTCGATATCTAGTGCTAATAAGTTCGAAAAATGAAATGATTGTAAAGAATGTACAGTGTTTATAAAATAGTATACTTCGAAATCTTCTGAAATTTTATCTATACCTATATTTGATATAAACTCTTTGACCTTTATGAATTTTATAGTCTTATATAAATCAGAATTTAACAGAGTTATTGTTTCGTCAAAATTTGGAACAACTATAAATTCTTTTCTATTAGTTGACATTAATGACTGATATAACTTTTCTGTTAAAGTTATAGGTCTATTATCTACAATATCTTCTACTAAAAAAATATACTGTTTCATCTTATATAAGATTGAAAAATTGGTTCTAAACTTAGATCTTTATATGTTTTATTACTGCCAGTATCTGGATTTACATCTGAAATATTTTCTAACAATAGTAATCCTTTAGCGGCTTCTTCAGGAGTCATATACATGTGATACCCGATACACTTGAGGCTATCGTTTTCGTATCTTATATTTTTATTTCGACCGTCGTATATCATAGGTCGAGCCCATTTAACAAAATCTTCATCATCGGTAAGAATAACACCCCCTCTTCCAATTTTAAGAGTTTTTCTGTGATGAAAACTTATACAAAAGTAACTACCTGGTATATACATGCTGCGAAAAAATCTAGTAGCAGCATCTATTATTCTTGTGTGACCTAGATAATAATATCCGCTCCATTCTATATTTTTGAATCTAATATAATTCCCTGAATGAATGATCTGCATAGGAGGACTAGCGTAAGTATGTTTAGGAATTTCTATAATTTGATTTTGTAATTCAAAGTATTTCATGCAGAGAAATAAACCATGACTACAACTGTCTACACATACAGCATATTTACTACCTCCATAATCGGCTAGACGTTCTTCAAACAGTGTTACAGCATCCCATGGATCGCTAATTATATAACCTTTATTTATGAGCTCGGTTATCATGTGCAGTATTTGTGTCTGTATTGTACCAATATAAACTTCGATGTGGAGGATCGTCTTCTAAGTATTGACTATTACTCACATAGTAAAATAGTCTAAGTGTATTTCTGCTTAAATGACTCGGACATTGTATAGGTGTAGGATATCCATGAAATCCTGTTTTATGGT
>Ga0129333_10000045_pt1 | contig 67733 bp, 84 predicted proteins | sample CPB6_08_DNA_FD_94474 | JGI IMG/M metagenome (GOLD analysis project Ga0129333, IMG submission 94474) | Freshwater to marine salinity gradient microbial communities from Chesapeake Bay, USA - CPBay_Sum_0.6_0.8_DNA | ecosystem: Environmental > Aquatic > Marine > Coastal | place: USA: Chesapeake... | reverse complement strand
CGAAAGAAATTTGAATAAACTTCCACCGCACCCCTTGCAACCGAGGGGGCGGTGTGCTATACTACGCGCATGCTCAACAGCACCACCAACGAAGAAACCCCCCGCCCCGAGCCCCGCTGCCCGCGTTGCGGCAACAGCGAGGACGCGCCCAACGACCACGACCTGTGCGAGAACTGCGTGGAGGCGATGGAAGACGACTACCCGACTGGCTACGAGGCCGACGATGAGCGGCCCTACGGGTGGGATGTGCCCGAGGATGAGTACCCGGACTGGTAACCCCAGCCCTCCCCACAGCCCCTCAGATGCTCGGCGCGAAGCGCCGAGCATCTTTGTTTTCGCAATGTCCGAGTAGTGATTTGGGTCCCATAGACCACAGCGTTATCGGAACGGCTAGCTCCCATCCCCTCAAATTTTCTCAAATATTCTCAAATATCCTTGATGGTCTAAAAATTTTTTGGCCACCCCCCATGACCCCAAACCTTAAAATACATGGTATGCCATAAAAAATTTTGGGCCCCCGAAGGAGCCCAAAAAGTTTATTCAAAAATTTTAAATTATTTTATTGGCCTAATTGTCTTCTTTGTTGAGATGCTGCAACCTCAGCTGCACTTGCAGTAGTATCTGGATCTGGACCATCATGTACATTTGGGTTTAGATCTCTGGAAGCTTTTTGAGCTTCTATTTGTGCTAATGCAATTGCTAAATTTTTCTTTCTTAACTTTTTGCCTGTTCCTGGAACAGATCCACCTCTTATTCTCATGTCAGAGGTATCTTGGAATATTTCTCCACTTCCAACTTCTATTGCTGGTCCTTTGCCTTTCATTGAAGCATAGATTGGATTGTCTTTTACGGTTGGTCTGCCCGAGTTTGATACGATCTCCCGTGTATGATATTCTTGGTCAGGAACGTTTCGAATTGCTCCCATACCAGGGTATACGGAGAATGTTTGTTCTTTTCTGGCTCCCTTGCCGAGAGGGTTTCCTTGTGCGGTTACTTCTGTTCCAATAATACGAGGAACATCTTCACCAGTGTAAGGATCTACATCCACTACATCAAGGTAGACTGTCCTTTTCTGCCTGTACTCCAAAAGTTGTTCTAAATTATTAACTTTTTCTTGAAGTTGTTCTGATAAATTTTTATAATAATTTGTTAGGTAATCCATAAATTTATTTATAAACAGACAATTATGATATAAAATTTAAGTTATTTTTTATTTTTTATTGTACGTTCTTTTTCTTCTTGTTCTCCCAACGATCTATCACAAGATCCCAGACCGTTGGTTTGAATCCGGGGCCACGGGGTTTTTTGATTCTTGGAATTGTAATCCAGTCTTCCAGCCCGTCTTGGTCACCATATCGATCTCCCGGATAGGGATCCGGTAGCCAATCTGTTCTTGGATATTCTCCTGTAAGATACGGATCATTTTTTGCATTATCGTATCTTGAAAATGGCATTTCTGCTTCATTTAATATGAAGGTAAGATAATTTACTCTTATTTGAAGTTCTTCAGACAAATTTTTGTAGTAATTTGTTAGGTAATCCATAAAGTTATTTATAAAAATGATTCTAAATATGTAAAAGGAAAATATTATGCTAACAAAAATTAAAAATGTTTTGGCTAAGGTTACTAAAATTGAATGGATCGTTCTAGGAATTGCTGCATTAGCTCTTTTTGTTGCTTTAACTAAAGAAAACAGCAACAAGAAGCACCACAAGGCTGAAAAGGCTGCTGAAGCAGTAGTTGAAACTAAGTAAGAAAAAGCACTAAAATAAAAATTGGGCCTCCTTTTTGGGGGGCCCAATTTTTTATCGAAAAAATTTTAAAAACCCGGTGGCCTCCAAGGTGGTTGGAAGTGCATAATATGGTTTAATCTCCCGTGTATGTACCAAATGGCCAGTTGTTTTTTGTCTGTCTTCTGCCTGCAATGCGGTCTATTCTTTCTCCTTCGGCATTCAGGAATTCTTTGTCCCCTGGGAAGTTATCCAGTATGCGCATGCTCAAGTTTTTTAGAATTTCTTTTCCTGCTTTTTGGGCCACCAAATCAGGTGAATCTTGGTAAGATCTTTCGAAATTAGCTATAAGATTTTGTGCTGTTTTAGACCCGGGCATGCTGCTGAGTGGTCTTCCACGGTATGTATTTTTTGCCAGTAGATCTTGTTTCGCTCTGTGCTTGTTAAGAAATAATGAGGTGTTGATGTCGCTTATTCCCATTTCATACGCTCTCCAGGCCCTGTCATGGTGAGCGTATTCTTTATTTGGGTATCTGCCACCGTAAGCGTCCACTTTAAGCAATTCTTCTTCTTCAGCATCGGTCAATGTCGCTACCTGTGGTGGTGGATCACCGCTGTCATCATATGCCACGGTTAAGGGAATAAAAGTTGGTCGAACTACTTCATTTAAAGTTTTTTCCAATTTGAAAATTTTTTCTTGAAGTTGTTCTGATAAATTTTTATAATAATTTGTTATGTAATTCATAATAGCCCTCAATACGTTGCGTTTGAGCTGTGTGGAATCATCCTACTTCCAAATGGTAGGTCTGATGGGAATGGGCTCTCTGCTGGAAGATCTTTTAAGGTAACTCTTCTTTTTCCTCCAGGGAGAGGATATTCTATATCCAAGGGCATTGCAAGATTTTGTATGTTCTCTTTATGTCCTTTTCTGCCTGTAGTATATTCTTTTCCGTCAGTACCTGTTTTGATATTACCTGTTCTGATATTAACAAGATTCATTCTTTTTGCGTCTGAAGGATTCATAAGTCTTTGTACTTCTGGATCCAATGTGTTAAAGTTTTCAGTTCCTATATCAATACCTTTATCTGAAAGTTCTTCTTTAAATTTTTGCAAATATTTTTGTCTGGCTAATTCTTTTTCCATTCTTTCTTTACTACCAGAACGCAAGGCTTTAGCATATCCAGCTTCAAGGATATTAACTCTTGTTTGAAGTTGTTCGCAAAGATTTTTGTAATAATTTGTTAAGTAGTCCATTTAAACATACCTTTTTAAAACTTTTTGTAGTAAATCATAATTAGAAAGAATTTTTAATTTTTCTTCTTCATTTGGATCAAAGCCTTTTTGCTGAATCCATGTTCCCGGTGTTACCTCACCGGAAGCCAGTCTTACTCTTTGTTCAACTGATGGGTCAATAATTGACTCCGAACTAGAGCCACCAGTTGCAACAACAGTACCTTTTTTCCCAGGTCTTACAGGAATAGTAGGTGATGTTATAGATTTTGCTGTAGCTCCGCCACTTACAATTACTGTTCCGCGCTTACTCGGGCTAATTGGTGTATTTGGGGGGCTTAACGGTGGAGCTAAATTTTGCAATTTTTGCAAATTTAAAAAACTATCTCCGATTCCACCCTCATCGTCAAATTCACTAGATTTTTTAAAAAATTTAGGCAAATTGTAATTATAATTTGCATTGCCAAGAGAAACTTCAAGTAAATTTATTTTATTTTGAAGTTGCTTGCATACATTTTTATAATAATTTGTTATGTAATTCATATTCAGTACCAATCTCTCCAAAACCATGTTCCCTGATTTGGGTTCCTTGGATCTGGATTCCAAACCCAAATAGAAAATCCTGGTGGGCCTACTTTATAAGTTGTCCCATTATAAGTCCAGGTAACTTCTGTTGTTGGTGGCCAATCCCAATCTGCGGGATATCCAATTGGACGAGGTGGCCGTGTCGTATAATTTTGTCCTCTAGGAAATAAAGAATCTAAAGAATCATCTTTTTCTTTTGGTGGCTGATACATATTCGGTGCAAAAGGATTTGGAATTTCCGTTGGCGGACCCGCCTCTGTAGCCATTTCATTAAGATTCCAAGATTTAAATTTTTTTGTTTTTGGTAAAAAATTATTTTCCAAATTAAGATTTTTTGTTGATGGGTATCTTTTTCCACCTGGGGTAGTATTAAATTTATATAAATGTTCTTTCCAAAGTTTAAAAGCCTTTTCCCATTTTTCATAATCTAATCTATATTGGGGATGATTTACACCACCTGGTTTATATAATTTGGGATCTGGTGGTTTTTTTGGATTTCCATAATTTGGTGGAAAATAATCAGAATCTTTTGGTGGAACTTTATATTTTGGCAAAGATGGCCAAACATATGTTGGAGTTCCTGGTTTTTCTATTTCTTGATCAGGAGATTCTTGTGGGCCCTGTTGTGGTTTATTAAAATTGGGATCCCGCCACCACTGTTCGCCTGTTGGTATTGAGGGCCATGGTGATGTTTGAAATTCTGTTGGGGGAATATAATATTCTGTTAAAAAATTTTCTAACAGTTTTATTCTATTTTGTAATTTTTTACATTTATTGTAATAGACAAAATCTTCCATGCATATATTTATGCAATAAAAAATTACAATCTATATGATTTTGCAGTTTTACCTAATTGTTCTATTGAAAAATTAGTTAAATCTGATCTAGTACCAGAATTTTGTAAACTGGAAGATGGTGATACGTTATAAATTTGACCAGTACCAGTTGGAAGCGTTGTAGAAATACTTGAAGAAGATGTAGGTGCTGAAGTTTTGGGAAATTCACCTAACATTGTTTTTGCATCATCTTTACTAAGTGGCCTACCGTCTGGTCCTGTTATTTTTGGCTCAGTTATTGTCGGTGGAATAACAACAGTATCAGTAGTGTCAGTGGGTTTAGTAGTAGCTGCTGAAGAAGCTAAAGATTTTGAGCTTGCTATATCAAATCTTTTTTTCATTAATTGATCGCGCAACAAATCTTTTTCTGTTCCTGGTTCGGTCATTTTCCATCTTCTATAAAGATCTTGCTCTTCTTGTTTATCTTTTTTAATATTATCTTTTAGTGATGGGTTTTTTAAACCACCTTCTGGACCAATTCCAAGATCTTCAAAAAGTAAAAATTGTTTAAACTTGAGCATATAATTATTTATCAGATTTTTGACCCTTAATAAGTGATGCTAATGATTTAAAAAATCCTTTGCCAGAATCTACTGCATCTTCAACACTAAATCCACGACCCTCTTCCTTACCAAATTTTCCTTTGGGACATGAAAGAGTTGGCATGTATAATTTTTGAGATAATGCTGCTCTTGGATTTCCAACTGAACAACCACAACCACCTTTGCACCAACCTATTGAATCTGTTGCGTTTTTGGCACTTGAAACTCTAAATTCACACGCCATGCAGATTTGTTTGCGCTTTTTAAATATTTTTTCTGATACCTTACCCAATAAGGCTTGAGAAGATTCTGCTTTAAAATAATTTTTAGTTTTTTCAATAAATGATGGATTTTTTACCAAATTATTTTGGTTATTTTGTATTAGTTCTGCCATAATTTCACTTTGTTTATTTACTAGTTTTTCTGAATTTTCAACTCTACTCGCATTTACCATTTTACCATCTTTTACCTCTGTTGCAAAAACCGGAACATTTTTATATAATTCATGCGCTAACCATGGATCTACTTGTAATATTTTATTTTTATTTCTCATAGTATTTAAAAAAGAATTGTTGACATCTGTTATGATATATTTTTTTGTTTTTGGATCTATTGTTGCTATTTTTTTATTTTTAAAACTTTTTCTATCAGTGCATGTTTTGCATGTTTGAAAAGAAACATTTTCTAAATTTTTAAGTGAACACGACGCAGAACATATATTATTATCCACATTCCAGTATTGGCAATTAATATTATGTAAATATTTTCCTTTAACAGAACATTGTACTAAATTTCCATAAATTAATTGATCATCTACGAAAGAAAATTTATTATTGTACATTCATAGCTCCTGCACCACTGCTGCAATCTGCCTTTACTTGTATTAGCCATTGATAATCATTTGCATCACAGTTTCCTTGTCCATAATTTATACCACCGCAAGAACACGGGTCATTCCAATTACATGTACAAGTACATGTGCCTAAAGCAGATCCAGGACACCCAATTTGAGTCCATTCATCATTACAAGGACAATCAGTAACACAACAATTATTTTGACTTGGATCACAATTAGCATTATCGCCCGCAAAACAGGTAAACCCGTTCATGTAACAAAATTGACATCCAACTCGACCATCACTACAATAATTTTCTGGATCTTGGGGTTCCTCTCCATATACATTGTCACCATAACAAAATATTTCAAAAGGTGTTGTACTGGAACCCTGGGATCCACAATAACCCAAAGTTGTAGTTCTTACTTTTAATTTTTCCATAGTTGGACGACCAGTTCCGCTTGCCCATTCTCTTATAGAAGTTGGGGTGTTGTCTCGAAAGCATTGTTTGAAGTCTGAACCACAATACTCTCCAAGGAAACAAATTGGTTTGCCTTCCATAGTCCCTTCAAAAATTCTAGCTTCATTGGAAACTGCTTTAAAAACAACTACAGCCTTTGAACCAATTGTTGTTCTATAAGCTCTACTAAATTCTAAAGTATCTCCGCGCTTTTGGGAATAACCAGGTTTTACAACATTATTCTCATCAGTATAATAGTATGTAAATAATCTTTTACCAAACCAATAATATTTTTTTTCATCAAGTTCGGGTGTTATTAATCTGGCAGAAATACCTGATAAACATGAATTTATTTTACCCACAATTGATTCCGGTGATGCTGAACCTATAAACATGTCAAACGAACTAGTTTCAAAGTTCCCCGCAGTGAGTGGGCACATTTTTAATGATATTCCGCTAATTTGCATTGATGGGTATATAAAACTATAATTTATAGTTTTATTAACATTATTTGTTATTTGTATATATTTTTTTATTTCAATTAATAGTTGTTCATTTGTTAAACCAACATTTGGAAATAAACATAGTGGAAATTCTATTTCAAAAATTTCTGTAGATTCTATTTTATCAACTTTTTGTTGGTTGTAACACAATGTTGCTTCAAATGATTCTAGCTCCTTTACTCCACATCCTCGCTCACCTCCGTTGGCACCAACATTTATTCTACATACACAAGAACATAAATGGTTACATGTATATGGGGGAATTGTACAACTTGCAAACGCACAGGGGGGAGCACAACCTCTTTTTATATTAACAACTTTAACTTGTAAAGTTTCGTCACCATTTGCACAAAATGCTCCTTGCCCCGGACCATTTCCACCGGCGCATGGATTTAAACTTAAACTTAAACTTCTATTTTGTATAGTTTCAGTTTCTTCATTATAATAATATGAAGTAGTTTCAGGAATAACATATTTTATTTGTCCATTATCTTGAACAATTCTTTTTATAGTTGCTAAATTTCCAGCGGTTTCACTAAATTCTTTTTCAATATTTAATTCTTCTATTGTTTTTGTTTTTTTATTAATACTTGAAACTGAGGTAGATTGTTCTGTGTATGAAATTAATATGTCTTTTTTGTTGCTAGATTTAAATTGTTGACCACCCCCACCTTGATTATCAACATCTGGAACACAATTAGGATCTGGGCACAGACAGCCACAACCATCGGTACAACATTCTGGAACTGGGTCGCATAATGAATAAGTACAAGCAATATTACCACAATTTTCTGCGTCAGGATCAAAATATTTGCAATAATCAGACTTGTTTCCTGTTTCATCTATGGCTATCATTTCTTCTCCTGCGCCGGCGCTTCCCTGGGCTTTTCCCTCTGGTTTTGAACAGGTTGCATACCCCTGACATCCCCTCATGCAAAACCCACCGCCGGAACTAACATAGACAGGTGAATTTATTCCATAAAAATCTGGATATGGATATCTTGCTAATAATATTGGTTTACAATCTTCTTCGCTCCAATTAGTGCCTTGATTTGTACATGTATTTGGACCACCACCACTATCTTGGCAGTAAATTGATTGCAGTGTTGTTAAATTTATGCTAGGTGCATTTGCAGTAATATTTGGTGAAAGTACATCAGTAAAATTTAATACTGGAGAATAGACATCATCTCTGTCATTAGTATATCTCTGTACAATTTCAGAATCTCCATAATTAGCCCAACCAAAAGCTGGAAGACATAAAAAATACCAGCCATTTTCTGCTCTATGTATGTAGGCTCCATTTACACCAGATGGTTTATTACCAGATGTTATTGGTGGTGGTGAAGGTCTATCGCATAAGCAACCACTAGCAACACCTGTATTAACATCTACAGTACCCGTGCAATAATTTCCATAACCACCTATGCAAATTGGCTCCGCTACAATTTTATCACAACAACTTGTAACATTTCTAAAATCATAAGTTGGCCAATTAGCTTTAAACCAATTTACTGAGTCTTTTATAGTACCAAAATTAACTGATGGAATATAAAATTTAACATTTGATGGAGTTCCGTCTTCTAAAAAGTTTGACTCGCAACTTAAAGTGCAAGAATAATGATTTTGTGTATCTTTGCAGTTAAGATCATTTATTTGAGCTAGTATATATTTTTGTTGATTTAATTCAAAACTTAATCTTACACCCTTTAATGGTGTCTGTGACGTATTTGCGATTGGTGCAGCCTCTCCGGGCATATTTGCAATTATAACATCATACTGTGCTTGGGTTAAACAGATATGAAGTGGTTCTGTATCAGAAAGTACTCCTGTAACATTTCCCCAAGGATATTCTGTACTTTGAGATTCACTACCAACACACCATCTCTTTTTAAAATAAGATGCTACCTGTGAATTTGTCCCTCTATATGGTGTAAAAAATGTATTACCAGCAATATATCTGCCAGATCTATTTGCACCTAATCCAGGATCATAATTAAAAGTAAAATATGGAGAGCATCTATTTCCTGGACCAATATTTGTTCCATCTGCACCAACTACAACTTCAATTTTGTCAGGATAGGTTGTTTGGGTTGGTGAATATGGTTCTAGAGAACTAGACCCACCGCCACCTCCGCTTTTTTGACCACCTCCACCACCACCTTTCCATCCACCACCACCACCACCTCCACTTGTATTTGATAAAGTAGGATCTACTGTAGGTAACCAGCTGTAAGATCCACGTCCACCAATATATGGGCTTGGAAAAGAACCTCTAAAAGCTTGTGTATCTCCAAATGTACCACCGTACAATTGAGATCCACCTATTCCTGGCCTGTCACCAAGTCCATCATGACCCTCTATTACGCCACCGTGGCCACCATTACTTCCTGTGGTAGAACCAGCCCCGCCACCACCAGCAGCAAAAAATAAATATGGTGAGGTACTGTTTGGACCCACTGAAGCAGCAGCTCCACCTCTACCAGACATTGGTTGAGCTGGTCCTCCAGATAATATCGTGGTGGTGCTTACACTAAAATCATATGGAAGAATCGGTCCAGTTCCGCCTGCACCAATAAAATATCCTATTTGATTTGCTTGTGGATTTATTTTTGATGGCACGATATTAGCATCAATATACGCCCCATTTCCACCAGATCCACCAGTGTTGGATCCTCCACCACCGCCCCTGAGCATAACTCTACTCATTCTGTCATAATCTGGACTGCATACATAAGTACCATTTACAGTACTCATGGATGTAATTTTTACAGGATTTGTAAAACCAGCTACAACAGAAGGATTTACTGGTGATTGTGTTGGATATCTATAAAGATTTTTAATTCCTAATGTAATATCCGAATAGATATTGGAATTATATTCCCAACAAGGTATTGCAATATAGTGTTTTTCTAAAGCAACTGGTGGTTGAGTTTCATCTTTACAACAACATATTTTTTTAGCCATTCACATACCTCGACACTATATTTATAGCACTTTTAGTCCTGCATCTGTAGTATAGTAAATTTTGTGAAATGATTCTTTACACCATTTTTCACAAACAGGGCAAGGTTTTGAATTTCTAAAATTACCAAATCTATTAAATCTAAAATTCAAAAGTATCAATTTTTTATCCATCAATCCTTTTGGAATTTTACGAAAAGCATCCAACTCAGAATGCATTTCGGCACAGCGATATCCGAGTCGAACACTTTCTGGATGTGTTTTAAAAATATTTTGACCTATTGCAATAATTTTACGCTTGTAAATAACCAAAGAAATATGTTTCTTTTGTCTTTCCATTGCCATTGAAAGTGGCTTGGCTATCGGCATATAATTTTGCAATACGGTCTCAATATTCATTACGTCGTCAGCTTCAGTTTAGAGCCACCCGTTGGAGGTTCAAGTTTATTATTTGGAGTAACAATACCGTTATTAATGCTACTGTCGTATTGTTCTTTTAATTCATCTAGTGGTTCAACAATAAAAGCAATATAGGATTTTGGAATAGTAATTCCTTTTGCTGCTTTTGTATAGATTAACCAAGGCATTAAACCAATTTGGCCTTGTCTCATTGGAACTAAAATTGCTGGATCTTTAAAGATATAAGAAGTTTCAGTTTCTTCAAATCTTGTTAAAATTTCTTCATTAGAATTTAGTCTAAATACTTTTACGTTCATATAGTTCCTTTGTTAGGTCTATATTATAGCTCAATGTAAAAAGAAAGCAAGTAATATGATTGGGTTTAAAAAATTTCTTATAGAACAAAATAAAAAACAACAAAATATTGATATGTTTAAAGAAGTTTTGCGCCCATTAGAGCAAAGCAAATCAAAACCAGATGAAGTTTTAAAATTACATAGATCAGAAAAAGGCGATCCAACAATTGGAATTGGTCATAGTCTACAAGATAAAGAAAAATCAAGACAAATTTTTACAGAACTTTTTCCAGAAAAAATGAAAAACCCAAATTGGTTTAAAAATATTACAACTGGAACCGGAAGTATGACTAGGGACGAAGTAGAAAAATTATTTGATAGAGATGTTAGGGTGCGAGCAGATACAATGTATCGCATATTACCAGATTATGAACAATATAGTCCAGAACTACAAACTAGACTTTTTACTATGGAATATAGAGGAAGTTTACAGGGCTCACCAAAAACTATGAAATTACTAAAAGCTGGACAGTTTGATGCGGCGAGCAAAGAATATAAAAATAGTGATGAGTATAGGTCTTCAAAAAATAGAACACCGCATCCAAAAGACAACAAAGTTAGAGATCGTGGTATAGCTTTGAGAATGGACGATGATGCTGCTGTAATAAGCAGTGAAGTTAACCGTCTTCCAGCAGGAGCTCCTGGTACCACAATTTATGGACCACCCTCTCCAGATTCAGAAGAATATATTAAAAAATTAGAAAAGGTTAAAACGGAAGTTCTTCCACAACAAGTTCGTGGTTCTTCGAAACAAACCACTCGGGGGGCAAAGAATCCTTCCACTTCGCAAAGCGGACCTTCTCGTTAATATAGTATTTACGATATGCAACTACTGCGTTGGTATCTTTGTATTGATCTGGCATTGCTTGGGCAAATGGGGTAATTTTACCTTTAGCAATATTAATAGGGGGATCATAAAGTTCATCCATCAACATTTGTTCCATTGCATGAGCTTTTTTATACCGACGAGTATATTCTTTGCACAAGGCGTATGCATGCCGCCAAAGCCAAATGTAATTTGCTCTAGTTTCTCTAGTCCAAATAGTACATGGATGATTGATCATTGTTGCTTTACAAATATTTTTTTTAGTGCAAATATAAGTTTTATACTTGCGTTTGCCAGTATTTACATGCAATTCATCGCCATCAAGAACGTGATGAGCGGTTGAAAGCAACTGACAAGATTCAAGAATCATTTTAATAACGTGCTTATCACACATCATGCGAGCAGATTCAGCAGCATCTTCAGCAAGGACAAAAATATTCATATTTCGTTGTGTTCAAAAATAGTGTTAATGGTGCGATTTACTTTGATTAGTTTACCATGAGAATAGAGTTCAGGCAAGTTAAAAGCTCCAACATATGAGCAAGAAGATCTGAGTCCACCAAAAATATCTTGAATTGTATTTTTTACAGATCCTTTATATGGAACTTCAACGGTTCTGCCCTCAGAAGCTCTATAGTCTGAAAGCCCACCATTGTATTTTTCATTTGCTGTTTTGCTACTCATACCATAGTGAATCATTTTCATTTCTCCATGTTCACCATGTTTTATTTCTCCACCGCACTCATCATGTCCAGAAAATATTCCACCTGCCATTACAAATGCAGAACCAGCTACAAATGCTTTAGAAAAATCTCCTGGATGGATTATACCACCATCAGCAACGATCCCAATACCTAATGCTTCGGCTATTGGAGCACACTCTAGCACTGCGGAGAGTTGTGGATACCCCACACCTGCTACTCGTCTCGTCAAACACATCGACCCCGAGCCTATCCCTATTTTTACTAGGTCTGCGCCAGCCAGTGACAATGCCTCTACCCCCTCTGGGGTTACCACATTCCCTGCAATCAAAATTGATGTCGGCCATTTATCTCTCACTTTCTTTGTAAAATTATGAAATTCGGTCATGTAACCATTTGCGACATCTAAGCAAATAAATGTTGGATCATTTATATTTGCAGTATCAACAAATAGTTTACTATCAGCATCCAATCCAAGTGTCAATGACACATATTTTTCTTTTTCAGGATAGCTTGTAGCAAAATTTGAATAATAACTTCCACCTTTTTTAAGGCAAGTTACAACTTTAAATTCAGATAATGCAAGCGCCATACTATGGGTTCCTATAGTAGACATATTAGCTGCCATAATAGGAACACCGGACCACATTTTACCATTTTTAAATGTTGCCTGTACCTCCAAGTCTACATTTTTTCTTGAAGATACATTTGAAATTGTTGGAACAATTAGGACATCAGAGTAGTCCATTTTTGGTTCGTAATTTACAATCATACAATGATATTAACACAAAAAAACAAATTGTCAAATATCTTTTGTTTCTTCTTCAATTCTTTTGATTGCATCTCTTAGACTTAACATTTTTTGTGCTAATTCTTTCGAAGAAATTTTTTCTTTAAGATAATTTTCATAATTTGAAATTATGAGTTTTGATTCTCTTAACAGAATTGCGTAGAGGTGATCTTTTTTTGATTTATGATTGTCCACAATACTATTTATTGGATTCCACTATTTTCATCTCTGACAAATCTTTTTAAATTTCCCATATAAAATGAAGCCCACTTTTGTTTTACAATATCCCAAAATAAAACTCTACTGCCTCGCAATCCACCAAAAGCCTGCAATCTTGTAAGTCTTTGGCTAATAGGCACTATATTTTCACTTAAAGTGCCAACAATTCTATCTGCTCTTCCATCTGTTTGTACATATTCAACGGTGCAAACACCACTCATAAGTTCAAAATTAGTTTCAAAAAGAGATATAAATCCTGTTTTATAATAAACATCTTCGGTTATTATATCAACTTCTGCTAAAAAATCAGTATTGGGATCATACAACCGAGTTCTAGTTAAAGATTCATTTAATTGCAAATAATTTTCTACAGAACCGTAAGTATTTTTTATAAATTTATTAAATTCTAAATCTTTATTTAATAAATTTTTATAATTTTCTATTCTTTTTTCTGAATACATATAATCTTTTTGAATTAATTTATCTGTTTTATTAATATCAAAAAGATTACTTTCTAAAAAACTTGCTTGTAGTTGATCTTCTACATTACTTTCTAAACTTAAATTGATGGGGTCATTTGCGGATATATCCAGTGCTGGATATTTGTCAACTTCATTTTTTGGATTTAAAAAACCATCATTATTTGAAATTGAATATGGAAATTGGCTCATTAGTATTCCAAAATTGAATAATTTTTATTATTTGAAATATTTTTTAAATTCAAGTCAGCAGTTAAATCATTTAACAAAATTTTTATTAAATCCTTTGGAATAAAAACAAAAATAGAATGAAAAGGTATTTTTTGAGATGAATATATTAATTTTTTTATTTGTACAATATCATCTTTGATTTGTTTTTTATCAAAGTTTAAAATAATTTCAGTTTCTTTTAAATTGTTTTTATAAGTTACCACGATTTTGGTGTTGGTTTAAAATCTCCAAATATTGGATGGTTCTGCGGACCTCCTATTTTTTGAGGAGGTGTGACAAAACCCAATCTATTGTTTTCCACTAGCGGAGATGCAGTATTTTTGTACCGTTTGTGCAATTCTCTAATAGTATCCTCTAAACTTTTAGTATTTCTTTTTTCCATAAAATTATTTATCATAAATAGTATTAAGATGTCTTGCATAAAAGTAATACTAAATTTTCAAAATGAATTAAGACTCCATCACTGGGGAACACAATCTTTCGCAGCTCACCAAGCTCTTGGAATGGCATACGAAACAATTGACGATCTTTTGGATACATTTACAGAATCTTATATTGGTGTTTATGGGCGCAATGAAATCTATACCATTAAAAATTTAGAATTTAATGGACCAGATGAGTTGCCACCAGAAAAAGTATTGGATTCATTTGAAGAATTTTTAATGAATGATCTACCAAAAGAAATTGACGAAAGCCAAACAGCTTTACTAAACATAAGAGATGAAATATTAGGAGTAGTACAAAAAACAAAATATTTGTTGACTCTCAAATAATATTTTCTAAAGTTACCATAAAGGAGTTATGTATGAAGATCCCAGAATTGGTATATGAAGTTCGTAATCTTGCACGCAAAGAAGAAGATCCTGTAAAAAAGGATCTTCTTTTTCAATCTGCTAAAGCGATGGAAATATTAGGAAACTTAGCAAAAGTTTCAGATTTAGTTGTTGCAGAATATAAGTCTGCAAATAAACCATCAAAAACTGAAAATGATGAAATTGATAATTATAATATTTGTGAAACATCTCTTCAAATGTTGGAAGATCATTTAAATCAATTGCTATGGTATAAATTTATAGAAAAAGATGATCGATGGCCTTACGGCAATGATAATATTTTAATTTTTACACCATTTTATAAACCAATTTATACAGTAAAAGACTCTAAAACTGAATAAATTTTTGGTGGTATTGATTTGTGACTTAATACTGCCATGTTTGATGGCATAATTTTTAAAACATTTTTGCTATAGTATGGGCTCTTTTTGTACATACCATACTTTCTTTTCTTTTCCATTATAAAATGACTATAAATGTAACAATGTGCTCTTTTTGCATAAAGTTTTTTATCAATTTTTAGATTAAACTTATCTATTAATTTTACAGCTCTTTTTTCACAATCTCGTTCCATAGCTCTAACTTTAAAAAAAGCTTTTTTGAGAGTTTTTTTATTGTAATTTTTACCTTGAAACCAGTTGTCTACTATAATACCGGCAGAATCAGACTGTTTGTATACTTTTAATTGCTTTAAATATTGCAAAAAATGACAGTATTCATGTAAAAGTGTCTGTAAAAAACATGGATCTTTGGCTGCTACCTTTATTATGCCCCGACTCTCGTCAAAGTAGCCTTCGCAACGAAAACCATTACAGTTAACGCGCTTGCCCTTTCCAATAATTAATTTCATATCATATTGTGATAGGTGTTTTTTCACAAATTTGACAAACTGATGATCCCTCTTAGCCATAGGTCCTCCTCAGTCTACAATATTTATGGTATAGATATTGTTATGCAAGGATTTAGACAGTATAACACAAATAACCCCATTGACAATATTGTTTATGGCGATTTGATGTTAGATAATAAATCAAAAATTACTTGCGAAGATAAAATTATAAATTATTGTTTTGCTACAGGTTTAATTAACAAATTTTTTTCTTTAGTACCACCAAAAAATTCTAGTCAAGAGACTATAAATGAATTATTATTTTTGGAAAGAGTTACTAATAATGCAACACAAGAAGAAATTAATTTTTCAACTTTAGCAGAAATTGAAGAAAAAAAATGTTATGTAAATTTTTGTAAAAATGTTCTTAAATTGGATGTTAACACCATATATTTTGAAAAAATAATGGAACAAACAGATCCATTATTAATGTTATTAAAAAATCATTTTAATAGACCAAGACCATACCAGCTTGCACCATATTATAATATACAGTTAAAATTTCAAATACCAGTAGATGCTTTTCATCCTGCTTATCCTTCTGGTCATGGGTTGGACGCATTTGTAATTGAACATGTTTTAAATTCAATAAAACCAGATCAAAGACATGAGATAAATAAGTTTTGCAATGATATGGCATATAGTAGGTTTGTTGCTGGAGTCCATTATCCATCTGATAACAAAATTTCTAAAATTTTGGCAGATACTTTATTTTCACACAACTTAATAAAACTACCATCTATTTCTTGACGACCTTTGTTTATGGTTTATACTGTAGCATCTCTTTTAGAAAGGAACCATATGGAGATTACTACTGTTGACCGTCCGACCAAGATTCAAAGAGTTTTTGATTACATGCGTAAGGGTTCACCCCTAACCGCAGGCGAGGCTCGCAAGCGTTTCCGAGTTGGAAACATGCGTGCAACTATGCACGATCTACGCGAGGCATTTGATCGCTTTGATATGAACTACACTGTAGTTCGCGAGCTTCGTAATGGTCGCTCATATTATCGTGTTGCTCGTAATCGGCCACGCTAATACATACGGTCTGTGAAGAAAAAACCCCGCGCAAGCGGGGTTTTTTTATGTAACATTGATTTGCATTTCAAGCACGGATGGACCAGTAAATTCAAGATATATTGTTTTGCTACTTGATGGAGTTTTAGTATATAAAATTCCAGACTGATCAAATCCCGGTATTCCAATTACATAGATGTTTTCTGTCATTAAAATACTTTTCTTTTCATCTACATAAAAATTAACACTAAATCCTTTTAGAGAAGGATGGCTTAAATCAATTTTAAAACCGCTATCTATTGTAAAATTAACAATAGGTGTTGTAGTTTTATTTTCGTTCCCAAGAGCATTTGTTTTCAAATAATATGAATAGTTAAAAGAAAAATTTCCGCTTGCGTCAACCACACCAACTGGTACTTCTTCTACATAAGCAAAAATTTGAGAATCATAAAGAGTTGATTTGTCTGAAGATGATGCATTGAACCCATCTCCTGTTATTCTAGAACAGTAAAGACATGGGAACCATTTTGCAGTATATGATCCTGTTAAAAATTGACTTCTTAAAAATGCTTGTAGTTGATTTTGATTTTCAAAACATTCTATTTGATTTCCAGTAGAATCGTATACAACATAACATCCAACATTTATTTTACTTTTTGATAAGATTTCTGGATTTGCATTTCCTCTAAGATATAAAGTTAGAGTAGAATTTTGTGTTGATCTATCTTCATTTTGTAAAGTTGTATCTGTGTATATTAGTTCTCTATCATCTTTTAATTTTATAACAGAATTAATTTTTAATTTTCCGGAATTGTATGTGGAACCAGAAATTTCGATATATTCTTCTTTACTAAATGCAGATCCGATTGCTCCAAAATTAACAAAAGATTTACCAATATTTGTTAAATTATTTTGAATATAATTTTGTGCAGTTGCTCCACCGGTGTAATTTGTTGTATACTGTGGTGGATCTACAAAATTAACTTTGTTGTAGTACTTGTAATTGGTTGAATATGTAAATCCAGAAACTATACCGGCAACAATCATTTTGTCTGTTGCTGTTAAACTTTCAAAAGAAAAAACACCACTTACATCTACAGTATAATTGTAGTCTGGATCGTAATAATCGCCATCAGTGAACGAAAATGTAGTTCCAACTGGAGTTGCATCAAATAATTTTTTAAGATAAGTTAAATCCGAAATACTATTTGTTGAACTATAGTCTATAAAACAACTAGACCCAATTATAGAAACATTTGGTTTAGACTCCATATAACCTTGTGAAAAACAAGGATCATATGTAGAGCCATAAATTTTTAAACCATAATTTGATAAATTTTTTGTAGCATTTAATGTATATAAAGACATATCAGCTTGCCATATATGTTACGATTTGTGTTCCAGTATTTGAAATTGCGTAAACGGTATTTGTATTTTGAATGTTTAAGAAAACATTCTCACCTGGATCTAGTGCATATCCAAACGAGGATCCTACTAAGGCACTTGTATTTCCAAGATATACAAAGTCTGTGTTTGTAGATAGCGCTTTAATATTAATTCCAGCCAAGCATGTATACCCAGCAGTATCCATTTGTGAAACGGAAGCCGATGTTGGAGATACCCTCCCCGTCTTAAATGCGGTTGGCCTACCAACGCCAAGAGCTTGTAAATCTGTTCTGAGACCAACAACCTGTGAATAAATGTCAGTTATACCAGTAGTAATTGTTGTATTATTAATCCAAACAGTATTTCCGACTGTTACTGCAACTGCAGTAGCTCCAGACAAACCGACTACAGTAACAGTTGAAGGAATGGTTGCATTTATTGTGGCTCCAACAATAGAAACTTTTAATGCGTCACCATCGGTTCCCAAGCTCCAACCAGTTGATCCAACTAATTTAACAAATATTGAAGTCGCACCAGATGGGCCATAAGTAGAAATTGAATCTGCTGTTGTGTATAAACGGCCTCCTGTAATTTCTACTTGATTGCCGGTATATGTTTTTACATAAACTGGAGATGCGGTTGAACCAGTAGCAATAATTGTTCCACTGACTGGCAATGGATATCCACCACCTGTACCCTGAACTGAAATTAAACCACTGAAACCACTGATAGTCGCGGTTATACCAGCATTTACTGTAACTGGAAGGGGATTGGTAGAAGAAGCCAGGGTAGCTACTCCTGTAGCACCATATGCTAATTTAAAAATTTGATAGTGTGCTGTTATTCCCGCAAATTGTGCAACATCAGTTGCTACAGCAGCTGTTAAACCTGCTGTTTCGATAATAATATTTTCGTTGGTATCGTTGGCCATGGTTTGTCCTATAAATAGTTCTAGAATATTTAGAACAGCAAAAAGATTGCTTTACCGTCTTTATGTGGTATATTTTATTGGAGACATTATGTATATAGACGACACAGCAAAAGAAAAATTTTCAAATCAAGTTTTACAAAGAGTATCTAAAACAAAATTATCATTTATGGATTGTGTTTTGGAGTTAAGTGAAGAAATGGGTTTAGAACCATCTGCAGCAGGAAAACTTCTTACAAAACCCATTATTGAAAAAATAGAGCAAGAAGGTAAAAGATTGAATATTTTAAAAAACAAAAAAACTACTAAATTACCTGTTGACTAAATCTAGATTAAATATATACTGAACACAGAAAGGCCGAGGTAGATCCTCGGGAAATATTATGCCAAATTTTTCAGATTTTAAAAAGAAAAGTAAAAACTCTGTCGCAAATTTAACCCAACGTCTTGAAAAGATGACATCGAAGGACAGCTATAAAGATGAACGGCTTTGGAAGCCTGGAATTGATAAAGCTGGAAATGGTTATGCTGTAATTCGTTTTCTTCCAGAAATTGATGGTGAAGATAGTCCATTTGTGGCTGTTTATAGCCATACTTTTAAAGGAAAAGGTGGTTGGCTTTATGAAAATTGCCCAACTACCATTGGTGAAAAATGCCCGGTTTGTGCAGCAAATACGGAACTTTGGAACAGTGGAATTGAAGATGATAAAAATATTGCTCGTCAACGCAAGCGTAAGTTGACTTATATTTCAAACATTTTAGTTCTTGAGGATCCAGCAAATCCAGAAAACAAAGGAAAAGTTTTCCTTTATCAGTACGGTACTAAGATTTTTCAAAAAATCCAAAGTCTTGCTCATCCGGAGTTTCAAGATGAAGTTGCAGTAGATCCATTTAATTTTTGGACTGGTGCAGACTTTAAACTAAAAATTCGTAATGTTGGCGGTTATGTAAATTATGATCGAAGCGAATTTGCTTCCCCCGCTCCTCTATTTGGAGGTGAGGATAAGAAGCTAGAAGAGCTTTGGAAGAAGCAATACCCACTCAAGCCATTCATTGATAAGAGTCAATTCAAGAGCTTTGAGGAGCTTAATGAGAGGTTTAAAAAGGCTGTTGGTGATGATATCCGTGCACAGTTTATCGAATCCAAGAGTGTAGAGGATGATGTGGAAGAACCCACAATTACTGAAACAGAAGAAAAAGATCCTTTGCAGTATTTCTCAGAAATGGAGAATGATTAAAAAAGCCCCGAAAGGGGCTTTTTTTATTACCACTCAACTGTTTTAGATACTCTTAATTTTTCATCATTAAAATACAAATTTATACCAGCGTAAGTCGGTCTTGCTTCTGTATAACCTTTTGGGTCTTTTCCTTTATTTAAAAGTGCAGAAACCGATTTATACAAATTTGAAATTGCGGGAGTAATATTAGAAATTAATTGTTGTTCAATTGTATTAATTTTTTTATTAGTTTCTAAATTTTGAGAGGGTGCTTTAAAAATAATTGGTGAAGATTCTTTGGGTATGGAATTTACATTAGTAAAATCTATATCTTTTTGTAAAATTTCTTCATTAATATTTGTGTCATCTTTAAAAATATAATTGTTTATAGAAATTGCTTCAACTTCAGGCATACTCATGTCAGCAAAACTATAAGAAGCTTTTTCTTGTGAATTAAAAAGGTCCTGAGGCTGTAACAAATAATTTTGAGTTATTTGTTCTGCTATAATTTCTTTTGTTTTATTTTCTTCCATTTTAGTAATTAAATTGTTTATTTAACTTTTGTTCGTATTCTTTTTGTTTTTCTTCAGCCAATAGGCTAACGTATATTTCTCTTTCCCAGAACATCATGTTTTCAATATCTTGTAAATTCCATTTATAAAAGTGAATTAAAGAAAAATTTGTTTGATAATAATCAAATAAATTTAAAAAGTTTGAAGCAAGGTAAAAAAACTTAGGGTACCAGACACCTCTCTTTCTCCGTCTTTTAATTTTACGGAAACATAAAGTTCTGGTTGTTTTTTGCTAATTTGCTTTATACTTTCAATACACGAATATGGGAGATTTTCAATTATTTTTTGTATTTCTTCCGGTACAAACTTGTTTAGTTCATATAATTCTTTATTTACTGAAATTGCTTTAATATATTTTTTAAATAATGCATGTTCGTCATCTAAATTTATTTCTAGTAAATCTTTTATTTTTGGGGTTTTTACAATTAAATTTATTCCATTTTGCAAAACTATAGAATCCGAAAAAATACTGTTGCGAACTTTAATTTCATCAATATGAATTTTTGCGGCTTCTTCATTAATTTTTAATTGTATTTCTTCACCTACGCTTTTTGATCTTATTTTTAGATAAAGATATTCGGCATCAGCTAGGCATAAACTTTCTACATCTAATTCTTTACTATTATTTTTTACTAAGTTTACTAAAGCATTTAAAGCTAACTGTTTATTTTGTTCTTTTAATATAATTGCAATATTTTTTGAATCTTTAACTTTAAATGGTGTAAAAAAAACTTTAATTTTTGATACAGGTAAAGTAGTTTCATACCATGGAAGTAAGCTATTATATAAAGTTTCAATAGTCATAATACTGTTTGTTTAAATTCTCTAAATCCAAATGTAACTGCATAACGAAGATATTTATCAGTAAATGCCATACTTAATTCTATTGGTTGCGTTTCTACAGGAAACGTTTCAAAAAATTCAAATCTTGAATTTACGTTTCCATTTGGATCTAAAATGTTAATCGTCATTACTACTGGGCTAATTACATCATAATAGTATGGAAGAACATATGCATTTCTAGTAGAAATGGCATTTCTTGGTCCAGTATAAAAAGTATTAAACCATTTATTAAATGCATCTAATACAACATTATCATTTGATATGGGAAAAACAATTATTATTCCATTACCGCCACTTAATTGATTTTGTGATCTTGGTACAAATCTACCATTACCATACCCCTGTAGCCCATCTTGAATTGTATTTATTGATCTTGGCCCTAAACTAATAAATTCAGCTGGTAAAACTTTTAAGCTATCGCCCAACCCCAAAGATGCCGGTAAATTAAAAGATACACTAAAACGATTTGCCAATTGCAAACCACCATGGTTGGCAAAGTAATTTTTAATACTGTCTATGGAGTTAGTAAGTGGTGTATCAGCCATTTTTAAATAATTCTTCTTCTGTTAATAGTTTAAATGATATATTGTGCTCTTTACAGTATTTATCTGCAGCATCCCATTTAGCTTTGTTTATTATCCAGGTAATTTTATCTTTTTTAGAACAATTTTCTTTAAGTATTGTTTGTTTTTTAGGTTTGACTTCAATCATCCAGCATTGTTCTTTAGATCCATCTGTAAACTTAACTAAAAAATCTGGATAATAGTTGTGCACTTTTTTGTCTATTGGACTAGTATACGGTATTACTATTTCCTCAAAAGACCATTTTAATATACTATTATTTTCATCTAAAAATTTACAAACACGTCTTTCCCAAAGCGACCTACATTTAATTTTTGTATAGTCTCCAACATATTTTTTTATATTTTTTGGTTTGAATATGGTTTTGTAAGCCATAAAATTATTTAGTTAAATTTGACTAAATAATAATATATGCCAGCCAGTTATACTAGACAATATCCTGCTGTAGGAACGCTAGCAGCTTTAGAACAACCTTTATGGTTAAAATTTAGTACTACTCCTTATTCTTTAATTGCATCACAGAGGACTAGATCATATATTTCTGCCAATTCTCAAATTGATTTAGTTTTACCGTTGCCAAAAGAGCCTGGCTATCAAGTTAGACATGAATATGGCGAAGGAACTAACCCAGTGGGGCCAGTATTATCTTTAGCTTCTTTGCAAAATAGTGGGGGCGATTTTGATACACTGTGGAACCGTTTAATAGATCCTGGTATGTTTCAAAATGAATATATGTATGCAACTACTACATTTAGAAGATTTTCTAATATTTCAGAAGCAACTTTAGTATCTGAAGCTAGAAAAGAATATTACTTTGAATATTTATTTGTACCTAAAAATGAAAATGAAACAAGGCAAGTTATTGATATTGTTGGTAGTTTTAGAAAAGCATCTTATCCAAGATCAGCGGGATTGCCGGAAAGAACTTATCCTCAAAATTTATGGACAATAGAAGTTTTGCCGGGAACAATAAGCGGATCTTCGCCAACGCTTACAGCTGATTGGTTGGGAGAACCTATGCCTTGTGTTTTAACAACGGTTTTAGTAAAAACAAATGATGCAGCTGATCCTATTGTAAGATTTTTACCTAATGGAACCTCTAGTGTTACTGTACTTGGACTAATGTTTAGGGAATTTGAAACAGGCACCTACGTTCCACCTGGCGGTGGCGGTGGCGGTGGGCAATTGCTATCTAAATCAGAAATTGCTGCGAGCACATTTGGTACTTAATATGAATTATTCAGAAAATTTAGATAAAATAAATTATTCCACAACTCTCGGTACTTTTAAAATTACCGATATAACATCGTATTATACTATAAATCCAACTGGTATAACTCCAGATGAATTAAATGTTTCACAAAATACTACATTAATAGAATTAGCCAATTCAATTTATTCTGATGTTAATAAATTTTGGTTATTTATGTATTCAAATAATACTCCAAATCCTTTTTTGTTAACAAATGAAGACACATCAGATTTATTGAAAGCATATAATATAAACCAAGCAGTAAATGCTAAAAATAGTTTAAATAATAATATTTTTATACCAGCTGGCTCTTTAATGTTTAAAATGGAAGCAAATACGGGATCTACTTGGGATTATGGTTATACAGGAAATTATAGTTTAACTGGTGGGTTTGCTTTAGTAGAATCTGCAAATAGTTACAATAAAACTTCTATAATAAAAGAACCAACAAAAGGAATAACATTTGCCGCATCTGAAAATGTTGTATTTTTAATAAAAGGATCGACTTCATATTATTACTATTCAAATAATGTAACCGGTTTAACTAATACAATACAAACAATACAAAAACAAGAAACATCAACTCAAAAAATTGTTTATAAAAATGCAAATTTAGAAGTTTATGGTTTGATGGAGGAGGGGAATGCGTTATCTAGCAGTACCTCTTTAAGTGGAACATCTCAAGCAATATCATATGGTGAAGTTGCGCAGACGCAATCTAATTTAATTAAAGTATATACTCAGGATCAAATTAGTAAGTTAAATATAACTAAAGTAACTCAAAATTATATTCCATAAGATGACTACGGCTCAACCAAATCCACTTTTTTCTTATATAAAAGATATAACTTTAGGTGGTTTTTCTATTTACAAAACTGCAAATAATGCAATATGCAGATTTGAAAAATTAGAAATGATAGAAAGTGTGTTTGAATTATTTCCAAGCGGATCTGTAATAGTAAGAGATGTTTCTGATGTTATCACCTATATAAAAAATAATAATATAACTTCTTTAACAATTACTACAGATAATGGGGTGTCACAAACATATTTTATTACAAGTACAAATTTTATAACTAACGCTGCGTCTGAAACAGAAGAAAACTTTGTTGCAATTAATTTTAGTAATTTTATTTTTAAAGAAAATCAAAATATAACAACAAATGAAATTTTGTCAGTATCAACTCCAACGGAATATGATATAGACGAAATTATAGAAAATGTATCAAATGGTGTTGGAGGAACGGTTGTATCAAGTTCACCTTTTTCATTTTATAATACTATAGTTTATAAAAATATAAATCCCTTAGAAGAAAAAATTGATGTTATTACATCTAATCCAATTCAATACATTAATTATGTTAGCAGTTTGGCGTGTGATGAATCTACAAAATTGCCAAGATATTTACTTTGGACTGGATTTGATGATACAGTAAATGTAAAATATTTTTATCAAAATGTAAATAATGACACTGCTCCTGTTAAACGTTATGCGATATATAGTGCAGATATTCCAACTGCAAAATTTGGAGGATCGGTTTATAAAAAAATATATCTTTTTACAACATCTCCAGCAGATCAATATTTAAATAAAAATTACTATTATATAAGAAAAACTCCAAAAATTTTAAATAGACAGACAAATAATAGTTTAACAGATATAACACAAAGATTATTTAATCATCAATATTTAGATGATGGTGCAAAATATGATATAGAAATTGTAACAAGTCAAGGTGTAGTAGATTCGTTGCCAAACAATTCGGGTATATCTTTATTAGAGTATGATAAACATTACGGTTATTATACTAAAAATGATACTAATACTAATTTTTCTTCATCTAATCTTTTAAGTTTAGAATATGGAAATCGTAAAATTTATGAATCTCAAGAATTTTATAGTTCAAATCAATATCCATTTATAGATAATCCAGAAATGTGGAAAAATATTTGGGACCTTACTCCAATTCATCCAAATTTAGAAAGCGGTCCTGCATCTGCATCTAACAGTAAACTACAACAAATTTTATCAATAAGAAAAAATTCTCAATCAGATGAAGATAAATTACAGCAAATTCATGATATTGAATTACAAAATTTTATTTATTATGTTTTATGTTGTTTAACTCCACAAGATGAAATAATTCAACAAGAGGAAGAGGAAGAAACATTTTTTGCTTGTGTAACTGGTTGGAGAGAAGATCCAGAATATACCAGCACAAGTACTGCATATGGCGCTAAACAGGAGCCTTTAATTTATAGATATAGTTGGAATCGTTTGGCTGTAAATATAGATGAATCAAATTTAGAAAATTTTGATTATTTTACAAATCCGGAAAATGGAAATGTTTGGTCTTATACAGATGAAAAATCTGCCGAAATACAAGATGATCCAAATTTATTAACTTGGGCAATAAATGTTAATGAAAGAAAAAATTACTACGTGTCTACAAATGCAAATTCATCATATTATGCTCCCGGTTGGTATACTAAAAATTTAACTGAAACGTTATTTAGTGAGGTTCGATATAAACCAGTTGGACATAAAGGTGGAGATACATTTACTTCAACTACTCAAACACAAGAGTGTTATTTTATAGTTCAAATGAAAAAAATACCATACTTTAAATTAATTAAAGAATCTAACAATTATAATCAAATTGTAACATCTCAAGAAATTGAAGATGAATTGAGAGCTGCTGCACAGGGAAAATATTTTTATTCGTTTGAAATGGCAAATATAACTGACGGAAAGTGTACAGTTGATCAGCAAGGGCAAGGTCAATAACTATGGGTTTACCACAGCAAATAAAAACAATAAGCGCAACTAAAGTTAATACTACTGCTTTGCCAGGAGGATCAAGATCTTCCTACGAATGTGCAAATCCTTATATTACAAGAGGTATTACTACTGCACCCGATACATATCAAAACTGTATTCAAAATCAAATTTATGGAACAAAAATATCTTCAATAGTAAATGCACTAGGTGTAAATCCTTCTAATTTATGGTCTGGACCCCCCGCTTTAAGTGGAACCCCAGCAGTAATAAAAAGTACATTTATTGGACAAACTTCTCCAGAATGTGATTCTGTTGAGTCTATAGGTGATAATTGGCTTGGTTGTTTTTGGTCTGCACCCGATTCTGTTTTAAGCTGCAGATGTCCGGAAATAGGCGGAAATTATGAAAATTATTTAAAATTAAGATTAAACGTTGCAACATTTTGGAATACTCCAGTAGAAACTCCAATACTACGAAAACGTTTTTTGGATTCTATAAATTATGGTAAAAAAGTAACATTTAGTGTGGCTGGTGATTTTACAGTAAAACCAGGAAATATAGTAGAGTTATACGTTGGGGCAATAAGTGGATATAGCCAAAATATAACATCAAGTATATTAAGTAAAAAATATTATGTAATTTCTGTAAAAAATACAGTACTAAACAGCGGTGTGCATGAAACTACAATTGTAGCCGTAGAGCCTTTATACTAAATAATTCTATGGTAAACTTAAAAGATTTTAATATTTTGGGAACAAAAGTTTCCACAAGTTTAAATAAAAAAGATCTTTCATTGGTGACTGGTTTTAATTCGATTGTTCAAAATATCGAACAAGTATGCAAAACTCAAAAAGGAGAATTGCCTTCCGATTTAAATTTTGGTTCAGAATATTTTTCTTATATTTTTAATCCTGTAGCAGGTAAAAATGTTTTAGAAAATAAAATAAAAAACAATATTGAATATAATGTAAAAAATTTAAAAAATGTAGAAGTAAAAATTTCATATATGGACGAGCAAAAAGTTATTTTAAATGTATCTTATTCATTAGTAACAAGTTTAAAAAATCAAAATGGAAATGTAGGTTTAGAGGTCCCATTACAATGAGCTTAAATTTTAAAAATTTAGATGTATCATCTTTAGATTACTCTGATATTGTTACTTCTTTAAAAACTTTTTTAAAGCAAGAACCGACTTTAGCAGATTTAGATTATGATAATAACGCCAGTGCTGTAAATATGTTAATTAATATATTGGCTACCGCAACTGCCTATAATGGAGTTTATGCGCAGTTTGGTTATAAAGAATCTTTTGTCAGTACTGCAACTTTATTAACTTCAATAATGGGATTAGCATCAAACGCAGGACTTTTAATACCAGCAAAAAAATCAGCTTATTGTACCAGAAATGTTACAACTTCATCATCTGTTGCGGCTTTTAGTAGTATATCCGCAACAAATTCAAGTAATAAAAGTTTTTATGTTTTTAATATTGAACCGATTCCTGCTTATTCTGTTGGTCTTCCGGTAACTTTTTATGCTGGAACAGAAGTTGTACAGTATACAAATTGGGATTTTAATAGTCAATCAATAACACTACCGCTATCAGTTGATCCAGATACTATAAAATTATATTCTGTTGATTCTGGTGGAACTGAAGTTAATTGGACTAGAGTAGAAAAATCAAATATTAATTTAAATTCAACTAGCTATTATTATACTGTCTCTAATACAGTTAATGGTTATTTAGTAAGTGCAAATTTACCAGAATCTTTTAGTTTAACTACAGACTATAGTGTATATTGCAGAGCCGTAATATCAAACGGTACAGATGGAAATAATGCCACAATAAATTCTATATCTAATATAACATTTTTAACAAATGAATCACTAGAAAATGGATATGACTATTTAACACCATCTGCGGCTAAAGCAAAATTTAATTTTAATGCAAGAGCTCAAAAAAAATGTGTAACCATTGAAGATTATGAAAATGCTATGTTCAATTATTTTTATGATAATGGTTTGTCTATATCTTCATATTCCGCTAGCACTGGTAATACTCCATGCACAGTTTATATAGCAGCATATCATTTAACCGATTTGCAAAGAGATGGTTTGATGTCTTATTTGTCTGAAAGATCTGTTGCTGGAATTAATTTAATTTTTCAACTTTAATATATGATTTTATTATTTAATAAAATTCCAGTTACCTTAGATAGAAAAATACAAGAAACTGTTGAAAGAGCTTTAGCAGAACTTGGTTCAGATTTTTACAATTACGATGGGTCATACTGGTTTGGAGATAATTTAACAGTAAGATCTTTATTTCCAAACTGGATATATAAAGCTTCTATCGAAGATCCTGATAATATTAGTATGGTTCAAATTATTAAAAGTTATTTAAGGTGGTTATTCAGCGAACAATATGGTTATGGTGGAAAAGTAGATTGGGAAAATATTCACTGCCCATTTACAATAAATGATAAATTTTTAGAGGCTTTAGCAGACTCTTATTTTCCATCACAGGATTTTTCAATTACATCAGATTTAAGAGATTTACTTCCAAATATTAAAAAATTTGCTTTAAAAGCTGAATTAAATTACTTTAATATAAAAGGAACACCGGAAGCAATAAAATATTTATTAACCACTTTGTTAAATTTGCCAATCAATCAATGTACAGTTCAATCTGGAAGTCCAGGATTTGTAATTGTAAAAGCAAATGTTCCAGAAAAATATAAAACATTTTTAAATGAATGTGTATACCCTGCTGGAATTATTGTTTTATACGAAACCCCATGACACCAATATCAAAAATTGTTTCGTTTGCAATTGCTATTGCGTCCAGGGGCATTAATAATAAAAAAATTAATGATAATATAAAAAAATTAAGATATATTTCTTGCTATGGTCATAAAAATATTGAGGCATGTCCAAAACTAAAAAAAAGTGATAAATCTAATTTTTATTATTGTGGGGGCTGTGGGTGTGGTGATAAACCACATACTTGGCTCATAAGAGAACCCGGAGTTTATTCTAAACTAGATTATCCTAGGCTCACATGTCCATTAAAAATGCCTGGATTTGATAATTATGATCCAAATTCACCTGAAGACGGTTTAAATAGGAAAAAACAAATCGAAGCAATAAATACAGAAGATTTTAAATTTATTGAATTAACTGTATCTATAGATGCCCAAAAAGAAAAAATATTTGAAGAATTAAATAAAATTATACCAAATTCATAAATATTTTTATGGCAGCAACTACCCGACAAGAATTTATTGATTATTGTTTTAGATCTTTAGGCGCACCTGTAATTCAAATTAATATTGATTCACAGCAAGCCGAAGATAGATTAGATGAAGCTTTGGAGTATATGTATGAAAGACACTTTGATTTTAATCAGAGAGCTTTATTTTTATATCAAATTACTCAAAGCGATGTAAATAATAAGTATTTCGATACTACTACTTTTGGTAGTGCTGTGGGTGCCCAACCAAAATATGACCCAACAACTGGTGTTACAAGTAACTGGCCATTAGCTACTGATATAAGAACCATTACTAAGGTCTACAGACCCTCTGATATTTCTGGCGATTACATGTTTGATTTGAGATATCAGTTAACTCTATTTGATTTTTTTGGTTTATATTTTAACCAGGGTGGGTTATTTACTGGACCGATGGCCCAATATATGGAGTCAATGAGTTATTTAAAATTGGTTAATGATGTTTTTAATTATCCAGTTTCATATACCTATACAAGAACAACAGACCGTTTAACTTTAGAAATGGATACAAGTAAATTAATTGCCGGTTCTTATCTATTAGTTGAAGCTTATGTACAAATTGATCCGAATCAATATCAAAAAGTTTGGCAAGACAGAGTATTTAAAAAATATTATACCGCTTTATTGAAAAAACAATGGGCTCAAAATTTAATGAAATTTGCTGGTGTCCCTTTGCCGGGAGGGGCCCAATTAAATGCTGCTGCTATTATGGCTGAAGCGGTAAATGAACTAAATCAGATTGAAATTACACTTCTTAAAACACAAGAATTGCCACCCGACCCACTTATAGGATAAAAATTGAAAAATCCATATTTTCAAAATTTTCAAAATGAACAGGATCTTGTAGAAGAAATAACAATAGAAATTATTCAAGCTACAGGAGTTGATTGTTATTATATTCCTAGAGATTATCTTTCAATAGATAAAATTTTTGGCGAAGACCCAGGATCATATTTTGATGAAGCTTATTCACTAGAAATGTATTTACAATCCTATAAAGGATTTGATGGAAATGATGTTATTACTCAATTTGGTTTAGAAATTAAAGATAGAGTTAATTTAGTTTTTGCAAGAAAAAGATTTAAACAAGAAATTACAGATAAAAATGGTACTATTACCAGACCACGCGAAGGCGATTTAATTTATTTTCCACCCTCAAAGTCTTTATTTGAAATAAACTTTGTAGAACATGAAAATCCATTTTATCCCCTAGGAAAGTTATATTCATACTTTATAACTGCTGAACTATTTACTTACAGTTATGAAAAATTGGCTACCACAGTACCAGCTGTGGATTCTGTTCAGACAAACACCAGAGGATTCTCAGGTGCTGATATAATTCCACTAAATAATGGATTGGGAACAACTGCTGGCTCCAATGAAGTAATTGAAACAGAAGGTAATAGCTATGGATTCGACCCAAATAATCCTTTTGGTGACTGTGCATAAGGAACTATATGTTTACACAATTTTATAACAAAAGTTTAAGAAAATTAGTAGTGGGCTTCGGCAGTTTATTTAATAATTTATACGTTAGCCATGCAAATCCAGATAATATTGCAAGCCCATTAAATATACGTGTTCCAATTACATATGCACCGCAAGAAAAATTTATAAGAAGATTGCTTGAACCATCATCTATTAATGACAATACTAGAATTGAAAATCAGTTGCCAAGAATGAGTTATATTATGACAACTGTTACGCCAGATCCTTCTAGACGTAGAAGCAAATTTTCACCAATAACAACAAGAGAACAAGATGGTATGGGAGATTGCACTGGTACAGTTAATATTATTAATGAACAGGTTCCTGTAAATGTTGGTTTTAGTTTGTTTATTTATACTAGACATATAGATGATACTTTGCAAATTGTTGAGCAAATTATTCCATATTTTAATCCAGATCATATCATTGAACTTGATTTAAATGAAGCACAAACAAACGTAAAAATTCCATTAACTATGGTAAGTAATAATATTACTGAAAGATATGATGGAGATTTTGGAACCCGCAGAGTTAATATTTCTTCAATGACATTCGTAGCAAAGAGTTATATTTACGGAAAGGTAGAGACTGGTGTAAGTACCATCCTTGCCCCTGGTGGAATTACAATCGGCGTTCAACTTAATAATGAATAAAAATTTATCTAATTTTTTTAATATTCCCGAAGATAAATCAAAAGAATTAAAAGAAATTGCTGGTGGTACTTTTGATATTGGTAATTTTCAAAAAGACTATGAGCTAGTTCAATCTAATCTAAAAGATCTTATACAAAATGGAAATGTTGCTTTAGAAAGTGCTTTAAAAGTAGCCACAGAATCAGATTCTCCAAGGGCATTTGAGGTTGTCGCAATTCTTTTAAAAACAATGGCCGATTTAAATAATAATGTTTTAGATGTTCATAAAAAAGCAAAAGCTACAACTGCTGATTCAAAAACTACAATTAAACAAACCAATAATGCCGTATTTGTTGGGTCAACCAAAGATCTTCAAAACTTGTTAAATAAAGATAGAAGTACTGAAAAAGAAGTAATTGAAGCTGAGGTTGTGAAAGATGTCACAAAATAATAATTTAGGTTATAGAAATAATCCAAAATTAAAACCACCAGGTATTCAATTAAATTATACTGAGGAGCAATTAAGAGAGTACGTAAAGTGTGCTAATGATCCTGTATATTTTTGTAAAAAATATGTAAAAGTTAAAACTCTTGATAAAGGTGTAATGCCTTTTGAATTATATGATTATCAAGAAAAATTTGTAAAAACAATTCACCAAAATAGATTTACTATTTCTAAATGGCCTAGACAATCTGGTAAATCAACTTCGGTTATTGGTTACATATGCCATTATGTAACATTTAACCAAAGCGTAAGCGTTGCAATTCTTGCAAATAAACTTAAAACTGCAAAAGATGAGTTGTTTGCAAAACTGCAACTGGCGTATGAAAATTTACCACAGTTTTTGCAACAAGGTGTAGTAGAGTGGAATAAAACGTCTTTTAAACTTGAAAATGGCTCTAGAGTTATTTGTGATGCAACATCTTCAAGTGCAATCCGTGGTGGATCCTTTAATTTACTTCTACTAGATGAGTATGCCTTCTTACCGTCTCACGTAGCTGAAGAATTTTATTCTTCTACGTATCCAACAATTTCTGCTGGTACTACTACAAAGCTTATTATTGTTTCTACTCCAAATGGCATGAATCACTTTCATAAACTTTGGATTGATGCAAATAGGGCAGAAGGGCACAAACTTAAAAATAAATTTGTACCTATTGAAGTATCGTGGAGAGATGTGCCAATAACACCGGGTGGACCTCGCAGAGATGATGCTTGGGCTGCAGAACAAATAGCAAATACTAGTGAAGAACAATTTCAACAAGAATACGGCTGTAGTTTTCTTGGTTCTTCTAATACATTAATTTCTTCAACAAAACTAAACATATTGGCACCAGAACATTTTTTATCTGAGGATAAAGAGGGTTTAAGAATTTTTAAACAACCAGATAAAGACGATATTTATTTTTTAATGGCTGACGTTTCTAGAGGACAGGGATCTGATTATTCTGCAATAACTGTTTTAAATGGAAATAAATCAACATATGAAGTTGTTGCCTCTTATAAAAATAATACTGTAAGTCCTTTTCATTTTCCAACTATAATTAAAAATATAGCAGAAAAATATAATAATGCATATGTTTTAATAGAAACAAATGATATAGGTGGCCAAGTTGCTAGCATTTTATATAATGATTTAGAATATGAAAATTTATTGATGACCGTAATAAAAGGTCGAAAAGGTCAAATTTTATCTCAAGGATTTGCAGGAAATAGAAGTGAATACGGGTTAAGAACAACAGCGCAGACTAAAAAGTTAGGATGCTCAATATTAAAAAGATTAATTGAAGAGGATAAACTGTTAATAAATGATGAAAGAATAATTAATGAGCTGATGACTTTTATTTCAAGATCAAATACTTTTAAAGCAGATGAAGGTCACAATGATGATTTGGTAATGACTTTAGTATTTTTTGCTTGGCTATGCCGGCAAGAATATTTTGCTGATTTAATAGAATCTGCAAAGTTAAATTTTGAAGAAGCAAAAAAGCCAGAAGAAGACAATACACTCTTTATGTTAAATTCAAATAGTGATGATGAGGGATTTTCTGATGGTGAAGTTGTCTGGCATCCAGCTTAAAAAATTGATAAATATTTCTATAAATAGAGAAAACTATGCCAACACCATCATTAAACTCCTTTATTGCTCCAAGTGTATTTGAAACTGAATCAGTCACCATACCTCTTTATGCTGCTATGTTGGCAGGATCTGCATATTCGGCTCCAACTTTTAATGGAGCCTCTGGAGCAGCTAGTAACGATCCCGGTGGCCTTTTTGGTTGGTTGATTTATGCCAGATCAGCAATAGCAAGCCCAACCAGAGGAGCCACATCAGATTCTTATATTTTGTATAACAATTATAATGAGCTTATAAATGATTTAAATTTGTTGGGTGGAGTTACATATTGTTTAGTATCTGCAAACACAGAGGGCGGAACTTTTGGTTTCTTTAGTTATAGTGGAAATGTTTTGAGTGGAAGAACAATAGGTTTTGATTTCTTACATGCTTTAAATTATCTTTCTTACGGTGGTAATCTTTTAATTGCGGGAAGTTGCACTGGATTTATAACTTATCAAAACAGCACTTCAAATAAAATTGATGTTTTAATTGGACAAACAGCTTCACAAAGTACAGCTCAATTTATTGAAAAAAATCCGTATATCATAGGAATTTTTCCATCAGTTAGCAATGGAACGGGTTACACTGCAGCAAATTTTGATTCTTTATTTTCTGCTGCATCTTCCGTTAATTTTACTTCCGGTGTAACTGTAGCAAATAGAATTTTTAATATTGCTGCTCAGGGAACACAAACTATAGATACTTCATCTTTATCTACTAGCTCTAGTTTTACATATACAATTTCTTCTGTTGCTGATGTAGCTGGAGCGTTTACTAGATCAAAAAATAACCAACAACTTCCATTAACAATTGCTGGTGTCGATTTATCAACACCATTAAATAGAAGAATTACAAATATTGTTCAATGGTCTGATGATATCACAAAAGACATTTATAAAAAAAATAGAGTTAATTTTTACTCACAAGTAGATTCTGGGGGATTAGTAAGTTATTTCTTGGGTTCTGATTTAGTTGGTGCTACAGCTGCCGTAGGAGCAACTTATACATCAAATGAAAGAGTTGGTCCAGCTTATCTTAAAAATATTATCGAAAAAGCAACAAAAGATATATTAACAACATATGTGTTTAAGGTAAATAATGCTTCAACAAGAGCTTCAATAACCACAGAAATTGAATTATTTTTAACTACTGTTGCACAATATATCGACAGTAGCGTTACCCAAGTTATATGTGATGGATCAAATAACACTGATAATTCAACTACAATTAACGCGTCCGTGACAATAAAACCAATATTGGCTAGCACAGCCTTTAATATAAGCGTAAGCGCAACAGCATAAAAAATGTCTAACTCAATTTCCGATTTTAAAAATGCTTTTAATGGTGGAACTAGAGCAAATAGATTTCAAGTTTCTGCTACTTGGCCAAGTGGGGTATTAGTTGATAATGATGATACAACATTTAAAGTATTTTCGGCAAATTTACCAAAATCAGAAGTTGGTACTATAAATGTACCATATAGAGGAAGATTATTAAATTTTGCTGGAGATCGTGTATATGGTTCGTGGACACTTGGAGTATATGATGATGGAAATGCCAATAATTTATGGAAAGCGTTTAATAAATGGAAAGATTTATTAGATTCTCATGATAAACATTTAGTTGATAGTAGTGATTTTGATTATAGTGGATTACAAAAAACATGGACTTTAAATCAATTAAATTTAAATGGAGCAAATTTAAGAGTTATACAACTTATAAATTGTTGGCCGAGTCAAATAAGTAATCTAGATTTAGATATGGCAAAAGCTGATCAAAGTGTGTTTAGTGTAGTAATGACTTTTGATTACTATAACATACAAACAGGATTATAAACTATGGCTTTATCAAACATACACATTTCAGATTTTAAAACACAATTTTCTGGTGGAACACGCCAAAATAGATTTTTAATTGAAGGTACTATACCTTATGGTGGTGGACAAATTAGTAAATTTCATGTAAGAGCTACACAAATTCCTGCTCTATCAACACTTCCCATTGAATATAACTGGATGGGTAGAAAAGGTTTTTATCCTGGAGAAAAGCAATATCAAACTTGGAGTGTTGCCGTTATAGATGATACCGGTACAAACGATACATGGAAAAAAATTCATAATTGGCATAATAATATTAATAACCATGTTACAAATAATTCTGCTATTCCAACTACATCTTCAACTTATAAAGCAAATTATTGGACTATAAAACATTTAAATTTAAATGGCAATGAATCTACTCCACTAAAAGAATTTAAAATGTATGGAATTTGGCCAAGAACGATTATGGATATTCCATTAAATATGGCAAATCCAAATACCATAAATCAATTTACAGTAATATTTCTTTATGATTGGATTACAATTAGCAATGTTACTCAGCAAGTTGGTGGAACAACTCCAGACTAACTATAATAGGTAAAATATGGAAATAGAACTTTTTGGATTTGAATTTGGTAAGAAAAAATACGGTGAAAAAGCCCAAGAAGAGGTGCTTCAAAAATTTTCAGTTCCTGAAACATATGACGGAACTGTAACAGTTGAAGCTGGTGGTTTTTTTAGTAGTGCAATAGATTATACAGGTACTCTACGGGATGAAACCAGTGCTGTTATTCAATACAGAAATATGGCTGTTTATCCTGAAGTAGATAATGCAATTGAAGAAATTGTAAACGCATCTATAGTAAAGGGAACAGACACTACCCCCGTAAAATTAGATCTTAGAGATGTTCCCATTTCGGATGGAATTAAAACAAAAATTTATAAAGAATTTGAACATATAACTACTCTATTAGACTTTAATCATAGAGGTTATGAAATTTTTAGAAGATGGTATGTTGACTCTAGACTTTTTTATAATATTGTAATTGACAAAGATAATCCGCAAGAGGGAATTAAAGAAATTTTACCAATTGATCCTCTTAAAATTAAAAAAGTAAGAAAAGTAAAAAAAGAACCACAAAAAGGATTTCAACAGCCGGTATCAATAATTAAAGAAATTGAAGAATATTATCTTTATACAGATTCTGACAAAGATTCTTACTTATTAACGGGTCCGGGTGGGCTTCATCTTTCAATGGATAGCGTTGTTTATGTTCCCTCTGGTGTTATTGATATGAATACCAAAAGAGTTTTGGGATATCTTCATAAAGCAATAAGACCTTTAAATATGTTAAGACAACTAGAAGATGCTCTTCTAGTTTACCGGGTTGCCCGCGCACCTGAGAGAAGAGTTTTCTATATTGATGTAGGGCAACTGCCAAAACAAAAGGCTGAACAATATATGCGGGATATGATGAGTAGATTCCGCAATAGAATAATATACAATCAAAGCACTGGTGAAATCCGAGATGAAAGAAACCATCTTTCTATTCTTGAAGACTATTGGTTGCCAAGACGTGAAGGATCGCAGGGAACACAGATTACAACTCTTCCTGGAGGTAATGCAATGTCTCAAATTGAAGACGTTGATTACTTTAAAAAGAAACTTTATAATTCATTAAATGTTCCTTTAAGCCGTCTTGTGGCAGACCAATCTGGATTTAATATGGGTCGCTCAGTAGAAATTACCAGAGAAGAAGTTAAATTTTATAAATTTGTAGAAAGACTTAGATTTCACTTTTCAAAACTTTTTTATGACTTTTTAAGAGTTCAACTTTTATTACGGGGTGTGGTAACAGAGGAAGATTGGAAAGTATTAAGTCAAAAAATTAAATTTGTATTTAATACTGATAACTATTTTTGGGATCTTAAAGAGTCAGAAATTTTAGCTGAACGTATTAAAATGCTTTCTATTGTTGAACCATATGTTGGAAAATATTTTTCTTCTGAGTTTATCAAGAGAAAAATACTACGACAAACAGATGAAGAAATTCAAACAATTGAACAACAAATGAAAATTGATATAGAAAAAATGCGTCAAGAACAGATGCAACAACTTATGATGCAGCAGCAGGCTCAAATGGGCGGGGAACAACCACAATGAACTTGACAACAAATATTTTAAGTAATGGAATAAAACAATTATTATCAGAAGATGATAACGCATTTAAAAAAGGAATGAGTCAGTGTCTTTCATTAAAGTTAAATTCAGCTATAGAAGAAATAAATCAAGTTGTTGCTGAAAAATTATTTGAAAATTTTGAATCAACACCGCAGAGCAATGAATTAAAGTATTTTGTTAATTTTGTTAAAAATTATGATCCAAAGACAAATTTTAAATTAAAATTAAAAAATCAATCTGTTATAAATATTTCAGAATCGGATATGGACTCTTTAAAAAATCTTTTTGAAAGTTTGTCTTCGCAAAATAGAGATAAAATGGTAAAGGATATTCTTGAATCACCATATAGATTAAAGCAAAATATTAGCTTTTACCAGAAAGCAAAAAAATTACTATGAAAAATAATTTACAAAAAAATTTAATTAAAAGTATTTTAGAGGAAAATATTGTTCAATTTAGAGAAGATGCTGCTAATATTTTAAAAACAAAAACTTCAAATAGATTAAAACAAGAATACATTAATATTTCTAAAAATTTGCTTTTTGTAAATGAAAGTATGGGAGAAAATATTTTTAGACACGATTACGATGTTGGAGTAGTTAGTCCACCCGGTTTACCACCAAAACCAACTCCTCCTACCGGTACATCTGGCGGCGATGAAGAAATTGTAGATTTTCCAGTAGATTATCCAACAGAGTTTGATCCTGACGGGGATAAACCAAATCCATGTGAATATTTACCACCCCCATGCAAATCAAATCCATTTAATAAAAAAACAGAAAAAACAAAATACGATGAATATGAAAAAAGAAGAAAAATTTATTTACAACATGAGAGAGCATACAGAGAATTAGTAAGAGCTTGGAATGCTTATTATAGTGCTCTTAAAAAATGGAGACAAAAAGCAGCGGATGGTCGTTATCCTCCTGGACCAAAGCCAGAAAAGCCGGAAAATGGACCACCGAGAGATTACAGTCCACCAAGTTATAGCAACATTTTAAGGCCAGAGGGCAGTGGAGAATACGCATAATGCAAAATAATTTAATTAAATCAATATTGGAAGAAAATATTCTTTCTTTTAAAGAAGAATCAAATACTCTTTTGTATTCTAAATTAAACTCAAAATTAAAACAAAAATATATTGATATTTCAAAGAGTTTATTTGGTTCAATAAATGAATCTTCTGCATTGCCACCACCAGATCTTTTTGGTGAACCTGTTATGTTTGAAATACCTGGAACAGGATTTAAAGTTCCAATTCCTACTTTTGGTGGAGATCCCTCAGACTATCCAGTTGTAACTGCTCCCAATCCCTGGCCAAAGCCACCTTATTATACACCTGGGCCAGATTATAATCCAAACCCAGAAGATTATTTCCCAGAACCATTTGGTGAAGACAGACCTCCACAGAGAGAAGATTATCCACCCGGTGAAGCTGGTAATAGAATGTATGAGGAGGCTTATAAAAAATGGAAAGAGGCTATGAAACGTCTCAATTCTGATAGAGCAAAACAAGAAGCATGGGACAGAAGATTTGCAAGAGAACAAGAATGGAGACAGCGCACTGAAGATAGAAGAAATCGTCAAGCCTGGGATTATTATTACGAAAGACTAAGAAGATTTATTGACAGAGGTGGAACTCCTGGAAGAGGAGATCCCGCCGAACCTCAAGAACCAAGATTGCCAAATGGAGAAACTAGACCACAACCACCTGGTTATGAAATACCTCCACAATTTCGCTACGGTAGAGATGAATTATAAACTTTAAAATCAGAAAGATTTAAAATGAAACTGATCACAGAACTCACAGAAGACATAAAATATATCAAAGAAAATGTAGGTAATGGAGATAAAAATTACTTTATTGAAGGTGTTTTTATGCAGTCTGATGTTAAAAATCGTAATGGTAGAATTTATCCAAAAAATACTCTACTAAAAGAATGTAAAAGATATATTAATGAATATGTCCAAAAAGGTAGAGCTTTAGGTGAATTAAACCATCCAACAGGACCAACTGTAAACCTTGATCGCGTTTCTCACATCGTAAAAGAGCTTTACGAAGATGGTAGAAATGTTTATGGTAAAGCAAAGGTGATGGACACCCCAATGGGTAAGATTGTAAAAAATCTTATTGATGAGGGAGCTCAACTCGGTGTTTCTACTCGCGGTATGGGATCTTTAAAATCTAAAAATGGCTATCAAGAAGTTCAAGAAGATTTTATGTTGGCAGCAATTGATATTGTTGCAGATCCATCTGCTCCAAATGCATTCGTAAATGGTATCATGGAAGGTAGGGAGTGGATTTATAATAATGGATTATGGTCTGAAAGAGAACTAAATAATGCTAGAAGAATAATTAAAAATTCTTCTTCAAAAAAGTTAGAAAAAAATATAGTAAAAGTATTTGAACAATATTTTAGGAATCTTTAATGCCCTTATTGGATCAATATTCAACACAATTTATTTTAGAAGCAACTGCACCAAAAAGAACTGGCGAATTAAAAGCTAGAAAAAGTGCACCTGGTGGTTCTGGTGTTGGTGTTGATACAATTGGTGGTGGTTTAATTCCAAAAGATACTTTTGAAAAAGGTGAACTTAGTAAACCATGGGCAGGCACGCCACCTGCTCCTGGTACTGAAATGCCAATAGGAGCTGACATAACAACTCAAGCAAATTGGGCTGTTACAAAAACTTTAGTTGATCCTATGATTGATTATAATCTCAATTTAATCACCTATGGATTAGGATTACCAGGAGCTATCGGAAAACTTAAAGGTATGGGTGGTGGAGATGCTACTGGTTTGGGCATTTTGGGTAAAATGATTGGAATAGGAATAAAAAGCCCAGCACAAGTTTATGCATTAAAGCAATCAATTAAAGCAGATCTTGCATTAGATTATTTGGGTGTACCCTCTTCAATAGGTGAAATTGAAAGAACAAAATCTGGTATTGGTCCGGGCACACCGCTATCTATGGCAGTTAAATCATCATTAAAAGATAAAGGGTTAATGGGTGGCCCAAAACACTGGGAAACTTCTGGAAAACCAAGATTTGGAAAATTAGGTGAACTAGTAGCTGGAAAGGTTACAGATATGGCGGCTATGGGCATTGATCCTCTAGATTGGGTCACAAAAGCTTTTGGTGCTGATGCCGCTTATGCTCAACTTGCCGTAGGTATTCCAGCCAAGACAGCAGCAACAGAAACTGCTGGTGGCTGGCTTCTAAAAGGACGACAACGAGGAATTTACTGATTTATAAATAATTTATGTCTAAGGATAAAAAAATGAAAAAGTTAAACGAACAACAAATGATGAACATGCCCGGAATGTTAGCAATGCCAGTAAATGGCGTTTCTATGCTTCCAGACGGAAAAACTCCACTCACACCACAACCTGTTGTTAAAGCAAACAACCTAGCTAAGGCTCAAGTTCCAACTCCAGCCGCTGCAATGGCTGGTGCTTTTGCTCCAAACATGATGGGTGGTTCTTCGCAACAATCGCAACAAGAACCAGAAGTTGAGGAAGAAGAGGAAGAAGAAGAAAGTGAGCCAACAGAAGTTGAAGAATCTGCTAACGAAAACTTCCGTTCAGCTCTAATTTCTTTGCTTGGTGAAAATATTTCACCCGATGCAGTTTCTCAACTTGAAGGAATCTTTGAAGCTGCAGTTAACCAAAAGGTTGATTACAAAGTTCAAAGTTTAGTAACTAAACTAGATGAAGGCGTTCAAGAATATCTAAACAACGTAACTACAACTTTAGTAGAAAAAGTTGATGATTATTTGGATTATGTTGTTGAAGAATGGATGCAAGATAATCAACTTTCAGTTGAACAAGGAATCAAGACTCAAATTGCTGAAAACTTTATCAACGGTTTGAAGAACTTGTTTGAAAATCACTACATCGATGTTCCAAATGAAAAATACAATGCTTTGGATGAGCTCTACGCTCAAAATAGAGAATTGGAAGAATCATTAAATCAAACCATCAATGAAAATATGCAAATCAAGAAAAACTTGATGATCAATGAATGTGCAACTGTATTTGTTGCAGAAACCAGAGATCTTGCAGACACTCAAATTGAAAAACTTCAATCATTGATGGAAAACGTTTCTTTTGAAAACGTCAATGAGTACCGTAACAAATTGATGGCTATTAAAGACAATTACCTCAATACCCAATCAAATTTTGTTCGTCCAAGCCAACCAGTTTCTTATCAACCAATTAATGAAGAAATGACCTTTTCTGCAGTAAAACCAATCGAAAATAATACTGTAGAAAATTACGCAAACGTAATTGGTAGACTAAACAAAAAGATCTAACTTTACAAATTTATAAATAATTTTACTTAGGAGAATTTAATCAAATGAACTTTCAAGATAACACACCATATGATATTTTAACAGAGAAGTGGAATCCCGTGCTTGATCACGGCGCTCTTCCAACTATCGCTGACGATTACCGTAAGAAGGTCACCGCTGTCCTTCTTGAGAACCAAGAACAAGCAATCCGTGCCCAACACATTACCGAAGATATGTCTTCCGGTAACTTGGGCATGCCACAAAGCTTTACCAACGTTGGTAACGTTTCTGGCTATGATCCTGTTCTTATCAGCCTAGTTCGTCGTTCTATGCCAAACTTGATGGCCTATGATGTTTGCGGCGTTCAACCAATGACCGCCCCAACTGGCCTCATCTTTGCAATGCGCGCTAACTACGGTGGATTCACCTACGGCAATACTGCCAACTATCGTGAAGCAATGTTCCAAGAACCACAACCACAATGGGGTGGTTCAGGATATACCTTAGCTGCAGTTGACAAAGGTCAATGTGCATTCTACGGTCTCTGCGGTACTTGCGGTAACAGCTGGGGTAACCCAATTCTTGTTAGCGGTCTAGGCGCTGCAAACTTCAGTGCTTTCCGTGGAATGTTGACTGCAACTGGTGAAGCTCTTGGTAGCCCAACTACTTTTAACCAAATGGCATTCTCAATTGACCGTGTTGCAGTACAAGCTCGTACACGCGCTCTATCCAGCAACTACACAATTGAATTGGCTCAAGACCTTAAGGCTGTTCACGGTCTCGATGCTGAAGCCGAACTCGCAAATCTTCTCAGCACCGAAATTCTTGCTGAAATCAACCGCGAGATCGTTCGCACAATTTACTACGTTGCTCGTCAAGGAAGCGTACAAGGCGACATTAATGTACCTGGAACTTACAACCTTACAGTTGATGCTGATGGTCGTTGGTCTGCAGAAAGATTCCGTGGTCTTACTTTCCAAATTGAACGTGAGTGCAACGCAATCGCTAAGGAAACACGTCGCGGTAAAGGTAACTTTATCATAACTGATAGCGATACAGCAGCTGCCCTTGCTATGTCTGGATTCATGAGCCTCAGCCCAGCTATTGCTCCTCAACTAAATGTTGATGATACTCAAAGCACATTTGCTGGTCTACTCAATGGTAAGATCCGCGTCTACATCGATCCTTATGTTCCAGCAGGAGTAAACTTCTTCTGCACCGGTTATAAGGGCGAATCGCCATATGATGCCGGTCTCTTCTACTGCCCATACGTTCCACTACAAATGGTCAGAGCTGTAAATCCAACTGATTTCCAACCACGCATTGCATTCAAGACCCGTTACGGTATCGTAGCTAACCCCTACGTTCTAAACGGAACTGCACCAGATGGTGAAGCACTCACTGCTGGGTTGAATCAATACTACCGCCTTACCAATGTAAGAAACCTACACGGTAATACCGGAGCCTGATAGAATCAGTTAAGTAAAAAAAGAAGACCTCCCGAGAAATCGGGAGGTTTTTCTTTACCATAAATATTTTTATGCCAGGAAACCCTTGCCAAAATGATATTAATAATCTTTACGGTAATTATTTTACTTTAGTAATAAACCGTGGAACAACTATTTTAGAATTGATGGTACAAAAAGCAAATTTACCGGGTATAACTGTACCAGATCAATCACAACCAACAATTTTTGGCACAACAGTACCGGTACCAACTTTAGTAGCACAGTTTGAACCTTTAACTATAGAATTTTTAGTAGATGCTAATTTAGCAAACTGGAAAAGTATTTACTCTTGGATGCGTGATATTACAAATATAGAAAATGCATCAGATTATGATTTGGCTTATAGAGATTGGCATTATACTGCTTCTTTAATTTTACATGCCCCAATAAACTGCGATGATCCGAATCCAGTCCTTACAGTTGAATTTAATCATTTAATTCCAACTAGATTGTCTGGATTAATTTTGCAAGTAGATGTTCCAGATGCCCCAATATTAAAAGCATCTTGCACCTTTAAATATTCATATTATAAATTAAATCCGGACGCACCAGAAGAATTAGGTCCCGATTACCAAGATCCAGCACCTTAATTATAAGTAATCCGAGGGATTGTCAGACCAGCTTTTAGGATCCTCTGGAGGATTATTTGGTTTATAAGGCATCTTATTGCCCTCAGGTTTAATTGGACGGCGTTTCTTTGGCTGTGGTGCAGGTTCTTGCTCTACGTCTTCTAAAGCCATTGTAGGGGTTTCTGGTTCATCATCCTCATCAAGATCTGTTAAAATTTCAACACCCTCAAAATTTTCAATCAAATCATTTACAAAATTTACAAAATCTGGATTATTAAAAAGATCATTTAATAAATGCAATCCATCATCGACATTTATTGTGCCATCTGGCATATTTGATGAAACTGATTTAGGGTCAGTTTGCATAGCTATAAAATATATTTCATACATTTTTTCTAATTCAACATTTGGCTGACCTATGTAAATAATTGAAGATCTTTGTACCGTAATTTCGTATCCTTTTAAACTTGCAGCATAATTTGCAAGTTTAACGTATTCAATTATTTCATTGTTAGCATTTTTTTGATGATATGCTTCCAACTTTGCTGGAAGTTTAATTGTTATTCTATCAGGCATTGATTCGTTGACTAAACCGACAAGTTCATCGCCAGTTATCAACTTAACAACTCTTAAAATGCCTGAGAGAGGATTCTCAGGAAGTGAATCGGACATTTATATGTCCTCCCTTCCTTATTATTTATCTTTTTGCAAATCATTAAAACCTATTGAAAATACTTTATAATCAAATTTTTCTTTTTTATAAATTTTTAATCTCTCTTCAAAATGTTTTAAAACATGATTTTTATGTGTTCCAAGAGATAAATCATCTACAATATCGTATACTTTGAGTGTTTTCTTTTTTTCAGATACTCTTAAACCACGCCCAATACTTTGTAACAGTCTTATTACTGATTTAGTAGGAGAGGCAAAAATAATATTGTCAAGGTTAACAATGTTGATACCAGCGCTAGTAGTGCCAAAGCTAGCCACAAGGATTGCGTCTCTTTCTTTATCAATAACTCGTCGGATGTATTCTCTTGCTTCTGCTTCTGTTTTTCCAGAGATGAAATATACTTTTCTATTGCCTGCCTCTGCTTCAATGAGAGATGCGAGGGGTCTTCCATGGATCTCGACATAGTTGAATAAAATGAGGGTGTTCCCTTTGGTTTTGAGCGCGAGGTCTTTGATGAATTGGTTTCTTTTTTCATTTGTTACTACCCATTTTATTTCATCTGCATATTTTTGTTTTTTAAGAAGATGTTTTTCTTCTTCTGTATATTTAAGAATTATGCAATCTATACCAAGCTTTGCAAGCAATCCTTTATTCATTAAGTTTTTAGTATGAATAAATTGAACTGCTGGTCCAAGTATTCCTTCAATGCTAAGTCTGTGGGCCTGAGTTTGTTGTAGTGTTCCTGTTGTACCTATTCTGAACCAGGCTTTTGTTAACTTTTGGCCAATAAAATTAATTGATTCTGCTTTTGCTTGATGGCATTCGTCAAAAAATATTGCATCAAATTGATCAAACCAATCCTTTGGCAGTTTATAGATTGATTGCCAAGTAGATATTACAACTTGTTTATTTGTATCTTTATCTTGTCCTGCTGATATTTTATGAATATATTTTTTGCAAGACCAAGATTTATCTTGTGACGAATAATCAAAAAAATCAGATTCCATCTGATTTACTAATCCAACTGTGGGTACTAATATTAAAATTTTACGATTTGTTCCAATTACGGATTGGAGAAAGCGGACCAAAACGTATATGATTAAACTTTTTCCTGAACCAGTTGGAGAAATTATCACACCACGATGATTGTTTAATGCATGTTGTATTGCTTGTTGTTGATGTGCATGCATTTTTACAGGTTGTTTGCGAACACATACTTTTAAAGATTCGTAAAACTTTAAAAGTTGTTCTTCTGATATACATGTTTTATTTGATGATTCTTTAATATTTAAAGAATATTTTCTTTCTTCTGCAAACTTTTTTAAGTAAGTTTTTAAACCTCTTGGTAAAGTTGAAGAAAGTATATCATATAATCTTATTTTTCCATCCCAAAGCCTACGTTTAAACATAGGCATATATTGAGCTCCAGGAACCATAAATGAAAAGTAGTCCCTTAGCTCTTTTTTTAATGCCTGTTCTGTTTTGATGTAGTAACGAACTTCATCAATAGATTCAACGTCAATATCCACATAATATTTATACTATGCCATTCATCATTTTTTGCCATTCAATAGCAGATTTAATCATAAAATTTCTATTGTTCAATGACCTTAAAAATTCTTCAACCATTTTTAATTTAACTTCATTTAAAGAAATTTTTGATTTTAATTCTATAACTTTTGCATCCGCTTCTACAAATTGTTCAACATCACTTTTTAATAAAGTTAAATCTGAAGGTTCTTCGCCCCAAGATTCTAATTCTTCTCTTGATGCTTTTCCTGTATAAATTTTCCATTTACGCAATTTTAAAATTGCCAAATCATTTTGCTGTTTTGTCAAAAGTAATTTGACATCTGCTAAAATTGTGAGATACTTAGAGTGTATTTGAGGTATCTTAAGAGACTCTATACCTAACTCAGTAGAGTCTATTTGAGAGTCTTTAGTAATAAGTTCTTTAAGGTTCTCTAGATTCATCTTTTAAGATGTAATATAAAGTACTCTAGAATAAAGTCAAATAAATAATCTTGACATTTCTTTTATATACTTTATAATTGTTAAGAGGACTAAAATGATTATTGATCTGCGTGAAATACCTGTTGTATGGATAAATTTAGATTCAGCTACAAAAAATGCAGAGTTAATGCAAGAAAGATTTAATAAATTTGGTTTTAAAAATACCCATAGAAAATCGGGTTTAGTAATTCCACCACCACCAAATACAGATAAATCTATAGCACACTTTAGAGGTTGTGGCCAATCACATATTGATATTTTAGATGACAAAAATTATTCTACACCTCTTCTAGTTTTAGAAGATGATATTGAATTTGTTGATAACTTTAATCCAGTTTTAGAAATTCCAGACGACTCTGATGGAGTTTATTTGGGAATTTCACACGGTAACATTTACTATAAAACTTGTTTTAAAGATTCAAATTATTTAAGAATTGGTGGAATTTTAGCAGCACATGCTATTTTATATATTAATCCTTTTTATAGACAATCAATGTCTGAAATTGGTAAATTTTGTTTATATGAAATAAGTAAACCATGGGATGTTGGTACAGCATCATTACAAAATGATTTTAAAATTTATACTCCAAATAATCCACTAATATACCAGTGTAACGATAGAGAGAGTGCAAATAAATGGCAAAATCTCACAGATAGACCTCTTGAAAATAGAAATTCTCAGTTCAAATGATTACATTTAATTTATTGGGAAGATACGGTAGAATGGGAAATCAAATGTTTCAATATGCAACATTGTTTTCTATTGCAAAAACAAGAGGTTATGAATTTGGTGTACCATATAAAATTAAATCATCTAATCCGTATTTAAATTTTTGTTTAGATGAATGTTTTCCAAATTTGAGTGCTAAAGACAGTTCAAATCTTTTACAACTAAGGAGTGCAGGGGAAAATTCATTTGAATATAGTAATGGAATTTTTGGCATTCCAGACCAGACAGACATTGTTGGTTATTTTCAAAGTGAAAAATATTTTAAAGATTACAGAAACAATCTTTTAAATGAATATAAATTTAAAGATGAAATAGAAAATAAAGCAATAGATGTGAGGTCTATAACAAAAGAACCTGTAATTTCTATTCACCTTAGACTTGGTGATTATAAAAATCTTGTTGGAAAACATCCAATATGTGGTATTGAATACTACAAAAAAGCATTAGAAAATTTACCAAAAGATTTATTGTTGGTTGCATTTAGTGACGAACCAGAGTTAGCAAAATCTATTTTTGATAAATTGGGTAGAAAATATTTTATTTCCGATACTAACGATCAATACATAGATATGTGTATTATGACTAAATGTGATTATCATATTATTGCAAATAGCAGTTATAGTTGGTGGGGTGCATGGTTAGCCAATACCAAAAAGGTAATCGCACCCGCTACATGGTTTGGAGATTCACCAGAAATGCCAAAAAATTGGTCAGATATTTATTGCAAAGATTGGATTATTATATGATTAAATCAAAAAACATTATAATTAATTTTGGTAAAAAACACACAATAATTGTTGAGGAATAATAATATGATGAAAGTTATTAATAATTTAGAAAATATTTATCCTGAAGAAACATTAAGATATTGTAATTGGGAAAGATTTTCAGAAAAAGCTATAGATTGTGTATTTTTTAATGCAGGACCACAAAATATAGAATACCCGCAACCTGTTCCAAAATATCTTTTATATTTTGAAGAACAAACATGGGAGCGAGACACTACAAGTCTTTGTGCACCTTATGTTGATAAAATTTTTACAATATTAAACCCAAATATTTCTGGAAGATATGAAAAAAGACAGTCTGTATTTTATCCTACAAACAAAGAAGTAACAGAGCTAGCAATAAAAAATACAGAAAAAAAATATGATGCAATTTATACTGGATTTGCTGGTGGTAACCATGTAGCTAAAATTTTAAATGGAATAACTAAATTTAATTATAGATGGGTATCATTTAGTAACGATTCTAGAGCAACAAATAGAAATATTTCATATTTTGAAAAATTAAAATTAATTGCAGAATCAAAAATAGATGTATGTCATGGTCTTGTTGGTAATGGAACACCACAAACAAAAAGTAGATATTTTGAAGCAGCTTTTTGTAAAAGTTTAAATTTAATGCATAAAGATCAATGGAACTGCATAGAAGAATGGTTTGTACCAAATGAAGACTTTATATATTTTGAAACTGAAGATGAATTGTGTGATTTAATAAAAGATGTTTCTTTAAATTATAATAAATATGTTCCAATTGTTGAATCTGCTTATAATAAAGCAATAAAAGAGTATACAACTGAAGCATTTGTAAGAAAATATATTGGATTTAAGGACGAACAAAAATGAAAAAAATTCTTATATTAGGTTCATCTGGTCAAATAGGAAATTATTTGTGTGAATATCTTTTATCAAAAAAATATATTGTTAATAAATTTGATATTGTTGATGGAAGTAAATATGATTTAAGAATACACAATAATACTTTACTAGAAGAAAAAATAAAAGATTCAGATTTTGTTTTTTTCTTGGCTTTTGATGTTGGTGGATCAAGATATCTTAGCAAATATCAACATACTTATGATTTTATTTTTAATAATTCAACATTAATGTCAAATACATTTGCACTTTTAAAAAAATATGAAAAAAAATTTATTTTTGCAAGTAGTCAAATGTCAAACATGTCTTATTCACCATACGGCGTTTTAAAATTAATTGGTGAAATGTATACAAAAGCTTTAAATGGAATTACGGTAAAATTTTGGAATGTATATGGAATCGAACACGATTATGAAAAATCTCATGTAATAACTGATTTTATTTTAAAAGCAAAAAATAATAAATTAATTGATATGTTAACAGATGGAACTGAAACCAGAGAATTTTTATATGCAGAAGATTGTGTAGAATGTTTAGAAGTATTAATGAATAAATTTAATAAAATATCTATTGATGAAGAATTGCATATAACAAGTTTTGAAGAAACAAAAATTATTGATATTGCTAATTATATTGCAGATAAATTTAAAGCAAAAGTTCAGCCATCTACCAATCTAGATTTTGTTCAAAAAGATAAAAAAAATATACCAAATAAAAATATTTTTAAATACTGGAAACCAAAAACAAAAATAAAGGATGGTATTGATAAAATAATCAATGCTATGAGTTAAAATGCTTTTTGATATTACTGAATATATTACAAAACCAATAAACGGAATAATTCAAGTCGGCGCTCATCATGGAAATGAATATAAAACATTAAAAAAAATATCTAAAAATATTTTAATGTTTGAGCCACAAAAATCGGCATATAATATTTTAAAAGAACATATTAGCGATTCAGATGTTATTATTGAAAATTTTGCTTTGGGATCATCAAAACAAAAAGTAAATATGTATCTTGAAAGTAAAAATCAAGGCCAATCTAGCTCCATACTTTTACCACAATTACATTTAATTCAATATCCAACAATAGAATTTGTTAGTGTAGAAGAAATTGATGTGATAACATTAAATGAGTATTTTGAAAATAAACATTTTAATTATAATTTATTTACTATTGATGTTCAGGGTTATGAGTTGGAAGTATTAAAAGGTTGTACTAATTATTTAAATAAAGTAGATTATATTTTATGTGAAGTTAATCGGGCCGAATTGTATAAAGGATGTCCAATGGTTGAAGAAATTGATTCTTTTTTAAATGAATACGGATTAAAGAGAAAAGTCACAAGTTGGGATGGATATACTTGGGGCGATGCTCTTTATATAAGAGAATGAGTATAACAGAAATTTCAGCTTTTGGTAGTCCTTTTTCACATGATATAACTTCATGCCATAATGTGGCACCTACTAGTTTTAAATGGGTATTCAATAAACCATCTAAAAATAATATTGAAGTTTATATGGATTATGATATTGATGGTGGATTTAGCTCATCGTGTCCAAATAAATTTCTTTGGATATGTGAATCTAAGGGTATTATTAGAGACCAAATTGAATATATTTTAAAAAATTATGATATATTAAAAAATGTTTATAAAAAAATATTTGTGCATGACTATGATCTTTTAAAACTAGACCCAGTATTTGAATATTGTCCGCCGGCTGCAAACCATACTTGGGTGATTGACCGTAAAATATATTCAAAAACAAAACTAGTTTCCATGGTATCTTCCGGTAAAACTATGTGTGCTGGACATCATTTTCGAAATGGTATGATGTTGGAGTTTCAAAAAAGTGGATATCCAATAGATTATTATGGAAGATCTTTCAATCCTTTTCAAAAAAAAGAAGACGTTCTTCGTGATTATTATTTTTCTATCACAATAGAAAATGAACAATATTCAAATTATTATACTGAAAAATTAATGGATTGTTTTGCTTGTGGAACTATACCAATTTATTATGGTACACCAAACATTAATACAATGTTTAATATGGATGGGATTATCTTATTAGATGATAAATTTGATATAAATAGTTTAACTGAAGATTTTTATTATAGCAAAATTGATGCAATTAAAGATAACTTTGAAAGATGTATAAATCATCAAACTTCTGATGATTATTTATATGATAGGATTATAAAATTATTATGAAAAATTGTTTAATACATCAACCCGCAGGTATTGGAGATATTTTATGGGTTCAACCAATAGTAGATAGAATAATATCTTCAAATTTTATTGTTTATTATCCTGTAATAAATTTATATTACGACATGGTTAAAAATACAATAAAAAAAAATAATCTTGTCTGGGTTTCAGAAAATGATAATTTTCCTTTAAAAAAATATTACAGTTCAAATAAACCATTTTCAGAAAAAGACGATATTTACATTCCATTGTCAAGCAGCTATATGTACGCACCAAATTGCTCTGTCATGATTAGTAAATATTTTTATACCCAAACTCCAATTTCAAATTGGCATAAATCTAGTAATATCGAAAGAAATAAAAACAGAGAAGATAAAGTTTTTGAAGCCTATAATATAGATAAAACAAAACCATTTTCACTAGTAAATATGTCATATGGAACTCCACCAAACAGTATAAAAAGATCGATTCCTTTAAATTTAAAAACAAATAATTATATTGAAATGAATTTTGACTTAGATCAAAAATATGGTATAAATTTATTTGATTGGATTGGAGTTATTGAATCAGCTTTTGAAATTTTTACAGTAGAAACATCAACATGTTTTTTGGCAGATAAGTATGCCAAAACAGAGCGGTTATTTATGTATGAAAGAAAACCCGATAATACGCCACCAATTTTTTATAATTTAACAAATAAACTTTATAGGAATCCAAATTGGACTTATGAAATAATTTAATATGGTATCCGAAAATAAAAATTTAATAATTGGATCGTCTTCACAGTTATCACATTATTTTCCAAAAGAATATACTAGAATATCTTCATACGATTCTTTTGAAGAAGTTAGTAAAAAAAATTGGAATTCAGTATATATTTGTTTTGGAGAAAATAGAACGTATAATTCATATTCACAAGACACAAATATAGTTAAATTATTTTATGATATAAATTATAAAAAAACAATAGAAACAGTTAAATTGTTTTTAAATAAATCTAAAAAAATTGTGGTGTTTTCTACAAGTGAACTTTGGAATCAATGTATTGGTCCCGTTTCTCTTAATATACCATTTAATTTTAAAGTAAATCATTATACTGCATCAAAGTACAACATGACAACAGTTTTAAATGATAAAAATAATTATCCAAATGTAAGTATTGTTTATCCATTTAATTTTAATGGCATACATAGAAATGGCAATTTTTTATTTGGAAAAGTTTTTAATTCTATTTTATTAAATAAAAAAATTGAACTAAATGATACTTATTATTATAGAGATATTTTACATCCTTCAATAATTGCAGATGAATGTATTAATAGAGATATTGGCGAGGATTATATAATTGGATCTGGAAGATTAACATATATTAATGATTTAATAAGAGAATTGTATGAAGCTTTTAATATGAACTATTCAGAAATGGTACAAGAAAAAATTACAGAGCCCGGATTTTATAAAAATAAAATATTTTATTCTGCAAATAAACCGCTGAGTAAAAAAAATAAAAATGTATTACAAATTTTAATTAAAGAACTAAAGGATAAACAAAATGAAAATTGAAGTGTCTAATGGAGAAATAGCAGATAAATACACTATATTAAAAATTAAATTAAGTAAATCTGCTCCAATGAGTCAAAAATATTTTAATATTCACGAAGAATATTTAACTATAAAAAGTGCATTAGAGATGTTAAATATAGAACAACAGGATGTAGAAGAATTATATGAAATAAATAAAAAACTTTGGTACATAGAAGATGCTATTAGACAATGTGAAAGTAAAAAAAATTTTGGAGAAGAATTTATTAAACTAGCTAGGTCTGTATACGAAACAAATGATAAAAGATTTGAAGTAAAAAATAAAATAAATTCATCATCAAATAGTTTAATAAAAGAAGAAAAAATTCTTCCAAAATATTGAGGAAAATATGGGACAAATTACAGCATTTAATTTAGGCGAAATACTAAAAATAGTAAACTGCTCTGTATACGTAGAAACTGGAACAGGTATAGGAGATTCATTAAATTATGCAAAATCCTTTTTATTTAAAAAATTGTATACTATCGATATAGATAAAGATTTATTAGAAAATGTAAAAAGTAAAAATAATGATGAACGAATTGTTTATATAAATGAAAATTCTAGTATTGCGTTTAAAACACTTATTCCTACGCTAGATTGCGAAACATCAGTTTGCTTTTTCCTAGATGCTCATTTACCCGGAGCAGATTTTCATAAAATATCATATGAAGAATCTATGAAACAATATAAAATGGATTGTTTTCCTTTAGAAGAGGAATTAAAAACAATACAAAAATATAGAGCTAATAAAAAAGATGTTATAATAATAGATGACCTTCAATTTTACGAACCAACACAATGCGAACATAAAACTTGGTTTTATGGTGATCTTCAAGAGACTTTGGGACTAAAACAAACTTCAAAATTTATTTATGATATGTTTTCAGAAACACATGATATAAGTGTATACACTAAACACCAGGGTTATTTGCTTTTGATGCCAAAGACAAATAAAGAATAAAAATGCCATTACAATTTAAAAAATCTCCAATAAGAAATGATTTATATATTCACCAAAGTCCCTGGATTTATGATGTATATAATCATTATTTTAAAAATAAACTTGATGGTTATTTAGTTGAACTTGGAGTCGGTCATGTTTTAGATTGGAAAACTATGGGAACTAAACCACATCTAATGACAGAAGATGAATTCAAGCAAAAAGCAATAAGAGGTTGGTCAAATACTATTGAGTTAATAGAAAATGGATGGTCCGGAATATATGTAGACCCAATGGAAGAATTAATTTTTAATGAACTTAAATTTTTAATTGAGAGCATAATAGAACCAGAAAGATATAAAGATATTAAAATGATTTGTTGTGCTGCATCAGATGACAATTATTTGGCAAAAGTAATTGACTGTGAAACAATAAATATTATTTCTAAAAATTTTAATTGTCATATACCAGCCATAGAAATACCATATATTTGGAAAAATCGTTTAGTAAAATGTAGAAAAACATCTGATATTTTAACAGAACAAAACTGTCCATATAATATAGATGTTATGTCAATAGATGTTGAAGGCCATGAACTGCATGCTATTAAAGGTATAGATTTTACAAAACATTTTCCAAAAATGATAATTGTTGAAACTGATAAAGTATCAAAAGAACAAATTCATAGTGAATTACCAAAAAATTATAAATTAATTGCAAATGACTATTTAAATAGTATATTTGTGTCAGAATAGTATAAATACTTACACATTTTTAAAAGGATTAATAATGAAAAAAGCTTTAGTATTAGGTGCAGGTGGGTTTATTGGTGGTCATCTCGTAACTCGTTTAAAAAATGAAGGTTACTGGGTACGTGGTGTAGACATTAAAGAGCATGAATACAAAAAAACAGATGCAGATGAATTTTTTGTATTAGACTTAAGAATTCCAGCAAATGTATCTACTTCATTTACGTTACATGGAATAGATAATACTTTTGATGAAGTTTACCAACTAGCTGCCGATATGGGTGGAGCTGGTTATATTTTTACTGGAGATCATGATGCCGAAGTTATGCATAATTCTGCAATGATTAATTTAAATGTTGCAAATCAAGCAATCAAATATACAAAAAAGCCAAAGATTTTTTATTCTTCTTCGGCCTGCATGTATCCAGAGTATAATCAGTTGGATCCAAATAATCCAAAGTGTTCGGAGGATTCTGCTTATCCAGCAGCACCGGACAGTGAATATGGTTGGGAAAAACTTTTTAGTGAAAGACTGTATTTAGCGTACAACAGAAATTATGGTCTTCCAATTAGAATAGGTCGTTTTCATAACATTTTTGGTCCATTTGGATCTTGGAATAATGGAAAAGAAAAAGCTCCAGCAGCCGTTTGCAGAAAAGTTGCATTTTCCGATGATGGGACTATTGAGATATGGGGAGACGGCAACCAAACAAGATCTTTTCTCTATATTGATGACTGTTTAGAAACAGTTAGAAGATTTATGGAATCTGATTTCAATGGACCAATGAATATTGGATCAGAAGAAATGATTTCAATAAATGGTTTGGCAAATTTGGTAATGGAAGTCGCCAACAAAAAGTTAATAATTAAACATATTGCTGGACCACAGGGTGTTCGTGGACGAAACTCAGACAACACATTAATGCGAGCTAAATTAAACTGGTCACCGGAATTGCCTCTTAGACATGGAATATCTAAAACGTTTGAGTGGATAAATAAATTTAAATCTTGACTTTATAAAAATAAAGAGTATTATTTGTTTGTGAAAAAACCAAAGAAAAAAAAATCAAAACCATCAGATGCTGATTATGTAGATAATCAGCAACTGTATGACGCTTTGGTTGAATACAAAAAAAAGTGTAAAGATGCAGAAAACTCTGGTAGAAAAAAACCAAAATTACCAGACTATTTAGGTGAATGTGTGTTAAAAATAGCGTCAAGACTTTCGTATAGACCTAATTTTGCAAATTATCCATATAGAGAAGAAATGGTATCCGATGCTGTTTTAAATTGTATAACATATATTGATAATTTTGATCCAAAAGTTTCAACCAGCCCATTTGGTTATCTAACCCAAATATGCTGGTTTTCTTTTGTTCGTATTATAAACAAAGAGAAAAAAGAAAAGTATGTTCAATATAAGTTTGCAGAACAGCAAAATAATAAAGACTTCCAAAATTGGTTTAATGAAGTTTATGCTGGAGTTGATGTAGGTCGTAAAGATTTTTTTGGTTTGACAGACTCAGATATGGAAAGATTTGATGAAATGTGCACTCCAAAAAAGAAAATAAAAAGAAAAAGAAAAACCAAAAAATCAATGTTTGATTTATGAAAGCTGTTATTTTAAACGACACCCATTTCGGGTACAAAGCTGATTCTCCCATAGTTCTTGAATATTTTTTGTCTTTTGTAGAAGGACAACTATTTCCATATTTAAAAGAACATGATATTAAAACAATTTTTCATCTAGGTGATGTTTTTGATAGAAGAAAATATATAAATTTTAAAACCTTACAACAAGTAAGAACCAGATTTTTTGAACCATTGCAAAACATGGGTATAAAATGTATTGCTATTTGTGGAAACCATGATACTTATTACCGAAATAATAATAAAGTAAATTCATTGACAGAATTGGTGTCCCAATATTCAAACTGGGAAATATATTCAGAACCTACTGAAATAAAACTAAAAGATTGTTGTATTGCACTTGTTCCTTGGATTAATCCAGAAAATGAAGAACATAGTGCTGATTTTATTATAAACACAACCTGCCCTATTCTTTTTGGGCATCTGGAATTATTAGGATTTCAAAGCATTCGTGGTACATTTGTGGATCAAGGATATGACCCAAAATATTTTAATAAATTTGAGTATGTTCTTACTGGGCATTATCACGTCAAGTCTAGCCGTGATGGTATACATTATTTGGGAACGCAGTACCAAATGGGTTTCTCGGATGTCTGGGAAGAGAAAGGATTTCATGTATTCGACTTCAGTGAACGTACACTATCGTTTATTAAAAATACAAGAAAGCTTTTCTACACGTTTGATTATAACGAAGACACACCTCAACAAATCGATTATTCGCAATTTAAAGACTGCTATGTTAAGATATTTATTAAGAAGCGAACTAAGGCTGCAGCTTTTGAAAAGTACCTTGATAAATTTTATGAAGCGGGAGTGGCAGAGTTGGCAGTAACTGAAGAGGTAACAACAAATCCAGAATTGGTTGCAGTTGATGTTCACAAAGATACTTTACAATTGCTGCATGAAGAGTTGGCTTTAATTGAGGATAAATCAATTAACAAAAATAAACTTGCCAAGATCGTAGATGAGGCATATAATACTGCATTATCTAAGGACGAAGAGTGATTGAATTTTTAACAGTAAGATTTAAAAATTTTGGTTCTTTTGGGGCCAACTTTTCTGAAATCAATTTAAACAATAAAAGCACCACTCTAGTAACCGGTACAAACGGTCACGGCAAATCTTTTGCCTTATTGGACTCTTTGTGCTTTGGATTGTTTGGGAAGCCTTTTAGACCAATTAACATACCTCAATTGGTGAATACGGTAAACGGCAAGAACTGTGTAGTTGAAATAGAGTTCAATAAATCAAACAGCCATTATCTAATTCGTCGTGGGTTATCGCCCAAAATTTTTGAAATTTATAAAGATAAAAAACTTTTAGACCAAAATGCTAAGTCTAAAGACTATCAAGAAATGTTTGAGGAACAAATTCTTGGGTTTGATTATTCTGCATTCAAACAAGTAGTTATTCTTGGCAAGTCTAATTTTATTCCTTTTATGCAGCTCACTCCTGCAGAACGAAGAAAAATTATCGAGGGTCTGCTTGAGTTAGATATTCTTGCAGATATGAATGTCTATGTTAAAGGTCAACTCGGTTCTTTAAAAGTGTCTATTGCGGAACACGACAGTCTTATTAAAATTGCTCATGAAAAAATAAAATCCCAAAAAGAATTTATTGATCAAGTAAAAACTAGCAATGCCGATGACATTAAAGTTTTAGATGACAGAATTGAAGAATACAAAAATCAAATCCAAGAAGATACCAAACAAAAAACCATTTTACTAAGTAAGCATACCGCTTTACAAGATACTGCAAAAAATATTAAGAAAAAAATTGAAGCTTTAAAAGATGTTCCTGGCATGTTATTAAAAGCAGAAACACTTAAAGAAACAATCTTAGATGAGATTAAAACTTTAGAGCAAAATGCTATATGCAAGTGCTGTGGCCAATCTTTACCAGAAGAACAAAGAAAAAAACATATAGCAGAAAAAAGAGAAAAAGCAGAAAACTGCTTTGAGGCTTTAAAGGTTGCTACAAGAAAAACTAAAGAACTGGATGAGTTAAACAAATCTTATAATGAACTATTTCCAGAAATAGAAACTTTGGCAAATGATATAAATGGTTACAGTTATAGAATTGGTAATAGCGAATCCAATATAAAAGTTTTGGAAAAAGATAAAAAGGATAAAGAAGCAGCAAACAACCTGACTAATTTACTAGTCAGTTTGAAAGATTCCCAGGATAAAAAGAATGAACTTGCACAAAAATTGGAAGGCTATATTCAAGAACAAATTCATCATGATGTTGTATATGATATTCTCAAAGATAGTGGACTTAAGAGCAGGATTATTAAACACTATGTTCCCATCATCAATGGACTCGTCAACAAGTTCCTCGGAAAACTTAATCTCTATGTTGACTTCACCATCGATGAGGAGTTCAAAGAAACAATCAAGTCAAGATATCGAGATGCATTCTCATATTCCTCTTTCTCTGAGGGAGAAAAACAACGCATCGACCTTGCCATACTGTTAACTTGGCGAGAAATTGCAAAGATGAAAAACAGTTTAAACTGCAATCTTTTAATTTTTGATGAAATTTTAGATTCATCTTTGGATGCTGCTGGTACAGAGGCTTTCTTAAAAATTCTTAATAAAATGAAAAATAAGTGTTCTATTTTCATTATTAGTCACAAAGCAGATCAACTTATTGATAAATTTGATCAATCATTGCAGTTTGAAAAGAAAAATAATTTTTCAAAGATAAAAGTACAAATCTAAATATTTTAAATGTTTAGGGGCAATTATAAAAGTAAAAATGAGGTTGGACAGCCAATACTATATGCTAAAGGTGATGTAGTAATCGACCAAGGGAAAGCATATGAGTGCCTAGAAACGACCGTAGATAGCCCTATACAGAGCCCATTTAAATGGAAAGTCACCGGACTCGCTCACCCACAAACTAGTGCCAATCCACCTTTAAAACCAATAGAAAACCAATCTTGGCTAGACACCTCTGGAAAGCAATACATTTATTATAAAGATTCAAATGGATCCCAGTGGATTGAAACTTGATTTTAAATTTATCGGAGATATAATAGAGTTATGAATGAAGACAGTTTTGAAAAATTTACGAATCGTCGTAAAAATAAGACCTCTCGCTTTAGCAAAAAACAAGAAAAAAGAAGCAAAAGAGGACACCGCCACGAACAAAAACAACAACTAAATGATATGATGTACAAAAAAAACTTTGACGAAGCCTAAAAAGGATTTATATTATGACAACTGTGACCAAAATGAGACTATCCAAAGAAACGCTATCTATTTTAAAAAACTTTGCCTCTATTAATTCAAATATACTAATTAAACCTGGCAATAAGCTTATTACCGTATCACCAAATATGAACGTGTATGCAGAGGCTTCTATTCAAGAAGATTTTGACACAGAAGTTCCTATTTGGGATTTGAATCAATTTTTGGGAGTAATAAGTATGTTTGCAAATCCAGATTTGGAGTTTAATGAAAAGTATGTTGATATTTCAAACGGCAGATCTTCCGTTAGATATTTTTATTCCGATCCATCTTTATTGACAGTAGCGCCAAAAGAACTTAAAATTCCTCAAGAAATCACTTCATTTGATATTAACGAAAATACATTAAATGAAATGTTAAAGGCTGCAAATATTTTGCAGGTAAACAATTTAAGAATTGTAGGTAAAAATGGATCTCTTTTAGTTGAAATTTATGATGATTCAAATGATACCTCAAATAGTTTTTCAGTTATTTTGGATGAAAACTATAGCGGACCAGATTATTCTGGTATGATTAAAGTATCTGAAATTAAATTTTTACCAGGATCTTATAAGGTATACCTAACTAAAACAATTATTTCTAAGTTTGTTCATGAATCTGGTAATTTGATGTACGTGGTTTCTACTAAGAAAGATTAAAATTGTCTAACGTAAATAATTTGATTTGGGTTGAAAAATACAGACCCAATAAGTTATCTGAATGCATTTTGCCAGCAGATCTTGGAGTTATATTTAATGGCATGGTAAAGGAGGGAAAAATCCCAAACATGCTATTTTATGGCAAAGCTGGTACGGGCAAAACTTCAGTAGCTAAAGCTCTCGCTAAAGATATTGGTATGGATTGCATGTTAATCAACTGCTCCGAGGATAAGGGCATCGATACATTGCGTGTAAAAATCCGACAATATGCTTCCACGATTTCTCTTACTGGAAATGGAAAGGTTATCATTTTAGATGAGTTTGATTATGCAACCACTGCAATTCAAACTGGTCTTCGTGGAGCCATAGAAGAATTTGCTACAAATTGTAGGTTTATTATGACTTGCAATTATAAAAATAGAATTATAGATCCTCTACACTCAAGATGTACTGGAATTGATTTTACTGTACCGAGTACTGAAAAAGCACACATTGCTTCTCAAATACTAGGGCGAATTGAACATATTTTAAAAACAGAAAAAGTTCCATACGAAATACCAATTCTTGCAAACCTTATTAAAAAATATTTTCCAGATATTAGAAGAATAATTAATGAACTCCAAAAATATTCTTCCTCTGGAAAAATTGATGTAGGAATACTTTCTCAAGGAAGCTGCGAATCGTTCAAGGAGCTCCTTGGCTTTATGAAAAGCAAAGATTTTTCAGGATGCCGTAAATGGGTTATGCAAAATATTGATTTAAATACTTCAGAGTTTTATAAAAAATTGTATAATGAACTCTATACCGTTTTAAAACCACCATCTATACCGCAGGCAATATTGATTATCGCAGAATATCAATATAAGTCAGCATTTGCTGCGGATCAAGAAATCAATACGATGGCTATGGTAGTTCAATTGATGATGGATTGTGAATTTGCATAATGAAACTATCTGATTTTTTATCTAGTATTAACTATGACAAAAAACCCTTGCTGGATGATGATGATCGTTCAGCAAATCTATATTCATCATATCTTGTTAATAGATGTTTATCTTTTTTTCCAGACACTCTATTTCATGCAAACGAAATGAATTGCAACTGGGAAATGGATAAAAAAATGCAATTTGACTTTCATAGGCTTTCTATAAGAAAAAAGAAACGCTATAGCCCATGGATTAAAAAAGAAACAGACGAAGCTGTAGAATTAGTAAAATTGGCCTATGGATATAATGATGCAAAGGCTAAAGAAGTTCTAAATATACTTGGACCCGGTGACTTAGACAAAATTAAATTGTCTTTAGAAAAGGGTGGAACTAATAGTAAAGAGTGAGGATTTATGTCAGTTGCATCAGATAAAATGTTTAATAATGTTGGTGTCCATATAAAATTATTGGACCCAGAAGATTTTATGGTTGTTAGAGAAACATTATCTAGAATTGGTGTTTCTCCTAAAGGAAAAAAAGTTTTATATCAATCCTGCCATTTAATTCATAAAGATAATGTTTATATCATAGCCCATTTTAAAGAACTTTTTTCTTTAGATGGTTTACCTTCTAATATTTCGGAAGATGATATAAAAAGAAGAAATACTATTGTTGATTTATTAAAAGATTGGGAATTATTGGAAGTTGTAGATGAAGAAAAAATTAAAAACAAACTTCCTATAAATGCAATTAAAATAATTAAATATACAGAAAAAGATGAGTGGGATTTAATCCCCAAATTTAATCCAGGAACTTTACGTAAATTTTTTAATTCATAAGGAATAAAATGTACAATTTAACTTTAAGCATGATTGTGAAAAATGAAGCCCCAAACATCGAAAGATGTTTAGAATCAGTCGCACCATTTATTAATTACTATATTATCTGTGATACCGGATCTACAGACAATACAAAGGAAATTATTAAAAACTTTTTTGATAAAAAGGGAATCCCGGGTGAAATTTTAGACCATGAGTGGAAGCACTTTGGTCATAATAGATCACTTGCATTAGAAGCGTGTATTGGAAAAACTCAATGGGCAATGATGATTGATGCTGATGATTTCTTATCTGGCACTCTACCAGTTGATAAATTTGATACATCAGTTGATGGTTATGTTGTAAAAATTCAAAGAGGACCATTTGAATGGTATCGCGCCCAACTTTTTAATGTTGGCAAGAAAAAGTGGTGGTATGAAGAGCCATTGCATGAATATGCAATATGCGAACAGCCAATGAATGTTATAAAACTTGAAGGCGACTATGCATGGGAAGTAAGAACTGAGGGATGCCGCTCAAGAGAAGCTGGCGGCGATGATCGTGAAAAATATAGAAGAGATTATGAGTTTTTAAAAAAATATATGGAAGAAAATCCAACTAATGTAAGAACTCAATTTTATCTAGCTCAGTCTGCATTTGATGCACATATGTTTGATATTGCGGAACAAGAATATGAAAAACGAACCACTATGGGTGGTTGGCCAGAAGAAGTATTTTATTCCTGGATGCGTGTTGGCATTTGTCGTGAAGTTTTAAACAAGCCTCTTGAAAATGTAATTGATGCATTTATGAGAGCATTTGAAACTATACCAATTCGCGCAGAACCACTTTGGCAAATGTCTTGTATCTATAGAAAGCACAATAGACCAAGAAATGCCTTTATTATGGCATCTATGGGTGCCAATATCCCGATGCCCCAAGATCAAATTTTATTTGTAGATACAAATGTTTATAGGTGGGGTATTTTAGATGAGATTGCAACATCTGCAGCACATGTAGGAAAGTTTCACTTAGGTTTGGCTGCTTGTGATAAACTATTGGCGGAACCATATTTACCAGAAACAGAAAGAGAAAGAGTTGCAAATAATCGTAAACTTTATTTAGAAACTGTTACTAAATTTAATCAAGAAATGATTGCACAACAACAAAAAATTCTTGAAAAACAAAGTGAAGTTATTAAAAAAGTTCAAGAAAACTCTACTAAAACAACATTAAATATTGATTTGACTAAACAACCAGTAACTCTTTAAATAACTCTAAATATTTAATAATGACCTAGCATATAGGTCATTATTTTTTGGAGAATATATGGCAGAAAACACAGACTTAATTGGTGTAAAAGGTGATAGCCTAAGATGGCAATATTTTTTTCGCAGTTTAACTGGCGGAAATACTTTTAATTTTTCTGGCTGCACTTTATATATGCAAGTAAGAACCGGATATTATGATTCTCCATTGGTTGCAGGATATACTCAATACATCAGTGCTGGTGCTGGATTGACCTATCCAAAAGGAATTACCGGTGGCATTTCTGCGGGCTCCACGGGAGGAACAGTATATTTCTGTATTGGTTCTTCACAATCAAATGAATTTACTGCCGATAGAGTATGTAAATATGATGTAAAAGTATATCATCCAGCTTTACAAGATTTGCAAACAATATTACGCGGAAATATACAAGTATTGTCTAATGTATCACAAATAATATAATGTTCTTTGGAAAGAACAAAACATCTTTAAAATTGGCTAAACAGCACCCAGAACTGCTGATGGGTGGTGAGTATACAATTGTTGAATCTGTAAACAATCCTAAAAAAATTAAAATCGGTTCTGGAATCACGCAGCTTTATTTAAGAGATTTATATGGAGAAGAATATTTAATAGAGGGCAACTCTTCAAAAATTAAAGAATATTTTATTCCAATAAAAACATATGATGCAGTTGATGGTAAAATATTTAAAATCAAAAAATCTTTTGGTAATCTTTTATCAAATGAATATTTAAAAGAAGTTGCTGCTTGTTCTTATGATGAAAAAATACAATTTGGTCATGGAGTTGCAGAATATTATTTTATACAAAAATCAAATAATAAAGTACTTAAAATTTACGGCAACTCTGTTCAAATAAAAAATTTACTTGAAGAATATAAACCATTTGTTCCAACAGAACAATTAAAAGAAGTTAAAGTTAAACCACAGACAAAGGTTGAAATTGTTGAAAGAACGATTATAAAGGAAACGGCCCCGGTTGCCGGTAAACAAGGAATTAAAGGTGATAAAGGAGATGTAGGTCCTGAAGGTCCCGCCGGATTACAAGGTCCAGTTGGTCCGATTGGACCAGCTGGTGCGCAGGGACCGAGGGGATCTAAAGGCGAACGCGGTGAAAAAGGTGAACGAGGAGAAAGAGGAGAAGTTGGCTCAGAAGGTCCAAAAGGTTTAAATGGAGCCCAAGGTCCACGTGGACCAAAAGGAGATGCTGGGGATAGAGGAGAAATGGGCCCAGAAGGTCCGCGTGGTTTAGATGGTGTTCCCGGACCTCAAGGAGAAGTTGGACCAGTGGGACCACAAGGACCAATGGGACCACAAGGAGATGTTGGTCCTATTGGCCCCAGAGGTGAAAAAGGAATTATGGGCCCAGAAGGTCCTGCTGGACCTGTTGGACCAAAAGGAGACAGAGGATTACCTGGACCTCCTGGGAAAGACGGAATTAGTCCAATACTGGATGCTGAATATCCCCTAAAACTTGAAAATAATAAAATTTTATTTGATGAAAAGCATATCACAAAACTTTTATCAAATATAAATGGTACCAATATCAATAAATTAATAGAACAAGTTTCTAAGATGGCCATTCCAGGTGGTGGTGCTGTCGGAATAAAATTTAATGGAAATTATTTGATTAAATCTGTTAGTGATATTAATTTTATAGGCTCTGGAGTTACAGTTACACAACAAGGAAAAAATGTTACAGTTGATGTTTCTGGTGGTGCTTCTTCTATTACTGTAAAAGGAACTGAAGGCACAATTCAATTTGCAAATGCCGGTGCAACGGATTTAGAAGTTAACAATTCTTTTAGATTAGATCCTATTACAGCAAAATTAGAATTGCCTGGAAATTTAGAATTTATAACTTCTGGTGCTTATTTAATATTTCCAGATGGCACAACACAAGGAACAGCTGCGTATGGTGTAGTTGGTGGAACCGGAGCAACTGGTGCACAGGGACCGCAAGGAAATACTGGAGCCACTGGGCCAACCGAAGATAACATTGGTATATTTTTGGATGCCACGCCAGATCTTCTCACAACTGGCAAAAAAGGGTTCAAGCAAATTGCATATGATTGCCAGGTTACTGAATGGTATATTATAGGTGGAGCAACTGGCACAATTGAATTTGATGTGAAAAAATCTTCATTTTCAAATTATCCAAGCACGTCATCAATTGTTGGATCAGACTATCCAAAATTAACATCACAGTTTAAAAATTCAAATACTGGTGTCACGGCTTGGTCTGGATTGTCTGGCGGGGATATAGTCGATTTCGTCATAAATAGTAATACGGATGTAGAGTCTGTAGGCTTGTTCATAAAAATACGGAGAATTTAATGCGCACAGCGGTAGAACATCATTTTACAGGTTTGACAGCAGGGTTTACTGGTGGCCTTCCCCCCGTAGGTGTAACTGCTGGTTATGACTCAACAAAAACATTAATTTCTTCTTTGTTGCGTCAAACCACGGGATCAAACTTCGAAGACAAGTACATCTCCGCAAAACCATCTGCTATCGTGAACATTCCCGAAGTCTTCACTTCTGGCTCGCAATTCATGCCATTTGTCTATAAGTGGTCTGATAATATTTACTGGATTTTTACAGCGTCAAACGCCACTGCTGCGGTAACAAGAACAATTGCTCTCACGGAATTCAACGCAAGTAATTCCACGCTGACATATAAGGGATTTATCACCTTATCAGGAACCACGATTGCAGGAAACAAGACCGTTCGTTCCCTCAGAGCGATGGTGTATAAGCACACGACTGGAACAGTTTCAACAAGCGGATCGTCAACAACGATATCGGGAAGCGGGACAGGATTCACCGATGAGAGAATTGCTGTCGGTGCTAGAATTGGATTTGGCACAACAGATCCAACAGCCGTGACAACATGGTATGAAATCACCGCAATAACAGACAATACAACTTTGACAATCAACGCTCCAGTAACTCTATCTGGTGGAACTTCATATGTCATTGAAGAAATTCGTATTGCGCTTGCCTGTACAAATGCGACGCTGATTAACGGCGGAATTCATTATATTAAAGGACTTAATTACAGCACATTTGCTAGCGGTGGAACCACAATTTCAGAAGCAACTACGGTTGACAATATTCGTGCTTCATATCTGTTGACGGATGCAAGAATCAACGGAGCGCACACGCAAACATTTACAGTAACAATTGCTTCGCCTGGTGTATTTACAGTTAACACTCATGGTTTGAGAAACGGCGATGTTGTTATACTCACAACAACAGGTGCGCTTCCAACTGGTCTAACTCCAGCAACCACTGCGTATTTTGTGGTAAACGCAGCGACAAACACATTTCAACTTTCTGCGACACTAAACGGCACAGCAATAAATACATCGGGTTCACAGAGCGGAACTCATACAGTTCACAGCCATGCGAAGAATGTGTCGGCAACACTCGCTCTAGATGATGAAATCAGCAAGACAGATCACAGAATTTATTTGGTATCTACATATACCACATCTGCCTCAATTACAGAATACAATTTACGAGCAGCACTGACCGTTGGCGCAATGGGTTCTCTTCCAAATTTGGCATCGGGAACAAGTTCAAGCGCATATACCATTTCAACCACAACACAGGCTGTTACTGGAACTCCATCACAGGTCAATAGTGGAAGAATTTTCACTGTAAATCATGGTTCTGCCTCTGGAATCAAATCCCTGTACTTTGTTACAACCACAAGAGTGTACCGTGTTCCTGATGCGAACATAACGGATGCCTCCGTGAACTGGCTAGAAGATGCCATGATTGAAGTTCCGCCTGGTGGAGCAGTGACATATTCTGCCCTATCCACTATGAATCAGGTTGATTATTCAGCGACAATAGATCGTCTTTTTGTAACCAATACTGGTGGTCGTCTTGGTACTTATATTACTCCATATGTTACTGATGGAAGTCAGTTTGAAAAACTAATAGGAGCAAACCTTTCAAGGCTCAAATTGACAACAACCCCTAGCGGAGCAAGTGACGGGTTGTTCCCACAGGCAGCAATTACTCTTTGGACAGAAGAAGGATGGATGTTTGTTATACCATCAGTTGTGACATCTGGACAGAACTGGTTGTATGTTTTCCCATTTGGTGCAGATGCCTACTATAACAGCACATCAAATCAGCACATCATCACACCAAAATTGGCAACTACTGGAGCAACAAAACTTTATCATGTATATGTTGATCATCAAGAATATGCGGGGGATTATGGTTTGGGATTTCCTGTCGAATCGTATAAGTTGTGGTATAGAACCACAGGAATAGACGACAACAGCGGTGCTTGGACAGCAGTTCCTGTTGGGGCAGATTTGGAGTCTGCTGCACCAGATGATTATATTCAGTTTAAGATTGCATTTGATATTCTTGGTGAAATATGTGTTCCAACACGCATCTACTCAATAGCAGCAACATACGAAGATTCTTCGCAGGATTCCCATTACCAGCCTTCACTGAGCAAATCTTCAGCTGCCAGCAAGATATTTGCATGGCAACAAGTTTCATCGTGGGGCGGAACTATTCCAAACTTGAGAATTCGTCTGTACGATGCCACCACAAACAATGAAATTTTGAATGATACTGTTACAGCATCTTCATATGGAAATTGGCAATATTCAAGTAATGCTGGTGTAACTTGGGCAAATTGGTCAAGCTCGGCAGATGCAGTAAAT